>WNFL01277321.1_pt1 | contig 14102 bp, 13 predicted proteins | sample 5400361 | NCBI WGS metagenome assembly WNFL01 (sample SAMN13153351, study PRJNA577476) | soil metagenome | isolation source: 40 cm soil on Douglas fir-dominated hillslope | place: USA:California | collected 2013-09-17
GATCGACTGCTCCTCGAGGAGCGGGTTCGAGATCGCGCGCTGCGCGGCCTCGACGGCGCGGTGCTCGCCCGACGCGGTGCCCGTCCCCATCAGCGCCATCCCCATGTTCTCCATGACCGTCTTCACGTCGGCGAAGTCCAAGTTGACGACGCCCGGGACGGTGATGAGGTCGCTGATCCCCTGCACGGCCTGCCGGAGCACGTCGTCCGCGATGCGGAACGCCTCCCACGTCGTGACGTTCCGGTCGACGAACGCGTAGAGGCGCTCGTTCGGGATGGTGATGAGCGTGTCGACGTACTCGCGCAGCTCGGCGATGCCGTCCTCGGCGAGGCGCATCTTCTTGCGCCCCTCGAAGGAGAACGGCTTGCTCACGATCGCCACGACGAGCGCGCCCGTCTCCGACGCGATCCGCGCGACGACCGGCGCGCCGCCCGTGCCGGTGCCGCCGCCCATGCCCGCCGTCACGAAGACCATGTCGGCGCCGCCGAGCGTCTCGGCGATGCGCTCGGCGTCCTCGAGCGCGGCGTTGCGGCCGACCTCGGGGTTCGCGCCGGCGCCCATCCCCTTCGACGTCGCGACGCCGAGCTGGATCTTCGTGGACGCTCGGTTGACGCGCAGGACCTGGAGGTCCGTGTTCGCCGCGATGAAGTCGACGCCCCGGATGCCGGTCTGGATCATCCGGTTGACGGCGTTGCCTCCCCCGCCGCCGACGCCGACGACCTTGATCTTCGCGGGCGTCGGGGAGTCGTCCTCCGGGAGGATCGAGGGGGCGCGCTTGCTGGTGTCGTCGTCGAAGAGAATCATTTCCTTCCTCCCAAAAAATCCGTTCTCAAGCGTTCTGCGCTGCGAAGAGCTCTTTGATCGGGGTGCGGAAGAGGCGCGAGAAGAAGCCGGGCTTCTCCTTCTTCGGGCGCGCGGGCGCCTTCGCCCTCTCCTGCTTGATGCCGTGAAGGAGGAGGCCCGCGGCGCACGTCCACTCCGGCGCGGCGACGACCTCCGTCAGGCCTCCGAGGCCGTGCGGGACGCCACGGCGCACGGCGACACCGAGCGTCTGCTCGGCGACCTCGAGCATGCCGTCGAGGTCGGCGCCGCCGCCGGTCAGGACGAGCCCCGCTCGCAGCTCGACGGACGGCACCTCGCGCGTGGCTTCCTCCCAGACGAGCGTCAGGAGCTCCTCGGCGCGCGGCTGGAGGATCTGCGCGACCTCCAGGCGCTTCACCGGATGGACGCCGCGCCCGCCCGTCATCGGGATATCGACCGTCTCGTCCTCGGCCACGAGCGTGACGAGAGCGGTCCCGAGCTTCCGCTTCAGGCGCTCGGCGTCGGGAACGGGAGTCTTCAGGACGACGGCGAGGTCGTTCGTGAAGTGGTCGCCGCCGACCGGGATCACGCTCGTGTGGGCGAGCGCGCCGTTCTTCCAGACCGCGATCTCCGTCGTGCCGCCGCCCACGTCGGCGAGGACGACGCCGAGCTCCTTCTCATCGGGCGTGAGCGCGGCCGCGCCCGCCGCGAGCGGCTCGAGGATCATCTCGATCACCTCGATGCCCGCGCGGTTCACGCAGTTGAGGAGGTTCTGCGTCGTGGCGACGGGCACCGTCACGACGTGGACGTCCGCCTCGAGCCGGCTCCCCACCATGCCGAGCGGGTCCGAGACGCCGTCCTGCCCGTCCACGACGAACTCGCGCGGGAGGACGTGGAGGATCTCGAACTCCGACGGGATCGGGCAGGAGCGCGCCGCGTCGAGAGACCGCGCGATGTCCTCGCGCGAGATCTCGCGGTTCTTCGCCGCGACCGCGACGACCTGGCGGCTGTTGAAGGAGCGGACGTTCGGGCCGGCGACGCCGACGACGGCGCGCTCGATCTGGACGCCCGCCATCAGCTCGGCCTCCTCGGCGGCGCGCTTGATCGCCTCGACCGTCGCGGCGACGTCGATGATCGCGCCCTTGCGCGCGCCCTTGTGCACGGCGGTGCCCTTGCCGATCACGTCGACGCGCCCCTGGGCGTTCATCTCCGCGATCAGCGCGCACACCTTCGTGGAGCCGATGTCGAGGCTGACGAGGTAGGGAGTGTTCTTCGGCATCTGAACCTCAGGTCTTCCCGCGGCCGTCTTCGGCGGGGTGTTTCAGGACGATCTGGTCGGAGAAGCGAAGGTCGGCCTCGCCGATGGCGAGGGAGCGGCGCTCCATCTCCGGGCGGAGCGCGAGGAAGGCGCGCCAGATCGGGGCGGCGCGGCCCGGCTCTGCCGCGTCCTTCGCGAAGAGCAGGCGCGCCTTGACGACCTGGTCGACGAGCGCGAAGGCGTCGGGGAGGACCTCGATCTCCGAGACTCGCGCGAGCAGCGCCGGGTCCTCGGCCGCGAGGCGCGCGACGAACGCGGCGCCGCGCGCGAGGCCCTGGGAGCGTGCGGGCTCGGGGAGCGCTTCGGCGTCGAGGAGAACGAAGTCGTCCGCGCCGGAGATCGCGCGTCCCGTGTACGCGCCGAGCAGGTTCCCCTGCGCGTCCACCGTGAAGAGCGCTCTGTCCTTCCGCGCGAGGGCGACGGGAGGGTTCGGCCTCACGAAGACCTCGACCGTGTCGGGCACGACGCGGCGCGCGGAGGCGGAGCGCACCCACGAGCGCGACGAGAGCGCGGCGATCGGGCCGTCGAGGTCGACGAAGAGGAGCGGACCGCCGATCCACCTATCGGTCAGCTCTTCCACCTCGGCGCGGCGCGCCTCCGGCACGCCGTCGAGGACGACGCGCGTCACCGCGAAGCGCGGGTGGAGCCGGAGCGTCGCGAGGCCGGAGGCTCCGAGCGCCGCGAACGTGAGCGCCGCCACCAGCGCGATCGCCGCGCTGCGAAGCGTCGGGCGCGTCTTGGAGACCTGCGGCACGCGGCGTGGTCTGTAGAACTCGGCCATCAGCGCGCCGCTCCGGCCGCGGCCGGCGCCTCGCTCTTCGCGAGGTAATCGGTGCCGAGGCGATAGACGTCGCCCGCGCCCATCGTGATCAGGAGGTCACCCTCCTTCAGGTCGGCCTCGAGCGCCGCCAGGACGTCGGCACGCTCCGCCACGTAGCGGACGCCGCGGTGCCCGAGCGCCGTGGCCGCGTCGGCCACGAGGCGGCCCGTGACGCCCGGGATCGGCGCCTCGCGCGAGCCGTAGACCGCCATGACGAAGACGAGGTCGGCGGCCAGGAACGCGGCGCCGAAGCCCTGCGCGAAGTCGCGCGTCCGCGAATAGAGGTGCGGCTGGAAGAGGACGGCGAGGCGCCGGTCGGGGTGCGCCTGGCGCGCGGCCGCGAGCGTGGCGGCGACCTCGGTCGGGTGGTGCGCGTAGTCGTCCACGACGAGGATGCCGCCCCTCTCCCCCTTCCTCTCGAACCGCCGGACGACGCCCGTGAACCCCGCGAGCGCGCCGGCCGCGACGGCGAACGGCACCTCCGCCTCGCGCGCGACCGCGAGTGCGCCGAGCGCGTTCTTCACGTTGTGGAGGCCCGGCAGCGGGAGGGAGACCGGGCCGAGCGGCACGTCCTCGGCGACGACGGTGAAGCGCGCGCCGCCGCGCGTGAGCTCCAGGTCCTTTGCCGTCACGTCCGCGCGCGGCGTCAGGCCGTACGTGATGACGCGCCTCTCGATCCGGCTCCGGATCGCCTCCACGTTCGCGTCGTCGATGCCGAGGACCGCGGCGCCGAAGAACGGCACCGAGCGCGAGAAGCGGCAGAAGGAGTCCTGGATGTCGGCCAGGTCGCGGTACGTGTCGAGGTGCTCGAGGTCGATGTTCGTGACGAGCGCGAGGACGGGGCGGAGCTCCAGGAACGAGCGGTCGAACTCGTCCGCCTCTGCGACGAGGAACTCGCCCTTCCCGAGCCGCGCGTTCGTACCGATCTGGTGCACGCGCCCGCCGACGACGATCGTCGGATCGAGCCCGCCCGCGAGGAGGATCGCGCCCGTCATCGAGGTCGTCGTCGTCTTGCCGTGCGTGCCGGCGACGGCGATGCCGCGCTTCATCCGCATCACCTCGGCGAGCATCTCGGCGCGCTTGATCACCGGGATCCCGAGCGCGTGCGCGGCCGCGACCTCGGGGTTCTCGCGTGCGCGCCGCCCACGTGCTCGGCGCGGTGCCCCGCCGGGAAGACGGCGATGCCGAGCGAGCGGAGGCGCTCCGTCGCCTCGCTCTCCTTCAGGTCCGAGCCGCTCACCGAGAAACCCATCGACCGCAGAAGCTCGGCGAGGCCCGACATGCCGATGCCGCCGATGCCGACGAAGTGGAGGCGGCGCACGCGGAGGAAATTCATCGGGACGGACGCTCCACGGAGAGAACCAGATCACAGAATCGCGCCGCCGCGTCGGGTTTCGCGGCGCAGCGGGCGGCGCGGCCCATCGCCGCGAGGCGCGCCGGCTCCGCGAGGAGGGACGCGACCGCCTCCGCCATGCGCTCGGGCGTCGCCTGGCCCTCGGTCAGGACGACGGCGGCGCCCGCGGCCTCGAGGGCGCGCGCGTTCGCTTCCTGATGTCCGTGCGTCGCCGCCGCGAACGGGACCAGGAGCGCGGGACGGCCCGCGGCCGCGATCTCCGCGGTCGTCATCGCGCCGGAGCGGGCGACGACGAGGTCCGCGGCGGCGAGCTCCGAGGCCACGTCGTCGACGAACTCCGTGACCTTCGCCGAGGCCGTGAGCTCCCCGTACGCGGCGCGGAGCGCCTGCGGGTCGATCCCGCTCCGCGCGCGGCCCGACTGGTGGAGGAGCTCGAACGCGATGCCGCGCGAGGCGACGAGGCGCATCGCCTCCGGCATCACGCGGTTCAGGATGCGCGCCCCCTGGCTGCCGCCGACCACGAGGATGCGGAGCCGCCGCGACGCGGGGCGCGTCTCCAGCGCAGGGATCGTGAAGAACTCCGCGCGCACCGGATTCCCGACGACGACGGCTGCGGGCAGGCGCGCGAGCGCGGCCTCGGTGCCGACGGCCACGCGCGTGACGACCTTCGCGAGCAGGCGGTTCGTCAGACCGGGCACCGCGTTCGACTCGTGAACGACAGTCGGCACGCGCCGCGCCCACGCGGTTGCGAGGACCGGCCCGGAGGCGTAGCCGCCCACGCCGACGACGGCGCGCGGCGCATGCCGAGAGATCAGCTTCCACGAGTCCGCGAGCCCGAGCGGGAGCTCGACACCTCCCGCGAGCTTGCTCACGAGAGAGGTCCCGACGATCCCCCTCGCGCGCACCAGCTCGAGCGGATATCCGGCGCGCGGCACGAGCTCGTTCTCGAGCCCGCGCGCGGTGCCCACGAAGACGATCGGGGCGTCGGGACGGCGCTTCGCGAGCTCTCCCGCGAGCGCGAGCGCCGGGAACACGTGTCCCCCCGTGCCTCCCCCCGCGATCAGGTAGCCGTCCGTTTTCGACTTCATGACGAGTGCTGCGAGAGGTTGAGGAGGATTCCCACGGCCAGGAGATCGGCCCAGAGCGCCGAGCCTCCGTACGAGAGGAACGGGAGCGGGATCCCCTTCGTCGGGAAGAGCGAGAGGACGACGGAGACGTTGACGAGCGCCTGCACCACGATCATCACCGCGAGGCCGACGCCGAGGAGGCGCCCGAAGGAGTCGGGTGCGTGGACCGCCGCGCGGACTCCGCGCGCGAAGACGAGGCCGAAGAGGATCAGCACGACGGCGCAGCCGATCAGCCCCAGCTCCTCGCCGACGATCGCGTAGATGAAGTCGGTGTACGGATACGGGAGGAAGAAGAGCTTCTGCTTCCCGTGCCCGAGCCCGAGGCCCGTTACGCCGCCCGTGCCGACGGCGATGAGCGACTGGATCGTCTGGAAGCCCTTCCCGAGCGGGTCGGCCTCCGGGTGGAGGAACGAGAGGATCCGGTCGCGCCGGTACGACGCCGACCAGATGTACGCGGCCATCGTCGGCACGAGGAGGAGCGCGGCGCCGAGGAACCAGCGCAGCCGCAGCCCGGCGAAGAAGAGCATCGCGGAGGCGACGAGGAAGTAGGAGATCGCCGTCCCGAAGTCGGGCTCGAGGAGGACGAGACCCGCGAAGAGGCCGAGGAGGGCCGCGACCGGAAGGAGCGTCCGCGTGGGGTGCTCGATCTCCTCCTCGCGCCTCGAGAGGAGCGCCGCGAGCGCGACGACGAGCGCGACCTTCCCGAACTCCGACGGCTGCACCGACATCGCCTTGAGGTCGATCCAGCGGCGCGTCCCGTTGATCGGCGCGCGGAAGAGGACCGCCACGAGCGCGAGGAGAAGGACGCCGAGCGCTCCGGCGATGAGGCGCGGGTGGTCGAGCCTCCGGTAGTCGACGGACGCCGCGCCCCATGCGAGCAGCGCGCCGAGAACGACGGCGATGCCCTGCTTGAAGAGGAAGTAGTACGGGTGCGACGTCGCGCCGGCGGCGGGCAGGTAGATCTGCATCGCCGACGCGCTGTAGATCATCAGGAGACCGAGCCCGACGAGGAGGATGACGGGGAGGAAGAGGAGTCGGTCGGAAGCGAGCTTCTTCGCCATCAGCGCGCCCCCGCTCCCACTCGCGCGCTTTCGGGGAGCGCGCGGACGAGCGACTCGAAGACCTCGCCGCGGTGCTCGAAATTCTTGAACTGGTCGAACGAAGCGCACGCCGGCGAGAGGAGGACGACGTCGCCCGGCCTCGCGAGGCGGGCCGCCTCGCGGACGGCGTTCTCGACCGTCTCCGCGCGGACGACCGCGACGTCGGGCGCGCCGACCTCCATTGCGCGCGCGATCGCCTCGCCGGCAGCGCCGACCGTGAGCACGACGAACGCCTTCCTCGCCGCGAGCGGCGCCAGGCGCGCGAAGTCGTCACCCTTCTCCTTGCCGCCCGCGATCAGGAGGACCCGGTTGTCGGGGAAGCCCTCCAGGCTCTTCAGCGTCGCGTCGACGTTCGTGCCCTTCGAGTCGTTGTAGTACGACACGCCGCCGCGCTGCCTCACGAGCGCCGTCCGGTGCGGGAGGCCGCGGAACGAACGGAGCGTCGCAGCCGCGCTTTCGGGCGGGACGCCGAGGAGGAGCGTCGCGGCGAGCGCGGCGAGCGCGTTCTCGACGTTGTGCGCGCCCGGGAGCGAGAGGTCCTCCCGCTTCGCGACGACGCGCGGCCCGTTCGTCGTCCGCGCGAGGAGGTGACCTTCCTCGAGCCACGCGCCCCTCTCCACGCGCCCGCGGCGCGAGAACTCGAAGCGGCGCGCGCGCGGACGAATGCGCGCGACGAGCGGATCGTCGGCGTTCAGGATCGCCGCCTGCGCGTCGCGCTGGTTCTCGAAGATGCGCGCCTTCGCGGCGCCGTAGTCGTCCAGCGAGCGGTAGCGGTCGAGGTGGTCGGGCGTCAGGTTCAGGTGGACCGCGATGTCGGGCGCGAACCGGCGGATCCCCTCGAGCTGGAACGACGACAGCTCGACGACGTAGACGCGGCCGGGCGAAGGCGACGCCTCGAGCGCGTAGGAGATCCATGGCGTCCCCAGGTTGCCGCACGCGACGGCGTCGCGCCCCGCGTCCTTCAGGAGCGCGGCCGCGAGCGCGGTCGTCGTCGACTTCCCGTTCGTGCCGGTGATGCCGATGACCGTGCCGGGGAGGAGCCGCGAAGCGAGCTCGATCTCGGAGACGACGGGGATCGCGCGCGCGCGCGCCGCGTCGAAGACCGGGAGCGCCAGCGGGATGCCGGGTGAGACGACGACGAGGTCGCAGTCGTCGAGGAGCGAATCGGGGTGCTCGCCGAGGACATACGCGACGCTGGGCATCGCCGGCAGCGCGCCGAGCTCGTCCACGCTCTTGCGATCCGTCGCCACCACGTCGACTCCACGGCGCGCGAGCGCCTCGAGCGCGGCGCGGCCCGAGCGCGCGAGGCCGAAGACCGCGGCGCGGGCGATCTCGGGGAGGTCGGGCCCGATCGAGATCGGCATCAGCGCAGCTTCAGCGTGGAGAGCGAGACGAGCGCGAAGAGGATCGCGACGATCCAGAAGCGCGTGATGATCTTCGCCTCGTCCCATCCGAGCTTCTCGAAGTGGTGGTGGAGCGGCGCCATCTTGAAGACGCGCTTGCCGCGCGTCTGGAACGAGACGACCTGCACGATGACGGAGACGGCCTCGACGACGAAGAGGCCGCCGACGAGGACGAGGAGGACCTCCTGCTTGATCAGGATCGCCACCGTGCCGAGCGCCGCGCCGAGCGCGAGCGAGCCCGTGTCGCCCATGAAGACCTCGGCCGGATGGCAGTTGAACCAGAGGAAGCCGAGCGAGGCGCCGACGATCGCGGCGCAGAAGACGGCGAGCTCGCCGGTGCCCGGCACGTGCGGCACGAGGAGATACGTCGCGGCCCGCGCGTTCCCCGCGATGTAGGCGAGGACCGCGAGCGTGCCCGACGCGATCAGCGTCGCGCCGATCGCAAGCCCGTCGAGCCCGTCCGTGAGGTTGACCGCGTTCGAGGAGCCGACCACGACGACGCCCGCGAAGAGGATGTAGCCGAGGAACCCGAGCTCGAGGTGCACGGCCTTGACGAACGGCACGATGACGCCGGTCGCGTCCGGCCTCTTGTCGAAGAGGAAGAGCGACGCGGCTCCGACGCCGAGCCCGATCAGCGCCTGGAAGATCAGCTTCTGCTTCCCCGAGAGCCCGCGATTCTGCTGGCGCGACACCTTGTGCCAGTCGTCGCCGAGCCCGATCACCATCGCGAGGAGCGTCGCGGCGAGCGCGACCCAGACGTAGCGGTTCTGGACGTCGGCCCAGAGCGCCGTCGGCAGCGCGATCGAGAGGTTGATCAGGACGCCGCCCATCGTCGGCGTCCCGCGCTTCGCGAAGTGCCCGCTCGGCCCTTCCTCGCGGATCGGCTGCCCGATCTGCTTGGCGCGGAGCCAGCGGATGAGCGCCGGGCCGAGGAAGATCGAGAGGAGCAGCGCCATCAGCGTCGCGGACGCCGCGCGAAACGTGATGTATCGGAACACGTTGAAGACCGGGATGCGGTCCCGGAGCGGATAGAGGAGGTAGAGGATCACCGCGCCGCCTCCGGCGCGAGCGCGTCCACCAGCCGGTCGAGCGCCACGCCGCGCGAGCCCTTCACGAAGAGCGCGTCCCCCGGGCGGAGGAGCCCGCGCACGAGCTCGGTCGCGGACGCCGCGTCGGGCGCGAAGCGGACCGCGTCCTCGGCCATGCCCGCCTCGCGCGCGCCCTCCGCGAGCGCCGGCGCGCGCACGGCCACGAGGAGATCGCATCGGCCCGCGAGCAGCCTGCCCGCCTCGCGGTGGTACGTTGCACTGTCCTTGCCGAGCTCGAGCATCTCGCCGACGACGGCGAGCTTGCGCCGCGATCCGGCCGCTCTGACGAACGCTTCGAACGCCGCGGCGAGCGCGACGGGGCTGCTGTTGTACGAGTCGTCGTAGAGGAGGCCGCCGCCCGCGAGCTCGCGCACCTCGCCGCGGTGTCTCGAGGCGAGGAGCGACGGCGCCGCCGCCGCGACCTCGCGCGCCGTCAGGCCGAGGACTCCCGCGATCGCCGCGGCCGCGAGGAAGTTCGAGACGTTGTGCTTGCCGGGGAGCGGGAGCGCCACGGCCGCGCTCTCGCCGGCGAGGCGGAGCGTGAAGCGCGAGCCGGAACCCGCCCCCTCGACGTCCGCCGCCGTCGCGAAGAGATCCTCCGAGCCGGAGAGAGCCGGCGGGAGACCGTATGTCACGACGCGGCCCGGGTGGCGGCGGCCGATCGCGACGGACCGCGGGTCGTCCGCGTTCGCGACGAACGTCGACTTCGGATCCATGCCCGCGAGGATCTCGCCCTTCGCCTCCATCACGTCGTCGAGGGACGCGAAGCCGGCGAGGTGGACCGGGGCGACGGCGGTGACGACCGCGACGTCGGGGCGGAGGAGCTCGGAGAGAGCCTTGATCTCGCCCGGCGTCGACATGCCCATCTCGAGAACGGCGACCTCGACGTCCTCCTCCAGGCGCGCGACCTCGAGCGGGCAGCCGATCGCGTTGTTCAGGTTCCCGCGGGAGCGGCCCGTCTTGAAGCGGCGCGAGAGGAGGCCGGCCGCCATCTCCTTCGTCGTCGTCTTGCCCACGCTGCCGGTGACGGCGACGACCGTCAGCCTCCGCGCCTCGCGCAGGTGGCGGGCGAGCGCCTGGAGCGCCGCGAGCGTGTCCTCGACGCGGAGGATCGTGCGTCCGAGCGGCACGCCGCCTTCGGGAAGGTCGCGCGAGACGAGCGCGCCCGCGGCCTTCTCGAGCGCCTCGGGGGCGAAGTCGTGCCCGTCGTGATTCGGCCCCTTCAGAGCGACGAAGAGGTCGCCCGGCGCGACGCTCCGCGAGTCGATCGAGATGCCGGTGAACGAGGTCGCCGGCCCGTGCGCCGAGCCGCGCACCATGTCCGCGACCGCGTTCGAGCCGAGCTTCATCGCCGGACTCTCTCCGCTTCCTGAAGGAGCTCTCGGGCCACCTCGCGGTCGTCGAACGGGTGCTTGACGCCCGCGACCTCCTGGTACGTCTCGTGACCCTTCCCCGCGATCAGGACGACGTCGCCCTCGCGCGCGCGGGAGAGCGCCTCGCGGATCGCCTCGCGCCGGTCGACGAGGACCGTCGCCTCGCGCCCGCTCTCGACGACGCCGCGCCGGATCTCCAGGACGATGGCCTCGGGGTCCTCGCTGCGCGGGTTGTCGGAGGTGACGATCGTCTCGTCCGCGAGGAGCGCGGAGAGGCGCCCCATCTCCGCGCGCTTGCCGCGATCGCGGTCGCCGCCGCAGCCGAAGACGGAGAGGACGCGCCCGTGCGACGCGAATGCGAGCGAGCGCGCCGTCGTGAGAGCCCCCTCGAGCGCGCCCGGCTTGTGCGCGTAGTCGACGAGGACCGTGAAGCCTCGCGCGTTCGGGATCGCCTCCAGGCGGCCAGGCACGCTCGCGACCGAGGAGAGCGCCTGCGCGATCTCCGCGGGGGGCAGCTCGAGCGCGAGGCCGACCGCGGCGGCGGCCAGGAGGTTCTCCGCGTTCGGACGCCCGAGGAGGGGCGAGTCGACCGCGAGCGTCTCGCCCGTCGCCGCGCGCGAGACCGCGAGGCGCGTGCGGGACGCCGACAGCTCGACCGACGCCGTGACGTCCCCCTCGTCGCGCCCGCCGATCGCGAAGGAGAGGCGCCGCGCCGGCTCCAGGCGCGCGAGGAGGCGCGCGCCCCAGGCGTCGCCCGCGTTCACCACGGCGACGCCCGCCGGCTTCAGCATCGAGAAGAGGCGCGCCTTCGCCTCGAAGTAGTCGTCGAGGTCGCGGTGGAAGTCGAGGTGGTCGCGCGACAGATTCGTGAAGAGCGCGACGTCGAAGCGGCAGCCGGCGAGGCGCTCGAGAGCGAGCGCGTGCGAGGAGCACTCCATCACCGCGGCCGTGCCGCCCGATGCGGCGAGCTCGGCGAGCATCGGCTGGAGCTCCGTCGCCTCGGGCGTCGTGCGCGGGGCCTCGCGCGCGGCGCCCGCCCCGCGATAGACGAGAGTCCCGAAGAGTCCGCGCCTCGGGTGCCGCTCGGCGAGGAGCGCGTCGAGGAGAAGCGTCGTCGTCGTCTTCCCGCTCGTGCCCGTCACGCCGATCATCAGGAGGCGCTCCGAGGGCGTGTCGGCGAGGCGCGCCGCGAGGAGCCCCGCCGCGCGGCGCGGGTCCGCCACCTCGAGGTAGGGAACGGCGAGAGGCGACGGTGCGGGCGCGAGGCCGAGCGCGGCGGAGGCGCCGCGGCGCACCGCGTCGGCGAAGTAGACGCGGCCGTCGGTGACGAGGCCGGGGAACGCGGCGAAGAGCGTCCCGCCCCGGGCGGCGCGCGAGTCGTGCGTGATGGCGCGGATGTCCGGATCCTCCGCCGGCCCGCGGCGGGCGTGCGGCACCCCGGCCGCGAGGACCGAGAGCCTCACGGGATCGTCTCCAGCGCTGCGGCGACGGAAGAGGCGGACGCCAGCGCCTGCTCCGGCGCCAGGTCGAGGGACAGCGTGAGGGTCGCGGCGAGGCCCGGCTCGATGGCCGAGCCGGACGGCGGCTCCTGAGCGGCGACGAAGCCGTGTCCGGAGAGGCGCACCGCGAGGCCCGCCGCCGACAGGATGCGCACCGCCTCGCGCGCGCTCTTGCCCAGGACGTCGGGGACCGTGCCCGGAGCGGCCGGCTCCGGCTCGCGCCGCGTCGAGGCGGGCACGAGATCCGGAGAGAGGACCGCCGCCGTCGCGTCGCGGGATGCCGTCGCGAGATCCGCCGTCAGGACGGGAGGCACCGGGAAGTCGGAGGACGGCGGCACGGGCTCGCGCAGGATGTCGAGAGCCGCGCTCCCGATCGCCGAGAAGACGGGCGCCGCGACGTCGCCGCCGAAGATCTTCCCCTTCGGCTCGTCGAGGACGACGGCGATGACGACGCGCGGTGATTCGGCCGGCGCGAACCCGATGAACGACGCGACGAAGCGGTCGCGCGCGTATCCGCCGCCCGGCACCGCCTTCTGCGCCGTCCCGGTCTTCCCCGCGACGGAGAAGCCCGGGATCGCCGCGAGCTTGCCGGTGCCGACCTCCACGACGCGGGTCATCAGCCGGCGCATCTCGCGCGCCGTCTCCGCCGAGAGGATGCGGCGGAACGGCTTCTTCAGCGGGCGGCGGACGCGGCCGTCGGACCGGCGCACCTCGGCCACGAGGTGCGGCGCCGGCAGGATGCCTCCGTTGGCGACCGCCGCGTACGCGCGCGCCATCTGGAGCACCGTCACGCCGATCTCCTGTCCGAACGACATCGTCGGGAGCGTCAGCGCGCTCCAGCTCGAGACGTCCGCGAGGATGCCGGACGTCTCGCCGTCGAGCTCGATCCCCGTCCTCTGCCCGAACCCGAACGCCTTCACCGCCTTCGCGAACGGCCCGCGCCCGAGGCCGAGGCCGACGTGCGCGGCGCCGATGTTCGAGGAGTGCGCGAGGACGTCCGCGAGCGGAAGCAGGAACCAGCGGTTGTGCCCGTGCTCGTGGATCGTCGTGCGCCCGATCGTCAGCGTGCCGCCGCCGCAGTCGATGACGTCGTCGGGCGCGAGGGTTCCCGCCTCCAGCGCGGCGGACGCGGTGACGACCTTGAACGTCGAGCCGGGCTCGTACGCGTCGGCGACCGGGCGGCAGCGGCGCGCGTCACCGTCGAACTCGGAGTAGCGGTTCGGGTCGAAGGAGGGATACGACGCGATCGCGAGGATCGCGCCCGACCACGGGTCGAGGACGACCGCCGAGCCGCCTCTCGCGTGGTACTCCTCGGCGCCCTTCGCGAGCTCGCGCTCCGCGACGTGCTGGACCGCGGCGTCGATCGTCAGGACGAGCGATGCCCCCTCGACGCCATCCGTCAGAGCGGCGCGGGCGGACTCGCGCCCGGACTCCGCGTAGGAGCGCTGTGCGGCGTCGCGGAGGAACGTGACGCGTGCGGGGCGGCCGCGCACCTCCTCGTCGAAGCGGTACTCGAGGCCGGCGAGGCCCTGGTTGTCGAGGCCGACGTAGCCGACGACGGACGCGCCGAGCGGCCCCTGCGGGTAGCGGCGCGTCGACTCCTTCAGGAGGCGCACGCCCGGGAGCTTCCGGGAGGCGATCGCCTTCGCGACGGACTCGTCGATCCGGCGCGCGAGCCAGACGAAATCGCGCTCGGGGCTCTTCAGCCTCTTCGTCAGGTCCGGCACGCGCTGAGACAGGATCGGCGCGAGGACGCGCGCCGTCGCCGCGGGGTCCTCGACGTCCGACGGGATCGCGAAGACCGAGTCGACCTCGCGCGTGATCGCGAGCGGGCGCCCCTCCGCGTCGACGATCGCGCCGCGCCGCGGCGGCAGCTCCACCGTCCGCTCCTGCTGCTTCCGCGCGCGCTTCACGAACTCCTCCCGCCTCACGACCTGGAGATCGACGAGACGCCAGAAGAGCACGCAAATCCAGAGCCCGACGCCGGCGAGGAGAACGAGCGCGCGCCGCGCGGGGTCGGACCTCCTCCGGAACCTCTTCAGAACCCCTCCTCCGTGGAGATCGGCGCGGGCGGCCCGTAGATCTCGGGGAGGTCGAGCGCCGGGACGGCGGGCGGAAGAGGCGCGGGCGCGGCGCCGAGCGCGCCGTCCTTCACCTGGACGAGCTGCCGGAGCCTCGGCGGGCCGAGCTCCAGCCTCGTCCGCGCGATCGCCTCGACG
>WNFL01055907.1_pt1 | contig 14099 bp, 18 predicted proteins | sample 5400361 | NCBI WGS metagenome assembly WNFL01 (sample SAMN13153351, study PRJNA577476) | soil metagenome | isolation source: 40 cm soil on Douglas fir-dominated hillslope | place: USA:California | collected 2013-09-17
AACTCGTCGATCGTCGTGGTGGGCAGATATCAGTTGGGCGCAGTGCAAATGATCAAACGAATGGCAACAGTGACAAAGGCGACGCGGATATCCTCGAAGCGGGTTGTACCAGCAAGAGGGGAGGAGGTCAAGGTGCAGTCCGACCAAATCGCCGCTGACTAACAGAGCCGTTCCTTTTCTCCCGCCTTCCAGTCACCACCAGAATTCCCCCGCAATCGCACTCTGCACAACTAGATCATTCCAGTTGGTTGCCAACCCTTGTGCCATCGCGCCTGGCATTTCCTGCGATTTATCGCGCAATTAATCATAGGAGGCAGAACACCTACCCTTACGACTTAGACGGCAGACGGCAGAGTTCTCCGATATCATATCCTGATGCTGCTGTTGTCGGCATTCTCTCGCAGCTATTCACCACGTCTTGAGGCCATCGCGACGACGCCTCCTTTGGTCCGGTAACGCCCGTCAACCGGGACACCTATTCGACATTTGAACATTTGACCACCACTAATAATATAAACCGCCCCACACCCTCCTCCATCCCTGCTGCCCATTTCTATCAACCTTCCTCTCTATTGTACCGGTCCCTTTTTCCCGGTCCTCACTTCGTCCTGTCAATGTTCCACATGTCCCAGGTCCCATATACCATATAACATCGACGCACGATGGTACCCAAGATCGGTCAGAGGCGCCCGTGTCCGTGGTGCCCGTGTCCCGAGAAACATCCAGGTATACCTCGAAGTCTCTGCCATTCACCGGGGCAATTTCGCTGTTGGCCTCTCTCTCCACTCCATTCGTCACTGCGCGAAGCCCTACAACCTGTTGAGGCACTGTCTGCCCGCAACTGCTACTGCTCTAGATTCCAGCCCTGGCCTTCTCCTGTCTCCTGTCCAGTGCTTGCATCTTCATCTTTGGCTTCGCGAGCACTGTGTACATACGTTCCCACAGGGGTCGAGGGCGAGGCCGCCCCGGTCCAACACAAATCGAGCAAGTGTCGGTCATTGCCGCAAGTGATCCATCTCCTCCGTCTCTCCTTTACCGCGACTCTTGCTTCTCTGTCTTAGTACTCCGTGTCGGGCGCGCGACCCTCGCAACCTGCACACATAGGTCATTGGCGCTTTTGTGCCCATCCCCATCACCTGTTGTTCTTGATATCGTATCCATGTACAATGAGACAAATCTCCGATCGGCCGTTCTTTTCGGCCAACATCCGCAGCCATCGGCTATCAGTCTATTGCACGGCCGATTGAAACGGTACCCGATTGGAATTGCCATGGCTAACGCGTAGTTAAACTTGCCGAAACGAAACGTGTCATCACAAAGCTGCATTCGTATGCTTGGAATTGGCATGATCCCGCCGAAGGCCAGCCTCAGCAAGTCAGGTGAATTTACAATGTACTTACTCCAACATCGCACCCTTTCCATGTCCCTCCTAGCCTTCTACCCTAGGAGCCCTAGGACTTCAGCAAATGGTTCAGCCAAGCCTTCCAATCGCGCATCTCGGCCTCACAAGTCGTATGTCCCATCCCACCATACTCCCTAAAGTGTACTTGGACATGTCCATTCACCTCCTGAAGCCAACCCGCGCCATCCCGCCCAAGGCTCAATGGAATTTCCTCATCTGCCGTTCCATGTCCCCAAAATATCGCGGACCGAAATCTATCCGTCCCTACGTCATTTGTCGCTTCTTCCGCGACAGCATCTCCGCCTCCGCGGCCATCCTCTGTTGGCGTGTGGGAGAGACGCTCGGATAATCTCACTACGTCGTGCATCCACCCACTCAACACAGCGATGCCTAGAACCTTGACATTACGCTTTCCTCTCAGAGCCGTTTGAATGGCGATCACACTCCCCTGACTGAAACCTGCCAAAATGACTTTCCCGCTTACTTTCTCGATTTCTGCGTCGATAAGAATGGAAATGTGATCGATTGCGGATATGATCTGTTCTTGCACATACGACGGAGGGCAGTTGCGCTCAGAGTCGGACGGTGGAAGCGCATGGAGATCGAACCAGGCAGGTCGGGCGTAGCCACCAAAAGTTACTTCGCGATTAGGCCTACAAAACGCGATGTCGGGCATTCAGAACGATGGTGCGACACTAAGACATGATGGGAATACTCACGCTTGAGGGAAAACCCACTTCGTCTGTGGAAAATCGAGTGCAGGATTTATACTGTCCCTCAGGAGATCAACCCACTGTGAGTAGGTTTGACCTAACCCCTGTTTAGAGAGGCGTTAAAAACGCGTATTTATCAGATATTGATTCGAAGTGCGATGTACGTGAATGAAGATCACAGTCGAATTGTGTGCCTTTATTGGAGGGATCACGAATGGATCCCCGTATTTGGTTTCCATTGTAGAGGATTGTGCTGAAGTAGAACATGCCCTCATTTCTTATATCGACTTGGCTTACGCATCTCATTCCTCTGAGCCCGACCCCCCGAAGTTGACCGCCGACACTGCACAGATTGACTGTCTCTTGGTCTTGGTTGAAAAGGACAGATCGAAGACAAACCAGCGCTTGTATCTTACGTACTAACGGGCACGCACCCTCCACATTGTGGGGAAGATGGCCGACAATGAATCGGAGAACGTCGTGTCTGACAGGCGTTGCGGGCTTCGGGCCTGACTCGAGGTGAGTGAGGGGGAGGTGAGACTGCCTCTGAACGTATTGTCGCTTCCTTGCGTGCATGAAATTGCTCTATTAAGAGCTTTGATATGAGGCCTCGTGCATACCACTTGAGCATGGATTAGGCGGGCACATTGTTACAAGAAAGTCAACGTGTCCTGTTTAAATTTGCCCAGGGTGGGATCGCAGTGGCAGTGGGGACGGTTCCGCGCCCACTACAGCAGAAGAGGGCCATCAGTCAGTATTAACTCAGGAAGCACGTGGAATTAGGGAAGCACGTCCAGAACACAATCACTTGTAGGGAACTACCCCGAAGTGTCGTCAGTATATGGGTGAAAGGAGACAGCCTCCTTGTACAATGGTAAACCGTTGAATCCTCCCTGGTCATTGGCTGCGTCTCGAGGATCGTGCAGAGGTAATCGCTTCCAGATCGTCGATCGGCCGAATAGGCTGCAGCAAAGATGACGTTCAATCTGTTGTGCAAACTAGTATTGTGGCGACGTCGGCTGGCGTATACACATTTATGTTGAATGGCTACAATGTCCTGATCATCGGCTACAAGTTGCAGGCATTCTCCTTCAGGCATTCTCCTTCAGGCATTCTCCTTCTCAAATTTCCATCCATATTTCGGTGTTGTGTCCGCGACGTGACGTGGGATGATATTAACAACGGGCGCGAGGATAGCCTCGCATGATCTACACATTGAATGACTCGCCGCAACCGCAAGCGTCCTTGATATTAGGGTTCGTAAATTCAAACTTAGAACTGCGAGGGCGGTCATGAATGTCCAGTTATACCCTTCGGGCAAATGGAAGACACACCTTAACTTATCCTCTACCCAGTCCATCTCGCTACCTATTATTGAGAAAAGCGCCTTGGAGTCGATCAGAACCCTGATACCGTCCTGTTCGACGATCTCATCGAATTTGCCTGGCTTATCGACATATTCAAGGTGATAGGACATTCCCGCGCAGCCCTTGTTCTTAACTCCTACTCGCAAGTACTGTGGGTTTGGTCCTGCAAGTAGCGCACGGATCCGTTCGACTGCTCCAGGTGTCTACGGTTCAATATTGTCAGCGGCTAGTCTTTTCGGATCGATGGAACGAGCCCGGAATGATAAATTAGACATACCAAGGTTATTGCGGCCTTTGACGCTTGAAGTCGAGGTCGTGGGCGCTCCGCCTTAGGAACAGGAGGTGGAGGACCGGGTTGAGCGCTCTCCAGGAGGCGCCGTTGAGACGCTGGGTCACTCGCCTGCGTAGATGACGGAGAAGTAGAGTGTGGAGCGCTCTCTACTGGCCGTACCACCGATGGTGAATCGACCTGTGGCTGAGTATCACGCTGCCGGATTCCAGAAAGCGCTCCCCCCAGCAAACGATGCTGAACGCATCGTGGGTAGAGAAATAATAACCTTGGGACTGTGATTCTAGGCGTTGCGTGACGAGCGAGAGCAGCCATTAAATTCAAGCAATTGGTAAGGGTTAAGTGGCGAGAGGTAATCCGAGAGTTCTCATTGGCACATGGAAAATGGGCAATAAGCCCCTCGGGATCCACAATATACAGGTATGAGTTGAGCTACATTCTCTATCTTTTTCTTGTCCTCTTGTTGGTATCCTTCTTCTTCACGGTCTCTGGCAGCCACTCATTTTCGACCTCCGGCTTCGGAGCGGCGTGGGTTGCAGGTGTAGAGGCGCCCGATTGTGCCTGTGCAACAGCCGCATCGATATCCTCCTGACTGACTTGTTCTCCAGCACGCATTCGAGCAGCAATCTCAGGCGTGACCGCAATCCGCTTGACGCCTGTCTCTGGAGAGGAGGAAAACGAGATTCGTCATTCAAGGGTTGTATAAGAGGCTGAAGACTGGCGTTGAGAGTCGACTCACGAAAGCCAGGCGCGCCTTTTCCAATCCCGGTCCTCGGGTCATATTTTTGATTAAAGCCTTGGCCCCGAGGATCGGAAGTCATTCTGGTAAAGAACCATGTCGCAATTGCACCGACTACAGCAATCGGTGCGAGCACCCTGCGCAAGGTACTAAGTCAGAAGGTGTCTCCCCGGATAAACCTGAAACGTCAGTTGTGTGAGTCATACACACATAACCCAATCCTCGAGTGCCATCCTGTGGCGCTATGCAAACAAGGAACTCCTGCGAAGGGCCGATAAACGGAGAGTTGGCGGTCGCGGTCTCTCAGATTCCTCGCTTGGACAATCCGGTGGAAAAATGGGACCGGTAGAAAGAGTTCGTCAACTAAAGCCAAAGCGAGGACGTTCTCCGCAGAGAGTGCAGTTGCTTGAGAGTGCTTCGTGGCAAATTGCGGAAACTCCAAGCCCCGCGTGATTGTTTATCGATTTTGTCAAAATGTGTACTTGTGTAAAATGTCCCTGTGTGCTCGTGCAAGCGCTCCGGAGGTTCTCAGGAACTCAAAGAGGAAAGGTCCGGTCTCAAGCTCCAAGACTAAGCGCATAAAGTGTGTCACAAACCTGTCTCATGGGTCAATATAGAGGTAATGAGAGTGTACAGGTTATGATAAATATGGACTTGCGCGGCCTAATTACGTAATGAAGCTTTGAGGTCGGCGACGATTTTCTCCAAGACCTCCACCAGCTTCTCATTGACCTGTCTCTCAACGATGGCCTTAATGGTTGCCTCCAAGTCCCCGTTCATTGTCACTCCAATCGAGTTGGCTATTCCGGGCTGTTTGGGCTTGATTCTGAGTTCAAATGGGCCTTTTGGCTGGTCAGTACGCTTAGGTACTTCGAGCACCTGGTACCCTTCTGGGATTGCAATCCCCTCCATCGAATCAATTGCTTCAACCACCTTTGCTCCCACTAATTTGGCATCCCCATAGAGTGGTACCTCGCACCACCCAATCACTCCAACCGATTCCTTCGTAGTGTGAATCCTGAGCCCATAAACTGCCCTCCTCTTCCGATCCACGAGCCCAGTCACTCCCCAATGAATGCCATGGGCATCATAACTCCAAAGGCTGTACACGTCTATCCCTATCTCGAGTGCACTCCACACGGCGTGTCTCAACATGTTTACCGTCAAGGTGAGCTCGGAGCTAGGAGCGCGAATCTTCAGGACTTCATCTTCACCATCCGCTGGCTTTACCCAGCAATAATGTCGGTCCAGAGACTCTTCCTGTATAAAGTGTGTGTAGATTGATTCCTCTGGTACGGTTGCATAGCCAGGGTCCTTGCTAACTGGGTATTCGACGACCAAACCCGCCTTATTGCCCTCCAAATCCTCAAACTCCCAGTCGATCAGAATGGGGGCCATAAAAGTAAGTGACCCAACCCTTTGAAAGGTGTATGACTTTTCCGGTACATTGCCGACACGGGCGGTCATCCGGATGTTGTACGCGCTGCGGGCCGCGACGGTGATAGGACTGTCGTGTTTGCTGGAGTAGTCCGAATCAGCCGTCATACCATGCCAACTTGTCGGCGTCCATTCCCTAATGCAGCCCTCGGCATCAGAATGATGGCGGTAAAAGGAGGCGGTCTGAAGGATAGTGATATCCTTATCCGTAGTGTTAATCAAAGTCAAAGTAGTCTTGTAGAAGTCACTGGGAGTTCCAGCAGCGCATTGATGCGCCATTTCGGTGTTCCTTACTTTAAACTTGAGGCCTAGGTCGCCCGACGTCCATTGAACCGGTTCTTCAGCTACCCGAATAGCTGGAAGGGACTTGATAGGCCCAGTAGTTTGCACGGCGGGGAAGGTATAAGACCCAGAAAATGCGGCCTCGCCAAAAGAGGGCTGGCTGATGGTCTTAATGTCGTATTCGGTAAGGACTGTATCACCCTCCGCGGGAAAGGTGAACCAGACCTGGGACACAGCTGGAATCTCGACAGTTGGGGTTGCAACAGCTACCTAAGCAGTCGTCAAGGTGGTCAGGATCATCTCTGTGAAGTGAGAATACTTCAAACCTGCACACCACCAACAGTCCCATCACCATTTACAAGCCATTTGGCAGACGCACTCTCGCCCTCCTTTCCCTTGATGTCGAAAATGGGAAGGCTGGAGTCGAGGGCAGCTACATCCGCCTTGCTGTAGGTCATGAACCAGCGATTGTCATCAATATAGGTCGTGATGAAGACTTTCCCCTTTTCTGGGTGGTTCTGCTGGACCGCCCCAACGGAGGCTTGTACCTCCTTGTTCGCTTTGCGATTGTCCGAGACTTTGACAACCAGAAGGTCCTTAGTGGCAGTGAGTAAATGGATAAGCTAACGAAGAGGAATGATATACCTTCCCCTTATCGGTATAGTTCCTAATGGCAGAGGACCAGTTAGTTTTTGCCTCATAGGTGTAGTTATTGTGGTGAGCAGGACGGTGCCATGCCCGTTGACAGCCTTCACCTGTACGGTCATTAGTTTTATTCCAGATGATAGACTAGTGGTAACACACTATAAGACGATTGCCCACAGCATTCGCGTTTCTGTCCCCAAGCGCTGGAGATGGATCTTAGTGTTTTACATTCTCCTATATGGCGAACAAGAGACATACCCTGCAGTATGGAACCTGCAAGCGCCATCCACATTCACCGCATCGACGATGTCCCCGTCGCATTGAACGCACGTCCATTGGGTCGGAGCATTCGCATACGGAAGGGCATCAGTTTCGGATACGGTCATTCTGGCAAGTTTTCAGTGAGTTGGGTGGAGTTGGGTTGGGTAAGACGAGTAGACGGTTAACTCGCAAACCCAACTTGGACCTTTTCTCGACTCCAGGCGACACCTAGGCACCACGTCCACCGATTAAATATCCCGTCATATCGGGCATATGTATCGAGCATCTCAAGGAACAAATGCCAGAATATGTTGTCGAAGGAACAGGACTAAAGAGTTGGCTTTAACGTAAAGCTACCGAGGATGGGGAAGCCAACCTCGATGAGCTCGAACTTCATGTGAAGAGTTCCGGCGCTCGAGGGGCTTTACAAAGCTCTGGTGAGGTGCCGCTACTCCGAAAAGACAGAACATAAGTAGGTCAAATAGGCTCCTCCATGAAGGCTGAACCGCTGTAAATCGTTGGAAAGATGTGGGTAAGGTCCTTGATAGCGTCCCGAAACGCATTGCATAGAGTGCATGCAGAATTATTGCATAGGACAGACGTAAATCGAGCCAATAACAAGCACGTTCACATGTACAGACTAGCAAATAGAAGAACAGAAAGTTGATATAATCCATGGAGCGCGAGCAAACCAAGGGCGGATGACGAATTACCAGGACGCCCACCAACGACAGGTGAAGACTATCCAAAAAGCAAAGCGTGTGTATGTGATGTCAATGAAGTTCGGAATAAGTAATAACGCCGTATTGTTTCTGTCGTCAAATGTTCGCTGAGTGTGCCTATCGCTGAGAGCCAAAAGCATTCCTGACGCTCTGCCTCAGCTGGTCTTCCTCCCGCTCACGTCGGACATCACTCCGCCTGGACGAGGCGACGCTCCGGTCCCTCTGGCGGTAGTGAACCCTGTCGCCGGCTCCCTGTCCGACCAGTATTTCCTGGCCTTCCGGAGTCTCTCCGTCGTACCCGTCCTCTCCATCACTAATCTCCCCATTAGCAAAAGCGATGATCCGCCGTGCGAGCTCAGCAATCTCATGCTTGCCGTTTTCCCCTTCCTCATCGTCCTCTTCCTCCTGGCCGCGGGCGTAGGAGGACCCATCGGCAGAGGACGGTTGGGAGACAGTCAACTCGCGGATAGCACCGAGGAGGAGAGGAGACTCTTTGATTCGCCGAAGGAGTTCGGGGTCGCGCGATTCGAGGAGTTGGACAAGGGTCCACACGGCAATGTGCTGGAAGGTTGGGTCCGAGGAGGAGAGGAAGCGGTAGAGGTACGCATGCATGCCTCCGTCCGGTTGGTCCCAGACCTCAATAAACGGTCGATAAGTGTCATCACCAGGTTGGACATCGGCTATCGGACGATCAGTAAGGGCGCTATAAATATGCGAAGGGGTATCACCTCGGGACGTGAGATTGCCAAGAGCAGCGGCGCTATTCCCCTGCACTTCAATGCTCGGCGAGTTCGTCAAGGGAATCAGCACCTCCAGGATGCCAATCTCCAGCAGCTGGGGTTTCATTTGCTCTGAAATTATATTGATATATGTGCGCTGTCCCACATGGTTGTCACGTACCACTTAGCGCAAGGACAGCCAAACATGCGGTCATTTCACTCTGAACGTTCATAGGGACGTTCATAATCAAATCCTTGATCTTCTTGACTGCACCAGCCTTAACAATTTGCATCTTGTTCTTTTCCGAAGACGCAGCAAGGTTTCGTAATGTGGAGATGGCATGGCATTGAACCTCCTCGTTCTCCTCGAAGGACAAGAGATCGACCAATGGGTTCAGGAATCCGGCCTCGATAATCGGAGACTCGTTCTGAGGAGAGATGGAGACGTTTCGTACGCAGGCCGCGGCAGAGAGAATGAGTGGAAGGAAAGTTGAGCAAAGCAGTCGGAGCAAAGGTGTAAGGCCATCCGCTTTGACAATCGCAATTTGATAGTTGTCGTCACTAGCAAGGTTCCGTAATGCCAATGCGGCTTGGCACTGGACCTTTAAGCTCGGGCTATCCATCAACGCCACCAAGTTGTGAACAAGTTTTGGCTCCGTCTGTGCTAGCTTCTTCCGATTGTAGGCATCAACAGCAATGTTGCTGAGGGCAGTTGTGCAGTAGTACTGAACGTCGGTGTCTGGGCTTCCAAGCAAGCTGACAAGAACTGGAACGGCCCCAGCATTCACGAGCTGCTGCCGGTTCTCGTCCGAATGGGTCATGTTGAGGAGTGCACCGGTTGCGTTGCGCTGTACTCGCATGTCTTTCGATCGTGCAAGGCGTGTAAGAGGAATAAGAGCGCCTGAACGGGCGATCTTCGCCTTGTTTTCATCTAAAAGCATGGATGAACAAACTGGTCGATTTTATAGTACCTCTGTGCATACCATGGGTTGCTAAGTTGGTAATGCACCCTACCGCATTGCATTGAACCTCAATGTTGGGGCTGAGCATTTGGCGGATGAGAGGCTCGAGACCACCGAGTTTGACGATTAATAGCTTGTTCTCCACTGCAACCCATCAGTATGGGTGTACTATAATTTGAAGTAAATAATACCATTGACTGCGAGGTTGCCGAGCGCAGCTGAGGCGGCTCGCTGCACGTCGGTATCATGGCTGCTAAGGAGGAAGAGTAGGGGGTCGAGGGTATCTCTGCCGACTTGTCTGACTTCCTTCTCAGTGATTTCTGCAAACGCAAGGGCGGCGCTGCGCTGTAGGTCTATATTGTCTGAAAAGGATAGTGTCGTGAGTGCCGACAACGGCGAGCCCGTAAAGAAATTTGTCGTCGTCCGGTCTTTATTTTGTGTGAGAGGAATATCGACGACGACTTAGGGATAAATTGCGCACTCTCGAGGTACTGGAGGAGGTCTGCGACCGCCTCGCGCTCATTTTCTAGCAGCAGGGGTTCATATCCCTGGCTCTTGCGCGACTTAACTGTTCGTAATCCTCTTAGCATCTTGTCTTCCAATATGTAAATGTTAGGGCTTACAACACGAGCAAGAGCAGATACCACCCATGACAAAGTGGGAGTCCAAGATGCCTCTTTTGTTCCCTTCATCGTCAAGCTCGATGGTTTGTCGCCTGCACATTGTAGTGCATCCTGTCGCTGTCGTCTGTGCGGCACTACCCCCACCGAGTTCCCAGCATCGCTCTACTTCTTTCGGGAGGCTGAGTCGACCTGTCCCGTGTCCCGTGTGACCGTCAAGTGCACGGGGTCAAATGTATGGGGTCAAGTACATGAATTTACTACTTGCGTCTTACTCATAGTTGGTCCAAGACCGCTCACTCTCTGGAAGGATTTCCCGCGTCTCCGGCTTTGGCCCATCCGCCTGAGTGATTCGAGAAGCGTCTGCGAATGTCCCCGCGCGTCATAATGCCACAGAACCAATGTCTCTGTCAATACCCGCGTCGTTGGCCACATGGCCCTTCCAGCTGTTCAGCCCGCAAGGTTCATTTGCCCTTCAAGTTGGAGAGAATATCCTGGCCTCCTTCTAATGAAAGTCCACGCCATATGGGCACTTTTCTTCGTCCAGCTCACGAACCCATTTCCCGACTCCGTTCGCGGCGACGGCGACCCGCTGTCTGACTGTCGCTTCCGCTGAGCCCGGCAGTGTACACCTGAGCTCCCGTTGTCAGTTTCAGTATACTCATCTTCGGTCTTCCTATCACGAAGAAGTTGAGAACGCTCCCCATTTCACTTGGCTTCTTTGAATTTTTTCGTAATTTCGAAATCCGGAAGCGATTACCAAAAGTGGGGCGACATAAAACGAAGTACGGTATTCCCTTATAATCCTCATGAGTCCTCGACAGTGAACGCCGAAGCGAGTTTCAAGTTAAACACTCCCCACACCCTCCCATCTCCTCATGAAGTTCCTCCTAGCTACTGCTGCCTCTCTGGCGGTCGCCTATGCCCAGTCGGACCTCAGCAGGTGCGTGGTCGCCACTCTCCACTTCGCCGGCACTCAATGGTGATTTGGGATCGTTTGGCTCGTTCGTAGTGCCGAAGAAGCGCATTTCGACCATACCCCAGACATTCGAGAAACTAAAGAAAGATGGGACGTGGCACACTCGAAGGCAACGGACTATCTTCAGCGGTTCAACTTGACCCAGAAGGTGCGCCGCTTCCTATTTCTGTACAGCGACTTTTAAACATTTCACAGGTCGCGTTGGCAACTGGTTTGTACCTTCGGTAAGGGAGATACGTGGTCCCTGAGGTGATATTTTTCTAGGTGTTGGTTGGACCAATGGACCTTGCGTAGGCAACACCCCGGCTGTGTGTACCAACCTCTGAGTGACCTATCATGCACTCAACCCGCTTTAGATTCCAGAAGTTTACTTCCCGGGCTTGTGCCTTCAAGATTCTCCTTGTGCGCGCTGTTAGAATATTCCGCGTTTACTGTACGCTCATCTATCTTCTAATCAGTGGGCGTACGCTTTGCTACAAACGTGACGGCGTTCCCTGCGTAAGTACCACCGCTTGGACTTTCCTATTCTGCTAATTTCATCGCGACAGTGCTGTAAATGCGGCAGCGACGTTTAATCGTGGTCTTATCTACCAACGTGGAGTTGCGATGGGTGCTGAGTGGCGTGGGAAGGGTGTGAACGTTGCTCTCGGCCCGATGATGAACCTCGCCAGAGTGGCCGCTGGCGGGCGAAACTGGGAAGGATTTGGTGCAGGTATGTGAAATATTAGCTCACAAGCTATTGGATGTTCTCGGCTAATGTTCGCAGATCCATTTCTTGTGGGCGAGGCTGCTGCCGAAACCATCAAAGGTATCCAGTCTCAGGGCGTCCAAGCTACGTGCGTCTGGAGCTTTTTCTCGTATGTACAATGAGAAATCATTTATTTTCAGTGCTAAGCACTTCATCAACAACGAGCAAGAGCACTTCCGCGAGCTTGGCTCCTCCAATGTTGATGACCGGTATGGCACGACTGCTTCCAACCTCACCTCCACTAATAACTGATCTTGTATACCAAGCACTCAGCATGAAATCTATGCTGCACCATTCCTGAAAAGCGTCCAAGCGGGTGTTGCAGCTGTCATGTGTTCTTACAGTACGTCAGTCATTTACTCTCCGATTCCTACCCAGTTGAGCTGTGATTCCATAGACCGTGTCAACGGTATCTACGCATGCGAGCAACCCGAGATACTCAACGACCTTCTGAAAGGTTAATAATTGGTTGGTTGCTCCTAAAATTGAAGCTTATCGATACCACAGGTGAGTACAGCTTCAGAGGCTATGTAATGTCCGACTGGTGGGCAACTCATAGCACGTGAGTTACATGTTCCCCGACCTCTTGAATGACTGATAGTGATGATGTGTAGAATATCTGTGATGTCTGGTCTTGATATGACAATGCCTGGTGATATCACGTAAGCTTTCGTGCTTGCATACCCGATACCCTGAGATACTGACATCCGCGTAGCCTTGGCTCTGGCACAACCTACTTCGGCGACGTTCTCGTGGAGTACGTCCAAAATGGTACCATCCCGGAGTCTCGTATCGATGTAGGCAACTTCCATAGAGACCCGTTTCGAATATTCAAATTTCCCTAGGACATGGCTACTCGAATCCTCGCAGCTTGGTACTTGGTTGGGCAGGACCAAGGCTACCCCGAAACCAACCTCTACAGTTGGAACTTCACCGACCCCCGGAATAAGCAAGTCAATGTGCAAGACGACCGTGCCAAGTAGGCCCTTCCGGCTTGCCATGTCCAAGCCCCGGAGTTGATCAACCATTGCAGTATCGTGCGTGAAATCGGAAAACAAAGCATTATCCTTTTGAAGAATGCGAATGCTCTTCCCCTCAAGAAACCCAAGTCTCTCGCTATCATCGGTACCGACGCTCAGACGATGCCGGCTGGCCCCAATGCCTGCAGCGACCGGGGTTGCAATAAGGTAGGTCAATGGCCATGTCTTCGGTGCCAATGTCCTGACTGGTACCTCCTAGGGTACTTTGGCCATGGGTTGGGGCTCTGGAACGACCGAATTCCCGTACCTCGTTGATCCCCTCTCTGCCATCTCCGGCCATGCTGCAGCTGATGGGACAACTGTCAGAACCTCAATCAGCGATTCTGACCTCGCTGCTGCTGCTGCTGCTGCTGCAGGAGTTGAAGTCGCATTTGTGTTCGTCAATGCTGATTCAGGTGAAGGATATATCACCGGTATGTTAGCATCTGCCTGGGCAACCAACATTTGCTTATTCAATATCGACCATCTTAGTCGAAGGAAATGCTGGGGATCGCAATGATCTCTATCTCTGGCATGGAGGAGATGCACTCATTCAGGCTGTTTCCTCTGTCAACCCGAATACTGTTGTCGTGGTTCACGCCGTTGGGCCAGTTGACATGGAGGCGTGGGTGGAGAATCAGAATGGTTGGTGCACCATCGACCCTGTGAAGTATGCTTACTGTTATCTCTAGTTACTGCCATCGTTTGGGCCGGTCTTCCTGGCCAAGAATCTGGTTGGTGTTTCTTTCAGTGGTAGTTGGTTGTCACTCTGACTGATATACAGGCAACTCTTTGACTGATGTCCTCTACGGCTACTATAACCCATCTGGTCGCCTCCCTTACACCATTGCGAAGAAGCGCGAAGATTATGGTGTTGACGTCCTGTATTCGTCGCCCGATCCCATTCCACAGATTACCTACAGCGAGGGCTTGTTGATCGACTACCGCTGGTTCGATTCCAAGAACATCACTCCTCGCTTCGAGTTTGGTTTCGGCCTGAGCTACACCACTTTCGAATACGGATATCTTGAGGTGCAGATATTTGAAACCGCTGGCGTCCCGAGAAAGACGTCGGACCCCAGGTAATTACCCATTTTCGTCCTTTCATGGCGAGTTGACCAATAATCGCTAGTCTTTGGGAAACGGTGGTCACTGTTACCTTCACACTACAAAACACCGGCGAGCTAGACGGGAC
>WNFL01345480.1_pt2 | contig 14099 bp, 15 predicted proteins | sample 5400361 | NCBI WGS metagenome assembly WNFL01 (sample SAMN13153351, study PRJNA577476) | soil metagenome | isolation source: 40 cm soil on Douglas fir-dominated hillslope | place: USA:California | collected 2013-09-17
CCCGCGTGCGGCCTGGGACGGCGCAACCGCCCGCGACCCGCGTGCGGCCTGGGACGGCGCAACCGCCCGCGACCCGCGTGCGGCCTGGGACGGCGCAACGGCCCGCGACCCCCGATACGGTTCATTCGGCCCGGCCGATCAGAACGGTCCCGTTCCTCGCGACCCGCACATCCCGCGCATCCAGCCAGATGCACTGGCTAGGGATCGCCAGAACCTCTACGATCGCGGCGTTCCCTACGGCGTGAACGGGCATGCTCCCGGTGATGGTTGGGCCGCGCTGCACTCCCACAATGAGCACAATGGTCAAGACCAGCGGCGTGGCTCTAGCGCGGAGCCCTACCGATGAATCGCGCTGCGCTTGCGGCCCGTGCGTTTGCAGTGATCGCGATCGTGCCGACTGTCTGCGCCGCTGGATATGCCGTTTACGAGTACCGTCACCAGACGGCGGTTATTTCGGACCGTGCTGGCAGGATTGCCTTGTCAGGCGACTACTCCGCATTGACCAAGGGAATGGTGCTCGGAGTTTTCGCGCCGACCGTGCCTCACACGGGACAGTCACCAGGACGAGCGGGATCGGCCGTTAGGCAGCTGGTCAAATTCGAACACACGATCCATCACAAGGTAAGCCTGAGCGTCGTCTACCTGAACTGGGGCGACCGGTTTCCAGGCAGGTACATCAGCGAGGCCGCGAAGGTCGGCGCTGAAACCGTGGTGGAAGTGGAGCCCAGGGGCAAAGGCGTCCCTTCGCTGGCCAAGATCGCTGCGGGCCGGGGCGATGGCTGGCTCAGGCGGTTTGCGGCACGCTTGTCAGCGACCGGGTATCCGCTGATATTGTCATTTGGGCCAGAGATGAATGGCACGTGGTACACGTACGGGTCAGGCAGCAACACTGCTCGCAATTACATCAGGGCATTCCGCCATGTCCATGATACCCTAATAAGGGACGTCGGTCACGACCTCACTCCCGCACAGGCAAGGCGCCTTATTCGTTTCATGTGGCAGCCATCGGCGATCCATATAAAGACGCCATCGCCCGTCCCGTTCTGGCCAGGCCACCGGTATGTCAACCTGATCGGGCTTGATGGTTACTATTACCATCCGACGGACACGTTTGGAATCATCTTTGACCGCACGATTCATCTGCTCAGGAAGCTGAGCCCGACGACAAGGATCATGATCGGGGAGACGGCCGTCGGTCCGATGACCGGCCATCAGGCTGCTGGCATCAAGAACCTGTTTGCCGGCCTGAAGCGCGACAAGCTAGCGGGTCTCATCTGGTTTAACAGGAACCAGCTCGGCATTAATTACGGCAGCCACAGGCGCATATTCCACCAGGACTGGCGGCTTCAAGATCATCCGGCGGCGCTCCGCGCGTTCATTGCCAGGCTGAAGAAGGCCGGCCGTATCGCTTCCTTCACTGGCCACCCGTGAGGCCCCGCCGCAGGCGGCAATAAGCATCTGCCCCGTCCGGCGAGACGCCGGCGATTTGTGCGGTCAGCGCTACAACCTGCTGCCCGCCCTGACCGCGCTCGACGACGTGGTCACCCCCGTCCTGGCCTACCGCACCAGCTACAACAAGATCCGCCGAGCCAGGAATTGCTCGCCCAGGTCGGGCTGGCCGGCCGCGAACGAGCGCTGCCATCCCTGCTGTCCGGCGGGCAGCAGCAGCGCGTCGCCATCGCCCGCGCCCTGGTCGGCTCACCGCGCCTGCTCCTCGCCGACGAGCCCACCGGAAACCTCGACTCCGCCTCCGGGGCCGACATCCTCACGCTCCTGCTGAACCTGCGCCGGGAACACGGCATGACCATCATCATCGCCACCCACGACCCGATCCTCGCGTCAGCCGCTGACCGCCACATTCGCCTCCACGACGGCCAGCTCACCGAGGACCTGCTACCTCCCCAGCGCTAGCCGCACCCGGCACCACCACCGCTCCCAGGCTCCCCTGAACCCGCGCTCGACCAGCTCAAGGTGACCGGACCGAGGTACCGTGCCGTGACCAGTCGTCCGGCTATTGGCGAGTCCGACTGCGGTCACCTGTTCGGGCTGGGCGTGATCGTCCATCCTGCGAGAGTCCAGCGCTCGATCAGCGTGCGAGTCGATGTGCCTTGGGCGTACTGGCCAACCGCCCAGGCCGTCGACGACGAGGCCGCCACGGCGTTGCGGTAGTCCGGGCCGCCGACGTTCGGGCTGGGCACGGCGCGCCAGGTTCCGCCGACGAGATGCTCGACCAGCGTCACGCCAAGGTTGCCCTTCTGGTAGGTGCCGACCGCCCAAGCCTTCGACGGGCCGCCGACGGCTACTCCGGACAGTAGATTGTCCGGGGTGACCCCGCCTGGGTTCTGGCTCGGCGCGACCTGCCAGGCCTGGCCAGTCCAGCGTTCTGCCAGTGGTCTGCCCTGCACGCTGTGAGGGTCGATGGTTCTGCCGACCGCCCACACGCCGGTGCCCCCGGCGGCCACGCCGGACAGCGAGTCCGCAGCGCCGGCAGCGCCCGGACTCGGACTCGGGACTACATGCCAGGACCCGTCGGCCCACTCTTCGGTCAGCGTGCGCGGCGGGTTCGGGCCGATCTTGTAGCTTCCGACCGCCCAGGCCGTCGTCAATGTAGCGGTCACAGCGCTGAGGGAGTCCAGCCGATCTGGCCCGCCGGGGTCCGGGCTCCTGACCAATGTCCAGCGTCGTCCGTTCCAGTGCTCGATGAGCGTCTGCAGCGCATGGCCGTTCCAGTACTGTCCGACCGCCCACGCGTTGTCCGGCGACGTTGCGGCCACCCCGTTCAGTACGTCCCGGCCGGCCGTACCACCTGCGTTGGGACTGGGCACCAGCTTCCAGCCGACGCCATTCCAATGCTCGATCAGCGTTCGTACCGAACCGCCCTTCGCGTAGGAACCGACGGCCCAGGCGTCCCGCCCGGACGTCGCGGCCACTGCGTTGAGAATGTTCTCCACGTTCCCGCCGTTCGGGCTGGCGACGATCGCCCACTTGACGCCGGTCCAGGCCTCGATGAGGGTCGAAGCTCCGCCGGGACCGGCTGAGTACCCCACCGCCCAGGCGCGGCCGCCGGGCGTCACGGCGACCCCGCTCAACGAATTGACCGGAGCTGCACCCCGGACGCCAGCATGGGCCACCGGACCTGCCGCAGCCAGAGAGCTGGATGCGCCTGCCAGCACCGTCCCCGCCACAAGGGCGCCGGCCAGCGCTGCCCGGCGACACGACGTCCACAAGGGTGCTCGCACGATTACCTCTCCGTCATGAAAGATCCACCTGATCGGATTCTTCCACAGATCGGTCAGTAAGTTATGGCCGGAAAGCGGCGTTGGCTAGGGTTGAGCCGTGATGACCTTTTGGCGGTACAGCAACCCGAAACGCTCGGTCGCCTCGCCTGTCACCCATGGCTCCCCTCCCGTGGTTATGCAGGAGAATTGGCCGGCTACCCGCTGAAAATTACAGCCGAGTCCGCACGCATCGCACAGGCCACCCGGTCACGACACGGCTGACGCGATCACGATGGTTCGCGCCCGCACGCACCAGCTCCCAGAACCCTGTGCCGAGACGACCGAACTGAACTGGACTGACTCGATATGCGCCCGCGCCCCCGTATTGCTGGCCCGGACAGGCAAGCGATGCACCGGCATGCCGGTAGGAATGGGCTTGCATCGAGGCAATGCGCTTTGAGCTGGTCCCAGGTTGGGGTGTTGTCAGTGCCGGGTTGCCCGGAGCGAGCCGAAGATAGCCCGGGCGCGGGTCCCCGATCCGGACAGGCCGAGCAGGAAGAACGTCGCGCCGTGCTGGCGCGGCCCGGAGACGGAGAGAATCAGCACTGCGCTGGTGAAGCCGCCTTGCCCGGTGAGGTTCGATAGGCAGATCCGGGTGCCGCGGCGCACCTGGCAGGGGGCGAAGTGCCCGCCGACCGACATAGCCGCGTACTTCCCGGTGACCAGGGTCAGGCCCGGCTGGGCCTGCTCGGCGGCGGCGGTGGGGAACGGATACGGGCACGGCAGGACGGCCGGCGGGCGGGTCGCGTCGATCAGCAGCAGCGTGCGCGGCACGACCCCGGTTCCGCAGCTGGCCCACTGACGCTCGCGCCGCAGGCGCCAGGAGCGGGGGGCTGCGAACCGGACGCCGCCGAACCGGTGCCCGATCCAGCTGCCGGGCACCGGGCCTGCCGGGCCGTGCCTCAGCACGACCGGCAGCGGCGAGCGTGTCAGCGTGGCCAGCACCGGCCGGGCCAGCGGTCCCCGGGCTCCGACCAGCACTCCCAGGTCCGGCACCAGGTACCGCACGGACCCCGGCCCGGCCGGCAGCCGGTAGACCCGGATGCCGTGGATCACGGCGGCGGGCCCGTGGTGCCGGGCTCCCGGCCGGACGGGCCCGGCAGGCACGATCCAGGCCCGGCTCGCGGTCAGGCCGCACCTCCCTTCGGAATCCGAGGCGTGGTACCAGCGAAGATCATGCCCCGGGACCACGACGGCGGCGCGCACCAGAACTGCCCCCGGGGCCTCGACCAGCCACCTTCCCGGCACCGACAGCTGCGCGTTCAGGTACGGCACCGGCACCCAGCGGGCCCGGACTCCGGTGCCGCCGGCCAGCCGCCCGGCACCCGGCCCGGTGCCCGCTGACCCCGGCCGCCGCGACCAGTCTTCACCCGCTTAGCGGCGCCTACGCGCCGCCTGGGCAACCTGGATGACGAACGAGCTGAGCGCGGGCGGGTAGTCCTGCAGCCGCCAGTCTTGGTGGTAATGGCCATTGTGCTGAGAGATGTCGAACCACACGAGGCCGCGCAGGTGGTAATTGCGAATCCCGGCGAACAGGTTCTTGATGTCGCCAGGCTGGCGCCCGGTCGACGGTCCCACGGCCACCTCGCCGATCAGGATCGGCATCCGCGTCAGAGACCGGATCACCCTGATCGTCTTGCCGAAGATGAGCGTGAAGGTGTCTTTCGGGCTGACGTAGTAACCGTCGATTCCCACTTCATTGACGTACTGCCAGCCCGGCCACCACGGCTTGGGCGATGCAGTGCCGAAATGAATGGCCATAGGCTGCCATATCCAGCTGATCAGCCGCCCGGCGGGGGTGCTCGTGAGCACGCCATGGACATGCCGCCAGGCCTGCACGAAGACAGACGGAGCGGCCTGCCCACTGCCGTAGTTGTACCACTGGCCGTTCATCTCCGGCGCGAACGAGACGATAACCGCATGGCCAAGTGCCGTTACCTTCTTCGCGAAGACGTCCCGTAGCCAGCGGTCGGACGTCCCGCTGGCTACCTGCGCGAGGGTCGAGTACCTGGGCTGGATTTCGATCACCGTTTGTGCGCCGAGGCTGGCATCCTGGACGATCTCGCGCGCCGGAAAGTAGGTCGACCCGAGGCGAATGAACATCACCCTGAGGTTTGCCCGGTGCCTGATTGCCGCATCGAAGGCAGGCAGGTCAGTCGTCACGGCACCGAGGACAAAGTGCGGCAGTTCATCCGGGGACCGTCCAGCCTGGTTGGGGCTGGACGGCCGCCCACCCGCACTATGGTCATGGCGCGCTGCTGAGCCACGAGCGGACGGCTTGGCGGAACCGTGGGCCAACGGCGTGCCTGAGCCGTGACCAGACGGGGTCCCACTGCTGCACGCCGGCAAGCAAGCTGCCAGGAGTGCGGTAGTCAGCCTCGCAAGCCAGCGCCGGTCACGGGACATTTCGCAGTTGCTCGGTCCAGGTCACCTGCCGGGTCAACGAGCGCTGCAGCCAGGGGCGGTCCTGGATTCGCCAATCCTCGTGGTAAATGCTGGTGCTGTGCTGGTGGATGTTGAACCACACCAGGCCCTTCAGGTGAAAGCGGCGGATGCCGCGGAAGAGCCGCTGCATGTCGAGCAGCGCGTGGCCGGTGTGCCAGCCGATGGAAGTTTCGCCAACCATGATCGGCACCGTAGTTTTCGCCCTCATCCGGTTTATGGTCTTCTGGAAGATGACATCAAAGTTGTCGCGCGGCAACACGAAGTAGCCATCCAGGCCAATGATGTTCACATACCTCGCGCCCGGCCACCACGGCACCGGCGACGGGGTACTGAAGTGGATGGCCGAGGGCTGCCACATCCAGGTGATCAGCGGGCCGGCGTTGGTGCCGGACAGCAGGTCGTGGACGTGCCGCCATGCCCGGATGAAAATCGATGGCTTGAAATGGGCGCCACCCCAGGAGTACCACGGGCCATTCATCTCCGACCCAAACGAGATCGTGATCGGAATCCTGAGCCGGGCGATGTTCGGTGCCAAGAAGCTACGGAGCCAGTGATTATATACCGTGATGCCTGGATCGCCGATGCCGACCAAAGACTGGTTCCTCGGCATCAGTTCCAGCACCGACTGCGCGCCCATGCTCGCGTTGCGCCGGATCTCGGCGGCCGGGAAATAGGTCGATCCCCAGTTCATGAAAACCATGCGCAGGTTGATGTGCTCCTTGATAGCTGTGTCGAAGGAGGCGACATTCACCACCACCCCTCCGACGAGGAACCGCGCCGACCCCCACCTGATCGCCTGGATCGGGCTGGCAGGGCTCGTCGCACCGGTTAGGGCCACCCGGACCGCCTTCGGGTGCGCAGGCGAGGTTCTCGCGAGGCCAGCGCCTAGGCTCGCCGCCAACAGCACGACGATCGCAAGCGAACCTGCAACCCGTGCGAACAGCTTCATGAGGATGCCTCCATCATCGTTAGAACTCGCGAGAGGTAACCGTCAAGCAGGGGACGAACTGGTCAGGTCGGGCGCGCGTGCGAGCCGGTCAGCTCCGCTGTGGGAGCGGCTTGCTATGGTCCGCGGAGATTATCCGACCGGCCTCAACCGTTGACCCTATGCGCTTGTGCGCGGCCTGCGCCACCGTTATCGGCGAACTCGCCGTCGTCGCTGCCAACCTCGCCCACCCGCTGGCGCCGTCGCCATCTGGTACCACGTTGGCAGCATTCATTAACGTTTCCGGATTACCATTTCCGAACGAAGGCCACCTTGAAGGTGCTCTTCAAGCGCCCGTCCTGCTAGCGAAAAAGGATTGGTGGGAACCTCGGCAGTCAGACCTTCAGCGGCGGCCGTCACCTGCGCCAAGGAGCACTGATACTTGCCTGGCCGGGTCTAGGTGGGTATCGGGTAGCATGCGTCCCGGGACCTTTGCCACACTGAGCGTCAAGATACTGGTAATTCCCACCTTGTAGAACCAGCCGTCGTCACCTGAGCCGAAGGTAAACAGGTAGTTCCCAGCGGGGATCCGGTCCAGGGGCACATGGAAGCGGTGCACGTACACGTTGTTACCGTGACCGTCTCCGAAGAACGGCTGTTCGCCCTCATCGATGATTCCTGATGGTGGCGTGCTGTCCGCCTGCGCCACCTGGCCGAACGATGTGGTCAGGTCGTCTTCGGACCAGGCGCGGAACACGACGCGAAGTTCGTCCACGGTCGTACGGTCCCCCGCAAGAACGAGGCTGCCGCCCTCGGGGTACGTCACGTGTGCAGTGGCCGCCGCGAGCTCATTCTTTCCCTCGTAGGCCGTCTTGATGACGGGCAGCAGCGCCGCACCGGCGGTCTTCCAGTTTCCCTCGTAGGCGTTATAGGTGGCCACCACCAAGGAGACGAGCGCGTCGATGCCGAATACCCGGAACGCCTCCTCGAAACCCGGCTCGTTGTCAGTGATATTGATTTGCCTGTTCGGCGCGACTGGGCGGCCGTTGCTAAGAAATCCGAGGGTGATGCTGCTTTGCATGAGCCTCACTCCTTTCGTGGCGGAGGCGGCCGACACCGAACGTTCGGCCGCCTTCCCGACTATCTGGCTCATCAGCGCTAGGACCTGTGCGACAGGAACGGCGCTGACGGCCTGCTGGCCGTGCTGCCCTAGTGCCGCCCGCCAGCAAACTCGGCTGCGGCGGTGTTTGGCCACGCTTGGTGAAGAGATTGCCTGAATGCGACTTGGCTACCCGGTGCGCTGCGAAAGTTGCTGATTCTGCTGTGCCGGTTGCGCCGTGGTCTCCATGCTCACTTCGGCCTCGCGAACGGCGTAGTCCCGCGCCAGGTACGCGAGCCTCTTCTTGTACATGCTCATCGGAGCTCCTAGCGCGCGGCCATCAGCAAATCATGGTCACAACCACGTCCGCAGTGACCTGTGACAGCGCTGTCCCAAAGGTATTCGACTAGGTGCCCGTTTCAGGGGACGGGAATACGGGAATTGCTCAATGCGCGCTTCGGTTGTTTTCACATGCCTGCGGGCGCTAGCGGTCGCGGTCGCGTGCACTGAGACACCGGTTACGGCCGTCTGGTAGCCGGGCCGGGCAGCGTCCCGAAGTGCCAGCGACCGGCCGGGCCGGTGGCCCCGCTGGACCTTCATCAGGTCTATGGTCAGCCCGCGCCGGACGAGCCAAGGCGGACTGATGCGCCACACTCGCCGCAGGGGGCCGTGCGGGCGATGGCCGAGACCACATCCGCCTGCCGGGCCGCGCCGGGTCTGGCCGCCACAGGCAAGCGCGGTCGCGGCGTAGCACCCAGACGATGCGGGCGGCCGCGGGAATGGCCACCAGGACGACGATCGCAGTCATGGTCAATGCCGGTGTGATCATTGCGTGCGGTTCCTTTCCGCGCGGACGGACCAGTAGAGGCGGGCTCGAGCAGCGCCTACAAGGGCGGGTGTGCTGGCGGCCGGTGAGCCAGTGCCGGGTGATCTGTACGCGCTGGCCGTGGCATCGGGGGCAGCGCCTCGTGGGCTTGGACCAAGCGATCAGGATCGCTGCGGCCGCCAGCAGCACGAGGATCAGGACGACGGCCGGCCAGTGGATGTGCTGGTGGCTAAGCACCGGCGCGAGCAGCGGCATTGCCCGCTGCGAACCCTTCCGAGTAGCCGGCTGCGTATCCGGCGAGGGCGCCGTCCATGTACCCGGCCTGGTAGCCGTCGCGGTAGCCCTCCTTATAGACCTTGCACGGGAATGCGGGGCAGTCCTCTTCGCGGCACTCGCGGTACGGGTGTTCTTCGTCTCGTCGGGCCATGGATCCTCGCGGTCTAGGCAGCAGATTCCGGTGCAGGTGACGGGTGAGCCGGTTACGCGGTAACGCGGCTGGTCAGCGCCCGGGCCGGTGTTCCGGTGTTCCCGGCGTCTGGCGTTGGTGCAGGTCACGGGCTGTTCTCGCAGCGGAACGGTCGTCATGGCGTGACCGCCTCGACAGCGGCGCGCTCGCAGCCCGACGCGGGGGCCTGGCCGGGCTCGCGAACCTTCTTGACGATCACGCCAAGGCTGCGTAGCTGACTGGCGACGGCAGCCGGGGTGATGTCCGCGTACGCCTCGGGGATGCGCTCGGCCAGGCGGGCGGCGATCGTCTCGGTCCACAGCCGCGGCGAGTCGCCGAACACGGCCAGCACGTCGGCGGCGAAACTCCGCGGCTCGGCTCCGTCGCCCAGGCCGAGGGCGTGGCCGGTCAGCACACCAGCCTGCTCGCGCATCACGCGCGCCCTGGCGGCGGCACGCTCCGTGGCGGGCAGATCCAGGTAGTAGGTGCGGACGATCTGCGGGTCACCATCGGCCTTGAGCCAGCCGAGCCCGGCATCGGTCTTGGTTCGGAATGCGGTCGCCTTGTAGCCGTTCTTGTAGGAGCTGGTGCCCAGAACGATGTCGTTCTCAAGCTGGCCGGGCACCTTGAGGCAGAACCGCGCGCTGACATTTCCGCTGATCGAAGTGGGCAGCGACGTCGCGTCCGGCCGCTGGGTGGCCAGCACCAGGATGATCCCGTAGGCCCTGGCGACCCGGATCACGTAGGCGGCGTCATCGGCGGCCTGAGCACCCAGCTGCGGGTGCATGAACACGTTCTGCACCTCGTCGAAGATGGCGACGACGGGCCGCAGCCGCAGCGACCGCCTCGAGGCGAGCTCGCGCGTGACCTTGCCGTCAGGGCGCTCGGACTTGTCCACCCGCTTCAGCGCGGCTGAGCGGCGCTCGAGCTCGAGCCTGAGCATCCGCAGCGACGCCGCCGAGTAGGCGATCGACTCGTCATCGAGCCCGGACACGTAGCGGTGGCAGACCTGCGCGAGCGGCTCCAGGTCGCCCTTCCCGGCGTGCTCGTGCACCCACAGGTCGGCGATCGGGTCGAGTGCCGCGCCGCAGGCCAGGCAGCGCACGGCGCTGGTCTTGCCCTGTCCTGGCGCGGCGCCGATCAGCCAGTTGACCTCGAAGAGCGGCACCGAGACCGGACGGCCGCGGGGGTCAGTGCCGAACGGGACCGACGCGAACACATCGGCCTGCCCGGACCGTGCCAGCGGCCAGGCGGGCGGCTTGACCTTGCTCATGTCCTGGTAGCCCACCCACAGCCGCAGCCTGCCCTCGTGCTCGTGCGGTACGGGCTCGGGCCAGGACGCCGACAGGTGCGGCAGGTCCAGGTCAGCGGTCCAGCCCGGCCCGTCGCGATGCACGTCGGTGACGAACCGGATCGGCTCGCCGTTGCGGAGCGCCTCGTTGATCCCGGCGATGCCCATGCTGCCCAGGGCCCTGGTGATGACCTCCGGCGTCGGCGCCTGGTACACCGGGGCCACGACGGCCGGCCTGATGACCTGCCGACCCTCCGGTCGTCCCGCTCGAGCCAGCGCGGCGACCACGGCGAGCCCGAGCACGACCAGGAGCCACGCCGGCGCGAGCAGCACGGCCAGGACGATGGCGACCGCGGCGACCAGGGCGACCGCGGCGACGATGCGGCCGCGCGCCGCGCGGGTCTTCAGTCCCTGAGTGTGAGCCCTCATGGCCTCGTGATGGCCGGCCCGGCCGGCCGCCACGGCCTGCGACTCGAGCACCCAGCCGGCTGGCCAGTGCCACCAGGTGAGCACGGTGCTCGTCACGCGGGCGGCGCCGCGGACCGTATGCCACCCGTAGGTCAGCAGGTACAGCGGGGAGCGCAGGCCGTGGTAGCGGGCCTGATGCCAGCGCAGGCCGGCCTGCTGCCCGATGGTGCCGCGCAGGTTCTCCCGGCGCAGACCGATCGGCACGATCGGCCGGCGTTGCACCGCATCGGCCGGCGTGGTGTCGAGATAGACGGGCGGCTCGGCCGCCTCGAGGTGGACTTCGCTGTCAACCTCGGTTGCGCGGAGCTGGATGACCTTGCCAGGATCGGCGATGTTCTCTGACATCCTGGGTTCCTCCCTTCGGGAAGAGACCGTGCGGGGCGTCCGTAGGGCTACGGGATAAGCGCCCCGCACGGGGCTTACTGGGCTGTGTCACGCGGTGACCGGCGGGTCTGCTGACCAGGCACGACAGTCTGGACATCTGAGGGCATGTCAGATGCTGAGTGTCCGTTGCTCTCGGCGAGCACTGCCTGACGCACTTTGGTTGCTGCCGCGCGGGAGAGCGCGAACCGTGCCATGAGCTGGCGCTGGCTGATCGGGTTACCGGCCGCGATGCTCGGCGCGAGCGCAAGTTGCGCGGCGTGCTCAGAGTCGTGCGCAACTTGGGACAGTCCGGGAGATACTCCGGCCTGGTGGTGGTGCTCGACCACGCGCTTGAGCACGCCGAGACCGACGGCCAGTGCCGCGGCCGCGGCGAGCGGAGGGACCGCAGCCGTAGCTCGCGACGCGAGGTCGTGACCGGCGACGTGCCCGACGTTGCCTGCGACTGAGACCGCCAGGCCGGCGAGGGTGACCGTCCATGCTGCCGCCCTCGAGCGCGGGGCCCAGCGATCGGCCAGGGCGACGAACAGCGCGAGCTCGCCGACGGCAATGAACACGTCGACTTGCAAAGGCCAGATGGCTGCCCACGGCCCGGACAGCCCGTGATGTGCGGCCCACAAGAACAGGCCGCGGTAGCTCTCGGCGAAGGACACGGTCGATGCTGAGGCCACCAGGACGGCGATCGCCACGAGCGCGGCCAGCCGCGGTGCGCGCAGGATGCTGGTCATCCGAACATCACCACCAACGTGATGGAAACCACGATCAGCGCGATGAAGAGGGGCACCGAGCATCCGAGGCAGCCGAGGTGCCCGCGCAGGTACAGCCGCGGACGGCGCCGGTAACGCCTGCGGCGGGTCACTGGGCACCCGGCCGGTAGTGAGCGAGGGACTCGTCTCCGTATCCGACCGTGCCCTTGACGAGCTGGTCGACCAGGCTGGCCTCCCATGAGCCGGGGCGGCCCTCGATGAGGGCATCGCTGCTTCCGAGGCCGGCGGCGACGGTGGCCAGGACCATGGCGAGCCAGCCGCCGAAGTCATGCTCTGCCCTGGCCGCCGCCGCGATCGCCGCGGTCGCCTCCTCAGTCCAGGCGTCTACGGGGATCCACCGGACGACCAGCGAGGTCCCGGCGCCCGTGTGGTCGAGGCGCCAGTCCTCGGCGGCGAGCTCGCGGGTGAACGTCTTCTCGGCAGCCTCGCGCCGGTAGCGGCCGTCACCGCGCCACTCGAAGACGCCCCACAGCCCGGTCTCGGTGACGAGCGGCCCGCGGCAGTAGGTGCAAGTCTTCGGCCGCGGCTTGCCGTTGCCAGCGGTGTGGAGGCCACTGAGCTGACCGGGCCTGTCACGCAGCGAGCAGTAGTGCCGGCTGGCAAGCTTCTGACGGTTCATGCGGCACGCTCCTCAGTGACGACGCACCACTTGGTGACGACGACCAGGCGCACGATGACGGCCGCCAGATCATCTCGGGTGATCAGCCGGGCAGCGTAGGTACCGAGCCAGCGCGCCAGGTGGTCACCGCGCTTGCCGCGCGGCGCCCTGCACGGCTTGCCAGGGCGGGCCCGGCACAGGTCACAGCGTGTCTGGCGTACTGCCTCAGCTGCGGCTACGGTCTGGGGGATGATTGCGGGCATGGTTCTGGCCTCCTCAACAGGTCAGGGCCTAGGCCCTGCCGTCACCTCGGGAGAAATGACGGCAGGGCCGTTGTCACATGGGTGTCACGGACGGTGCCGGACTGCCCTGGACGCAAGCGCCATTGGCTGACGCTGCGGTGCCCTTAGCTGCGAAAAGGCGGATAGCGCGGACGGATTCAGACCGCGCGGATGACCTCTACTTCTCTACGGATCAGAAGGTTGGGGGTTCGAGTCCCTCCGAGCGCGCCAGGTCACGAGCCCCTCAGGGTCGGCTGACGGACCTTTCTTGTGACTCTGGGAGCCACGCTGGGAGCCACGGCCCTGCGGCTGGCCGCCGAACAGTACCCCGGTCATCGACTCCGCGGCGGCTCGCTTGTCCCCCTCGACCAGGTGGCCGTACACGTCCTTGGTGATCGCGATGCTCGCGTGGCCGAGGACCTCGGAGACAACGTGCAGCGGCGTGCCCTGGGCAAGCATCAGCGAGGCACCGGAGTGCCGCAGTTCGTGCGGGTGCCAGTGACCCAGCCCGGCCGTCTCGCAAAGCCGGGAGAAGGCATGCGAGAAATTGTCCGGGTCCACGGGCGTACCGACCTCGCTGCTGAAGACCAGGCCGTGCTCCTGCCATACTTCACCGGGGAGGACGAGGAGGCGTAGAACGCCCGGTGCGCTGGACTTGTGATTACCTAGGCCCATGCCTCGCGCAAGCTCGGATAGTGGCAGGGCTGCGCCCGGCAGGCGACGGCCTTCATTTCGCGACGCGCGGGCACAGATCCTAGGAGGGCTGCGCGGGCACGGCTGGGTCTGGCGGCTGTCGATGCTGTGGGTGGTGATGGGTGCTGGCGGGGCTGGTTACGCCTTTGTCTGCACCACGGTGGGCTGCACCACCAACCAGTGCACCAACGATGAGTTCTTGTTTGTGCTATGGAACGGGGAACCTGGGCTGATCGCTGCGGTGGGCAACCTGGCAGAGACGGCTTGGCCGCTGCTGACTGTCCTGTTGCTGGTTGCGGGGTTCGTCCGGCTCCGTGGCTGGCGGCGGCGCAACTGGCTCCGGACGGCTGCGTGGGCCGGTGCGTGGGTCGCGGGCATAGCGCTCATGGCATTCCTCGCAGTCGTGGCGGGCATCGGTTCCGAAAATCCCAGCTTGGTCTGGGCAGCGCTAGAGCTGCCAATCTTCGCCGCGTGGCTGGTACTCGGAGCCAAGATGACCCAGGTACTGGACATGGCAAGGCGGGCACTGCCGCGGGTAACGAACTGAGTAACTAGGGCCACGCTCGGCCAGTGACACGAGCGGACGCTGACGGACGATTCAC
>WNFL01056130.1_pt1 | contig 14098 bp, 5 predicted proteins | sample 5400361 | NCBI WGS metagenome assembly WNFL01 (sample SAMN13153351, study PRJNA577476) | soil metagenome | isolation source: 40 cm soil on Douglas fir-dominated hillslope | place: USA:California | collected 2013-09-17
GATAGTTTGCCACGACGATACTGAAAATCGCCCCCAATATCCCTGCCATATACGTCTTCAACAAGGGATCCTGCATCCGGTAATAATTCCTGACACCCACGATCAGGATCACTGCAAAAAAAATACAATATACAATCAATCCCAGCCATCCCAGTTCTACGGCGACCCTCCGGTAGCCACTATCCGGTGCAAATTTTGCAAGCGCAGAGTTGGGAGTAAACCTGACACTCCAGGCCCCAATACTGCCCAGCCCGGCACCAAAGGGATGAGACTGTATAAAAGGCTTGATAAAGGCCTGGCTTCTTTGGCGAACCTGAAAGGACGCATCCTCGCTTGGCTTAAATGCTGAACGTATCCGCTCCAGGCTGCTGGTCGTCAGGAACGGTCCGAGGTTCCTAATATCCGAAAAAATAATAGCCGCGCCGAGCGCCCCGATCACACCGCATATGATCATCGTTTTCTTTTGAAGGGTTACGAGTGCAAAAAAAACCAAACCGGCAGGTACCATCGCAAAGGCCGTTCGGGTTCCGGCATACACCATGGCCAGCAACATGACTACTGCACAAAATGCGAGAAACAATTTGTACCAGATTTTGAACGGCCCGGACAGCAGGGCGATGCAGAATAATCCTGTGTACGCCATCAATATCCCCAACAACGTTGGATCGCTAAGAAAGGAAAATATCCTGTAGTGGCCCCAATTGACAATTAAATTAAACCGAAAGTCATCGGCTGCTACCCAATCCTTCTCAATTTGAAGAAGTCCATGAAATTCCTGAAACAATCCATAAAGTGCGCTGATCAATGTCAAAACAAGCCACAAGTTAATGAGTAGCTTAATGAATTTGAGATTGTCTGCGGCTTGGAGCACGATAAAATAAAAAGTCATTAACAAGGCAATCCCGCGTATAACGTATATCCACGTTTCCTTCGAGGCCATCGGATTAAGGAACTCCAGAAAATTATAGATGATCCAAAGCCAAACGACATAACTGATTGGATTCCCCGCAAGGGTAAAATCATGCTTTCTCCATTTATCAAGAAGCAACCCAAAAAACATAGCGCCCGAAAAAACATCCAGCGCTACGCCTATTGGAATCTCCTGGTAAAAACGCTTCAGGCCCAGTGAATACGACACGATGAGCAAGCAGACCACGCCGAACTTGAGGTCGGCAATAGAGTAGAGCACTGCCGGCACACTCAGGACCACGCCGATGAAGACAATCCCGAACACGATGCCAAAAAGTGAAATCCCAAACGCCAACCCCACCGAAATCAACAACAGAACGACATACATCGCCGGTGACCGGAGAAATTTCAGTAATCCCTTATGGGCCTGATCCATACGGGAATGAAAGAGCGAACTTTGTTCCTCCTTGGCCAGCTTTAGGATATAATTCTGTTCCGTCGCCATACACTACAATACAACAATTACCAGGAAAAAGTAGACCATCGTGACGATGACAACGAGGGTCAATATCACTTCCATTATCCGTTTTTCTAACGGTATTTCGTCTCTCCCCGGTTGCCCTTTGGTTTTTGATCTCATGATGCCTTGTGACAGTAGGGGTCGACTATCCTCCAGAATTCCCGAACCCTCGCCTCCCACGTATTTCCTGCCGCCTTTTTTATTCGACTCAATTTCTTTTCTTCTGAATCGGTCCGGAGTGCATCGGACAAAGATGCAACAAATTCCATTTTTGTGCTCGCAATTTTAATAACATCTTCAAACTCATTCAAATCCGGCGAAAAGTTGGTGGTCACGACGGGCTTCCCGGCGGCCAGATATTCATTCAATTTTAAGGGATAAATACTTTCTGTCAATGCATTGCATAAAAAAGGGATAATGCCACAATCCATATACCGCACATAAGCGGGGAGTTCCGAAAGAAGTTTTGAACCGGTTGTGATGACATGGGGGAGTTTCTTCAGCCCGGACCGCTCATAGTCCCGCCCGGTTGGGCCGACCAACAACAGCACGACTTCCGGATGGCGGGTTGCGACGGCTGTCAATAAATCATAATCAATTCGATGATCCACGCTCCCGATATAGCCGATTATTTTTTTGTCCACATGTTCAATTTCCCGCGGCCTGCCGACAGTCTCATCGCGCGCCCGTTGAAATAGCTTAAAGTCGGCCGCATTGGGCAAATAGAATGCGTGTCCCGACAGCCTGCGCGCATACTCACACAAGCGTTGCGAAGTCGTCAGCGTGAGATCAAAATTTTGTATCATTTCCTTCTCCCGTAATCGTCCATGCTTTGCCGTATAGTATTTCGACGCCCCAATGTTATCCACGCAATGATAGATCTTACACAAAGGACGGAAAGCGTCGACGTTCGGAAAATAAAATGGATTAAAGGAATTGATATAAATAAAGTCTTTGATTTGATAATTGCGAATTACGGAAGAGAGGGCACGTCGCACGATGAAATTGTTGATCTTGCTAAAGAAATGATACGCCCTGCCCGGAGGCAAAAAATTAATAGGCAACGTCGGCCGGGGGGTGACGTTGATCAGGTTGGGGTTATCTTCGTCAATCCTCCGGTATCGATCGAGACCAAAAAAAAACGCCATCGTTCTGATCCGGATCGGTTTGGTGCTCAAACCGGTGATGATGTCTTTCAGGGTGAAAGGGTTGTCAACGTAGAAAACCCGGTTGTTACGTGACAATTCCTTGGCCAGTGACAATGCCGTGCTGAAGAACGGGCCATCCCACCGCGGCAAGGCTAAGAGGATGATGTCCTTGTTCTTCATCGCCGGCGTAGTTTTACAAAATCCACGGCAAAATGAAAGGCATTTCTATAATACATCAGCATGAAGGAGAATACGTTCGTCATGCTTACACCGAAAATCCTTTTCAGGATGAAATGACCTGCCACCGAAATAATCCCATAAGAAACCAGCGTTCCGAATGCGGCCCCGATCAGACCCATGAAGTGAATAAAAACAACATTACTGATGATATTCACTGCGAGTGCAAACAAAAGCAGCGCGAAATTCAGGTGGGGCCGGCCCGAAGAATCCATGGCCATCCCAAACTGCCGGTTGAACGGCGTCATCAGGCCAAACAGGATGGTGACTCTCAGGATGTTGGCGGACGCTGCGTAGGCGCTTCCGGCAATGATGTAAATAAGATAATCCGCCAACAAGAACGTTACCAGAACAATAGGCAGCGTTACCGTCAAGGTCAGGCCGACTTGTTTTTCGTACAACGCCTTGGTAACATGCTCCCCCTCCTGACTGATCTTCAATGTGCTGTAGGGATACACGACCTCCGCTATCGATGTGGCCGGATATTCGATGAGATTGGACAACCTCATGGCAGAACTGTACAAGGCAACACTGCTGGCATTGAGGAAATAGCCAACGGAGAATTGATCGACGCTTTTAAAAAAAATTGAGCACACATTGGTCCCCATAACATATTTTCCAAAATGAAAGACACTTTTGGTGACGTTCCAGTTCCACTCGAACCTCGACTCGACGAGGCGCCGGGACGAAAGGAAGGCGATGATCAATCCGACTAAGGTACAAGCGGCGTGTACGACGACCAATCCGACCAGGGATACGTTTACCCTCAGAAAATAGATGAGGACAACGGCCAGGAATAAACTCCCCTGGCGACCCAAGGCTGTCCAGAAAATACCGCTAAAACTTGATTTTGCCTGCTGTAAATAATTGAATTGAGTAAGGGGAACCAACAGGGCCATGGTGAGACCATAGTACAGGAACATCGGCCGCAAGGCATCCACGCCAAAGGCAGTTCCAAATTGCCCCGAGAAAAGGACAAGCGTCAGGTAAATGACTAAAGAATAAAATAAATTGATAATCCAGGACGCGCTAATCACTTTGTGCGAATCGGAGGGGTCATGGGAATGCAAAAGTTTGATCAGCGCATTTTGAATGAGTCCGTTTCTGGACATTTCCACAATGGTGGTAATGGTGAGAAACAAACTCCAGGCACCAAAATCATTTTGTGGTAAATAACGGATCAGGAAATAAAAACTTCCAAAACCGAAAATCAAAACAACAACGCGGGAACCGATGGAATAAACACCCGACCTAATCCATTTCAAATTCTTAAGGATTTTCATCAGCCATGCGATCGCCGGAATCCGGGTGTCCTAAAACAAGTCCTTTAGCTGGACTTTGTTAAGGACTGTACCCAACATCTTCCCCTTTACAGATTTCAGGTATTGAATTGATTCTTTATCCAGGTAGTTCAATACCGTTTCTGCACCAAAGACTGTGATGACCTTATCTACGTATTCAATCAATTCCTTGCTGTCGGAATACTCATTCAATGATGACCCTTCCATCAGGATATAATCGTACCGGGACGACAAATTATTGATCACATCCTTGAAGTCCCTTCCCGCCAGGATCTCCGACGGTGAATCGTACCCGCCCACGTTTCCAATAATGTCTACGCCTTGAAATTCCGTTCGGTAGATGATGCTGCGCCGGTCATTTGTTTTATCATCGGGACCGTAACTGCTGCCATTGCGGTTGTTATCGTTCTGCGAATCGTCTCCCCCTTCCTTATCCTCCTCGTAGCCATTATCCTTCCCATTATTCGGATCCCGTTCTTTTGTGTCCGTTCCTTTCGGTTCCGTCTCCGTCAATCTCTCCTCAAGACCCTTTTTGAGAAGTTTGGTCTGATCGGTTTTGGGCAAAAGCATCCTCGTAAGAGAATTATGCCTGAAATTCGTATCAATAATCAGTACCCTTTTGTTGATCAGACTCAGTGTGTAGGACAGGCAAATGATCATAAAGGACTTACCCACTTTTACCTGTGTACTGGTAATCAGGAATACTTTGCTCTTCGATATCTGCATTTCGTATCGAAGTTTTCTCAGGAAATGAATAAAGATCTCTGATTCCTTATCAACATTTTTGTTATTGAACGTTTTAACCAGATTAAAGCCAGCCGTTTTTATCAAATTAACGGAACCAATGTTTTTCAGACCTGTAATTCGCTCAAGCCTTGAAGCCTGGCGAATACTAAAGTCCATGTATTCGATTGAAAGGATGACGATCACACAGAGGGCAAAGCTTCCCGCACCTGCCAATGCCATAAGCAATAATGCCTTGGACGGCTCGGCTTCGTAGCTCGGTTGGCCTATCAGCGTCTGGCGAATCGAGCTGCCGATAACAAGGGCTTTGTTCTTTGCCGTATTGTACTTATCCTGAACCAATGCGTAGTCATTCGAAGCAAATTCTACCTCACGGGTGAGGTCCGACAGCCGGGCTTCTTTCGTAGCAAACCCGGACACATCGTACTTTAGCTTACGCAAAGATATTTCTACGGAAGCCAGGTTTGATCTTGAGATTTTCAACTCCAATTTCAGCTGGTCGCGTTCTTTTTCTAATGCCTTTAACTCTTCGACAGACGTGCTTTTATTGATGGCGTCCAGCCGGCTCACTTCCAATTGAAGCTCGTCGCGAAGGCGGTCGATTTTTACTTTGTTGGCTTCGGCGCCCGCATTGCTCAGCTCGGAGATTTGTCTTCGCAAATCGATGACACTCTGATTTACCTGGATGACCTCCTGCTGATTGAGTTTCCCAAAGCCCTGAATCTTCCCTTCCACCGTGTTCAGTGAGAGTTCAAGACCGTTGATGGTTTTCTCCTCCTTCTCCCGATTCACTTCATAATCTGCAATCAACGTAATTTTACTTTCACTCTCCGCACCATAGTTCAGGACATTATTCGTAACCTTATAATTATTCAGGTTCGAAGTCTTTTCATCCAACGTTTTTTTCTTCTCCCTCACCAACGCTTCCAGAAACTCAATGGACTCGGAAGACCGGTCAACTTTCAGTGCTTTATTATAACGAATAAATTCGTCGCAGACCGCATTCACGAGAAGGGCCGAAAGAAATGGGTTTTCAGAAACATACTCAACGGATATAAAGTCGGAACTGGTTACCCGTGCGATCCACAACTTTTTGACAAGCGATTCGTGATCGTATTCATAACCCTTCAGTATCGCATAGAGTACCCGGTCATCCGGATCAACAGAGTTCAATGGTTTGAAATGCTCGAGCCTGTTTTTGAATACCGCCTTCGACCAGGCGAGTTTCTTTTCGTCCACAACAACATCCAGTGTTTTGTCCGACGGCTTGAATTCTCTGAACGGCTTCGCATCCCCCAGGTCGTGAAGAATAAGCCGGTAGGAAACCAAACTCAACACCGGAATAGAGTTCAAGGACTCAATGATGTTGGTGAAATTGGTGTTGATCTCAAATGGATTGGTACCGCCGTCATTGAGTTTGACGTCGTCATCCGTTGTAAATCCTGTAGCGATCTGAGCCACGGATTTATACTTCTTATCCATTCGGGACACAAAGTATACGGAACAAGCAATAGTAAGGATGGGGATCGTTATCAGGATCCACATTTTACGCTGGAATATTCTTAAAATAGAGAGGAAATCCATGGGTTAAAATCAGGACAAAGGTACTAAAAATATCGTGCCAAACGGCTGAAATCAGCGATTTTGTCCGTCCTCTTTGTGTTTTGAACCCATGCTGGCCGGAGGGGTTATCGATAAAACCTTATCCTCACCGTTTCCTGGTTGTCGGGCGCGGCCTTTTCCGTCGGTTCAATCCCAAATGTGATTCTGCTGCCTTCGATCCCCGTCCGCTTCAAATGATCCAGGATCGCGAGAAGACGCTTCTTGCATATCTCCAAATCATTGGTCTCCGGGTTCTTTAACGCCAGTAGTGCACATCGTATTTCGTTCTTTGACAAAGCACTATTGGTAATTCTTCCCAACGTTTGCTTTTGAGATTCGCTTAAGTCACTCACTTCCCGCTTGAAATACAAGTCAGTCTGGGCGCCGAACAACTCCTGTATTTCCTTATCACTCAGATACTGCCGGGTGACCACATCTTTCACGGATGCCGCGGGCGCCGCCTTAGCGGTATAGATATCCGACAACCCCCCGGACCGGTTGCTGGAAAAATAAGCAACACTATCGCCGTAGATCGAAAAAAATGCATCAAAGCCTTTGGAATTCAGGTTCTCGCCGAGGTTTCGGGGTGCGGACCAAACTTCCCAGGAATTGTACAATCGTTCACTGACGAAAATATCGGAGTCGCCCATACCCGGGTGGCCATTGCTGGCAAAAAACAGCCGCTTTTTGTCAGCCGATAAGAACGGTGATATCTCAAATCCTTTGGTGTTAAGGGTCGTTCCCAGGTTGACAGGCCTCATCCATTGCCCCAGGCTGTCGCGCGTAGTGACGTATAAGTCCTCTTCACCGAATCCGCCCTCCACGTTCATGGAAAGGAAAATCACGTCAAAATCAGGGGATACGAAGACACCTAAAAAACCGGCAGTTTCAAGATCCGGAATTCGTATCAGCTCCGGTTTTGTCCACGTTTCGCCAATCTTCTTGATGAAATAAATTCCCTTCGGGGATTTCGACGGCAACGTGTTGAGCAAATACACCGTATTACCAGCATTGTTTATTCCAACAACCGTGCTGTTTCCCCTGGTATTAATGTCCAAATTCCTATTGCTCGCTTTGGCCCACCGGCCGGTAACTGCATCGAGGCGACTGGTCCAGATATCAGATCCCGAGTAGGCCCCGCCGACATTCTCCGGGTCCATCATGCGCGTGAAATAAAGCGTTTTTCCATCCGGTGAGATCAGCGGCATGGACTCTTCCACATTGGTGTTTACCGAGCTCGGCAACCGCATGACATCCTTATAGTCCAGCAGTTGTGCCTCGGACAAAAAAGGTATGACTTGGAATAGAACACAAGCGAAATAGCCAACCGACCGGATAGAATAAGGCATCATCAGCGTCTACCAGAGTCTCGATTTTAATTCGAACGCATTAAACAATGCAATCCCCAAAACCAGTTCGTGAACATTGACATTCAAACTGCCTAAGCCCGAAAAATAATGATCGTAAGCATAGTTGACTGTAAATTTTCCGTTTACGGCAAGTCCAAAAAGCAAAGATACCTTAGATCCGCTATTATAGCCGGCGCCGAGGTAAATTAATTCCTTGTACTTCAACCTGCTGTTGACAGCCCACATCAAATCATATCCTTCCGCTTGCGTCAATTTTACTCCTGAATTGAGTGCCAGGGAACTTCCTAACGGAAGATTGGCTGCCGTCTGCATGCTGAATTGTCTTTTATTACTGATGCTGAGTTGATGATCACCGCTAAGGCTCTTTATTCCCAGGTTACTCGACGAAAGAGCCAGGTAAAACCGGTTGGAATAGAGAACGGTACCAAAGTCAATCGACAGCGAATTCTGGTTTCCGGGATTAGACTGCATAAGTTGTTGATAAAATACATCGTTTACCGGGTCCCGGACGGTATACCCATTGAAATCCACCCGCTGGCTGCCGTACGCTACGCGTGATCCAAGGGAGACATTAAGCCTCTTCGAAACCGGCAAGTGATAGGCATAGTTGCCATTGACACTCACGGAGGTATAGGGTCCTACCGATCTGCTGGTTACCATCCCACCGATACCTTGTCTCCTCCTTAAACTCTGGTTGGCCTGAATTTGTTCAAAGGCATCCAGGTTACTGATCCTCAATGAATTCCTTTTCAGGGATTGCCGGTTTAAAGCGCCCAATGCGCCGTAAGCGCTGACGAACACATTATTATTCTTTACACCGAAAGCGTTTCCGCCCTGGCGATACGCCATTTTCAGATCCACATAGTCCTCCATCCCCGTGAACCCCGCATTCACACCGGCGAGATTAAGGTAGTATTGGGTGTAGTCTATTTCCTGAGCTTGTCCTGTACGACAGGACAGCATCAGCAGCAGGCAAAGAACAATCGCTATGGAGGTTGCTGACTTCATTTTAAAATAGTAACTGTTCCGTGGTAGGTTCGTTTGCCACTGTCCAGATCAATATTGTAAAAATAGGGTCCTGCCGGAAGTTCTTTTCCTTTGATCTTGCCGTCCCATTTGCAGTCCTGATTGACGCAGTCAAAGACACGTATGCCGTTTTGATCATAGACTGCGATTTTTATCTCGGTGTAGAATTGCAGATTGACAAAATCCCAAAAGTCGTTTACTCCGTCGCTGTTTGGGGTGAATGCATTCACGATGCTTAATTCAGGAAATACTTTTGTTATCCGGATGATCCTCGATGGCGCGTTACTGTCCGCAATACTGTCGTTCACAGAAATGGAAACTCTCCTAACCGATAAGGCCGTATCTCTGGAAATCGGACTGCTGAACAAGACATTGTGGAGTGCTGTTTCGTAGTTTGATTTTGAATCTTTGCCCACCAGCAAGAGTTCACCTTTCACGCCATCGAACGAAGAAGTGATGCTTTTAGAAGCCCCATCCAAAGTCAGCATATCCCCATTTTTGTAATTCTCCGTAAGGGCAATTCGGGCGCTGAACATGAAACCATTGTCAATATCGCTGAGGAGTATATTTTTTGTAACGGGTGTTGGCGCGTCACCAAGACTGTAAAGAATCGGCTCGGTTTCTAAATTGGTCAGCACGGGCGGATCGTCGACAGGAATAACAGTGATGGAGATAACCGCATCCGACGTGGCTGTAAATGTACCATCAAAAATGTTCCACGTTATTGCATCCGTACCGTTAAAGTTGTCGGCCGGGGAATAACTAAAATCAGTTAGCTTGCCGTGCGGAATAACAACTTCATCTCCCGCCAAAAGTTTCTTTCCACCCCAGAGCAGATCACCTTTAACCGTAGGCTGCACAATTCTGAGGGTGACGATGGAGTCTCCCGGATAACTCAGGAAGTGTTGATTAAAGATCTGATAGTCGAAGACAAATTTCGAATCTTCAGCGGTCTCGATTTGAAAACCCGTGATGGACGGCGCCAAGCTGGAGATTACGGAAAGGGTACCGGTCACGTAAGTGAAATCGTAATTATCGTCCAACCCTGAGGAGACGGTTATAGGATAATTACCCACGGGCGAGCTACTCGTTGCCGATGTCGAAGCGATCGGAGGCGAGTCAAGTACATCCGGTCCTTCGCTATTGACAAATCCACTGTACAGGATCGTGAGCGCCGGGTTAGGCGATAGGTACTGTTTACTTAGACTACTTGCAGTTGCCATAAGCATCGCTTTGTTCACCACCATGGTGCCCGAAACGTAGTTGAAATCATAATTCGTTGCGGCACCTCCGGAAACTGTGATGGGATAACTGCCTACGTTGGATTGGGTGGTGACCAATGTCGAAGGCGTGGGAGGGGTCGCAATATCGGTAAGACTCTCCCCATTAACGAATCCACTGTAGCCGATGGTCAGCGGTGGATTGGCACCGCCGTAAGACTTGGATTTATCATCCACTTTTGCTGTCAACAGGGCTTTACTGATGGTAAGCGTACCGTTGGTCACCACAAAATTGTAATTCAACGTGGTCCCGGTCACCGTGATCGGGTAGGAGCCGGCAGGACTCGTCGTTGTCGCCGTTGTCGTTGCGACGGGTGCTGTAATGGTGAATGCATTGTCGCCGTTTACAAAATCGGCGTTTGCATAAGTAAACGTGAGCCCTGGATTGGGCTGGCTGTATATTTTTAATTTATCCTGTACAGTGATCCTTAGCGAGGCCTTGACAATCGTCAACACTCCGTTTTGTAAAATAAGGTTGTAATTCGTGGCGGATCCTCCACTTAAGGTAATGGGATACGTACCCACACTACTCGCCGCGGTAGCAACCGGGCCGCTCAACAAAGGGGGAGCAATGGACGAGGCATTTTCTCCATTCACAAATCCCGTATACGTGATCGAATTCGCAGGGTTTGCCTGACCATAGGTTTTTGATTTGTCGTCGGCCTTTGCTGTCAGCGCCGCTTTTCCTACGGTTAGCGTCCCACCTTGCAAGATCAGCCCATAGTTAAGTGCCAATCCCCCGGTCAAGGTAATCGGATAGGAACCTACTCCACTTAAGTTCGTCGCCGTGGTGCTGATTGCCGGTTGCGTAATTGACGAAGTATTGTCACTGTTTAAGAATCCCGTGTACGAAATGGTTAGCGGCGGATTCGCCTGACCGTATGTTTTTGTCCTATTGTCGGCTTTGGCGGTCAGGGGCGCAATACCCACAGTCAGTGTCCCGGTTTGGTAGACAAAACTGTAGTTTGATGACGCTCCGTTGTTTGGCGTAATGATGTAGGTGCCAACATTGCTTGTCTGGGTCGCCGGTGTAGTCGCCGGGGGAGGTGCAATGTCAGACGGATCATCCCCGTTCACAAAGCCCGAATAGGAAATGGTAAACACCGGATTTGCCAATCCGTAAGACCTTGATTTATCATCAGCCTTGGCAATAAGGGTTGCTTTGTTGATAAATAAGGTGCCGTTAACGTAGTTGAATGTGTAATTATTATCAACCCCACCTGCAGGAACGATTGGGAACGTGTTTCCTGCGGGGCTGCTCGCAATGGCAGAACACGTTGCTGTCGGCGCCGTGTCGATCACACCAGGCGAATCGCCATTCACAAAGCCAGAATAGAGAATGGTAAAGGTTGGATTGGATGCTCCATACACTCTTGCGGTTCCGGTCGCGGTGGCGGTGAGCGTCGCTTTATTCACGCTGATATGAACCGTCGTGATCACCGGGTTATAGTTCACGCCATCCGTAGGCGTAAAATTTGAAGTCAATGTCTGGTTGATACCGGCGTTTAGAACGGTTCCTAAGGGAGGAGAATAAGTGAAGGTACCGGCCACGTCCGCTGTTGCGTTGAGTTGGGCGGAGGCCAAGGCCGTAGCATACGTTATGCTGGCGGGATCCGCCCAGGTGATCAGAGGGTTGTCCTTGTTGCTTACTGTGATCTGTACCTGCGTATTGTTTACAGCGTTGAAATTCGCTGCGTCCGTCGGGGTGAAATTCACCGACAAAGTATAAGTACCTGCAGTGCCAAAAGTTGTTCCGGCAGGAGGTGTATAGGCAAATGTACCCGGCACATTAGCGGTGGCATTGAGTTGGGTGCTGCTCAAAGGCACATTCACTTTAAGCGGCAAAGGAGTAGCCCAGGTAACGATCGGCGTCGCCTGGTTTACAGTAATCAGCCTTGTTACCCCGGTCAGGGCACTGTAATTGGCAGCATCGGTGGGGGTGAAATTCAACGACAAGGTTTGATTGACCCCGGTATTCAATACCGTTCCACCCGGTGGACTATACGTAAGTATACCCGGTACGCTGCTTGTCGCATTGAGCTGTGTGGCACTAAGGGCTGTCCCATAGGTAATGGCCGCAGGGTTGGACCAGGTGATGACCGGCACGGCTTTATTGACTGTGATCAATACCGTTGTTCCGGTTACGGAATTGTAATTGGCTCCATCCGTTGGAGTAAAATTAACCGTTAAAGGTTGGTTTGGTCCTGCGTTTAGCACCGTGCCAATACTTGGCGAATAGGAAAACGAACCCGTAATACCGACACTCGCATTAAGTTGAGTGGCGCTCAGTGGTGTACCATACGTAATCGGGGCAGGGTTCGACCATACGATAACCGGAGTTGCCTTATTGACGGTTATCTGCACAGTTGTTCCATTGACCGTATTATAGTTGGCCCCGTTCATAGGAACAAAATTGACGGACAAAGTCTGGTTTGGTCCGGCGTTCAGTATGGTGCCATTGACCGGTGAATAGGTCAGTGTTCCCGGTACGTTGGCCGTTGCATTAAGTTGTGTGCTGCTGATGGCGGTGCCGTAATTAATGGTGGCAGGATTCGACCACGTTACTACGGGTGTGGCTTTATTGACCGTTATCTGCACGGTCGTTCCGTTTACAATGTTGTAATTGGCCACATCCGACGGTGTAAAATTGACGGACAGCAGTTGATTCGTACCGGCATTCAGAATAGTACCGTTGGGGGGTGAATAGGTAAATGCGCCTGTGGTACTCGCGCTGGCATTGAGTTGAGTGGCACTCAATGCGGTGCCATAGGTAATGGCTGCGGGGTTAGGCCAGGTGACGGTTGGCGTTGCTTTGTTTACGGAAATCAAAACTGTTGTTCCATTGACCAAATTATAATTAAGATCGGTGGGGGTGAAATTAACCGACAGGATTTGGTTCGCCCCGGCATTCAATATCGTACCGGCAGGAGGTGAATAAATAAACGTACCCAGCACCGTCGCCGTCGCACTCAATTGCGAGCTGCTCAACGCTGTACCATACGTGATGGTGGCTGGCGTGACCCAGGTGACAACAGGAGTAGCCCGGGATATCGTCAGGGTCCCGTTTTGCAGGGTAAGATTGTAATTTGTTGCGGCTCCTCCACTCAATGTAATTTGATAAGTACCCGCGCTGGTTCCGGTGGTCGCGGTAGTAGAAATCGTGGGGGCGGTAATGGCCGCAGGGTTGTCTCCATTCACAAAACCGGTATACGTGATTGTCAGCGGCGGATTAACCTGACCATAGATCTTCGACTTATCATCCGCTTTCGCTGTCAGGGCCGCGGGAACGATTGTCATGGTTCCGTTTTGAAGTATCAAGCCGTAGTTCAATGCAGAGCCTCCGGTCAGTGTGATAGGATATACTCCCGCATTGCTGCCCGTGACTGCTGTGGTGCCGATAGCGGGTGGCGTGATCGAAGAAACATTATCACCGTTTAAGAAACCGTTATAGGAAATCGTTAACGCCGGGTTTATCTGGCCATACGTTTTTGTTTTATCATCGGCTTTGATCGTGAGCGGCGATATGTTGACCGTCAATGTTCCGCTTTGCAAGGTTATGACATAGTTCACGGCGGACCCTCCCGTCAAGGTAATCGCGTAGGAACCCACATTACTTGCCGTTGTTGCCGCGGTCCCCACGGTTGGCTCTGTAATAGCGGTCTTGTCGTCACCGTTCACAAATCCTGTATAGGAAATTGTAAACACGGGGTTAGCCAACCCGTAGGATCTTGACTTATCATCCGCTTTCGCCGTGAGCGGTGCCTTACTGATGGTCAGCGTGCCGTTTACATAATTAAAATTATAATTATTGTCAGCGCCTCCTGCAGGAATAATAGGGAACGTGCTTCCCGCCGTGCTCCCCGCTACCGCCGAGCAGGTCGCTGTTGGCAGGTTGTCGATCACAGCCGATGTTTCACTGTTCACAAAGCCGGTGTAGTTGATGGTAAGGGCTGGATTCGAT
>WNFL01409762.1_pt2 | contig 14097 bp, 12 predicted proteins | sample 5400361 | NCBI WGS metagenome assembly WNFL01 (sample SAMN13153351, study PRJNA577476) | soil metagenome | isolation source: 40 cm soil on Douglas fir-dominated hillslope | place: USA:California | collected 2013-09-17
ATGCCCGCCGGGTCGAAAAAATCGCATGAACCAGTCACGGTCGAAAATCAAAGCGAATTCCGGCTGCCGGAGGAAATGGAATGGCACAGTGGCACAGTCTTCACTAACCTCGGCCCATCATGGAATGTGATTTTCGCGCGGGACAATGCACCGGTCGTGGTTTCAAGGCGATTCGGCTTGGGAAGCGTAGTTCTCGCGACCGATTCTTTTTTCATTAGCAATGAGGCTTTGAGCAAAGATCGGCATGCTGACCTTCTGGCGTGGCTTATCGGCTCGTCATCGCGGGTCGTTTTTGATGAGTCGCATTTTGGCATGATCGAGTCGTCAGGGGTTGCTACGCTGATTGGCAGATACCATCTGACCGGATTTATCGCCGGACTATTATGCCTTGCGGCGCTGTTTATTTGGAAGAACTCAGCGCGATTCGGAGTCGTCGAGGAATCGCCGACATCGCCAGGAGTGGTTACCGGCAAAGAAGCGGCGGCAGGCTTTGTGAATCTGTTGCGTCGGAACATGGCCCCGGGCGAAATGCTAAAGATTTGCCTTGCGGAGTGGGAGAAATCCCACGGTTCAGAAAAACGGTTCACTCAATTAAAGGCTGCCAAAGACCGCGATCCCATTAAGTCGTACAAGGACCTTTGCGCATTGTTAGGAAAATTGTCATGAGCACAGAAAGATTGAAGGAAATCCTAAACCGAGCCCGCCACGAAACGAGCAAGGTGATTATTGGCCAGCATGAAGTAATTGAACGGGCCTTGATCGCAATTTTCACCGGCAGCCACGCGCTGGTGGAAGGTGTTCCGGGCGTCGCCAAGACTCTGCTGGTGCGCACCCTGAGCCGGGTGCTCGGGTGCGAATTCGCCAGAATACAGTTCACGCCCGATTTGATGCCGGCCGACATTACCGGGACCAATGTATTTAACCTTCAACGGAACGAGTTCTCGTTGATTAAGGGCCCGGTTTTCACGTCGTTCCTGCTGGCCGATGAAATCAATCGAGCGCCGGCCAAGACGCAATCGGCGTTGCTCCAGGCGATGCAGGAAAGAGTCGTCACGATCGATCGTGAGACACATTCTTTGCCGGACACATTTACGGTCTTTGCCACTCAAAATCCCATCGAGTATGAAGGCACGTATCCGCTGCCCGAAGCGCAAAAGGACAGGTTCATGCTGAAAATCACGATGAAAACTCCTGAACGTGCCGAAGAGTTGCTTCTCGCGCAGCGAACCATGACCAATGAGGCGCCCGAAACGTTGCTCGCTGCCGGCGCTGTTGATACGGTAGTCAAAATTGAGGATTTGCGTGAAGCAAAGCAGGAAGTTTCGAATATCGTCATTCGAGAAGAATTGATCGCCTATCTGGTGGACGTGGTCCGAGCGACGAGGCAACATGAAAGCATATTGGTGGGCGCCGGGCCACGCGCCACACAGTCTCTCATCATGGCCTCCCGCGCTTACGCTGCCATGTCGGGCCGGGATTTCGTGACTCCCGACGATGTCAAAGCCATGGCAGTACCGGTTCTGGAACACCGTTTGATTTTGCGACCGGAGTTTGAAATCGAGGGGCTGAATGCCACCGAGGTCATTCAGCAGATTCTTCAACAAATCGCGGTACCCCGATGAGCCAGCCATGATCGTGCCCCGCACGAGACTGCTTCTTTGGACGAGCATAATCGTCCTGCCGTTTGCATTGGCGGCGGGCTTGGAAAGGTCTGCCCTGGCGATCTCGCTTTCCGCGATTGCCGGATTTGCGGTCTTGGCGGTATTGGATGCGGTCGGTTCATTGACTTCCCTTCGCGGCATAAATCTGATGTTGCCACTGCTGACTCGAATGTCCAGAGATCGGCCGAGCAAAGTCGAACTGCGGATCCAGAACCAGCAGCAGACTCCGAAGACCATTCGGCTTTCGCTTACTTTGCCATCCGAAATTCATGCCAGCGAGCCTGATGCCAGTATCGCGCTGCCTGAGGGCAGCGAATGGTCGCGTTGCGAATGGGTTTGCGTGCCCAAAAAACGCGGCCAGTTCCGCGCCGGTCCGGTTTGGATCGAAGGAACTTCCCCGCTTGGATTTTGGGGCCTCCGCAGATCATTCAGTTCGGATGCGGAAATTCGGGTTTATCCGAACCTGAAGAAAGATAGAAAAGATCTGGCCGCGCTTTTTTTGCGCCGAGGCCAGTTGGGCATTCATTCTCAGCGCCAACTTGGAAGAGGCCGCGATTTTGAAAAGCTCAGGGAGTATGTGCCGGGGGACAGCTATGAGGAAATTCACTGGAAAGCGACCGCTAAACGCGGCCAGCCGATTACCAAGCTTTTCCAGGTCGAGCGGACGCAAGAGGTGTACGTCGTAATAGACAACTCGCGGCTTGCGGGAAGAACACTGCCAGCCGCCGCAATCTCAGCAACGCGCGCGTTGCCTTCAGAGCCGGAAGCGACGACAACTCTCGAGCGATTTGTCACGGCTGCACTGGTTCTTGGCCTGGCTGCCGAGCAACAGGGGGACTTGTTCGGCCTGGTCACCTTTTCAGATAAAATCGGCGGATTCGTTCGCGCGCGCGCCGGCAAAAGCCATTACAATGCCTGCCGTGAAGCGCTTTACACCCTGCAACCACAAATGGTAACGCCTGATTTCGATGAGGTCTGCACCTTCATTCGGCTGCGCCTGCGACGCCGGGCACTGGTGCTCTTTCTGACTGCGCTCGACGATCCCGTTGTGGCGGAGAATTTCGTCCGCAGCGTCGATTTAATCCGCCGGCAGCATGTCATCGTGGTCAATATGTTGCAACCGGCCGGTGTTCGTCCGCTGTTTCAGAATCCGAACGTTAACGATGTTGATGAGCTTTATGAGCAGCTTGGCGGCCACCTGCTTTGGAATAAATTGCGGCAAGTCGAAAAGATTTTGCAACGCAGAGGAGTCCGCTTTTCGATGCTGTCGGATGAACGGCTCAGCGCGCAATTAGTCAGCGAATACCTGGCGGTGAAGCAAAGGCAATTACTGTAAGGCAAGCAGGAAAATGATAATCGATCTGGAAAGATTTCTGAAAAGCGAACGGCGCTATTGGAATGAGCTTGAATCCATCCTCGGCCGGCTTGAGCGGGAACCGAACTATCGGATGACGTTGGATGAGACGCAGCGCTTTCATCTCCTGTATGAACGCACGGCCGCGGATCTCGCCCGGATGATCACGTTCGCATCAGAGCGCGAAACAAAACGCTATCTCGAGCACCTCGTAGCCAGAGCTTACGGCGAAATGCATGAAACCAGGGAACGTCGAAGCCGATTCTCATTCATGCAATGGTTTTTTCAGACTTTGCCGCGAACTTTCCGCGCTCACATCCGCGCGTTCTATATGTCAGTTGCAATTACCCTCGCGGGGGCTGCCTTTGGCGGCTTGGCGATCGCGCTGGATCCTTCATCCAAAGCTGCGTTGATGCCGTTTTCACATTTACAGCAGGATCCAGCGGAACGAGTCGCGCAGGAAGAAGCCGCGACAAACGATCGGTTGGAGGGCAGGAAGACTTCATTCTCCGCATTCCTTATGACGCACAACACTCGCGTGTCCATTTTCACGCTCGCCCTGGGCATGACATGGGGAATGGGCACGACTATTATGCTATTCTACAACGGCGTCACTCTTGGCGCAGTCGTTGTGGATTACATTAGGGCGGGCCAAACGACATTCCTGTTAGGCTGGCTTTTGCCGCACGGCGCTGTCGAAATTCCTTCAATACTCATCGCGGGCCAGGCTGGACTGATGCTTGGCCTGGCACTAGTTGGTTGGGGTGAACGGACCAATATGCGAACACGACTGCGTGCCGTCTCCCGAGACATCGTGACCCTAATTTTCGGCGTTGGGCTGCTTCTAATTTGGGCGGGAATCATCGAGTCTTTCTTATCGCAGTATCATGAGCCGGTCGTGCCCTATTACGCGAAGATCAGTTTTGGCATGGTAGAGATTGTCCTGCTCTTTTTGTTCCTTGGGTACTCTGGCCGAACGCCGCGAGAGCCGATGCCGTCTACCCAAAACATTGCAACGGAATGAGAACCGGCGCACTCGAAATTCGAACTCCGGAAGGCATTCTTTTCTCGCAGATGCTGGCGGGACCGGTGACTCGCTTTTACGCGTGGCTGGTCGATTGGTTTTGCATTACCGGAATCGTCATCTCGGTCAATCGCTTCCTGTCATTGCTGCAATTGGTGGACCCGAACCTGGCAACAGCGGCAACGATGCTGGGATACTTTGTCATCAGCATCGGCTACGGAATTTTGTTCGAGTGGTTTTGGCGGGGCCAAACCCTGGGCAAAAAGCTATTTCGACTTCGGGTCGTCGATGCCGAAGGTTTGCGGCTTCAATTCAATCAAATCGTCACTCGAAATCTGTTGCGGTTCGTTGATGCCCTGCCGGCGCTATACTTTGTCGGGGGCATGGTGAGCTGGCTGAATTCCCGATGCCAGCGCCTCGGGGATCTCGCCGCGAACACCGTCGTGATTCGGAACCCGCGGCTGCGCGAACCGGAGTTCGGACGGGTACTCCCGGACAAATTTAATTCATTGCGCCAATATCCGCCGCGGCGGTCGCGGTTCAGGCGTTAATGCGACGCGAGGGGCTGGATCCCCAGGCACGCCTTGAATTGTTTTCCACTCTCGCCGCGCATTTCAGATCCAAAGTCGATTTTCCGGCTGAAGCGACCGACGGCATCGCGGACGAACAGTATCTACGCAACCTTGTCGATGTGCTGTACCACACGCGTCTGGATAACCCGATGCAAAAATCGACATGAATGAGGTTCGTGCCCAGGGTGAAGTTTGCGGTCGCCATTACTCCAGCGGCGAGTTCATGAAATTGGAATGGGACGGCGGCGTAATCACCAGGTTTGAGTCAGTTGATGTTGAGCCGCGAGTCTGGCTGGCGCCCGGTCTCTTTGACCTTCAGATCAACGGATTCGGCGGGATCGATTTTCAGCAGGACGGTCTGTCCGTTGAGGATCTCCTTCGAGCCTCACGCGCGCTCCGTGCCAGCGGATGTACTCGGTTTTTGTTAACCCTGATTACGGCTGAGTGGAAGACGCTGACGTCACGGCTTCGGCACTTGCGATCCCTAAGGGCGCAATCAGCCGAACTGCAATCGGCGATTGCAGGTTGGCATGTTGAGGGACCATTCCTTTCGAAAGAGGCTGGATTCCACGGCGCACACGATCCCGCTTTGCTCGTTGAACCCACCCCCGAACACATTCTCGAGCTACGAAGCATCGCGGACGACGATCCATTGCTCCTTACCATGTCGCCAGAGGTGAACGGCGTCAACCGGGCCATTCGCATCGCGATTGAACAAAACATCAAGGTCAGCATCGGGCATACGAATGCTTCGACGGCACAAATCGAAGCGGCTGTTAAGGCCGGCGCAACCGGCTTTACACATCTCGGAAACGGTTGCCCACGCCTATTGGATCGGCACGATAATATCCTCTGGCGAATACTGGATCGCGGCGACTTAATGGTGAGCTTAATTCCGGATAAAATCCATGTGTCCCCTGCCCTGTTTCGATTGGTGCACCGGCTAATCGATACGCAGTCCATCTCCTATATAACGGATGCGATGGCTGCCGCCGGGATGCCGCCTGGCAAATTTACCTTGGGAAAGCTCGAAGTGGAAGTCAGCCCCGACCAGGTGGTGCGTCAGCCGGGTCAATGCCTGTTTGCCGGTTCTGCCTTGAAGCCCATCGACGGAGCATTTCGCGCCGCGGACATGCTGGGCACCCGCTGGCAGGATGTCTGGGGCAGGTTTTCTGAAGCACCGGCTGCGTTTATGGGTCTTCGCAATGAATTGGCCGTGGGGCAACCCGCCGACTTTTGCCTGCTGAACTTGTCCAACGGCGCTGGCACGCCCGAAATCCGGGTGTATAAAGCCGGAATTCCGTTCGCCCCATAACGCGTTCGGCAAACTCGTTATCGCCATTCGGCTGTTCGGTTGTTCGGTTTCATTGACTGTATTCCAGGGCGACCGTAGCTTAGACGTGCAATGTTCGAACTTGTTTCATCCTACGAACCCGCTGGCGATCAACCACAGGCGATTAAAAAGCTCACAGAGGGTCTGGTGGCCGCGGCGAAACATCAAACGTTGCTCGGAGTAACCGGTTCAGGCAAGACATTCACGATCGCCAACGTCATCCGCAACGTTAATCGGCCGACCCTGGTCATTTCACATAACAAGACCCTGGCGGCCCAATTGTACGCGGAATTCAAAGGGTTTTTCCCGAATAACGCCGTTGAATATTTTGTCAGCTACTTCGATTACTATCAGCCGGAAGCCTACATTCCCCGCACCGATACCTTTGTGGAAAAAGATTCGAGCGTGAATGAGGAAATCGAGCGGCTCCGATTGTCCACTATGAGTTCGCTCTTTTCCCGGCGCGACGTGGTTGTGGTTGCCAGCGTCTCCTGCATTTACGGTATCGGCAGCAAAGAGGATTACGAGGCGATGGTCATTCCGGTGAAGGCTGGAATGCAACTCACTCGAGACCACTTTCTCCATCGGCTGGTCGATTTGCAGTACACACGCAACGATATCGAATTCGAGCGCGGCCAATTTCGCGTTCGCGGCGACACCGTTGAACTTTGCCCGGCGGGCCGCGAGGATGCATTGCGCGTGGAATTCTTCGGCGAAGAAATCGAGCGTATCACGCGATTTGAGCCGTCGACCGGCCATAAGATCGAACAATTGGAAGGCGTCACCATCTATCCGGCGAAACAGTTCGTAACGCCCGCCGATAAAATGCGTCCGGCGCTGCTGGCCATCCGCGAGGAATTGGGCGACCGAATCACCTGGTTTGAGAAGCACGGCAAACTACTCGAGGCGCAGCGAATTAAAATGCGGACGGAATACGATCTCGAGATGATGGAAGAGATGGGTTTCTGCTCCGGCATCGAGAACTATTCACGACACCTGAACAATCGGCCCCCCGGCTCCCGGCCATCGACCTTATTTGATTTTTTTCCGAAGGACTTTTTGTTGGTTATCGATGAATCTCACGCAACCCTGCCGCAAATCGGCGGGATGTATGAAGGCGATCGCTCCCGCAAAACCGTTCTGGTGGAATATGGATTCCGGCTCCCCAGCGCCCTGGACAATCGGCCGCTTAACTTCGAAGAGTTCCAGGCACTGCAGAATCAAGGCATCTACGTCAGCGCGACGCCAACCGCCCGCGAAATGGAATGGTCTCAAGGCCGAATCGTGGAACAAATCGTCCGACCGACCGGCTTGATCGATCCAAAAGTGACCGTTAAGCCGCTGGCCGGCCAGATTGACGACTTGATTAACGAATGCCGAAAGCGCGGCGATGGCAACGAGCGCGTGCTGGTCACCACGTTGACCAAGCGCACCGCGGAGGAACTGACTGATTATTTGCGCGATATTGGAATTCGTGTGCAGTATCTCCACAGCGAAATCGATGCGATTGAGCGCGTTGAGATCTTGCGTTCCCTTCGAAAGGGAGAATTTGATGTGCTGGTAGGAATCAACCTTTTGCGGGAGGGACTTGATCTGCCGGAAGTTTCGCTGGTGGCCATACTCGATGCCGACAAGGAAGGCTATCTCCGCAGTGCTACGAGCCTTATCCAAACGGCTGGCCGCGCCGCCCGTCACCTCAATGGCGAAGTAATCCTTTATGCGGACATAATGACCCAGAGCATCCAAAAGTTTCTGGCGGTGTCTGATTACCGGAGGAAAAAGCAGATTGCTTACAACCAGGAACACAATATCACGCCACGAAGCGTCAGCCGCGCAGTCGAGGAAAGCTTGTCCGCTTATCGCCAAACCACCCGGCACGCGCATGCAATGTTGAACGAAGCCGGGGTCGACCTCGACATTAATCAGACTCTGCGCGAGTTGGAGGAGGAAATGATCGCGGCGGCGAACAATCTTGAATTTGAGAAGGCCGCGCTGCTGCGCGACCAAATTCGCGAACTAAAGCGATCCACCGACGGAGCGCTGCCCGCTAACTCAGACGCGACGGGCGGTGAAAGGCCAGTCAGCTATCGCAAATCAAAGAGCTCCCGCGGCTCGGCTCGTAAGAAAGTTCCATTTTGATTCCGATCGTCCACTTCCTCGCTCGCACCGCCACAGCTTCCGAGCGAAGGCGGATCCTCACTTGCCGAGCCAACTCGCATCATTCCAATTTCGCCTTGAGCTTGCGGTGCAGTCGTTCAAGCCTCTGTTGTTGCTCAATTTCTCCGCCCCAGGGAAAGCGCTCGTGGTGATTCCAGTTCTTAAACCGCGGATCCGTTGGTTCCGGCAGTGGTTCGTGTACAATCTCCTGGAATTCCTCGATTAAGCGACTTTCCGTCGCATCGATCTCACCGCCCGGACGAAGCACGAATGCGAATAACAGCAACCCGCAACTCAGAATCACAATCACCTCGATCGCTGACCCGGACGGGAACTTCGCGAGTGACGACCACGCCGGTCGAAAGCAAGCGATGAACCAGATCCCGCCCCACACGTTTACGCCGAGTGTTTTCCATGCTGCATGACCCGGCCGAACGCCGTTCAGTCCTGCCCACATGGCTGGAATCGCGTTGCGAATCCGCGCGGTCTGTTTCCAACTCCAAAAGATCAATAGCGTCCAGGCCAGCAAACAAACGACCAGCGCTTCGCTGGTCCAACTCCGCAAGGTCAAACCCGCGACGGCCAGGAGGCATTCCAGCCATAACACAACTCGGCACACCGGTCTGAATTGTACGTTTAGGGCTTCGATATGACCCCAAATAATCTCCGCCGGGTCGAGTGACGTTGTCAGCAACAGATCATACGCACCATCCAGCCGGCCTTTCGCCATCGCCAATGCAGCCGTATGAAAAATGATCCAACGCAACAATCCCTCCAACAGAACGATCGACAGCATCACGATTGAAATGATGATTGAACGCGATGGCCAGAACGCAAAAAGCGCCACCCAAAATATGACGAATGCTGCAACCACCGACCAAGCCAGCACGACCGGTATGCGGTCTCGCAGGCCAAGCAACACCACCGGGTTAATATCAAGCCACTGTCGCCGGATCTGTTGGCGCGAGGCGAAATTTCCGTGATAGAAACTTTGCCATAGAGTGGCCCACTTGCTTCGCTCGGCACCGATGGTTTCTTGCTGCCAAATCCTCGATAGTCGCCAGGCAGCAATCGCCAGGCACAAAACCGAATAGCTAAAGGTTATTGCCAGGTTTTGCCAGAATTCCGCCGTTACCCGGGATGAGCGTTTGAAAATGGATATTGCCCCGGAAATCGGGCTGAGCAAGAGCCAAATTTCCGAGGGCGCGCCGGTCGGCAATTGCGATTGAATAAAATAAAAAACTAGCGGTAGCAGACAGATAAGCGCACCGATTCCGATCGCCAACGGCAGTGCAGAGGCGCCATCCTCCGCCAGCACCGACGCCAACAGGCTAATCGCCAGGAGAAAAAGCAGGAAATTCGGAAGCCAGCATATCGTCGCGGAGAAGTGATCGAACGACACGCCGCCCGTCAGAAATGGCACCGCCATCACCGGATAGATTGCAAGCAAATCGGCAAATGCGATCAGTGCCGCCGAGAAGAATTTTCCCAAAAAGATTTCTCCAGCGCCCAAGCCGCTGAGAAAAAGCAAGCCAAGCGTCTGTTCCTGGCGTTCGCGGGCGATCACACCGGCGACCAACCTCGGCGCCTGCAATGCAAAGGCGAGGCCCACCAGGAAGAGAATTAAATGCAATTCCTGGCTGGCTTCGTTATCTCCGAGCACATTGACGAAAAACAAAAGCAGCAGCGTTCCTGCGACACCGGCGCTGGCGACCTTCAGTCGCCGACTGATCGGTCGTTGTTTGCGCAACGCGATGCTCAGGTCGCGTTCGAGAAGCGGATATACAGCCATGCCTGACCTATAAGAATTCAGGTCCTTACCGCCCACGCAAGTCGAGAACCGAAAAAAGGCAGTGATTAAAGGTTAACCACTTCAGCTCCATACACAATCGGGTACCAAGTCAACTCTCCCGCGACCGCTTGACTTGGCTAATGTTCGAGATTATTGATCGTGCAGGCCGTGACCAGGATTTTAGCCAGACTCCCATGAAACCACCCGCCGTTTTTAAGCATCGCGGAGGCACACGACCGATTTCCCGACCGCGAGCATTCACTCTGATTGAATTACTCGTTGTCATTGCCATTATCGCTTTGCTGGCCTCCATGCTATTTCCAATTCTTCGGGCGGTGAACAAAGCCAAACTCCTCCACCGCACAAAGGGAGAATTGGCCCAGGTAGAGACCTATATCGAAATCTACAAAACCAAGCTTGGCCATTATCCTCCAGACAATCGAAGCCCACTCGACAACCAACTGATGCCGGGGCTAAACCAACTTTACTATGAATTAGCCGGGACCGCGATGGTCAACGGCGGGGCTTATGTCAGCAAGGATCGAACAGGCCCGGCTCTTACGCCGGTAATGTTAAGTTCGTTTTTTGGCCCGGGAGTCATCGGATTCGTCAACTCGGAACGTGGCGCTTCAGACGAAGGCTCGGGCGCCTTGCAGTTGCTTAAATCGCCTCTCCCAGGTCAGGTCGCCGAAACCACCGTGACAAACCCTGCGACGAAAATGACTGTAACCGCAAGAGTGCTGGTTTGTACAGTTCCGGGCATCGATCCAAATAACCCCCCGCTCAATTATGGCTCCCCGTCTCTGAATCCGTGGCAGTACAGCTCGTCTTCGCCGACTAATAACCCGGGAAGTTACGATCTTTGGACGGACATTCTCGTTAACGGCAAAACCCTCCGTGTCTGCAATTGGAGTTCTCAGCCGATCTTACTTAAGTAAGCTCAGAGAAGCTGATGACGCTGCGGCGCAGATCAATGGGTCATCGGGAAATATCGGTCTGGGTGAGAACTCGAAACTGGTGACGGCGCAAAGCCTGTTCGGCGGTATCATTATCTTCCATACTCAGCCCAACGATCGATTTTCCCTGCGGTTGCGGGATGAACGAGTAAAGGTAGTTGATATTTAGTTCGGCTTCGAGCAGCGCGGACATCAATTTGTTGAGATCCGTTGAAGTCACCTCAACCACCACAAGCTTGCTTTCCGTGAACGGAAATCCTTCGTGGGCCAGCAAATCGCGCGCGCGATCCGGGTCATCCACGACCAAACGGATGATCGAACTATCGGTGGTGTCCAGGACCATCAGCGCGAGCACATGCACCTCCGCCGAACCGAATTGACGAATGAGATCATGCAGCCGCCCGAGGCGATTTGGTGTAAAGATAGAAAACTGAATCACCGGATCGCTCCGGCGCGCTTTGGTGGTCTGCGTTACCATGATTTCGGCTTAGTATAGACCAAATTCGATAAAAGCGCACCTTCGAGGAGCCCCGACCGTTGCTCCACCGGAAGGCGCGTCGGCGGGAACGTCGCGGACGATCCACCAGTTATCCGGCTCGAATGGCACGAAAGAAAGATTGCCTGACAACACGCGTTCAAGACATGATTGTTTATCGCGATGAGTACAGCGACATTACCACGCTCTGAAACGCCCGCTCCGGTGCAATCTGCCGGACAGGCCAATGATTTTTCCACACCCGTGGTAAAGCCGCGCTCCAGCATCTTCAAGTTAATCGGTGAGGTTCTCGATCATGGCGGCCCTGGCTACCTGCAATTCGCAATTACCAATATATGCAATGCCAAGTGCGATTTTTGCGGCTTCGCCGTGGATCGTTTCGATCCCAGGCATCGGCGCAGTGTCACGCTTAAGGAAGCCAAAGACGTCATCGATATCGCGGTTAAAAACCATATCGGCTACCTTTTGTTTGTCGGTGGCGAGCCGCTGGTTCATCGGGATTTGCGCGCAATGACGCGCTATGCCGCGGAACGCGGCATCCATCCGATGGTATGCACGAATGGATCGCTTTGGACTGAGCAAAATATGCGGGAGTTGGCCAGCGACGGCCTCAGCAGCGTCATCATGTCGATCGATGCGCATGACATCGGCAGACACGAAAAAAATCGCGGGCTACCCGAAGTTTGTCGAAAAATCAAACGAGCGAACGAAGTCTTTCACGAGCTGGGAATCCAAACGACAGCAAGCGTCACTGCCAGCAAGCTGATTGACGATTACGCGAAGTTGCCTGCGTTTTTGGAGGAACTCGGTTTCCGAAGCTGCACCTTCAGTTATCCGCTTACGAACCTGGCTTCCAGCTATTTGAGTTTCAGCGATTCGAGCCTGGTGAATTATTCGACGGACGAACTCATCGAGGTCTTTGAAAAGATTAAGCGGATGAAACGCGAATCGGCGTTTCCGGTCGTAAACCCGGCGGAATCACTGTCCGAAATGCAACGCCATTTGCGCAAAGAGCCCGAGAAATTCGGCTGCCTTGGCGGCCATAAATATTTTTACCTCGACTGGAATCTCAACCTTTATCGCTGTCATTTCTGGGAAAGCCCGATGTGCAACATCTACGAATTCGATTCGTCGAAACTAATCCGGGATGGCTGCACCCGGTGCATGATTGATTGCTATCGCGACCCGAGCGTCTTGCAGTTTGTGGCGATCAGTGCCAGCGACACCTGGAACAACCTTAAGCGCGGCAAGCTCTTGAGCGCGGCCAAAAGGGTATTCGATCCGCGCAATCTAACCTCGATCAAAGCCGTCTGGGACGACCGCAAGTGGATTGGGAAGGTTTAGAGCGTATCTCTCATAATCAAGGGCTTAAAAATCCCTTTTCGTCCTTGTCATTGGGTGGTCTAATGGTATTTTGTCCGGCCTTTTATGAAAGCAGACATTCATCCAAAGTATGTGGAAAGCGAAATCCGTTGCGCCTGCGGCAACGTGATCAAGACCCGCTCGACCAAGCCCGTTGTTATCGTTGGCATTTGCAACGTATGCCATCCGTTTTACACCGGTCAGCAAAAATTCGTCGATACCGCCGGCCGTGTAGATAAGTTTCAACAGCGAATGGCGAAAACCCAGGCGGCCCAGGCAGCCCAGGCCGGCAAGCGCAAAAAGAAGTAGCCGCTTCCCTTTTATCCGCCCGCACGGTTTTCCGACCGTTCGGGCGGATTATTTTTCCACGGTTCGCGCGTAAACTCCGGACGGCTGGCCGCGCACATGGTTTACAAGGGTTGGATTGATTCATGAATTTTCGCCCCCATATAGAAAAGTTCTCGCGGCGGTTCGAGGAAATCGAATCGGCTTTGAGCGACCCAAACGTGTTCGACAACCCGCAGCGAGCGCAGGAAATGTCTCGCGAATACGCTCGGCTCAAGGAGCTGGTCGCCGTCGGACAATCCTACCTGAAAACCGAATCCGACCTGGCCGAGAACCGGGAATTATTGAAAAACGAAGCATCGGATTCGGAGATGGGGCAAATGGCGAAGGAAGAGGTTGCACGGCTCGAAGCCGATGAAAAGCAGCTTGGCAAAAAGATTCAGGAAGGGATATTGCCACCCAATCCCACCGATTCACGAAATACGATTGTTGAAATCCGCGCGGGCGCAGGCGGCCAGGAATCGGCGCTGTTCGCCGCCGATCTGTTGCGCATGTACAGCCGCTATGCGGAAGGGCGCGGCTGGAAGCTGGAGGAAATCGATTCCAGCCCGTCGGATCTCGGAGGCTTCAAGGAAGTGGTTTTTGAAATCACCGGCACTGATGTTTACAAGCGCTTGAAATTCGAGAGCGGCGTTCATCGCGTGCAACGTGTGCCAGCTACCGAAGCCCAGGGCCGAATTCATACCAGCACCTGCACAGTTGCGGTTCTGCCGGAAGCCGAGGAAGTCGATGTGGATATAAAACCGGAGGATTTGGACATTACACGGTGCCGGGCGAGCGGCCCGGGTGGGCAAGGTGTCAACACGACTGATTCAGCGGTCCAAATCATTCACAAGCCAACCGGATTGATCGTGCGATGCGCCGACCAGCGTTCGCAGCAAAAGAACAAAGCCCGCGCGTTAACGGTTTTGCGTTCGCGTTTGTTGGAGCGAAAGGTCGCCGAAGAAAATGCCAAATACGCCGCCCAGCGCAAAGCCCAGGTCGGCACCGGCGAACGCAACGAACGCATTCGCACCTACAATTTTCCCCAGAATCGCGTAACTGA
>WNFL01056241.1_pt1 | contig 14091 bp, 15 predicted proteins | sample 5400361 | NCBI WGS metagenome assembly WNFL01 (sample SAMN13153351, study PRJNA577476) | soil metagenome | isolation source: 40 cm soil on Douglas fir-dominated hillslope | place: USA:California | collected 2013-09-17
CCGGTCGATGCGATCGACGCCTCCCTCGAAGTCCGCGCGCTCTCCTTCCGCTATTCGGAGACGGAGCCCTTCGTCCTTCTCAATTGCTCCTTTCATGTTTCGCCCGGCGAGTCGGTGGCTGTCGTCGGTCCGTCGGGAGGCGGAAAGACCACGTTGCTCAAGGTCATGCTCGGCCTCATCGCGCCCACCGACGGCATCGTCCTCGCCGGCGGGATCGATATCCAGAAGCTCGGCATCGACCGCTATCGGAAACTCGTGGGCACGGTGATGCAGGACGACCAGCTTTTCGCCGGCTCCATCGCCGACAACGTGAGCTTCTTCGATCCGTCTCCCGACCAGAAGGCCATCGAGCATTTCGCGCGGCTCGCCTCCGTGCACGACGACATCGCCGCCATGCCCATGGGCTACAACACGCTGATCGGCGACATGGGGGCGGCGCTGTCCGGCGGGCAGAAGCAGCGCATCTTGCTCGCGCGCGCGCTGTACAAGCAGCCGCGCATCCTTTTCCTCGACGAAGCGACGAGCGCCCTCGATGTGCAGAAGGAGCGCGCCGTCAACGAAGCCATCCGCGCACTGAACCTGACCCGCATCATCATCGCGCACCGCCCGGAGACGATCGCTTCGGCCGAGCGCGTCATCGTGCTGCACGGCGGAAAAGTCGGGCAGGACCTGCGCCGGGTCGCGACGCCGAGTGCGGCGACGAGCGCCTAGCGCGTGGCCTTCACGCGATCCAACGCGAGCGACGCGACGATCAGCGAGGCGACCACCCAGGCAACGAGCGGCAGCTTGTCCAGTTGCGGCCCGATGGGTGCCGTCGCCGGCACGTCGCCGATGACCATCAGCAAGCGGATCAGCGCCGCGGCGGCAAGCGTCGAAGAGACGATGCCCGTGAAGGTGCCTTCCCTGCCACCGCTTCCGGCCTGCGTGGCAGCGACGAAAATCCCGGTCAACGCGATCGCCCACGAAGCGCCGGCAACGAGCTGGGCGATCGTCAACGCCTCGAGCGACGCCGCCTGGGTGCACGCGATCATTGCCGCGGCGCCGATGAGTCCGCTGGCCGCCGCGGCTCTCGTCGCTCCGAGCGCCTTGGCGAGCCAGATCGCGGGAAGGATCGCGATGTTGAAGCCGATCCAGAAGACGGGCATCAGCTTCGAGAGCTGGCCGGGCTCCGCGAATCGCTGATAGGACGGCGCCGAGTTGATCGAGAAATGGACCTGGAAGCCGATCGCGAAGAGAAGGATCGCGAAGGCGAAGGCCGCCATTGTCGCCGCTGAAGCCGTGCCGGAGCCGGAGGGCTCTGTCACCGCGGGCGCCTTCCAGGTCTTTTCCGCATAGGCAAGGGCGACTGCCACGGCCGCGAGCCCGATCGACGCGGCGGCAAAGGGAATGCGCGGGTCCACGTGCTTGAGCGAGAGTCCCAGGTACGGCGCCAGCGCGCTCGCGATGCCGAGTCCCAGGAGATAGAGTCCCGCGATCCATGACCGCCGCGATGGATCGGTATGCCGGCTCATGAGCACGAAAGGTGGCGCGCGCAGCGCCGATGACGTCGCGCTCCAGAGCACGGTGAGGAACAGGAACGGAACGACCCCGGCCGCCGGCGCGATCCACGGCAACGCGATGAATGCGCCGCACGAAACCAGGGTGATGCCGGCCATCGTCCCGCCGACCCGTCCGAAGGTGCGCGCGATTCGATCGGCGTAAACGCCCGCCGCCCAATCGCAGGCGATGAAGATCGCCTGGTCCATCACGAGGATCATCGGGATGTAGCGCTTGTCGATGCCGGCCTGCGCGGCGAGCGCGGGCAGGTAGATCACGTACACGATCCACGTGAGCGCGAAGGCGAACTGCAGGATCGCGAGGAGAACACCGGGCATTGGAAAAATTGGATTCCCGACGGAGCCTGCCCTCGAGCGATTTTGTCGGGGGCGGGAATGACATAATGCCAGCCTCCCATGACCTCCTCCTGGATGATCGTCGCGGCTTTCCTGTTCGCGACGATGGCGGTGTTCGTGAAGCTCGGCTCGGCGCACTTCGACGCGGCGGAGCTCGCGTTCTACCGCTCGCTCGTGACGCTCACGATGGCGATGGGGATCATCCAGGTCGCCGGCGGCACGGTTCGCACGCGGCACCTCGGCTGGCACCTCTCGCGCGGGCTCACCGGTGGCATCTCGCTCATCGGCTACTTCTACGCGATCTCGAAGCTGCCGCTCGCCACCGCCCAGACGCTCAACTACACGTCGCCGCTATTCCTCGTCATCGCCACGGTGGTCGTCCTGCGCGAGCGTTTCTCGCCGCGGCTCATCGTTGCCGTCGTGCTCGGGTTCGCCGGAGTCTCGATCCTGCTGCAGCCCACCTTCGCGGGCGGGAACGAGTGGCCGGCGATCATCGGGCTTCTTTCGGGCGTGATCGCCGCATGGGCGTACGTGAGCGTGCGCGCGCTCGGCCGCGCGGGGGAGCCGGATTCGCGCGTCGTCTTCTGGTTCGGCGTCGTGGCGACGGCCGGTTGCGGGCTGTGGCAGCTCGCCTTCTCGACCTTCCATCCGATCACGCGCGAAAACGTGTGGCTGCTCCTGGGGATGGGCGTCTCGGCGACGCTCGCCCAGTTCGCGATGACGCGCGCCTACCGCGTCGGCAACACGCTCGTGGTGAGCGCGCTTTCGTACTCGAACCTCGTGTTCGGGGCTGTATTCACCTACATCATCTGGCAGGAAAACCTCACGCCGCTCGAATGGGCCGGAATGGCGGTTATCATCGCCAGCGGCCTCATGGCGATGCGGGCCGAAAGGAAGGAACAAGTGAAGGAAGCGGGGTTCGAAGGCTGATGGCGAAGATCCTGGTCACCACCGAAGAGTTGGCGGCGCGCCTGGACGATCCGAAGTGGATCGTCTTCGATACACGCCACGACCTCGTGGACCACGCGAAGGGGCGGCGCGCCTACGACGCCGGGCACATTCCGGGGGCCTACTTCCTCGATGTCGAGAGCGACCTCGCGGGAGAGAAGAGCGGCAAGAACGGTCGCCATCCGCTGCCCGACATCGATGCATTCGCCGCGGCGATGAACGTGCGCGGCGTCGCGCCCGGCGTGCAGGTCGTGGTGTACGACGACATGGGCGGCAACTTCGCCGTGCGCCTCTGGTGGATGCTGCGCTGGATGGGCCACGAGGACGTCGCAGTCCTCGACGGCGGCTATCCGCTGTGGGCCAAGGAGGGCCGGCCGGTGGCGACCGAGGCGCCCGCGCCGCGGACCGGCAATTTCATTCCCCGTCCGCACCTCGGCGGAGTCGTCGACGTCCACTTCGTCGATCGTTTTCGCGAGGATCCTTCCGTGAAGCTCATCGACGCCCGCAATGCCGAGCGCTTCGCGGGAATCAACGAGACGATCGATCCGGTCGCGGGCCACGTGCCCGGCGCGGTCAATCGCTTCTGGCAGAAGAACCTCGACCCCGACGGCCGCTTCAAGGGTTCCGGCCAGTTGCGCTCTGAATTCCTCGACCTCCTCGGAAGCAACTCTCCCGGCGAGGCCGTGCACATGTGCGGCTCGGGCGTGACTTCGTGCCACAACATGTTCGCGATGGAGCTGGCGGGCTTGCCCGCGGGCCGGCTCTATCCCGGATCGTGGAGCGAATGGTGCGCGGATCCGAGCCGACCGGTCGCGACGCGATGACGAACCCCAACCACACCAGGACCATGAACAAGACATTCGGCGCCCTCTTCGCCGCCGCTGCCTTAGCCGTCTGCGGATCGCATGCGCAGGACATCGTCACGCCGCCGCCGGCGCTCGTCCTCGACGGCGTGCCGCCGATCCCGACCGAGCTTGCCCGAAAGCTGCAACCGTACGCGGAATTCCGTCCGCACGGTCTGCTCTCCTGGCATCCGACCAAGCGCGAGATGCTGGTTCGCCGCCGCCTCACGACAACCAACCAGGTGCACCTCGTGGCGGCGCCGGGCGTCGCGCCGGTCTCGCTCACCGACCAGGCGGATGCGGTGAGCAACGCCGAATACGAGCCGACACGCGGCGAGAGCTTCCTCTTCACACGCGGCGAGGGCGGCAACGAGCAGTTCCAGATCTTCCGCTACGAGTTCGCCACCAAGGACGCGACGCGCCTTACCGCCGGAGGCCAGCGCGCGTCGTTCCCGCAATGGAACCGCAAGGGCGATCGCATCGTGTACACGACGCAGCCCGTCGACAAGAACAATCCCGACCGCGTCGCGCGCACGACCCTGCACATCATGGATCCCGCCAGGCCGGAGAGCGACAAGGTGCTCGCCGTCTTCGAAAGCAGCGGCTGGGGTGCCCTTCGCTTCTCGGAGGATGGAAGGCGGATCGCGCTCACCGAATTCGTCTCGGTCAACGAGAGCCACATCTGGGTAATGGACGTTGCGACCGGAAAGAAGCGGCGCGTCACCCGGCCCGGCAAGGGCGAGACGATCGCTTACGGAAGCGCGCGATTCTCGAAGGACGGCAAGGGCCTCTTCACGACGACCGACCGCGGGAGCGAATTCCGGCGCCTGATCTACCTTCCGCTCGACGGCAAGCCCGAGAAAGTGCTGACCGCGAATCTCGCCTACGACGTGGGCGGTTTCGATATCTCGTTCGACGCGAACATGATCGCGTTCACGACGAACGAGAGCGGCTCCGACGTGCTGCGCTTCATCGACCTGAAGACGATGAAGGAACTTCCGCGCCCGCCGCTGATGCAGGGCGTCATCGGCGGCCTCGAATGGCGCAAGAAGTCGACCGAGCTCGGCTTCCACATCACTTCCGCGCGCTCGGCCGGCGATGTCTTCTCGTACGACTACAAGACGAACGCGACCACGCGCTGGACGAACGGCAACAATCCCGAAATCAACACGCGCGAATTCGTCGAGCCACGCGTAGTGCGCTGGAAGAGCTTCGACGAGCTCGAGATCAGCGGATTCCTCTACGCGCCGCCGCCACGCTTTACGGGCAAGCGGCCGGTGATCGTCTACATCCATGGCGGTCCTGAATCGCAGGCGCGACCGGGCTTCATCGGGCGGAACAATTACTTCATCGGCGAGCTCGGCATCGCGATGCTCTACCCGAACGTGCGCGGATCGTCGGGATTCGGCAAGACCTTCGTCAAGCTCGACAACGGCATGAAGCGCGAGGACGCCGTGAAGGACATCGGCGCGCTCATCGACTGGATCGCCCAGCAGCCCGGGCTCGACGCCGGGCGCGTGATGGTCATGGGCGGCAGCTATGGGGGCTACATGGCCATGGCGAGCCTCTTCCACTTTTCCGAAAAAATCACCTCCGCCGTGAGTGTCGTCGGCGTCTCGAATTTCGCGACATTCCTCGAGCGCACCGAGACCTACCGGCGCGACCTGCGCCGCGCCGAATACGGCGACGAGCGCGATCCCGAGATGCGCGCTTTCTTCGAGAAGACCGCGCCCGTCAACAACGCGGACAAGATGACGAAACCGCTCTTCGTGGTCCAGGGTTTCAACGACCCGCGCGTGCCCTACACGGAAGGCGAACAGATCGTGAACACGATGAAGGCCAAGGGCCTCCCCGTCTGGTTCATGCTCGCCAAGGACGAGGGCCACGGCTTCGCCAAGAAGCCGAACGCGGACTACCAGTTCTACGCGACCGTGGAGTTCGCGAAGCGCACGCTGCTCAAGTGACGAATATACTGGTCTGGCAGCACGCAAATAGGGGGAGCAAATGTCCGGAATTCTCGGCATCATCTCGGTCTGGATCGGCACGGTGCTGGGGCTGGTGCTCTGCGCCGTGGTCGTCTTCTGGTTCGTCCAGGACGTCACCCAGAAGAAGCACGCGGTGCTTCGCAACTATCCGGTCATCGGGCGGCTGCGCTACCTGTTCGAAAAGCAGGGCGAATACTTCCGCCAGTACTTCTTCGCCGGCGACCGCGACGAGATGCCGTTCAACCGCGCGACGCGCGCCTGGGTCTACCGCGTGGCCAAGAAGGAGGACGGCGCAGGCCTCATCGGCTTCGGGTCCACGTACGACATCAAGGCCCCCGGCGCAATCCTCTTCGTGAATGCCCCTTTCCCGGTGCAGGAATGGGAAAAGAAGCCCACCCCGCCGCTCACGATCGGCGAGGGCTGGTGCATGCATCCGTTCACGGCGCGCTCGCTCGTCAACATCAGCGGCATGAGCTTCGGCGCGATCTCCAAGCCCGCGGTGCGGGCGCTGTCGCGCGGAGCGGCCGAGGCGGGGTGCTGGATGGATACCGGGGAAGGCGGCCTCGCGCCCTATCACCTCGAGGGCGGCTGCGACGTGATCATGCAGATCGGCACCGCCAAATACGGCATCCGCGACGACCAGGGCAACTTCTCGCCCGAGCGCGCGAAGGAGCTGGGCAAGGTGGTCAAGGCCTTCGAGATCAAGCTTTCGCAGGGCGCCAAGCCCGGCAAAGGGGGCGTCCTGCCCGGCGGCAAAGTCACCTCTGAAATCGCGGCCATCCGCGGCATCCCCGAGGGCAAGGATTCGATCAGCCCGAATCGCCACCGCGACGTCGCGAACACGACGGAGCTTCTCGACCAGGTGGCGTACCTGCGCACGCTCACCGGCCGGCCCGTCGGCATCAAGACGGCCATCGGCGGGTGGTGGTTCCTGAACGACATCGCCGAGAACGTGCTCCGCCGCGGGCTCGAATACGCGCCCGACTTCATCGTGATCGACGGCGGCGAGGGTGGCAGCGGCGCCGCGCCGCAGGCGCTTTTCGACCACATGAGCCTGTCGATCGAGGAGGGGCTGCCGCGCGCGGCCGACGTGCTCTACGAATCGGGACTCAAGGATCGGATCCGCCTCGTGGCATCCGGAAAGCTCGTGACCTCGGCGCGGGCCGCGTGGGCGCTTTGCGTCGGCGCGGACTTCATCAACACGGCGCGCGGTTTCATGTTCTCGCTGGGCTGCATCCAGGCGCTGCGCTGCCATACCAACACGTGCCCGACCGGCATCACGACGCACAATGCGCGGCTGCAGCGCGGGCTCGTGGTCGAGGAGAAATTCCAGCGCGTCGCGAACTATGCGACGGGAATGAACCACGACATCGAGATGATCGCGCACTCGTGCGGCGTCGAGCACCCGCGGCTCCTGAAGCGCGAGCACTGCCGCATCGTGCAGAACAATGGCCATTCCACGTCGCTGAAGACGCTCTATCCATACCCCGAGCAGAAGTCCTCGCCCGCCGCGTTCGCCGCGCGCGCGGCGATGACGATGGCATTCCAAGCGCCACTCATTCCGGCGCAGAAACCGGTCGACCGCGCCACCGCTGATTGAGCGAAGCCGACGCCGACGCGATCCTCGTCGTTCACGCCGTCTTCGTCCTCTTCGTCGTCGGCGGGCTCTTCGCGATCTGGGTCGGGATCGCCCTGGGTAAACCCTTCGCGCGCAATCGCTGGTTTCGCGGGCTGCATCTGGCCGCGATCGCATTCGTCGTGATCGAGACGCTCGCGGGCTACATGTGCCCGCTCACCCTCTGGGAGGACACGCTGCGGGGCGAGGCGGCCGACAGGGCATTCATCGCGCGCTTCATCCACGCATGGCTCTACTGGGATTGGCCGTCCTGGGTCTTCAACACGATCTACGTGTCGTTCGGAGCGCTGGTGGCGTGGACGTGGTGGCGCTTTCCGCCGCGACGCTGATCGCGATTACTTCTCTCCGATCCTTCTCTCCTCGCCGCGTGCGAGCTTCATGATGTTGGCCTGATGCCGCCAGATGAGCAGCGCGCTCATCGCGATGACCGCGGCGAAGATCGATCCGGTTCCGTGCAGGTACCACGCCGCGGCGGGCGCGAAGAGCGCCGCGATGATCGAGGCGAGCGACGAGTAGCGGCTCACGACCGCGAGTGTGAGCCATACGACCAGCACCGCCAGCCCCAGGCGCCAGTCGATCGCGATCAGCACGCCGGCGGCCGTGGCCACGCCCTTGCCACCGTTGAACTTGAGCCATACCGGAAACACGTGGCCCAGGAAGGCGGCGAGCGCGACCAGCGCGACGACATCTTCGGAGGCGCCCAACGCGCGCGCGATGAGCACCGCGGCCCAACCCTTGGCGGCGTCTCCGGCGAGCGTGAGGAGCGCCGCGAGGCGGTTTCCCGAACGCAGGACGTTCGTCGCGCCGATGTTGCCCGAGCCGTAGGTGCGCGGGTCCTGCAGCCGCATCGCGCGGCTCACGACGATCGCGAACGGAATCGATCCGAGGAGATAGGCGCCCAGCGCGAAGAGGGCCGCAGTCATGCACAATAGTAGCAATGGATACGATCTTCATCCGCGAGTTTCGCGTCGACGCGTGGGTGGGGGTCTACGACTGGGAGAAGCAGCGCCCGCAATCGCTCGAGGTCGACATCGAGATCGGCCTTCCGGCGATGGCGCGCCGCACCGAGAACATCAACGATACGGTGAACTACGGCGAGGTCGTCGAGCGCGTGCGCAAGGAGCTCGCCGACCACAAGTTCAAGCTGCTCGAAGCTCTCGCCGAACATGTCTGCGGCGTCATCCTGGGTGAATTCCGCGGCGAGTGGGTGCGGCTCTCGGTCGCCAAGATCGGGCACGTGCGCGGGGTTCGCAAGCTGGGCGTCACGGTCGAGCGCCGCCGCGGGGCATAGCGTGCTCAAGTGGCTCCTGGTGATCGTGGTCGGGGTGGCCCTCATCACGCTCGCCGCGCCGTGGCTCGCCCGCAAGGGTCTCGGCCGCCTTCCCGGCGACATCACCGTGCGTTGGCGCGGAAGACTCCTCTACGTCCCGATCACGAGCACGATCCTGCTCTCGCTCGCGCTCACGCTCCTCTTGCGCCTGCTTTGATGACGGCGTCTCAAGCGGCCAGCACCGTCGGCGGCGGCCCTTCCTCGGTGAAGATCTGCTTGTAGCTCACGTAGATCGAGGCAATGGTGACCGGTATCAGCACCAGGAAGCCCAGCCCGAACGGAATCGCGGCGACGACCGCGAGCACCAGCATGACGATGCCGTACACGAGGAAGGGCACGAAGTTGCGGAAGCACGCAACGAAGCTTTCCTTCATCGCTTCCACCGGCGCCATGCCGTGCATCATGACGAGCGCGGGCGCGAACCAGTAGGCCGCGAATAGCGGCACGAGCAGCGCCAGCATGACGAGCACGCCGACCAGGATCATGAGCGCCGAGGCCATGAGCGCCGGGAGGATCTGCTCCGAACCGCCGGTGAGAATCGCGGTGCCCACGGTCATCGCCACGATCGCGACGAACACCAGCAGGATCGCGATCCCGCCGATCACGAAGAGCAGGCCCACGACGACGAGGCTGCCGAAATTCTTCTTGAATCCCGCGAAGAGGTGCTCGAGCTCGAAGTTGCCGCCGCGATCGACCGAGTGCGAACCCACCATGAAGCCCGCGGTCACCACCGGCTGCAACAGCTGGACCGCGATGCCGCCGAGGATCGGAACCAGCGACATCGCGATGGACGCGATGAAGACGATGATGATCGCGATGATCCACATCAGCGGAGCGCCCATGAATAGCTTCCACCCGCCCGCGATCCAGTCCCAGCCGGCGCCCGCCGGCACGGAGCGAGCGGGTTGGACGAGTCTCAAGTCGTCGTAGGCGTCTTCGTATGCGGGCGCGGTCTTCGTGTTCATTTTCTCTCCCCAAGGGTCATGCGCGCCGAGGTTACTCCTCCAGCGCGACGTCAACAAGGATGGGCGAAAGCGCGCGCTGCAGCTCCGCTGACGCCATGCCGAGCAGGTAGCCGCGCCGCCCGCCGTTGATGTAGATCCGCTCGAGCGCCAGCACCGAGCGCTCGAGATAGATCGGCATGGGCTTGCGCGTGCCGAAGGGCGAGGTGCCGCCGATGAGATAGCCCGAATGGCGCTGCGCGGCTTCGGGGCGGCAGGGAAAGATGCGCTTCACGCCCGCGATGCGCGCCAGCTCCTTCGTGGAGACCTTGCGGTCGCCGTGCATCAGCACGATGAGCGGATCGCCCTTGTCGGTCTCCATGACGAGCGTCTTCACCACTTGGTGCTCGGGAACGCCGAGCGCGCTCGACGACGCGCCCGTGCCGCCGTGCTCGACATACTCGAAGAAGTGCTCCGTATAGTCTACTTGGCGCTGCGCGAGGAATTCGGTTGCCGGCGTCATGCGGCCTAGAGGAACGCGCGAATGATGAGGCTCGCTCCGGTGAGCACCAGGAGCATGCCGATCGCACGCCGCATCTGCTCCTGCGTGAGACCGATGTGGATACGATGGCCGACTTTGAGTCCGATCCACACGAACGGCGCCAGGACCAATCCACCCAGGAGGATGGACAGGTGCAGCAGGAGGCCGCTCACCGCATACACCACGGCGCGCGTGAAAGCGGAAATCGAGATGAGGGTCGAGATCGTCGCGCGGATCTGGGTCTTGTCGCGCAGCCGTCCCGACATGTAGGTCGCATAGATCGGTCCGCCGGCGCCGAAGATCGTGGCGACGGCTCCTCCCGCAATACCCGCGGGGATGCACCACCAAGGCGAGATGGTGCGAAGCAGGACCGGATTGAGGATGCCGTGGATTCCGATGGCGGCCGCGAAAATGCCGAGCGCCACGCGCAGGTACCGGTCGGGAATGCCGACCAGCACCGTCGCCCCGATGATGAAACCGACGAACATGAAGGGGATGAGGCGCTTCATCTCCGGCCTCGACACATGCTCGCGCCCCTTCGTACCCATGAAGATCGCCGAAGCCAGGTCGAGGAGCGCCATCAGCGGCACGATGTACACGACGGGAAGGAAATGGGCGAGGACCGGAACGGAAACCAGCGTGGAGCCAAAGCCGCTCAAGCCGAACACGGTGTACGCGGCAACGATCACCAGCGGTGCCACCACGAAGAGCCACGGCGAAACCTGCGCGAGGTCGATCATCCGCGCGGATGGTGCTTGCGATGCAGGTGCTTCAGCCGCTCGCGCGCCACGTGCGTGTAGATCTGCGTGGTCGAGATGTCGGCGTGGCCGAGCAGGAGCTGCACGACGCGCAGATCGGCGCCATGGTTGATGAGGTGCGTGGCGAACGCATGGCGCAGCGTATGGGGCGAGATCGACCGCCGGATGCCCGCGGCGAGGGCGTGACGGCGCACGAGCTTCCAGAACGCCTGCCGCGTCATCGGCCCGCCGCGCTGCGTGACGAAGAGCGCATCCGTTCGCTTGCCGCGAAGCAGCTCCGGCCGAGCCTCGCGCTGGTAGCGCTCGATCCACGCGATCGCTTCCTCGCCGAGCGGCGCGAGCCGCTCCTTCGATCCCTTGCCGAGGACGCGCAGCACGCCCATGTCGAGGCTCACCTGCACGGTCTTCAGGCCGACCAGCTCCGAGACGCGAAGCCCGCTCGCATAGAGCGTCTCGAGCATCGCCCGATCGCGCACGCCTTGCCCGGTGTCGAGGTTCGGCGCGGCGAGGAGCCGCTCGACCTCGGCTTCGGAAAGCGACTTCGGCAGCGAGCGCGGGAGCTTGGGCGAATCGAGGTCGGCGGCGGGATCATCGCCGCGCAATCCTTCGCGCAGCGCGAACTGGAAGAAGCGCTTGAGGGACGACACCAGGCGGCTCGTGGTGCGCGGCTTGGCGTGCTTCGCCTCGATTCGCCACGCGAGGTGGCGGTGCAGCTCGGCCGCGTCGGCGGCAAGCAACTCGGTGCGCTGCGTCTGCTCGAGCCAGCGCGCGAACTGGGTGAGATCGCGCCGGTAGCTCTCGATGGTGTTGCGCGACAGGCCGTCGTTCAGCCAAAGGCTGTCGGCGAAGCGATCGAGCGTCGCCGAGGACGATTCAGAGAGCGCCTTCATGCTCCAGGAGCCAGCGCTTGATGCCGAGCTCGAAACCCTCCCCGGCCGCGCCCATGAAGCCGCCGATGGCGCCGCGCGCGCCGATCACGCGATGGCACGGGATCACGACGGGGATGGGATTCGCCCCGCATGCCCCGCCCACGGCGCGCGCCGACGAGCCGATCGCGCTGGCGATCTGGCCGTAGCTCAAGGTCTTGCCCGCGCGAATGCGCTGCATCGCTTCCCAGACCGCGATTCGATGGCGCGTCCCGGTGATGGCGAGCGGAAGGTCGAACTCGAAGCGCGCATTGTCCAGGTACGCCTGGATCTGCGCGCACGCGAGGTGCGCGATCGAATTGCGCCGCGGCATCAGCGCGGGCGTCGAGGGCGCGAGAAAGCGAATGCCGGTGACGTGCGTGGCCGTGGTCTGGATGCCCAGGGTCGCGAACGGCGTGCGCACGCGCGCTTGATAGACGTCTACCGCATGGGTGTCAGGCATCGATGCTCTCTCCGGCAAGCTCGCGAATTCGCGTGAGGAGTACGGCGGGAATGGCCAGGCCCTCGGCGGCGGCGCGCTCGCGATTCTGGCGGCGGCGTTCGCCAGGCAGGCGCACCGCCGGATCCTCGATCATGGCCTCGACGAGGGTCTCGACGCGGTCGTAGAAGACTTCCTGGCCCGCGAGCGCCGCGGGATCGATGGCGAGAAAGGCCTGGCCGATGCGCGTGGGGTGGCCTTCCTCGGTGAAGAAGCTGTCGGATTCGAATCCGAACGCCGCTCCGGAGAGCGCGCAGACGAGGAGCTCGACCGTGAGCGCGAGCATGGCGCCCTTGACGCCGCCCGCGGGCATCATGGTGCCTTCGAGCGCGGCACGCGCATCGGTCGTCGGGTTTCCGTCGCGATCGAGCGCCCATCCCTGCGGAATCGGCTTGCCTTCGCGCGCGGCCACCATGATCCGCCCGCGGGCCGCGGCCGACAGCGACAGGTCGATGACCAGCGGCGGCTGCGTGCGCCGCGGAAAGGTCGCGGCGATCGGGTTCGTGCCGAAGAGCGCTCGCTTGCCGCCCCATGCCGGCATCGCCGCGGGCGAGTTGGAAAACGCGAAGCCGACCTGGCCCACGCCCGCGATCGCCTCGACGTGGTACGCGGCGACGCCGAAGTGATTGCTGTTGGTGATCGCGACGAATGAAACGCCATACTGCTTGGAGCGCACGATGGCCTCACGCACCGCGAGCGCGCACGCATGGTACGCAAGCCCCCGGCCGGCATCGACGAGGCACGCAGCCCTGGAATCGCGCGCGACGACCGGCACCGCGGCTCCGAGCGCACGCCCGTTGCGAAGATGGCCGCAATACTGGGGGATGCGCGAGGCGCCGTGGGAGGAGATGCCTTCCATCTCGGCGGCCACGAGCGCGCCGGCGGTTGCGCTCGCCATGGCGCGCGTCGCGCCGGAACGCATGAGCGCGCGCACCATCAGGCTCTCCAACTCCTCCGGGTTTATCTGCGCCGAGCTCATCCTCCCATTATCATCGATTCGCCGGGGCGCACGCGCGTGAACGCGACCGGATTCCACGAGACCTCGAAGGCATCGCCTTGCAATCGCACGCGCGAGAACTCGGAGCGCTCGAGCGCGCCGGTTTCGGGAAAGTCCTCGCGAAAATGCGCGCCGCGCGAGTCGTGGCGCGCTTCGGCCGCCGCGCGAATGGCGCCGCTCACGGTGATGAGGCTCTCGAGATTGAGCCAGTCGTGCCAGGTGAGGTTGTAGCGGAGGTCGCCGCCCGCGATGCCGGTCACTTGCAGGCGCTCGCGGAGCTCACCGAGGCGCTCGCGAGCGCGCGCAAGCCCCGGCAAGTCGCGCAGGATGCCGACCTCGTCCCACATCACCTGGTAGAGAGTCTCGCGAATCGGTTCGATGTCGCCGGGGCCCGATTTTCCGATGGGGACTCGCGCACTTGCTTCGGCGCTTTCGAGCGCGGCGCGATCGGGCTCGCGCCAAGCGCCATGGCGGACGGTCCATGCCGCCATGGAATCCCCGGCGATCGCCCCGAACACCGTCGAGTTCGCAACCCCGTTTCCGCCGAGGCGATTGGCGCCGTGAACTCCGCCCGTGTCTTCGCCGGCCGCGAAGAGACCTTCGAGCGAGGTGCGGCAGTCGGCCGAGAATTCCACCCCGCCCATCATGTAGTGCGCGGTCGGAACGACCTCGACAAGTCCGCCCGCGAGATCGAATCCGCAATCCGCGCAACGCTCCACCATGCCCTTGAAGCTCTTGCGCACCTCGGCCGGTCCGAGATGCGCCATGGCGAGGTAGAGACCGCCATTGGGTGTGGTGTGGCCGGCTCGCATCTCGG
>WNFL01144578.1_pt1 | contig 14086 bp, 18 predicted proteins | sample 5400361 | NCBI WGS metagenome assembly WNFL01 (sample SAMN13153351, study PRJNA577476) | soil metagenome | isolation source: 40 cm soil on Douglas fir-dominated hillslope | place: USA:California | collected 2013-09-17
GGACGCCAACAGCACTGACAATGTTGCGGTACGTGCGAGTATCTGCAGGCGCGACACGATCGATCTCCGTCACGAAAAATTAAGCGTTAAGTTCGCACGAGTGCGCCGTCTCGTACTCGAGACTGCGATTTAGGAATATTTCTGCACACGACCACCTGCCCGATTTCTTCTTTATCTGCACGTGGAGCGCGCCGCTCGCGTCGGTCCTCCAACCCGAGATGAGTTTCCGTGCTCCACGTCGAGTCTGCTTTGATGGGAATGAAGGGATGATCAGGCCGGGGCTGCACCCACCATTGCCCGCAAAATCTTACCGCACTGAGCCCTGGTGCGCACCTTCAACGAGGTCCGACCACTGGCTTCAGTCGAGGCCGCCTTCACCTGATCGATCGAGACGGCCTCCGGGGGCCGCCGCAAGCATGGATGCGAACTGCGCGGTTCATCGTATTTGCTCCAGAACAGGGTAGTCGATATAGCCTTGGGGGCCGTCGGAAAAGAACGTGTCGCGTTCTGGCGCATTGAGCGGCGCGCCGGCGACGAAGCGTTGCAGCAGGTCGGGATTCGCGAGGTACAGGCTGCCGAATACGGCGGCATCGGCGCCGCGCTGCGCGATCAGCGACGCGGCACTGTCCCGGTCGAGTCGACCGCCGAGAAGCAGCGGGCCGTCGAACAGCGGCCGTAGCAGCGCGCGGTAATCGAAGGCGCTGCCGGTCCGCGTGAGATGCAGGTACGCGAGCTTCAGCGCGCTGAGCCGCTGCACGAGGTACTGGTAGGTTTCCTGCGGCGCCGCGTCGATCACGCTGTTGAAGCCCATCTCCGGCGAGATCTTGATGCCGATGCGGTCGCTGCCCGCTTCGTCGATCATCGCGTGCAGCACTTCGACGATGAAGCGCCCGCGATTCTCCGGCGATCCGCCGTAGCGGTCAGTCCGTCGGTTGGTCCCGGACGACAGGAACTGTTCCGGCAGATAACCGGAGGCCGCATGCAGTTCGACGCCGTCGAAGCCGGCTTGCAGCGCGTGACGCGTGGCGCGGCGGTACTCGTCGACGATGCCGGCGATCTCGCCGGTCTCGAGCGCGCGCGGCACGACGAAGTCCTGCGGTCCTGTCGCGGTGTACACCTGGCCTTCGGCGGCGATCGCCGACGGAGCGACGGGCGTGGCGCCGTTCGGCAGCAGGCTCGGATGCGAGATGCGTCCGGTGTGCATCAACTGCAGGAAAATCAGGCCGCCCCGCGCGTGGACCGCGTCGGTGACGCGCTCCCATCCGTCGATCTGCACGGCGGAGTGGATGCCCGGCGTGCGCACGTAGCCTTTGCCCATCGGCGACGGGAAGGTGCCTTCGGTGATGATCAGGCCGGCGTCCGCGCGCTGCGCGTAGTACTGCGCGGTGAGGGCGGAGGGCACACCGGTCGCGTCGTCGGCGCGCGAGCGCGTCATCGGGGCCATGACGAGGCGGTTGGGCAGCTTATGGCGTCCGATGCGCACGGTTTCGTTGAGAGGGTTCATGTCGATTCCTCGAAAGGTTGAAGGAGTATCGATACGATGAACTGATCCACAGGTGGAATAAAGATCTATAATTGAAAACACTGATCCATCAGTGGAGCAATCGACGTGGAACTACTGAGCTACATGCGTCTGTTCGTGGAGGTCGCGCGCACCAAGAGTTTTCGCCGGGCGGCGGACGCGCTGGACATGCCGAACTCGACGCTGTCGCGTCACATCGCGGAGCTGGAGAAGACGATCGGCCTGCGGCTGCTGCATCGTTCGACGCGCAAGGTCGAGCTGACGGAAGCGGGCGAGGTGTATTTCAAGCGCTGCCAGAGCATCGTCGAGGAAGCGCGGATCGCGCACGAGTCGCTGCTCGACGTGGTCGAACGTCCGACCGGCACGCTACGGGTGTCGATGCCCGCGGACCTCGCCACCGATTATCTCGCGCCGATCATCGCGGACTTCGCGAAGACGTACCCGCTGATCGCTTTCGAGTTCGACCTGTCGCCGCGCCTTGTCGATCTACAGACGGAGCCCTTCGATCTCGCGATCCGTATCGGTCCGCCGCCCACGGCGCCCTCGGCGCTCGTCGCGCGGCCGATCGCGGTGCTGTCGCGCTATCTGTATGCGTCGCCGGAGTATCTGAGGAGCGCCGCGCCGCTCACGCACCCCAACGATCTCGACAGACACGTGGTGTGCATCGTGCAGGGGGCGACGAAGCTGGGTGAAGTTGCGAGGACGTTCTATCGCGGCGACGAGTCGGTCGACGTGATGATCGGGACACGCTTTGCGATGAACAGTGTCGCGCTGAGCCGCGCGCTGGCGGTGGGAGGTGTCGGGCTCGCCGTACTGAACAACGTGCTCGCGCTGGACGACGTCACGTTGCGGCGCCTCGTTCGCGTGCTGCCCGACTGGCGCCTCGCGCCGGTTCAGGTGCTCGCCGTGACCGAAACCCGTCTGCTGCCGGCGAGAACGCGGCTGTTCATCGATTTCCTGAAGGCGCGGTTGCGCGAACCGTAGAGCGCGATGCCGCTTCGGTGAGCGCGTCAGGCGCATGACCTGCGCGTCGGCCCGTTTCCCGGTAAAGATCGACGAGAGGGCGGAATCGATGAAAGTCGCCCCCAATGATGGCAACCATGAGTGGAAGTCCCAAGGCTCCGGCCCGCGCAAAAGATTGCGGCGTGCCGCCGACGCCGAGCCAGATCGGGTATGCCGGGATATGCCGATGCGACCCATCGGTCGGGCCGATAGGAGGGCTGAAGAGCTGCCAGGAAAAGGTCACGGCGGAAAAACATATTGACAGCACCGAATATCTGTAATAATAACAGCGACACACTTTCGGGACATACCATGCCAACGAGTACACGCTTCGTCGTCGCAGTTCACACGCTCACCGCACTTGCGGTCAGCGACGGCAAGCCGATGCGTTCTGAAGATCTTGCTTATTCCGTCAATACCAGCCCTGTCGTGATCCGGGGGTTGCTGTCACGCCTGAGCGATGCGGGCCTGACTCGGTCACAGCTCGGTGCGGGCGGTGGGGCGCTGCTCGCGAGACCGGCGAAGAAGATCAAGCTGCTGGACGTCTATGAGACCGTCGAGGATACGGAGTTGTTCTCGCTACATCGGACACCGCCTTGCGAGAACTGTGCGGTCGGCGGCAACATTTTGGAAGCGATGCAACCGACATTGATACGGGCGAGGAAAGGGCTTGAGAACGAATTGGCAAAAGTCACAATCGCCGACATTGCCTCTGAGGTGGCGCGTCTTGGGAAGTTCAGCATACCACTGGCCTGGTGAGAGTTTTTTTTGTCAAAATGTAAGTGTGTTAGTGACACATCATTGTTTAGTTCGACATCGATGCGGAACGTGATGGAACGGACAGCATTGGGGCGCTGCCGTTCCGAAGCAACTCGACCCCACCATCAATAGGAGCAACGAATGAGTATCGGTATTATCGGAGCGGGCGGCCTCGGTTCTAACGCGGCGCGACTGCTGGCAAAGAGTGGGATCTCGGCGACGATCGCAAACAGCCGCGGTCCGCAATCATTGGCGGGACTCGTCAAGGAGCTTGGGCCTTCAATCAAGGCTGGGACCGTAAAGGAAGCTGCGAGCGCCGACATCGTCTTGGTAGCTGTGCGCTGGGTCGATCTGGAGAAGGCGCTAGGCGGCCTGCCTGCCTGGAACGGCCGCATTGTGATCGACGGCACCAATCCTGTCGCGTTCCTTGACCCGGAGTCACCCGACGCGAAGGACCCGAACAACCCGCTCGCTGCCTATGGCATCAAGGCAATCGATCTTGGCGGTAAGCATTCCAGCCAAGTCTTCCGCACGTTGGTTCCGGGTGCGCGCGTCGTCAAGGCATTCAACCACCTCGACGTCAACGTCCTGCCAGAGTCGAAGGTATCAGGCGGCCAGAGGGTCCTGTTCTATTCGGGCGACGATGCCGATGCGAAGGTCGAGGTCCGCAAGCTTCTCGAACAGACCGGCTATTTCCCGGTCGACCTCGGTCTACTCGACGTCGGCGGACCGCTTGCTTCGCTGCCGTTTGGTGCGCTTGCGGGCGTCAACTTCATCAAGATCTGACCGTTGAGGGGTTCGCGCCCATTCCGCGCGCCGTCGATCGGCCTGGAGCGTCAGCGAGCACTCCAGGCCGATCGAGCCCCAAGACAAACCTCAATAACGTCAGCCAAAGGTCAGGAGATCTTGTACTGGCCCCCATCCACGACCAGTGCCTGACCGGTCACGAAAGCCGCATCATCGCTGGTCAAGAACGCAACCGGGCGGCTGATGTCTGCCGGCTCGGCGAAACGCTTAATGGCCTGCTGCTGCCAGATGCTCTGTTTGAAGTCTTCCGGAAGATCCCGAGTCGCGCGTGTGTTGGTGAGCGCCGGCAGGATGGCATTCGCAGTAATTCCATCGGCGGCGACATCGTTCGCCAGTCCGCGCATGAAGCCGATGATACCCATCTTTGAAGCCATGTAGTGACTCAGACCCTGCACGGAGGTACCGATCGAGTTCGAGGAAATGCCCACGAATCGTCCCCAGTGATTGCGGCGCATCCGCGGAACGAAATGCTTGGCGCTCAGGAAATGCGCGTCCAGATTGACCGCAAGTGCACGGCGCCACGTCTCGTAGTCCAGTTCATCGATCGTCCCTCCTTTCATGTACGCCGCATTGTTCACCACGATATCGCAACGCCCGAAATGCGAGTCGACCTCGCGTGCTACCCGCTGCCAATCCGCATCTTGTGAGACATCCGCGCGCAGCACGAGAGTGCGACCTCCGAGCTGCGCTGCGGCGTCCGCTGCCTCCTCCAGGTCGACGAGGACCAGCTGTGCCCCGCGCGCACCCAACTCCAGGGCAATAGCGCGACCAATCCCATTGGCAGCGCCGGTCACGATCGCAACCCGGCCTTCATGACTTTTTGGCATGCTTCAGGTACTCGAGTCTTTCAACGCACAGGTGTAAATAGTGTAGCCAAGGGACCGCACGCGCCCCAAAGCATTTGGTCAGATGAGTCCCATCGCCGGTCACGATGATCTGTTCGCGCCGGGAATGCCCGGAGGCGGACCGAGGTTGCGGGCCTGCTGAACGATACATTCCCGGAGCCAGATAGAGCCGGGATGCTTATCGTTATAGCGATGCCATTGCACGCCCTCGATGATGCGTGGGATCTCGAAGGGAACCGGCAGTATCCGCAACGGATACAGCCGCGAAAATATCTTCGCCAGGCGCGAGTGGATGGTGGCTACCCGGTCCGTCTCAAAGACGAAGTGCGGTATCAAGGTGAAATTCATCGTTACGACGTCGATGGTTCGCTGTCGTTCGAGATCGCGGAAGTACAAGCTGTCCACGGTCAGCATCCGCGTCTTGCCATAGCGCGTCACCACATGATGCGCACTCATATACTCGTCGAATGAGATCCGGTCGGTGAACCTTGAGTTTCCCTCCCAGACAATACAGACATATTCGTCTTCGAACAGTCTTTCCGCGGGATGGTCGGGGGACAGGAACTGCTCAGGCTGAATGAGAATGTCCACCTCGCCGCGTTCGAGCGGCCCGTGCAACTGGTCCTCCACGGAGACGATGTCAACCGAGATCCCCGGAGCCGCATCCTTCAAATACCGCAGCAGTGTCGCCAGGAAGACCGTGGCCGCATAATCGGAGGCCATGACGGTAAACTGCCGCTCCGCGGTCCTCGGATCGAATCCGGGCGTGTAGTCGATCAGCGCTTTGACCTGGAGAATGATGTTTTGCACCGGTTCGACGAGAGACTCGGCCAGCGGCGTCAACACGATCGATCGGCCGATGGGAACCAACAGCTGGTCGTCGAAGAAGTCGCGCAGCCTGCGCAGCGCGGTACTCATGCCAGACTGGCTCAAGTTCAGCTCCTCACCGGCCTTGGTGATGCTGCGCTCTCTGAGAAGCACATGGAGCGCGACCAGAAGGTTCATGTCCAGACCGCGAAGATGCATGCAAACTTTTCCTAGGTGATTGGCGTGACAGGCGCGGTGCGTATCGCAGGACACCGCAAGACATCACGGTGCGCATAGTGAGCAGCTAACAGTCTATTCCGCAGCGCGCAATCAGGCGACCTCCTTGCCCCCACTAGCGGTGCATCGGGCCACCAGCAGCCGTGGGGCAGGAACCCAGCCCCGGGGCTAGAAAGAGGGGTTTTGCACCCGAATGTTTTCAAGGCAGTCTGCAGCGGGTACTCCTTCTTCCTGCAAAAGATGGTAATAATCCAGCCGGCCGCGATGCCGCAGCGCGGCAGGGGCCGTTACAAGGCGGAGATGCCCCCATCGACCTTCAATTCTGCACCTGTCACAAACTCCCCATTGCCACTCATAAGAGAGATCCTCATGGGCTCCGACGGCAGAACAAACTGATCAGGAACAACAATTTGCCAAAGCTCAGCAGTTTCAGACCGGCCCGCGCCTCCGCTGGCCGAAGTTGAGTCGTGATCGGCATGCCTCCAAACAAGCAGCCTTGGATCGTCAGACAGCGTCCCGTCGGTTTTACCCCTGTGATGGTCATCAACACGGTGCCGTCCGGATTGTAGAGTTTCATCATGCGATTACTTTGCCGAAATCGATTTCCAGATCCTGCAGGATGCGCATCGCGGTGGCCCGACCGGCGCCGGTCAATCCGGCCCCCGGATGCATGAATGGCCCGACCAGGTAGAATCTCTCCACACCGGGCACGGTGTAGTGGGCCAGATCAGGCGTCGGTCGATGTCCATTCATCTGGTGAAAGAACGGTGCTGCGCCGTGGATATCGCCGCGGACAAAGCTGGACGAGGAGCGCTCCAGGTCGAGCGGGGAGTAACTGCGGCTCGCGATAATATTGCCGGGCTCGAGATTGGTGAGCCACTTCTGCAGGTCGCGCAGCATCCACCGTGGCCAGGTTTCCTTGAGGGAATCCCAGTGGCCTCCGCCGCGGTTGTCGATGTTGTAAGGTGCAAAAGTCAGCGCCGCGAACACCGCGTTCCCCGCCGGTGCACGACTCGGATCGTGACTGCTGTGCTGGGTCACGCCGAAGTGCGGTAGAGGGTCGGGCAGCCGATCATAACGATACTCATCAAAGGCTCTCTGCAAGCTCTCGAGCCGGGATGGCAACAGTTCCACCAGCAGCGCTCCTCCGGCTTTGCCGGTGGAGTCCCGAAACCTCACGGGCTCCCGCAACGCATAGTGAGTGGCCAGCGACGAGTAGGTCGCCGTCTGCACTCGCTCGGCCCTGCGAAGCACACCTTCATCGATGTCCGGGAAATACCTGCGCAAGTGGTGCGGGTGGATGGCTCCGATCACAGCATCCTGCGCCATGTATCGCTCCCCTTCCGCCGTCTCGATGCCTGTCACACGCTTCCCACTCCGCACAAGGTGTGTCACATTCCGTCCGGTGAGGATCTTGCCCCCGTAATGAGCGATGCAGCGCGCGAGGGCTTCGGTGAGCTGGCCGGATCCGCCTTTGGGCAAGCCCAGTCCGGTTGCATGCACAGCGCCCACCATCGCAAGCGCGCCCAATCCAGTTCCCTTCTCTTCGGGCGTCTGCAGGTTTTCCGTCATCAACTTGACGAAATGCATCCGCACCTTTTCATGCTCGAACCATTCGCTGATGATGTCCAGGCCGCTCTTGAGCGACATGAGCAACAATTCGTTCCCCTCGACGCTTTGGCTCAGCATCGAGATCATGGGCCCTAAAGGCACCGCCGGCGAAAACAACGCCCCTTCCAGCAGTGGATGGACTTGCAATGCCGTGCGGCAGAAGCGCAGGTACGCGTCCGCGTCTTGGCGTGAGAACTGGGCTATAGATTGCGCAGTTGCCTCCACACTACGGTAGGAGACCAGGAGTGATCCATCGTCAAACAGCGAAGCAAATGGCGCATCGGGGTAGATGTATTCGAGTCCGAATCGCGCCTTCAACCCGAGCTCATCTGCCTTCAGCAGCGGATTGGAGAGGATGACCTGATGCACCGTTGAGTGTTCGTCAAAGAGGAAGCCCGGTGCCAGTTCCTTCGTAACGCATCCGCCCCCGATGTAATCGTGCCGCTCGAGCACGAGAACCCGCTTGCCGGCTTTCGCCAGATAAGCCGCAGCGATCAACCCATGGTGGCCAGATCCCACTGCGATGACGTCGTAGTCGCGAGGGGCAGTGCGAACGTTGCTCAACGGCTTACGCTCCCATTTTTGGCGACGGCAGGCATACCGGCGTTGTCAGGCCAGTACGCCGCCGTCGATGATGAAATCCGCTCCCGTAAAGTAGGCCGCCGCATCGGAGACTAGGAAGGCCATAAGCTCTTACCAGGTGCGCCCCTCGCGCCCCCAGAGAAACCGCGGCGTGTCCTCGCTGACATAGTCCGGATCCAGGTAGATGTACACGCGGCTAATGAGGTCCCCCCGGAACTGAAAGACATTACAAAATCGCCCGCCGGGGGTCTCACCCGCCGCCCAGGACTGACCGTTTTTCATCTGGCCACGCGTGGTGCCTTCCACCACGAGAGTAGTTCCGGAACAGAAGAACGAGTAGCTACGGTAATCGTGTTCGACCGACTCGAAGACGCGTCCCACGCCCGCGGCAAACTCGCCGAAGGCGGCCTTGCCGCGACCGATCCCAAACTTTGGAAAATAGAGCTCGACGTCCTCGGTCATCAGGTCCGTCAAATCGGCGCGGCCGGCATCAACCCGTCGGAAGTACTCTTGAGCGAGAGCTATCTGCCGGCGGTCGGATTCGGTGGTCTGCATGAAAACTCCTCAAGCTGCCCATCACGGAGAGACTCGATGCGCGCCGTATCGGCAGGCGCCGGAGCTGAGCGCATCATTTGGTGCCAGGAAAGCGTACGGCATCTGCTGCGCGATCGAAGGCGTTTAAATTGATGGGTGGCATCTTTGCCCAAGATGCACGAACCACACGCATCGCTCGGACCGATGAATGTCATCGCGCGAAGCGTCTGTCGTCCGCTCCAACCTGGCCGTAATGTTGGTCGACGATCGCAGCCGACGCACCGATACCGGTAATATGGAGGTGCTGCACCACCGTGTTCACTGGAACACGGTGGCGCGTGACGCACTCCAGACAGCTGACATTTCACACGAGGATGAACCATGCGAGCCATACGTCTGAGAACTCCCGGCGGACTGGATAAGCTCGAGCCCGCTGAGCTGCCGGGACCTTCGTCGCCCGGTCCGGGCGAGATCCAGGTGAGGATTCGCGCCAGCTCGCTCAATTACCACGATTACGTCGTGGCAAGCGGCGGCTCGAAATTTAATGATGGCCTTGTGCCGATGTCCGATGGCGCCGGCGAAGTATCCGCAGTCGGTGAAGGTGTCAAAGAATTCAAGCCCGGTGATTTGGTGGTCTCGACGTTCTTCACCGAGTGGTTACAAGGCGGCCCTCAAGAAGGTGGCTTTGCAAAGACCCCCGGTGATGGCATTGACGGTTACGCGCGGGAGCGTGTGACCGCTCCGGCCACGCATTTCACTCACGCACCGCGCGGCTACTCTGCGGCCGAGGCTGCGACGCTCACGACGGCGGGACTGACCGCTTGGCGCGCGCTGGTAGTGGAAGGTGGCCTGAAAGCGGGCGATGTGGTGTTGGTTCAAGGCAGCGGCGGCGTATCGGTTTTCGCTTTGCAGTTGGCCAAGGCAATGGGGGCTGTTGTGATTGCCACCTCGTCCTCCGATGAAAAGCTCACCAGGCTGAGGACACTCGGCGCGGATCATCTCATCAACTATAAAAAAGAGCCGAAGTGGGGCGCAGCAGCCAAAGCGTGGACGGGTGGACGGGGTGTGGACCATGTTGTAGAAGTCGGAGGCCCCGGAACAATCGGGCAATCCATCGCCGCGCTGTGCCCCGGCGGACACATAGCCCTGCTAGGCATCTTGACGGGCCTGCAGGGCGCGATTCCCACCGGGCTATTGATGCTGAAGCAGATCCGTGTCACCGGTATTACCGTCGGTTCGCGAGTTCAGCAACAACAGATGATTCGTGCGATTGAGGCCACTCGCATCAAACCGGTTATCGACATCCATTTCACCTTAGAGGAGCTCGCCGAGGCTTTTCGATACCAGGCCGCCGGCAAACACTTCGGGAAGATTTCCCTCGAAATCTGAAGCGTTCGCCCCTCGGCAGCTCGAGCATCCATGTTGCCTACCAGTGAGCGAGCGGCAGCCCGGCGACAGGTGATTCAAAGTAGGGAATGGTACTCGCCTTCAATCCGCCGAGATAAGCAGTTTTGAGGTCGGCGCCGCCGAACGTCACGCATGCAAGCCACGTCGCAATCGACCCACCTGTGGCATTCAAGGTTTCGAAGCTGATCGGATTGCCCGTCGCATATTCCGCTTCGGCGCGTCCGTTGGCCTCGTGATTGCCGTCATCCAAAAGTTCGAGAACGTCTCCCTCGGGCGTGATGGCGATCAGGCGATCGGCGATGACCATGGTGCCCCAGAGATTGCCGTAGCTGTCGAAGGAGATCCCATCGATGAATCCATCGCCCAGATTGGCCGGCCCATAGATTTCACGATCCGTGAGTTCGCCCTTGGCCGTGACGCGCATCCGGGTAACCCGTTTCGCCGCCGACTCGGCGATGTACAGCCACTCCTCGTCGGCGTCGAACTTCACTTCGTTCGTGAAGGCAAAACCCTCGGCCGCGACACGTAAGCCGTGCTCGTCCAACAGCAGGATGTACCCGTCCGCCAAGGTCGACCGCAGTGCCTTGTCCCAGGGATTCACCCGGGTCGACACCGTTATCCAAATGCGGTCTCTCGAATCACGCATGACGAAATTGACCTTGCCGAGCGGCTTCCCATCCAGGCTGCCGTACAGCGTCCGAGTCTTGCCGTCGCGCGTCATGAGTTCGAGGCGATCGGTGCCGAAGTTGGCAATGAGAATGTCTCCAGTCTTGGAAAAGGCGAGACCGTTCGGCAACGTGCCGAAGAGCAGGCTCTGCTCACTGTTCACCCGCAAATCGAAGTGATCATCAGGCGATTGGGCGATGAGCGCTTGCGTCCCGTCTGGGTTGATCCGCATGACGCCGCCTCGCGCGTCGGCCGCCCACAGGGTACCGTCGCGTTCCGCTAGAATGCATTCCGGGCGCCGCAGATCCTGCCCTATCGTGCGGATCGCCGACCTGTCGACCTGCCAGCCCTTGAGTGGATTGGGGCCGTTGCCCCTCTTAATCAGCATGGCTACTTCTCCGGGGAGATCGCATGTCCCGTTGCGCCTATGTCGCGTGCGGCGCGAGGTTGCAAATGATGACGCCGATGATGGCGATAACGGCGCCGACGGCCTGAATGGGTACAATTCGCTCGCCAAAGGAAAGGCCCACGATCAGCGAGCCCACCATGACGCCCACGACCAACATGGTCACGGCGCCTCCGACGGGAGCGCCGCCGGCGAATGCGCGGCCCAGGAACCAATTAGTGAAAAGATTGGCGATCAACATCCCAAAGATGGGCCACGGCACCGTCAGGCCGGCTGATAACTTCATGAAGTACACAGTAGCCACGTTCGCGACAGCCGCAATCGCGATCATCAGGTACACATTGGGCATCGCATTCTCCATTTCGTTGCCAGGAACATCCGTGACGACTCATGAGCGGCACTCGTCGCCCCGGTTGCATCGATACGAGATCTCAAAACGTCGTCAAGATCAGCCATTCGGCGATAAGCGCAGGCTTTAAGACATTCTCGATGTCGACGCGCACGTCGAGCGTCGACTGCCATTGACGCGGCTGACGCTCCACGAACTGCTTGAGTGTGAAACTCCCCCGCACGCGACTGCCGGAAAGCACGGGACTGATGAATCTGATCGAATTAAATCCATAGTTGATGACCATCCGTGCGCCGGCGATCGCAGGAACTGCGGTAAACGACATCGCCGATACCAATGACAGCGTGAACAAACCATGTGCAATCGTTCCGCCGAACGGCGTTTCTTTGGCGCGTACGGGATCGATGTGAATGAATTGCCAATCGCGAGTGACATCGGCAAATTGGTCGATTATGCCCTGCTCGATGACGATCCAGTCGGATACTCCCAGCAGCATTCCGACCTGATTGCGGTATTCATCGAGCGGTATGGCCTCGGGCACGCGCACGTTGCCCGCATCTTCACGGGTCGCAGTTTTCTCATTCGTTGACATATGCCGGCGCCTACTCCACGTTTACTTTTCGGTCACGCAGTTCGCGCTTTAAAACCTTGCCGATGCCGGATCTCGGGAGAGCATCGAGGAATTCATAGGCGGCCGGCCGCTGGACTTTGCCGACCCTCCCATTCACGAAGGCAGCGAGGACGGCGGCATCGAGTTGGCGCCCAGGCTTCGGCGTTACGAAGGCCACCGGTGCCTCGCCCCAACGCTTCGACGGCATGCCGACGACAGCCGCCTCCAGAACATCCGGATGCTGGACGATGACGAATTCGATGTCGCTCGGGTAGATATTGAATCCCCCGGATATGATCATGTCCTTTTTGCGATCGACGAGCGTCAAAAAACCATCCGCATCGAATTTGCCGATATCGCCCGTGCGGATGAACCGCTTGCCGGTGCTGTCGAACCATTCGGCATCCGCACTCTTCCCGGGCTGATTGTGATAGCCCGTCATCATCGCTTTCGAATGCCCAACGACTTCGCCGGGCTCGCCGGGCGGAACCTCGTTGCCGTCCTCGCCGATAAGGCGGATATCGTGGCCGATTACCGGTCGCCCGACCGAGCTCAGCTTGTGCCGGTATCGATGCGCTTCCAAGACGCAGACTCCGCCGCCTTCGGTCATCCCATAGAACTCCACCAGCCCGCCCGGCCAACGTTCGAGCACATCCGCCTTCAGCTCGCCGGAGAAAGGGGCCGATGTCGAGAACTTCATGACGAAGCTCGAGAGGTCGTATCCATCGAAGTCGGGCAGCGCCATAATGCGGTTGTATTGCACCGGAACGAGCATTGCATGCGTCACGTGGTGTTTGGCTGCCAGTTGCGCGAAGCGCTTCGCGTCGAATTTCTTCATCAGGACCAGCGTTCCACCCACGCTTAGAGTCGGCAACACGCTGGCAAGCGTGGTGTTCGAATACAGCGGCGTCGATATCAGCGAGACCGTCGCGGGCGTATAGTCATAGGCGGCCAGCATGCGCGCGAACCCAAAGCGCATGGCGTGACTCTGCACGATTCCCTTCGGTGCACCGGTAGTGCCGGAGGAATAAATGATATTGAACGGCGACTCCGGGTCGATAGTGATTGCGGCCGGCCGGCTGGCGGGTTTGCTCAGCCAGATAGCAAAGGGGTCTCCACCGAAGACACCTTCCAAGTTCACGAGTTTGCCGTGCATCGCGTCGGCGCCGGCCGGACGAACGGTGTCATGGTCCACGAAAACAATTCGTGCGGCGCAGTCTTCCAGCATCGTTAGCAGTTGACCCGGCGTCGAGGATGGGGCCAGCGGAGCGACGGCGACACCCGCACGCAATGCGCCCAGAAAGGTCGCAAGATACTCGGTGCTCGTCGCTGCACAGATGGCAATCGTTTGTCCCGGCAGTACACCGTCTCTCTGCAGAGATGCGGCAACTTGATCGACCAGCGCATTGAAGTCACGATAGTTGAGCGATCGATTGTCATTGACGACCGCAATCGCTTCCGGCCTCTCGGCCGCATGAGCCGCGAGAATGGCAGGCAACGGAGTAAAATTGCCGTTCCAAAGGTCAGCTGCCGACATCTCAGTCCTCGGGCGCAATGCGTATTTTCAGACCGGACGGGATATCGTCGCAAGGAATCTGGCAGGAGAGGCGCGACTCCGGTGTGCGGCACTCGGAACCTTCGAGCAACGCCGCTTCATCTTCTCCCATGGGCGGAAGACGGTCGAGATAGGACGGATCGATGTAGACGTGGCAAGTGGCGCATGCACACACACCTCCACAGATTGCCAAAATGTCGTCGAACCCCAGGTCGCGCAGCGCCTGCATGAGTGATTGGCCGCCTTTGGCATCGACGGCCTTTTCCTCCCCTGCGCGATTGGTCACCAGAAGTTGCGTCATACGTTCAACCGACTCTTCACCGGCGAGCCCGCACTTATAGTCCGTCTTCGAACTGGCCATCGACCAGGATAAATGCGATGCGACAT
>WNFL01263817.1_pt2 | contig 14086 bp, 11 predicted proteins | sample 5400361 | NCBI WGS metagenome assembly WNFL01 (sample SAMN13153351, study PRJNA577476) | soil metagenome | isolation source: 40 cm soil on Douglas fir-dominated hillslope | place: USA:California | collected 2013-09-17
GGCTGGCGGAGATCGAGAATAGTCGGCGATCGGCCGGCTTTGGCGAAGTCGCGCTTGCGGATCTCGTACGCGAAGTGAGCGACATGTACGAACCGATCGCGGAAGACAAGGGTATTGCTCTGCTCGTCCACTCACCGCACGAATTGAGCGCACATGGCGACCGGGATTTGCTGATCGAGGCGGTCGCAAACCTCGTCGACAATGCTGTCAAATTTACGCCGGCCGGCGGGCAGGTGGAGATCGGATTATTTCGCGGCGACGGCGAAAACATCGTGCGCATTAAGGATACCGGTTGCGGGATCAGCGAACACGAATGCGACGCCGTCTTAAGGCGTTTCTACCGGTCGGATAAAATAAGACACACATCAGGCTTGGGGCTTGGCCTGAACCTGGTAACCGCGATTGTGAAGTTGCACGGCTTTCGATTCACGATCATTCCGGGGTCTGGGTGCGTGGTCGAGATCGCATGTCCGCAAGTACTTTAGAGTTGAGGGAGTGTTTGACCCGGAGCTGAATTTCGCGGCTGGGTCTTTGGACGGCTTACGGGCGCAATCTCACGATGCAATGTCAGCGTTCACCGGCACGGTGAACTGAAATGTGGCACCGTGGGGTAAGTTTGCCGTGGCCCACAGCCGGCCACCATGGGCTTCCACGATCGAGCGGCATATCGAGAGTCCCATACCCATGCCGCTGGATTTAGTAGTGAAGAAGGCGTTGAACAGCCGGTCGGCGTTCTCGGCGGAGATTCCGACACCGGAGTCCGTCACCGTGACCAGCACTCGATGTGTTTCGTCCTGCTGCGATCGGATCTCCAGTTCGCGCGGTCGGTCCGTGACCGATTGCATCGCTTCAATGCCATTCATCACCAGGTTAATGATCACCTGCTGCAGTTGAACCCGATCGCCCGGGATCATGGGTAGAGCGGGTGCCAACTCTATCCGCAACGACACTCGGTGGCTGGACACTTCGCGCTGTACCAAGGCGATGACGTCTTTGACCACATCGTTAACGTCGAGCGGCGCCTTCTCAATGTCGGTCTTGTTCGCGAGCGCTCGGACGCGCTGGATCACCTCACTCGCTCGATTACCTTCCTTGATGATCCAATCCACAGCGAGGCGCGCTTCGTCTTGGCGCCGCAACAAGAGCCAGCGAATGGCTATGCATGCATCGTCACTCGCTCACTTCGTTCCCTAACGGTTCTCTTGGCGGCAAGCTGTACTTTTTCGTATGCCCGCACCTCAATCTGTCGAACGCGCTCGCGAGACACTTTGAATTCTATCGCAAGGTCTTCCAACGTCTTTGGGTCATCGAAGAGATGGCGCGCCTCGAAGATGCGCCGCTCGCGATCGTTGAGGACGCCAATGGCGCGGACGAGCGCTTCGCGCCGGTGGTCCATTTCGTCATGTTCGACGACGATGGCTTCAGGCGAGGGACCTTCGTCGACGAGGTAATCCTGCCATTCCCCGGAGTTTCCTTCGTCATGGACCGATGCGTTCAGCGATGCGTCTCCGCCCAGGCGCCGATTCATGTCCACGACTTCCTGATCCTTCACGCCGAGGGTTGTCGCAATCGACTTGACCTGCTCGGGGAGCAAATCGGCATTGTCGAGAGCGGCGATCTTGGCCTTGGCCGAGCGAAGCTTGAAGAACAGCTTTTTCTGGTTCGTCGTGGTACCGATCTTCACAAGTGACCAGGATCGCAAGATGTAGTCTTGAATCGAGGCTTTGATCCACCAGATCGCATAGGTAGCAAAGCGGAAACCTCTCTCGGGTTCGAAGCGATTTATGGCCTGCATCAGGCCGACATTGCCTTCGGATATAACCTCCGAAAGCGGCAGACCATAGCCGCGATAGTTCATCGCAATTTTGGCAGCCAGACGCAGATGGCTGGTGACGATCTGGTCCGCAGCCTTGCGATCGCCATGCTCCCGCCAGCGCTTGGCGAGCCGATACTCCTGCTCCCTCTCGAGGAACGAGAAACGTCGAATGTCAGCCAAATAGCCTGAACCGGGGTTGCTCGCGGCGGGTGCGAGCAAACCGCGGGTGGTTAGTCCGGAATGATGTGTGTGGGTCTCCTGGACATTCATCTCAGCCGCTCCGCTTGTGGGCGCCTGGCGCCGCTCGATTCCGATGAACGAAGCGTCGCAGGCGATATCCGAAAGATAACGGCGGACCGTCTGGCATCCATTAAATTGGCTGTTAGGACACTAAATTCGCGTTCAGAGAGTTCGTTCGGGCGCCGTCGTCAATTGGATGGAGCAGGACAGGCAATTTCAGCTACGCAACCCGCGCCAGTGTTCAGTGTTAACCGGAAGCCGTGCAACTTGACGATGGCCGAGACGAGGCTCAGACCCAAGCCTGCTCCGTGCGTATTTCGGCTTTTGTCGGATCTGTAGAAGCGTCTCATGACCGCGTCCCGTTCGTCTTCTCCTATCCCTTGCCCCGTGTCCGAGACCCGAATGATGTTTTCGTCTTCGCCACGGGCCAAAGAAAGATCGATGTGTCCGCCCGCAGGCGTGAATTTGACCGCATTGTCGACCAGATTCGCCACTGCTTCGAACAAGAGGTCACGGTCGCAATATGCTGTTGCGTTATCCGCGGACCCGACCCGCAACGTGACCTGCTTGTCTTCCGCGATCGGGTCGTAGAGATCCCCGACTTCCCGCACGAGGTCCGCCAGCGCGACTTTGGCAAAGGTGGCTCTACCTCGGCTGTTCTCGATCTCGGTGATCCGCAGCAGTGCAGTGATGACAGTCAACGATTGATCGAGGGCGCCAATCGCCCGGTCCGCGACGGATTGCAATTCCTCAAGGGTCTTGGCGTTGGCGCGACCGCGTTCAAGGCCGATTCTCACGCGAGTAAGCGGTGTGCGCAGATCGTGCGCTATCTCATTGCCGACCCCGGCCATCTCGGTGACGAGTACCTCGATTTCGTCCAGCATGCCGTTTGCGATTGCGGCAAGTTTGTCGAACGGATGGTCGAGCCCCGAGACGGGGACACGTTCGCTCAGATTGCCCGACATGATGCGCCGAACGAGAGCATTCAGGCCTGTAACGCGTCGTTGAACGCGGACACTTAGAATTGCGCCGATAGCCAGGCTCAAGCCGATGGCGAAGGGAAGGGCCACGAGCAGCGCGCGTGCCACCGCTTCGGCCAGCTCTTTGAGCTCGCCGTTGTGGCGGGCTACCACCAACACGTTTCCGTTCGGAAGACTGCGCGCAATGGCGCGAACGTCCATCCTTTCCTGCCCGCGCTGGTCGACCCTCATGACCTGCGCGTTCTGGACAGTCGCGTTGACCGCGAGCCCCAGGGGTACGCTTTCCAGATTGCCGGCGATCCGATGTCCGTCCGCGCCGAACAGGCCGGCGAGCTTTATGCGACGCGGATCCTCACCCAGCCGATCTTCAATCGCATTCAACTGGCGGTCCGGCGTGTCGGCGGCGATGACGAGACTTTCCTCGACGATAGCGGCGTCCATCCGCGCCAGCATATAAGCCGCAGCCTCCCAATAGACGAAGGCTGAGAACAGCACAATGCAAGCCGCAAACGCGATGGAAGTCCAACGGAAGGTGGTGGTGCGGACGAAATCAGGAAGTTTCACGGAGAATAAACCCAGCGCTTCGGACATTGTGAATCATTGCAGAGCAACCTGTTGCAGCGGCTTGCGTCGCAAACACGCTTGGCGGACGCTGCTCTCGGAATCTAGGGCGATGGGCCTGAAGTCACCACTAAATAGCGTTTTAGAATCAAAGCTTAACCATGACTTGTTGCAGCAGGGTGGTTGCCAAGCCGGCGAAGCCACTGGATGCGTGGTGTGGGCCGGCGCGATCCGGGCGACCTTCGCTGAATATTGAAGGTCAATAACTGCTCGCCCCCACAGCCGCGGCGGTTAGAAAGCTGCAGTTCATGTGGCCCGGAAGCCCTTGGCCACCAGGCTGATGACATCGCGCAGCCATGCATGCGCAGGCTGGTTGTCAAGCCGACGCAGCCAAATCATGGCAGCTTCGATCGGTTTGGGCGATCGCAACAGTCGGCGGAAGACGAGCGGCCGGGATTTTATCATGTCTTTTGCAATATTCAGCGGGAGGACCGAGGCCATGTCTGATGTCGATAGGATCTGCGCGGCGGATAGAAATGGTGCGCGCATGGCTGAGCGGCGGGCACGCTTGGGTTTCGTGGAGTCTTCGGCGAAATCGGGTCCGAATTGGGCGGACGAAATTTCCAATTGGGGTAGGTTTCCCAGTTTCTCCATCGATAGTTCCCGCGCGCTTGCGGCCGGATGGCCCTTGCGCAACACGGCGACGAATTGATCTTGCAGTAACTGCCTGAGGGAAAATCGCTCGCCTTGGACGCCGGGCGGACCAATCGCCAAATGCAGTTCGCTTCGGTCAAGCAGTTCGGAAACGTTTAACGTGCCGCTGGGCCGAAAATCCAACGTCACCCCGGGAGCGATCCTGGCAATATGTGCAGCTATCGGGGCGACGAGAACGATCGCCGCATAGTTGTCGACCGCAATCCGGAACGTTGCCGTCGCCTTTGACGGCTCGAACTGAACCGGTTCCAGCGATTGTTGCAGCCCGTCGAGTGCAATCCTGATGGGCGTGGCGAGTTCTTCGGCCCGAGGCGTCGGCATCATTCCGGTGGGGCTGCGAACGAACAGTTCGTCTTTCAACATATGACGCAATCGGGTCAACGCGTGGCTCATCGCTGGCTGACTGAGACCCAGCCGGTGTCCGGCCCGTGTGACGGATCTGTCCCTCATGATGGCGTCAAATACCACCAGCAGGTTCAGGTCGATCGCACCTAACTTGGGGGCTGTCTTGTTCAAGCGACCGGAACTCCAGCTCATAATTCAAATTGAGCATGTACGAATGAAGAGAATGCATTTTCCGAATGGGAAACTCAACCCTAGATTCCAGGTTGTCGCCTTGTAACAGCAGGGCATTCACCTTGCGCACATACGGCATTTAGTCGTTGAGGCTGCGAACGGAAGTGGCGCGCTAAGGCAGCTCTAATGGTTGGCGGCTAAGCGACGTGAACATCGTTTCACCTGGGAGAATGCCATGATTGGAATCGTCCGGCTCGCCTTGCGACGGCCGTATACGTTCGTCGTCATGGCATTGCTGATCCTGATTTTCGGAACGGCTTCAGCGTTGCGCACGCCGACTGACATCTTTCCGAACATCAACATTCCCGTGATCAGCGTGGTCTTCAGCTACACCGGCCTGCCGGCCGACGACATGGCCGGCCGCATCGTCACGTTCTATGAACGCTCGCTGCCCAACAGCGTCAACGACATCGAGCATATCGAATCCCAATCGATCGCCAATTACGGGGTCATCAAAATCTTCTTTCAGCCCACCGTGAACATCAACGCCGCATTGGCGCAGGTCAACGGCATGTCGCAAACCGTGCTGAAGCAGATGCCGCCGGGCATCACGCCGCCGTTGATCCTGAGCTTCAATGCCTCGAGCGTGCCTATTCTGCAGCTTGCCCTTTCAAGCGACCAGATGTCCGAAACCCAGATCTTCGACTCGGCGCTGAATTTCATCCGCCCAGCGTTGGCTCCGGTTCCGGGTGCCGCCCTGCCACTTCCGTTCGGTGGCAAGGTGCGTCAGGTCCAGGCCGATCTCAATCAGCAGGCTTTGCATCAATACGGCGTTTCCGCGAACGACGTCATCAACGCGCTCTCGCTCCAGAACCTGATCACGCCGGTCGGAACCCAGAAGATCGGCACATACGAGTATACCGTCAACCTGAACGACTCGCCGCAAGCGGTCGAAGCCTTTAACGATCTCCCCGTGAAGACCGTCAACGGCACCGTCGTCTATATGCGCGACGTCGCCTACGTGCATGATGGCAGCCCGCCACAGATCAATGCCGTTCACGTCAACGGCGCCAGCGCCGTGTTGCTGACCATCGTGAAGGCGGGCGCAAGTTCGACCCTGGACATTATCAACGGCGTCAAGAACCTGTTGCCTGCCGTGTCGCAGACGCTTCCCAGCAGCCTGAAGCTGACGGCGGTGGGTGATCAATCCGTTTTCGTCACCGATGCGGTGTCCAGCGTCATCAAGGAAGGCGTGATCGCGGCAACGCTGACTGGGATGATGATACTGCTGTTCCTTGGAAGCTGGCGTTCGACCCTTATCATCACGCTGTCGATTCCGCTTGCGATATTGGCGGCGCTGACCGGCCTTTCGCTGCTGGGCGAGACGATCAATGTCATGACGCTCGGGGGTCTGGCGCTCGCCGTAGGAATTCTGGTCGACGACGCGACGGTAACCATCGAGAACATCAACTGGCATCTCGAGCAGGGCAAACAGATCGAGCCCGCCATTCTCGATGGCGCGCAGCAGATCGTTGTGCCGGCGACAGTGTCGCTGCTCTGCATTTGCATCGCTTTCGTGCCGATGTTCGGGCTCGGCGGCGTCGCCGGCTACCTTTTTCGGCCACTCGCCGAGGCCGTGATTCTTGCGCTGGCCGCTTCCTATGTCTTGTCGCGTACGCTGGTGCCGACGCTGGCAAACTATCTTCTGCGCAATCAACATGCGCAACGCTCGTCGGATGGCGCTAGTCATCCCCGGAAGGTCAGCCGCAATCCGCTCGCACGCTTCCAGCGCGGGTTCGAGCACTTATTCGAAAACGCCCGCAAAAGCTACCTGGGCTTGCTGCAGCTCTGTCTGCAGAATCGAATCAAGGTGATCGCCGGATTTTTGGGCTTCAGTCTCCTGTCGTTCAGCCTTGCGCCTTACCTTGGCCAGGACTTCTTCCCGACCGTGGATGGCGGCCAGATCAAGCTTCATATTCGCGCTCCGACGGGAACGCGAATCGAAGGGACGACAAGCCTGGCGGACCGGATCGGAACGGCAATCCACAGCATCATTCCGTCAAATGAGCTCGACGGTATCGTCAGCAATATCGGGCTGACGGTCAGCGGCATTAACATGGCCTACAACAACTCCGGTACCATCGGCGTTGCAGACGCCGACATCCTGATCAGCCTCAAGCCCAATCATGCACCGACCGACGACTACATCAAGGCCATGCGGGACAAGCTCCCGCAACAATTTCCCGGCACGTCGTTTGCCTTCCTTCCAGCGGACATCGTCAGCCAGGTCTTGAACTTTGGAGTGCCCGCTCCAATCGACCTGCAGGTCGCCGGCAGGGACCTCGCAGCCAATCGCAAATATGCAAACTCCCTGCTGGCGAAGGTCAAGCAGATCCCGGGAATCGCCGATGCGCGAATCCAGCAGGCGTTTCAGCAGCCAACCCTTAACGTCAATGTCGATCGTTCGCTCACCTCGCTTGCGGGCCTCACCGAAAAGGACGTGGCCACCGCGATGCTGACAACGCTATCGGGAAGCTCGCAGTCCGCCCCGACATATTGGCTCAACCCGGCGAACGGCGTGTCTTATGCGGTCTCGGTCCAGACCCCTCAGCGCGACATCAACACCATGACCGGTTTGAAAAATATCCCGGTGACGTCCTCCGGCGCCGGCGGCACGCAACTCGTGGGAGGCTTGGCGAATGTCGAGCGGACCAATAGCAACGCCGTCGTTTCCCACTACAATGTTCAACCGGTGATCGACATTTTTGCGACCCCTCAAGGTCGCGATCTCGGCGCTCTCGCCTCAGACATTCAGAAGGTTATTCACGCGACGGCACCAGACCTCCCAAGAGGCGCGAGCGTCGCGTTACGTGGTCAAGTGACTACAATGACCAGCGCCTATCAGCAGCTGTTCGTCGGCCTCGCGGCGGCGATCGTGCTGATCTACCTGCTGATTGTCATTAACTTTCAATCCTGGGTCGATCCATTCGTAATTGTCATGGCGCTGCCGACGGCACTGGCCGGCATCGTCTGGATCCTGTTCGGGACCGGGACAACGCTTTCTGTTCCCGCGCTCACCGGCGCGATCATGTGCATGGGTGTCGCGACCGCCAACAGCATCCTGGTGATCAGCTTTGCCCGCGAGCGGATGGAAACGAGCGCGAATGCTATGGCGGCTGCATTCGAGGCGGGCGGTTCGCGGTTTCGCCCGGTCCTGATGACAGCCCTCGCAATGGTTATTGGCATGCTGCCGATGGCCATCGAGCCTGGACAGAACGCGCCACTCGGACGCGCGGTAATCGGCGGGCTGATCTTTGCGACCTGCGCCACTCTGTTTCTGGTGCCTACAATCTTCAGCCTGGTGCACGGCCGTCACACTGCAAATCAGGCAGACACTGCAACCGCATTGTCGCATTGAGCGGAGAACAAAATGCCCACCGAAGACATCAAGCCTCCAAGCCGGCGGAGCCTCCTGGCGGCAGCCACTGCCGCGGTTCTCCTTGCGAGCGTCGTCGTCGGCTATGGTTTCATGGACCGCGCGCAGAGCAAGCGGGAAGTCGTGCAGTGGACGAATACGCAGGCCGTCCCGACCGTCGCTCTTGCTCAGTTCGTCCCTGGCGGCACGCATCAAACGCTGACACTGCCTGGGAATATTCAACCCTACAACAGAGCAGCGATCTTTGCGCGGGTGAATGGGTACGTGAAGAGCTGGGACCACGACATTGGATCGGCCGTTAAGGCCGGGCAAACGCTGGCTACCATCGATGCTCCTGATCTCGATCAGCAGCTCGGTCAAGCGAAAGCGACGCTGGCAAGCGTGCGGGCCAATCTGCAAATTGCATCGCTGACCGCCAACCGGAACAACATCTTGCTGCAAAAGCAGATTGTTGCCCAGCAGCTTGCCGACCAGACTACGGCGGACGCCACAGCGAAAGAAGCCGTCGTCGATGCCAACGTGGCAAACGTCCGGCAGCTCGAAGCCATGCAATCGTTCAAGATGCTCGCCGCGCCCTTTGATGGGGTTGTAACAGCCAGGAATGTGGAGATCGGACAGCTGATTAGCTCGGGAGGTTCAGGTCAACCGTTGTTCGAGGTATCAGACCTGCATCGCGTTCGCATTTTCGTCCAGGTGCCGCAATCGTTCACGGCCGGGCTCACCCCGGGGATGAAAGCGACTTTCGAAATGCCGCAATATCCCGGCGTGCAATTCGATGCGACGCTCTCACATACTTCCAAGGCCATCAATGCGACTTCCCACAGCATGCAGGTCGAGCTTCAGGCTGACAATGCAGCCTGGAAGTTTTTCGGCGGGAGCTACTGCAACGTACACTTCGAAATTCCGACTGATGCGAATCTCGTGAAGCTTCCATCCACTGCGCTTGTGACTGGCAATCAGGGCACGCAGGTCGCGGTCCTCGACAGCAATAACAAGGTCGTCCTCAAGAGTGTAAAACTGGGCCGCGATCTCGGTGATAGCGTGGAGATCGTTGCGGGCTTGTCGCCGTCCGATCAGGTCATCAATAATCCCCCGGAAACCCTGGCAGCAGGCGACACGGTTCGGGTAGCCGCCGCGACGCCGCAGGTCGCCGCACCCGCATCTCCATCGAAAACGTCACAGCGATGAGGCGCGTTCCATGCGGGTTTGCACAACATTTCCTCCCAGAGGGCGAGACCTCAGACTGGACCTGTTTCGCGGCCTGGCGAATTGGGCGATCTTTCTCGATCACATCCCGCACGAGATCTTGAGCGCGATCACGACCAGGAATTACGGATTCAGCGACGCGGCGGACCTGTTTGTTTTCATATCCGGTTACACGGCCGCATTCGTGTTCGGAAGAATAATGATTGAGCAGGGTTACGTAGCGGCCGCGTCGAGGTTGGTACGGCGCGCTTCAGAGCTTTATATCGCGCACATAATTGTGGTCGCCATCTATATCGCGCTTATTGCCTGGGTCTCACGAGAGCTTCACGATCCAGACGATTTAAATCAGTTCAACATCGCCGTTTTCATGAGCAAACCACTCTGGGCATTTATCCAGGCCTTGGTTTTGAGATATAAGCCCGTCAATCTAGACGTGCTTCCGCTCTATATTCTGTTGTTGGGAACGTTTGCTCCGGTCTTGTGGCTCATGGTCCGCAAACCGACGCTAACATTGGTTTGTTCGATGGCTGTGTATTTTGTTGGAAGGCATTTTGGCTGGAATCTTCCAGCCTCTCCATCGGGGTTTTGGTATTTCAATCCGTTTGCCTGGCAATTCCTGTTTTTCCTGGGCGCCTGGATCGCGCTTGGCGGGGCTCAGGCCATTCAATCGATCATTCGAACAAGGACTGTGTTCTGGCTCGCGATCACGTACCTTATCTTTGCTTTCGTGGTGACGATGGCAACTCACTCACCCGACCTTGGTAATCTTCTTCCCCATTGGATTTTGGAGCCGTTCGATCCCAACGACAAGACGTCACGCGGTTCCTGCCGGCGGATTCGCCAATTCTGCGATGGCGCGCACTGACACCGCTGATCAGGTGCGGTCAGAACTCGCTTCAGGTGTTCTGCATCGGCATCGTGCTTTCGTTTTGCGCCCATGCTGCAATCGAGACAAGCCTGAATTCGCTTTGGGTTCAAATCTTCGTTGGCACTATCGGAATACTGTCTATGACTGCAAGCGCATACTATTGGACGTGGTACAAACGGCAAGATCACGTACTTCTTTCGCGAGCTCGAATACGCCCTATATATCGCGACATGAAGTCAGTAGAGGAAAAACCAGTGCGCGTTGAATCGCATTGGGGCATGGGGCGCAGACCAGGCGAGGCCTTCCTTGGCTGGATTTTTCGCAGAGGCATCGCGTGACGGGCAGTTTGGCACACATCGGGCCGGCAATGACGACCGCGTTCCTGGCCTCATTGGTCGAGGCGGTGGAAGCGCTGACGATCGTGCTGGCCGTCGCCACCGTTCGCGGCTGGCGTCCAGCCGGACTTGGAGCATTCGCTGGCCTTCTGGTGCTGGCCCTCATCGTCGTAGCGCTCGGTCCCTTGCTCGATCGTGTGCCGCTACATCTCTTACAACTCGCGATCGGGATTCTGCTCTTGCTGTTCGGCATGCGCTGGCTGCGAAAAGCGATCCTGCGCTCGGCGGGCGTCATTCCGCTGCATGATGAAGCGACGACATTCGCGACTGAGACGGCAGAACTGCGCGAGCAAGCCCGCCGCAACGAGGCTCGGCTCGATTGGCTGGCGGGACTTGCGAGCTTCAAGGCAGTGCTTCTCGAAGGACTTGAAGTGGTGTTCATCGTGATTGCGCTCAGTGCCGGTCGCGGGATGCTCATTCCCGCGAGCGCAGGCGCAGTGGCAGCATGCCTGCTGGTCGCTGGCGTGGGTTTTGTTGTGCATCGGCCGCTGGCGCGGGTTCCCGAAAACACGCTCAAGTTCGCCGTCGGCGTAATGCTGTCCGCATTCGGCATCTTTTGGACCGGCGAAGGTCTCGGCGTGGCCTGGCCGGGCGAGGACCTCGCGATCGTCGGATTTGCCGTCCTGTTCCTGGCCGTTGGGATCGCGTCAGTCGCGTTGCTGCGTCGCCCTCGCTTAAAGGTCTTGTCATGAACGTGCTGATCGCGGTGCTTCGCGAATTGATCGGGCTGTTTGTCGATGACGGCTCGCTTGCGCTGATGATCCTAGCGGTCGTCATGCTGGCGGGCATTCTTGCGACCCTCATGCCGGATCTACATCTGGCGGCTGGCGCCCTGTTGTTGTTTGGCTGCCTCGGCGTCCTTCTTGCGAATGTGGCAAGAGCTGCCCGTCGCTGACGACGTTACAAATCGCGAGCCAAAACGCCGGTTCCAACAGAGAGGATCCCCATGCGATTTGCTGATCCATTCGCGCGCAAGACACAGCGTCCGGTTTTGTCGATGGCCGCGGCCATCGTCGCCATCGCCATGGGCGCAGATGCGCCGGGTGCGGAGGAGGGCAGCACAACGCTCTCGCCCCGGGCGCTGCAGGAAATTGAGCAGCTCGAGGCCGAGATTGACCGCATCGAGGCGCGAACGGTCGAGCGGCTTGCGGCGCCGCCGGACAATCAGATCCAGCAGATCGAGTTGCTCGGTAAGTCGATGCTGTACGACAAGGATTTGTCGGTTAACCGCAACGAGGCTTGTGCGTTCTGCCACATGCCCGAAACCGGCTTTACCGGTCCCGTGTCGGAGCTGAACCGGACCACCGGCTCCTATCCCGGGTCAGTGCGCACGCGATTCAGCGATCGTAAGCCGCAATCGCACGCTTATGCGCCGCTCTCGCCCGTGCTGCATTACAATCCGGGGCAGGGTGATCTCGTCGGCGGCAATTTCTGGGACATGCGTGCGACAGGACGCCGGCTCGGCAACCCGGCCGCCGAGCAGGCCGAAGGTCCGCCGACCAATCCGGTGGAAATGGGCCTTTCAGATATCGCCTGCGCGGTCTATCGCGCCTCGCAGCGGCCCTATCGCGTCCTGTTCGAAGGGGTGTGGGGCGCGCAGGCCTTCGCGATCGCATGGCCCGGCGACGTTGAGCAGGTCTGCGACCGGCCCGGTCCGCCGGCCGCCGGCGAGCCGTTGCCGGTTCATCTTAGTCCGATCGATCGCGGCCGGGTCGGTACCACCTTCGATCAGATGGCGCAATCCATCGCCGGCTACGAGGCCTCTGCCGAGGTCACGTCGTTTACCTCGAAGTTCGACGCGATGCGCGCGAACAAGGCGCAGTTCACGGCGCAAGAGCAGGCGGGATACGATCTGTTCCGCGGCAAGGCGCGGTGCAATGAGTGTCACCGTGACGGCGGGCCCGGCGAGGACCCGCTATTCACCGACTTCACCGCCAGCAATATCGGGACCCCAGCCAATCCGAGGCTACCTTACTATGCCGAAAATCGGCCCGACGCATTGGGCTATGTCGCCAATCCGCAAGGATCGTCATTCGTCGATGGCGGTGTCGGCAGTTTTCTCAGCAAGGGACATCTACTCAGCCAACCCTCCGCGGTGGATGCGCGATGGCTCAAGCTTGCGCCCGACAACCAAGCGCGAATTCAGGTGCCGACACTGCGCAACGTGGATAAGCGGCCCTATCCCGCCTTCGTGAAGGCCTACGGGCACAACGGATATTTCATAAGCCTGAAGGCGATCGTGCACTTCTACAACACGCGCGACGTTCTGCCGCGATGCCAGCCCCAAGACGCCGGTGAGGGCACGACATGCTGGCCTGCGCCGGAGTCGATCGACAACATGAACACGAGCAAAGTCGGGCACCTCGGCCTGTCGGATGCCGAAGAGGACGCGCTCGTGAGCTTCATGCAGACGCTGACGGACGGGTTTATGCCCGTCAACCAGCAGTAAGACCGGATTAGATCGTCCGCGCCACGACCGGAATTTTTCGCAACAGCACGGTGAGCGCCCAACTCATCGAAAGCGTGCCGGTGAACACGATCGCGAATTTGACGAACGCCGGGAAGGCTGGATCGTAAACGATGTATTGCAGCCAGATGAGGAAAATGAAGTGCAGGAGATAGATGCCATATGCCGAGGGCTGCATCGCGTCGAGCAGCCAAAGCGAAGATCGCGCAAAGCGCAGGAAAACCGCAGGGACCGTGAACATCATCGCCGCGCTGAACATCGCGAAGGCGAGACCATAAGCCGTGTGCCACCAAACCGGCGGTGAATTGAAATCCGCCAGCCAATTGTGGTGCGCATAGACCAGAAGCAGGATTGCGCCATAGAAGACAAACGCAAGGGCGGGCCACACCGTCCAGCGCTTTACCAGCGCCCCATTCTCTGCAAGCATTCCGTTTCTCAAGCTGACCTCACCGACACTGACGCCGGTAAAAAAATATCCGGCATAGAGCAGGATACGGCTGGTCTGAATCGGAAGCGGATAGTGGCCCGGCTCCAGCCAGGATGAATCGCCAAAGATCAGGCGCATCGGCAGATAGACTATGATCGAGAAGATCAGGAACGCGGCGAAGGCGGCCATCGGCCGGTCACGCCGGGCATAAATGAGTTGCCCAAGCGCTTCGATCACGCGGGGCGCCGCCGCCCACAGCAGCGCGGCGATCGCACCGAGCGCCAGCAACACCCACAAGAACCATGCCGACCCCGATGGCCACGGACCGATCGTCAACATGTGCCACCAGAAATGGAAGAAATTGAAATCAATCGTTCCTGGCGGATGATAGCGCAGAAAGGTCGCATAATAGGCGATCGGCATCACTACGAAGATCGAGATCAAAAACGGCACGCCCAAT
>WNFL01354222.1_pt1 | contig 14086 bp, 14 predicted proteins | sample 5400361 | NCBI WGS metagenome assembly WNFL01 (sample SAMN13153351, study PRJNA577476) | soil metagenome | isolation source: 40 cm soil on Douglas fir-dominated hillslope | place: USA:California | collected 2013-09-17
CAAGGCACCCATACCTTGACCACGTGCTACACCAGGGGGCGCTGTACCCTGGGGGCTTGCCAGACCCGGCCTTGAGATGAGCGCGACCTTCGGCAGATGCGTTGAATTGGTTGTACAAGCAAGAGACAAACTTCTAGGGCGGGAAATTTGAACCTGGAGATAGCACCTTTTAATGGGCTGAAGAGGTCGAGGAGACTGCACATCGACAATGCACTCCATGTCAGGAAACCGATGTTGGTAACAATGCCGAGGGACATCTCGAGTGGTCGTGGAGGCGTATTGCGATATTGTCCGTCATCATTGTAGTGCTTATCTCTCACAGCTCGGGTTATCGTATATATAATGCTTACAAGAAGCGAGGTTCAGCTTGCAAAGGTGACCCACTTAATCGGACTGGTCCTCCGTTTTGGGCCGGTCTTGCCACCAGAAACAACACAAATGCCAAACTTGACCATTGGCGAGCCAGACTCACCAGGAATTGATATACAAGTGTCCTTCTGGAGCAGAGTTTCAGAAATTCGGACCAATGAATAAAGACCAAAACGCGTGCAGGATCGCAACAAGTACGTGAGATATGCGTGATGTGAGAGGGTTATGGGGTGTAACGAATGCAGAATTGAAGGAGAGTATAAAGTACGTGGGCGTCGACGAGAACATGGAAAGTGGATGGGGAAGAAGACCGATGCGGAACGTCCAGAAGCGAGAAACAACGACAATAACATGCGACTCTGAAATAGTCCCAAAGGGCTGACTGCTGTGCAGGCATACGAAGAGCCCGCGGTCAATGGTTGCCTGCGAATGGTCTTCGAAGAAGTTGCCAACCACTGATGAACATGAGGAAGAAGGTGAGGAGGAGAGCTATGGGCATCGTCTTGGCTACTGAATACGCTTGCACTGCACTCGAGCAGCCTGGGCAACTCCAGCCTAGGAGGCAAAGCGGTGTCAGCATCTAACAGGCGGAGAATGATCATAGGGGAATGCGCACTCTCAAGCGGAACGTATTCTCGTGGTCTGTAGAGAGAAAACTTCATGCCAGAGTTTGGAGTGAGGAGGCCTGCATGGAGGCCGGAATTTGGACCTCGCTCGTCGTTGATGAAGAGGGTATATTCGGCCTGGGCGAGTGGGACTGCTCCCTGACCCTGTTCGTAAGCGTATGCATCCCAAATCACTTGCGTCGCGGCGCCCTCGATGACACCGTCGGTTGGGCCTACGGGATAGGTGTTGCCATTCGAGGAGCAGAAAGCGGAGACGGTAAGGCGAGTAGGGGTTTGTACAAGGTAGGTAAAGTTCCATCCAAAGGTAATTGGGTTGTTTGCTGCAATTTTATAGTAGGAGGCGGCTGCCGTCTGTGGTGGCTGAGTGAAGGAGAGCATCCCCGCAGGCAGCGAGTTTGCTATCGATGTTTGCGATACACGGGCTGTACGGGTAGCCATTTTAGCCCTTCTTTATTATTTTTGCGAAATTATACGAGTCGACGGCGAAACGGCGGAAGTGGGTGGAAGGAAGCAGGATGAGTGGCTGGAAGAGCCTACCCGAGTAGTTTCAACCCGACCCCTCAGGTGCTTACTGCTGCAACTCCACAACTCCAGAATACTGCTCAGTGGCATCTTCGCTATTCTTCCACAAACCCGCTTCGTGCTCTGTCGAGCGACACCGAGAGCTCTCGGGACCGCTCTCAGGACGCGTCGCTTCCCTCTTTTTTACACCCGTCAAACCGCAACGACTTCTGTCATGGATTCAAACAGCCCCTATTATGTAGACCCATGCAGTGATAGCCCTCACTACGCTCACGGTGGTACAAATGCGGCGGTCACAAGTTTCACCAGCGCAGGTGAGTAAGTCGATGCATGTCTTTCCATAGACACCCCGACCAATTGGTCTTATCTTTACCTGACTCCTTCCCGGAAATGTGCTTCCCTCAGGTCAAACTTCCAACGATCCTCAAATGATCCCTGCAAACCCTCATAATGATGATTACCCTCAACACTTTGTACAAGCGCACTCGCAAATCGATCCTGACCACCAGGATCCTCGCTCTGCAAACCCCTCGTCCTCCAGAAAACGTCAACGGTCACATACTCCTCCGAGTTTGAATGGTGGCCCGCAATCAAATGAACCCCCTTTAAAGCGTAAGAAGAGAGACAGACCCCATAAGAAGAAGGAAGCTCGGGAGGCAGCTCGCGCCGACGCCGCTCCTGTTGCACTGTGTTCGCAATCGTTCGCCCTAACTCTCGAAGACTCGACGAAGTTTAACCACGGTGAGCACGGTGCGTCAAACGGTTTAGTGGCTCCACGCAGTCTTCAGGTGGACGAACCAATACACGTTCCTTGTGGGCCAACCCGTCGAATGGTCTCCGACCCATCCGCTTCTCCCTACCTTCAATACTTCCACGCTACCGAACCCTCTTATGCTGCGACACTCTGCGAGGACACAGCCCACTGGACGACGACGCACCAAGACGACATCTTCGTCCCAACTTCTGCACCTTCACGAATATTGCTCTCCGATCTCCAACCTCCGACCTCGCCCCGTCCCAAGCACCACGATCAAATACAACTGGTCGACCCACCGCGCAAACTCCTCGTCCTGGACTTGAATGGCTCCCTCCTCCGGCGAACAGCCCTCAAAACGAGTGCAGGACGACGAAAGGCCTTCCGTCGCCCCTACCTCGGTGTATTAACACAATATCTCGCGCATGAACGGACAACTCAGACCATGGTGGCCTTTCCCAACCAACCGGACCGGCTTGCTGTGCCTTTAGAATTGTACGCCGACGACGAGGCCAACTCTGGGAGAGGGGATGTTGGAAGAGGAGATGAGGTGACTATCCTAGCCCCATTGGATGCGATGATTTGGTCGAGTGTGCAACCGCAGAATGTGAAAGACATGGTCGATGTCGCCTTTGGGTCGCTGCAGGCTGTGTTGAGGGCTGTTTGGACGAGATCTATGATTGGATTGAGTCGCGTGGAGTATTGTAAGTACTGCAGGTAATCAGACACTGTCAGGGAAGCGGGCTGAGTAACGGTCACAGACCAGAAGACGCAGACCATCAAGGATTTGAGGAGGATCTGGTGGGATGTGAGTGGTTCTCGTTTGAAGTAATGAGGCGAGCCACTGCAGACGAAGGAGGCATACACGCGAGAAACAACGACCTTAATGGATGACAGCCCCCTCAAGGCCCGCTTACAACCTCACAACCTACTTCTGATACCCGAATACATACGCAAGACTAAGGACGAAATAGAAGGAGACTCCGACGCGGACCGAATACTCCTGGCGATCATCGGCATCCTTGAAGAAATGCGCTCACAATCCAACGTTCCTGCCTGGACTCGTGATGGAAGGATATGGGGTACTAAAAGATGCCCGGCTTCGACTGAGGTCTTGAAGGAAGGCGCGGACACGACAGAGACGACCGTGCCGGCTACGTTAGAGGATCCAACGAGAGAAACGGATGATGTGAAGAGTGATATGTCTATCTCGAGTGCGGATGCTGCGCCGGAGCTGGAGGCCGTTGCATTACAGTGGTGGGAGGACGAGGAGGTCGTGCAACACTGGGTAGAAAGAGCGACCCTTGTGCTCAATGAGATGTCGATCCCTGTTGTGCCCGGAATTTTGGACTCGGGGGAGGATAACTCATTGTCTGAGCTGCGATCGAGACGACGAGGTTATTGAGAGATGTCTCGTGTGTTTATCCAATTATGATACACGCACAATTGTTATGTGAGAGGGCGCCTGAGACCAGGTTTCTTGAATCAAAGCTCTGAATGCACGGGTTGGCAGGAGGTCAACAAGCAAGCGTATAGGAAAATAGGAGAGAAGAAAGGTGGATGCCTCGAATGGAGATCATTGAGGTGGCGTCCTCTTTTATTCCCGTAGGAACGTAATGGAGTTAACCCTAGAGGGCATGGCATACAATATATGGAAGATTAAACCGCGGCTCTGTGTCCCAGAGGTCGAATTTTCTGTACAGCCGACTCCGAAAACTCATTCATTAACAAGAATTTCCGGATCGGGCGACAAAGCTGAGAGAGACGGACGTGATATAGAAGCCAGTTGTTTCTGGTGGTTTGAAACGAGACTTCCATCGCTCACCAACAACTGAAAGACGCGTACAACCACCGTTACAAGGCTCCTCTCGACAAATTTTATTTGACCGCCATCACAATCTCGCTCCTTTGAGCACTTCCCCGTCTCGCATATATTCCAGAGGCGCTTTGTAGCATGAACAGCACACATACAATACCCAATCTCTAGTCTGCCTCGCTCATCTACTCCTGCCGCTGTCTTGATATTCCCTATTCCCGCTCGGCGCTTCATTGAGGAATCCGAAACCCGCTCAGGATGCGCCGACATATTCTCACTCTTGTGATATAAGAAATATCATAGGCATTCAAACGCTCGGTATCCGACATTGGGTGTAATATTTTTTCTATTTGTCAATCGCCTCTACCCTTTCTTCTTCTCCTCTTCAGATGGACGCGTTTGCAGACTTGTGGAATAACTCGAGCGGCACCTCAGGGCAGAACACGGGAGATGTGACGCTTGGAGCCAAGCAGCAGCAGCTTTCCAACCAGCCAGTTCGATCGATGCAAGCCACCCCTCCAGCGAATGACGCGTTCTCCCGGCTGGCCAGTGCTGGGAGCCTGGAAAATCCACCACGACAACCCACAGAACGTACTTCTGCAGCAGTTCCCATCGCTCCTGCCAGCTCGCGGCACAATGGATCACCATCTACGTCGGGAAGTCCACGCCCCAGCGGAGACCCGTTCAGCGGGCTACTCTCGCTCGGTACAAGTACGAATGTGAACATGTCGATGGCTGATAGACGTGCACATGCAGAACGAGAGCGAAGAGAGCGCGAAAAACGGGACAAAGCACGTGTCGAAGCTCAAGGTGCGATGTGGGATCAGCTCGACGGCGCACTCAGCGGTTCTAGCTCAGTTACCAATAGCAGAGCTGTATCTCCTGTCCCCACCCCGTCGCTCCGTCTCGCTTCTGCTGTCACAACCATGCCTCCTCCGGGTCTTAAGACCAATCCTGGTGTTAAGCCATCCCCACCAACTTCCAACAGTGACATATTCTGGAGTTTAAATGCACCCTTGCAGAATATTCACGCTGTGACTTCGCGAAATGTGTCTCCCGCCCTCGTGCCACACCGCGCCCCGCCAAACCAGGCACCAGCACATGGACGTTCATCCCCTACTTTCGCGAACATCTCTACGCAACGGTCTCTACCAGTACCCTCGACTAATGCGTCTGGAGGACTTGACAGTGATCTGCTAATTTTGGATAGCACCGCGTCCAAAGCCACACCGGCTGCGCCTACCCCAAGGCGGCCTAATCAGACCGCCGACCCATTTGGCTTCGACTTACTCGAACCTTCATCTGATAAAGATGTTTTTGGCTCTCCGGCTGGCTCTAGATCGAGAACGCCTGGCGACTTTAATTTTGGATCGAACGAAGATTTGGAACAGAGCGCTGAGGATGATGATATTCTTGGTGATCTTGCAAAACCTATAGATGAGGTCCGGAGAAAACGTGTAGCTCCTCCTGTCTCTGTGAGTGTATCATGAAGCTCTTCAAGTGCACTCCTGACCGGCTCGTAGCATGACCTTCAATCGCCCTCTTCCTCCTCTGTTTCTCTGCCCTCAGGTCGCGCTTCTCCACCACCTCAATCGTTGAGATGGGCTTCACACCTCAGCAAGCCCGTACCGCTCTTGCGGCAACTGACTCGGGGGTAAACGTCCAGGAGGCATTAGACTCTTTACTTGTGGCCAACGCAGTCGATAGTGAAGTCGAGCAACCCTCCCGCCGATCCCGGCCTCGAGAGCCGGAGGACTTGCATGCGCCTTCAACTTCACGGAGTCGAGCTCAAACCCCTGCCGTAGATTCACCTGCTGGATCTGGTGCTTTAAATGCGGATAAGATCTTGGCCCAAGCAACGGAAATCGGCTCAAACTTGTTTAGCCGCGCCAACGCATTTTGGAAGCAAGGCAAGGAGCAAGTGCAAAAGGCGTATGAAGAGGCTTCGAAAGGCTCTGCAACTCCTCCCTCCGATGGTCGACCTAAGTGGATGCAAAGCGCCCCTGAAGCAGAGCCTATTTCTACACGGAGAGCCGAGCGTACCCCACAAAGTGACTTCAAATATGCACCCGACGATGACCCCTCCTCGCTACCTCAGTCCGCTCCAAGGGAGAGGAAACCATCGGGGCCCAACACCCCAACACAGGAGTATGCACCCACCGTCGCTTCATCGCGCAAAGACGATCTCGCCTCTATGTTCAGTGAAGATCCTCCCACCTACATCTCTCCTCACCGTCGAAGACTGGGGCATCCTTCAACTTCCGCACGGGCCTGTCCCAACCCCACTCCGGCACCTACCGTTGCCGCTGCTCCACCTCCTCGCAAAGTCATACAAGTCGACTCCGTCTCCTCCTCTGCTCTTTCTTCATGTGCGGCCTCGCGTACGAAGGGTACAGAGAAGTTCAAGCTGGGGCAGTTCGCAGAAGCTGAGGCCGCGTACACGTCTGCCATTACCTGCCTTCCATCAAACCACGCACTTCTTATCGTTTTGTACACCAACCGTGCTGCTTCTCGTCTCAAGACTGGTGACTCCGGTGGTGCTGCTGGGGATTGCACGGCCGCGCTGAGAATCATGGGCGTGAGCGAGGATCTAGGAGGAATCCGCGACCTTGAACTTGCTGTATTGGATGGACCGGGTGTCGGAAGTATAGGGCGGTTGGAGCTAAAGGAACAGGTGGTCAAGGCTACCCAGCGAAGGGCCAACGCATTCGAAGCTATGGAACGCTGGGAGCGCGCTAGAGCGGATTGGGAGAAATTGGCGGGCCTTGGATGGGCCGATGGAAAAGCGCGAGAAGAGGCAATTAGGAGTGCCAAGCGGTGCAGAGAGATGGTCGTCGGAGAGACCAAAGGCGGCAGTGGACTTATGAATGGAGATGCAACCCCAGTATCAAAACCGAAGCCCAAGTCTAACATCTCTACGCGACGCGAGAGTCAACCTTCTGGAGAGGCTGTACGGAAGCTACAAAAAGCTGCTGCGGCCCAAGAAGCAGAGGACACCCTCAAGGCTGATTTGAAGGATTCGGTTGATGTGCGGATCACGGCGTGGAAGAGTAACAAGGAGAATAACCTACGAGCCTTGATTGCCAGCCTGGAGAACGTGCTTTGGCCCGAACTTGGTTGGGTCAAGGTCGGTATGCATGAGCTTGTCACACCCAGTCAGGTCAAGATCCGGTATACGAAGGCCATTGCCAAGGTGCACCCTGATAAGGTGTGTCCCATAATTTCCTACGACGTCCGTCGCACTGACAAGCATTGCGACACAGTTATCCGCAAATACAACTGTTGAGCAGCGCATGGTTGCAAACGCGGTTTTTGCGGGGCTCAGTGACGCTTGGATGTCTTTCAAGCAATAGAATGGTGTTGATGTTTGTTGTCTTATTCTATGCTATCATTGGATTATTATTCTAGATGCCGTTACCCATGGAAAAGGTAAAATGGTTTACCCAGCAGAGAAGGTTGGTTATATGTTGGTTCTATGTGAGGTGGGATTGCAGGTATTCTTATTACAACCATTATTACAAACCATGGATTAAATTCTCTTGAGGTTCCCTTCGCGAGGCTGGCGGAACCTTTGAAAATACGAGACGAAAAATAGTAGGTTCGTATCTAGCACACCAGCTATATACAAGCGTACCAGAATAAGACAGCAGAAGAATTAGACGAGCATTTGAACGGCGGGGAAGACGAAAGATGACCCCTAACAGACGTATGTCCATGAACAGAGTACTTTGTGGGTCATTGTCCTAAGACGGTTGCTAATGATATTCCCCACTGATGAATTTCACGCGGCCGGTTTTCCTAGTACGAGCAAATCTAGTGTTTGTTGGGATTCGCTACAAACACTTAGAGTGCAAGGCGACCAAACCTTTTTATACTGGCTGTGCACTTCGCAGCAGACACGGAGCGCTCGCACTCATTTCCAATTCCCGAATGCCATTGTTCCTCATGTCCTCATTGACATTGATGATAGCAACAAGCATTGCCTTGCCAGACTCCTGTGGGTATAGGCCACCGGATTCTATTAGTGGCGTGGCCCTTCTATGTACGATAGCTAATTAACCCGTAACTTAGGGTTTCCGAGCAAGAAGTATATCAATAACGAAGGGGTGTAGGACAGTAGGACGTAGTTGTAGTACAACTGTACAAGGCATCAAGGCTGCATGGCAATTTCGAGAAGCATACTCAAATTTCCATTGGTTTTTTCGGTAGCATGCTCCGGCCATCGGCCTGACTGTCCCGACAACCCTGAGAACCAGAAGATAAAATATCCACACACCCTGGCATGCGGTGTACCATATAGATTTCTAATGTGATCCTCAAGTACAAGGTGTTGTGAAGCGTCCACAAGTGTTCCTACATTTCCGTTTTACCCTTTCCCCTTCCGTACCGACGTTTTCGCCGTCTTCATTCTTTTATTCAGACATATCATGCCCCTTGGTATGTTTTAGCTTCTTCACAAGTAACCGGAACCGATCCACTCGAACTGAGAACACAGATTCCCTACATTTCGACACTCAGTCGACTTCGTATCGAACACAAGGCCGCATTTTCTTCTCTCTGTTGATTGTATCTGGGAACATTCTGATACCACTCATGGTTCTATCGGCCCACCTGAGCCGGAATCGGTACTCTAGAAGTCCGATCTTTATGAACTTGTGCTATTCGTTTATCTTTTACAGCACTACGTTCCTACTTTCGTAAGTGACTTTTCTTACCCAATTCAATGCCACTTCATCTCCCTGGAATAGATTTTATGGAAGTGTCTGGGATTCTCCCAACACACCAAATATCGGGTGGAAACTATGTACACTACAAACCATTCTTACATTTGTGGGGACTATATGGTACGGCTGCAGCTGACCATTGGTCATGACATTCGACCTGACTTACTTGAAGGGCTTCCGCGTGCTGTTTCTGTCTTGTTCTCCAGGCACGTTCAATGACTTTTAATCCCCAATAACGCGAGCTAATCCCCACTATTCCCATAGCTGTGGTTTACTGCCTGTGAACGTGGTTCCGATGATCAGAAAAAACGCATATGGTCAAAGGAAGCCCGAACAACTGTGGTATCTACGCTGTCCCGCTCTCTTCCAGGCAGCCAACTAATGCACACGTTAGCTCTCTGTAGTGCCTTATTGTTTCGCAGCATCGTTTGCGCTTTTAGCCTCTATGGCAAGTCACTGTATGAACGCTTGACTGTAATTAATCAATTATTTCAGACCACAGCTGCACGTCCCGATCTCGTAGGACTTCGCTACCTTTTCTGTGGGATTGCTTTTGAACCCCTGTGTGACCCTTTTCCCCACCTGTCTCGGGAGTAGAATCCTCATCTTCAAACCTGCAGGCGTATTGTCACCACTGTGTGTGTTGGTATTCTCCTCCTCGCTGCATTGTGTTTTCTTGGTATGTCCCTGACTCGTAATTGCTATCTCCGAGTGGTTGGTCTTATTCAACTCATTGTCACAGGTGACGCCGGTCGTCGCCTTTGCACTACGATTGGACGACGCACACTGTACCAGAGATATGTACAAGGCTGGAGGTTTTCTTCTCTCTTTTTCCGTTTGTGCTGTTTGCAGGTCTCGGTGACTATCGGAATAACCGCATCAATTTTCCTTGTTTTCAATGAACAACGAATTTCGATAGTGGCTAGGTCATTAATCCAGGCCGTTAGTAAGTCCCTCGGTGTCTTTGTACTCTTATTTTTTTGGTTCTCATCCATTTCCGGTCTAGTTCCACTCACGGTGTGGCTCACATTTGGCACGAATCCGGTACACGTCTGCACCCTCTCTGGCACAGAATCGTCACTGACGGTCTGAATAGGCAGTTTATGTTCCAGATGGAACCCACATCAGGTGGCCCATATGGCGTCGACATGGGATGGAATCAAAGGAGTCCTTGGCCGTCTAAATTCCCTGTTCCCTTTGTACTCTTCCAGGCCCATCTCTTAGGGCTTCTTCTCTTTACTCAACTGTATTCTCGTTGTTTGACCAATTGTCCCTCTTTTTTGGATAGCGTAGGATAAATAGAATGAACGGACCTTCAGCAAAAACGTTGGCGTTATGTGATTTCTTATGCAACCGGACAGGAGTTCGCTATCGGACCTCACCACCATGCTCCCATGAGTGCCATTCTATTATCAGTCCAGCGAATTTGCCGGAGGCTTCAAGAAGATTTGTACATTATATTTCTCAACCATGTAGGTCAGCTATCGATTGGAGTTGCTCCTGCCCCCTCGGCGTTAAAGATATCGCCGACCGTAGATGCTAGAAGAGTCCATGACCCATGGCGTATTTGATCACTTAGGATTCTAGTGCATGGTTGCGAACGCGGTTTTCGCGGGGCTCAGTCATGCTTGGATATCTTTCAAGCAATAGAATAGTGTCGATTTTTCCTTTTTTTTGGTCTTATTCTATGCTATCATTGGATTATTATTCCAGACGCCATTACCCGTGGAAGATTAAAAATGGTTTACCCAGCGGAGAAGGTCGTCTATATGTTCGTTCCAAATGGACAGTAGTGTTTCGCCGGGGCCGTCGACAAATCTACTATTTGAGGTGTGATTGCAGGTTTTATTATTACAAACCATGCACTTTTCGTATGAAATTTAAATAAAGCGCTTGGAAGTTTTCAAAATATGAGGTGAAAAATAGTAGGTTTGTATCTAGAACACCAGCTATATACGGGCGTGCCGGAATAAGAGAAAAACTAGCAGCACAAGAATCAGACGAGCATTTGGAAGGCGGGGAAGACGCGCGAAAGATGATCCCTAACAGACGTATGTACATGAATAGAGTACTTTGTGGGTCATTGTCTTAAGGTGGTTGCTAACGAAAATTTCCACTGGTGGATTACTATTAACGGGGCGGAGTCAGAACTTCCGAGAGGTTGACATTTTCCAGACTCCCGCGGGTATACGCCACCAGATTCTATTAGTGGCGTGGTTCTTCTATGTACGGTAGCTAATTAAACGGTGACTCAAGGTTCCCGAGCCAGAAGTAGAACAATAACGAAGGGGTGTAGGACGGTAGGACAGTAGGACATAGTTGTAGTACAACGCATCAAGGATGGATAAATTTACTTGGCAATTTTGAGAAGCATACTCAGATTTCCATCAATCTTTTCGGTCGCGCTCGGCGGCCACTGGCCTGACACTTCAATACTTACGAGGTCTGAGAACCTGAAGACACAATATCCACACATCCTGGCATGCGGTGTTCCATATAGATTTATAATGTGATCCTCAAGTTCAAGGTGTTGTGAAGCGTCAACAAGTGTTCCTACATTCCTGTTTTCCCCTTTCCCCTTCCGTACTGACGCCTTCACCGCCTATTCCGACTTATCATGCCCATTGGTATGTTTTAGCTCCTTCACAAGCAACTGGAAGCGATCCATTCGAACTGAGAACACAGATTCCCTTCATTTCGACACTCAGTCGACTTTGTATCAAACACAAGGTCGCATTTTCTTCTCTCTGTTAATTGTAGCTGGGAACATTCTAATACCACTCATGGTTCTCTCGGCTCATCTAAGTCGGAATCGGTACTCTAGAAGTCCGATCTTTATGAACCTGTGCTATTCGTTTATATTTCACAGCACTACGGTCCTACTTTCGTATGTGACTTTTCTTACCCAATTTAATGCCACTTCATTTCCCTGGGCCAGCTTCTATGGAGGTGTCTGGGATTCTCCCAACGCACCAAATATCGGGTGGAAACTATGTACATTGCAAACCATTCTCACATGTGCGGGAGCTATATGGTATGGCCTCAGGAGCCCATTGGTTATGACATTCGACCTGACTTACGTGAAGGGCTACATCGTGCTGTTTCTGTCTTGTCCTCCAGGCACGTCCAGTGACTTTTTAATCCCAAATAACGCGAGATAATCACCATTATTCCCACAGCTGTGGTTTACTGCGTATGAATGTGGTTCCGATGATCAGAAAGAACGCATTTGGTCAAAGGAAGCCCGAACAACTGTGGTATGTGCGCTGTCCCGCTCTCCTCCAGGCAGCTAACTCATGAATATGTTAGCTCTCTGTAGTGCCTTATTGTTTCGCGGCATCTTGTGCGCTTGCAGTCTCTATGGCAAGTCGCTGTGTGAACGTAACCCTTGACTGTAGTTAATCAAGTATTTCAGACCACAGCTGCACGTCCCGATCTCGTAGGACTTCACAACCTTTTCTGTGGGATTGCCTTTGAACCCCTGTGTGACCCCTTTCCCCACCTGTCTCGGGAGTAGAACCCTCATCTTCAAACCTGCAGACGTATTGTCGGCACTGTGTGTCTTTGTGTTCTCGGTCTCGCTGCATTGTGTCTTCTTGGTATGTCCCTGACTCGTAATTGCTATCTCCGAGTGGTTGGACCTATTCAACTCATTGTCATAGGTGATGCTGGACGTCGTCTCTACACTACAATTGAACGACGCACACTGGACCAGAGATGTGTACAAGGATGGAAATTTTCTTCCCTCCTTTTCCGTTTGTGTTGTTTACAGGTCTCACTGACTATCGGAACAACCGCATCAATTTTCCTTGTTTTCAATGACCAACGAATTTTGATGGTGACTCGGTCATTAATCCAGGGCGTTAGTAAGTCCCTCGGTTTCTGTGTACTCTTTTTTGTTTTTTGGTTCTTATACATTTCCGATCTAGTTCCACTCGCGGTGTGGCTCACATTTGGTACGAACCCGGTACACGTCTCCACCCTCTCTAGCACAAAATCGTCACTGACGCTCTGAATAGGCAATTTATGTTCCAGATGGAACCCACATCAAGTGGCCTATATGGCGTCGACATGAGATGGAATCAAAGGGGTCCCTGGCCGTCTAAATTCCTTGCTCCTTTTGTACTCTTCCAGGCCCATCTCCTAGGGCTTTTTCTCTTTACTCAACTGTTTTCTCGTTGTTTGACCCATTGTCCCTCATTTTGTCAGGGATCAGGATTTTTGGGTAAACCCATTCATCATCCATGCCCGGATTGCCGAGTACAACGAACCCGGACTTGATTGATCGGAGGCGAGATGACATAACCTCCGCGTACAACATTTAGGACGATTTGTTACCTAGTACGCTGCTCTGCCATGGACTCACCCTATTTTCCCGATCACGATTGTTTTCCCGTTACAATGTACTTAATAGATTCTTCGTAGCTCACGAATGAAGACGAAGTTGAAGAGCCTGTTCACAAAGCTTATACTTGCTCCTGTCCCTCGGCGTTAAAAGATATTGTTGACCATAGATGCTGGAAGAGTCCGTAAAACATGGTGTATTTAATCACTTAGGATTCTTCTTTCAAGTCTCAGGTCATGTCGAACACAGGCTATTTGTTAGGAGGAACCAGAGGATCCTCTGCCTCATATCCATGCGTAAGACTGCGAGACGAAGCATGAGTGTCAGGCTTATACGATAAGCCGAGGACGCACGGAATGATGGACGACTTGATTTGCTCAGGGCCAATCTGCGCATCATCACCATCTCCCATCACCACGTCTCCTTCCCCGCCTGCTTCCGGGACGCTTTCTTTTCTCTTCCTTTCTTTCTCTCTCGTCTCTTGATAAAGCTTTGCGAGTGATGGCCTCTCGAGCGCAATAGTCTAAGGGGCATTTTTGGTGTTGGGCTCACTGAGCGGCTCAGAATCTAGGCTAACCTCCATCACAGCCAAAGGGATATAACCATTCGGTGCAATCACGTTAGTTGAGTACTCGTAATCTGCGAGGAATCCTCGACCTGTCCGCGAGTCCGCAAAGAGGACGGCTGGGTTGATATTTCCGTGTAGCGTTCCGCTCTTGAAGTACTCATTATGGGCTAGAAACGTCTGTCGGAGGTACTTAATCATAAGATGGTGAGTTTACGGCCTACCCTTCGATTGCATCCGACCAAACAGTCATCCATTCATCCGGCTCTAGTTCAAATACAGTTCGGGCAATGGGTCTCTTTGGGTTTTGCCCTGATTTGTTCTTTCTTGTGGCTGGCTTTGTAGATTTGCGGTCAGCACTGGAG
>WNFL01070336.1_pt5 | contig 14085 bp, 14 predicted proteins | sample 5400361 | NCBI WGS metagenome assembly WNFL01 (sample SAMN13153351, study PRJNA577476) | soil metagenome | isolation source: 40 cm soil on Douglas fir-dominated hillslope | place: USA:California | collected 2013-09-17
TGCAGCGTGACGGCGAGCGGCGCCGCGGGACGGGCGAGCGAGGCGTACATCAGGGCGTACGGGTTCGAGGCGTGGACGATGGCCGGTTTTTTCTCCAGAAGAAGCTCGTGAAGCGTCCGGAGGGCCGCAAAATCGAAATACTTTGCGGCGTGAAGGCAGGTCGAGCCGACCTTGAGACGCGGCAGCTGGCTCGGATCATTCTTGACGTAGACGAGCTGGCAGTCGTGGCCGCGCTCGGCGAGGCGGTTGGCGAGAGTGATCGAGTGGCGCTCGGCGCCGCCGTGCACGAGCGAACCGGTGACGAAGACGATTTTCAGGCGCTCCTCCCGACGCGCTTGCCGCCAAAGGTGAGCAGTGCGTAGACCGCGGCGATCACCACCGCGCCGGCGGCGACGCGCACCAGCGACAGGCTGTGGGCGAAGAAAACGCTCGTCGCGCCCCAGGCGAGGCCGCAGCCCGCGAAGGCGACCAGGGCGGCGCGGCCAAGGCCGCGCCAGTCCTGCAGGCGCGAGAAGGGGATGCCGGAATACGACGCGATGCGGCGAAGCGTGATGGCGCGGTCGAGGCACAGCGCGAGCACGCTGCCCGCGGCCGCCCCCGGCAAGCCATAGCGCAGCGCCGCCACCCAGCTCACCACCGCCGAGATGGCGAGCGCGAGCGCGTTCACGCCGAGCGCGTAGGTCCCCTGGCGCAGCAGGAGCAGCAGGCTCCCCACCTCGACGGCGAGGATCGTCATGCCGGCGGCGTAGACGCGCATCACCGGCACGGCGTCGACGTACGACGCGGTGTAGACCAGCGTGATGATGTCGGTCGCGTAAACGAAGACGAAGCCGAGCAGCGGGTAGAGCAGGCTCGCCACCAGCGCGTTGGCGCGTGCGTTCATCTCCATCGTCGCGGCGACGTCGCCCGCGGCGTGCAGCCGGCTCATGCTCGGCAGGAACGCCTCGAGCACCGAGTTGCGGAAGATGTTCACCACCTGGCCGAGGATCGCCGCGATGGAGAAAGCGGCGAAGCTGTGCAGGGTGAAGAGGCTCGCCGCCACCCACTGGTCGGTCTGGCCACGCAGGTTGTAGAGGCCCGCGGAAAGGCCGAAAGGCGCGCAATGGCGGATCTGGCCGGAGAACTCGCCCCAGTGCAGCCAGGGCCGTCCCAGCCCGTGGTAGCGCTGCACGTAGATGACGAGCAGCGCGAGCTTGAGCGCTACCGCGGCGAGCAGCAGCCAGAGCATCACGCGCAGGTCGCCCGTCAGCCAGGCGCCGGCCGCGAGCAGCAGCACGCGTACCACCGAGATCGAGATCGTCGCGTACGCCTGCCAGCCGATGCGCTCGTCGACAGTCGGCAGGTATTCGAGCAGCAGCGCCACGAACCACAGGGCGATGAAGGCCGGGACCAGGGCGCCGTATTTTTCCAGCGAGCGCGCCGCTTCCGGAAGGAGCGGATCGAGCGGGCTCATGACGAAGCCGCAGACCAGGCCCGCAAGCGCGAGGTAGATCATCGTCTGGTGCACATAGAGGCGCTTCAGCGGCGCCTCGGAGCGTGGCAGGAAGAAGTACAGGCCGCCGGCCATATTGAGCGTGCCGATGCCGATCAGCGTACCGACCGCGAGCCACAGCAGCCGGTACTCGCCGAACGTCGCGGCGTCCAGGCAGCGCACCAGCACCACCGGCAGCAGGAATTGCATCGCCTGGTCGAACACCTTGAGCATGCCGAGCGAGAGCGCGCGGCGCTTGAGCCCCTGGGAGGCGATCGCCTTGCTGGCGGCGGTCAAGCGACGAGCTCCTCGATGAGCGCGCCGTAGAGCGCGAGCACGTGCTCCGGCGAATGGGTGGACTGGAAGTAGCTGCGCGCCGCATCCGAGGCCCTCGCCCAGCGCGCCGGCTCGCTGAAGAGCCGCTCCACCTCGACGGCGGCCTGCGCCGCATCGGCGATGACCGTGTTCGCCGGCGCCGCCACGCCGACGTCGACGGTCGAGACGACCGGCACGCCGCGCGCCCAGGCCTGGAGGAAGACATTCGGCATGCCTTCGTAGACCGAGGTGAGGACGAGCGCGCGCGCGCGGTCGAACCACGGCTCGACCTGCGCGAGCGGCAGGAAGCCGGTGAACTCCACGTTCGCGAGGCGCTTCGCCCGCTCGCGGATGCCCTCGAAGTAGCCGGGGCGGAAGCGCTCGCCGCCGGCGCTCGGGCCGCCGATCATGACGAACTTGCGCTGCGGCAGGCGCTGCGCGATGTCGAGCAGGATCTCGGGCCGCTTGTAATCGTGCACCGTCCCGACCCAGAGCACCCGATCTGCATCTTTGCTTTTTGAAGATTGAGGCAACTCATAGCAGCTCGGGATGAAGACCGCCTCGCGTCCCGCATACTCGCGGCAGGTCTTCACCTGGAAGGCGTTCTGCGCCACGACGCGGTCGACGCGCTGCACGCCGCGGCGGTAGATCCAGCGGTCGCGCGCGAGCTTGATCTGCTCCTTGCCGCGCACGAAGTCGCGGTCGGAGGCACCGGCATAGATCGAGCGCTTGCCGTGGCGGCGGCAGAACTCCTGCATCACGCCGGTCCAGACGGCGCTCGAGCGCTGATAGTAGACGTCGGCGTCGACCTCGCGCATCACGCGCCACATGGTGGTGAGCCGCGGGTGCAGGAAGCGCACCACCGGCAAGCCGGCTTCGGGCCGGAACGCCTTGTGCACGGTGACGCCGTCGACCTCGACCGGGCTCTGCTGCCCGTAATCGAAGGTGATCATCGACACGCGGTAGCCGGCGCGTGCCAGGAGCCGCGCGAGGATGCACTGCTGCACCTCGGCGCCGCCGACCACTTGGATGTCGGGATCGCGCGAGAGCACCGGCCAGGCGTACGGCGCGACGAAGCACACATGGGCTCTGGAGCGGGAAACCGCCGCCGGAGACGCAAAACGTGTCCCCGAGGGGCCCGGGCCGGCGACGCCCTCGCGCAACATCGGTGCGATGGGCATTACGCCGCTGGCTTGGGCGCGCCCTGCGCCGTTCTCGCGCGCATCCCGTACATCATGCCGATCGCGACCCAGAGGAAGGCGAACTCGGCAGCCGGGCGCAGCGAGCTGCCGGCGAAGCCGGTGACCAGCATGCAGAGCAATCCGGCCGTCGCGCCCTGGAAGAAGCCGCGCATCGTCGGGCTCAGGTAGGCGTTGCTGCCGAGGGCGCGGAAGCCCTTCCAGACGTGGAAGTAGTAGGCGAGCAGCAGCCCGAGGCCGATCAGGCCCATGTCGAGGATCACCTGCAGGTAGGCATTATGCGGGTGGCCGACCAGCAGCATCGTCCCGGACCAGGCCGCGTCGGACCACATGATCGAGTCGAGGCCGTTGCCCCACGGCGGGCTCGAGATCACCTCGGGCATGAGCGGCGTCCAGATCTCGTCGGCGCGCCCGGCGGTGACGGCGTTGGCGTCGCCGGAATCGAAGCCCATCGAGACGCGCCGCATGACGACCCCGGGCATGACCACGGTGGCGAGCACGAGAACGAAGATGGCGAGCGCGGCGGTGCGCGCGTTGAACTTCCACATCAGGAACAGCGCGTTAATGAGCAGGAAGCCGGCGAAGGCGCCGCGCGAGAAGGTGAAGAGCAGCGCGAGCACCAGCGCTCCCATGGTGGCGACCAGCACGGTCTTGAGCGCGCGGTCCTTGGTCTCGCTCCAGGTGAAGAGCAGCAGGCCGTACGCCACGGCGAAGAGGCGCCCGAGGTCGTTGGCGTGCATGCCGACCGACGAGAGGAACTGGCGCGCGCCGGTGCTCGCCAGCGCGCCGAGGCGCACCTCGGACGTGAGCACGAAGCCGATCACCGACAGGCTCATCACCCAGACCGCGAGGATCACCGGGGTGAGGAAGCGCTCGGGCTTCTGCGCCTGCGCCACCACCGCGCCGATGAGCAGCGCGATCGGCACGAACAGCAGCGGCCGCAGCAGCGCATCGCGCAGGTAGCCGAAGGCTTCGGTGTAGTGCAGCAGCTCGTTCTCGAAGAAGAACGGCACGATGTCGTCGACGCGCTGCGAGCCGATCACGCCGGCGACGACGATCGGCACGACGAACAGCCAGAGGAGCGGCTGCTGGTTGAAGATGCGCAGTCCCTTGCCGCGCAGCACGAAGGAGACGAGCGTCGCCGCGAGCATCGCGTTCATCGGGTTGAGGCCCGTGAAGCCGAACAGGCTGTGCGGGAAGAACCACACGCCCTGGATCGGCAGCATGATCATGAGCAGCACCGCGCCAAAGCGATAGTCGATGAGCGCTGCGATGGCCGCGATCACGGCCACGCTGCCGATCATCGCCTCGCTCTCGCCGACGGCGATGCCGTAGCCGACCATCGCCGCGGTCAGGCACAGCCCGAGGAAGCCGAGCACCAGGCCCGGGCCGCGCGACGGATACTGCAGCGTGCTGGTGGCCGCCATGGTCAGAGACCGCCGCGGACAGTGACCTTCTTGAAAACGAGCATCACGCTCTCCCCGTTATCGGCGACGCCCACCGCCGGGCGCGAGAACATCACGCCCGCCGCCACCAGCATGACCAGGGCGGCGAGCATGAGCTTGCGGTCCGGCGGGCGTCGCACTTCGGACTGGCCTCTTTCAGTACGAGTTCATCAGCGTGCCGACGATGCGCGCGCTGGCGTCGGAGATCTCACGCACGGCACGCTCGGTGTCGGCGACGCGCGTCTGGTCCTTGCGCGAGATGAGCAGTGCGTCCCCGGCGCGGTAGGCGACGCACTGCGCGTCGGCGTATTCCGTGGTGGGCGGCGTGTCGATCAGCACGATGTCGTACTCGCTCGCCGCCTTGGCGAGCAGCGCGCCGAAGTTGCCGCGCGAGAGCAGCTCGAGCGGGTTCGGCGGCAGCGGGCCGGCGGGCAGCACGGCGAGGCCGGTCAGCCCCGCCACCGGCGAAGCGACCGTGAGATCGGCGCGGCCCGAGAGCGCGCTCGAGAGGCCGAAGCGGTCGGGCACGTTGAAGATGCTCTGCTGGCGCGGCGCGCGGAAGTCGGCGTCGATCAGCAAGGTGCGTTGACCCAATTGACTGAACGAAACCGCCAGATTCGCTGCAATGAAGCTGCGGCCTTCACGCGCGCAGGGGCTCGTGATGGCGAGCGTGCGGCGGCCGGCGCCCGGGTTGAACCAGCGGATGAGGAGCTGGGTGCGCACCGTGCGCAGCTCCTCCACCACCGGGTGGAACGGGTCCCAGGCGGCGATCAGCTCCTTGCTCACGCCTTCCGGGCCGGAGACGAGGTAGGGGAACTCGTACTGCTTGGCGAGCGCCTGGCGAAGGTCGGTGTCGGTGATCAGGTTCAGCTCGATCGCCGCCTCGCCGAAGCGCCAGCCGAGCTCGCGCTGGCGCTTGAGCACCTGCTCGGCGTCGGAGGCGGTGAGCTTGCCCTCGTCCATGAGGATCGCGCCGATGTGGCGCCCGCCGCGCGGGCTGGAGCCTTCGATCGGCAGCACGTTGTCAGTCTGTTTGGCGAGCATTGGCTAACCTTTCGTTACCAGGGGTGCGGAAGGGCACGCGTGTTGCGCGCGCCGGAGAAGCTGGGGGCGGGCAGCAGCCGCCCTCCCACGGGCTGCCAGCGCGAGAGCAGCCCGAGCGTCGGCAGCGCGAGGCGCGACTCGAGGTCGCTGCGCGAGCGCACGCGGCGGTCGATCATCTCGAGGAGGTACACCACGCCGGCGGCGAGCATCGCGCCCAGCAGCAGCGCGAGGCCGATGATGAGCGGAATTTTCGGCTGCGCGGGCTTCACCGGCTCGACCGCGGGGGTGAGCAGGGCGAGGTTGGTCTGGCGCGCCCTGCTCTCCATGCGCATCTGCGTGGCGCGTCCCAGCGCCGCGTCGTACTGGCGCTGCGAGTTGTCGACGTCGCGGTTCATCACCGCCATCTCGACGCGGTAGTCCTTCGACTTCATGATGCGGTCCTGCTGCGCGGCGTAGGCCTGCGTGAGCTCGACCTCGCGCTTGCGGGTCTGCTCGGCGGCGTTGCCGAGCGAGGTGATGACGCGCTTCATCTCCGTGGCCTTGCGCTCGCGCAACGTCTGCACCTCGGCCTGCGCCCGCTGGTAGGCGGGGTGGTTCGCGCCGAGCGTCTGGGTCGCCTCCTCGAAGCGCGCCTCGGCGCGCTGCAGGTCGGCGCTGATCGTGGTGACGGCGGCGCTCGCGATCACCTCCGGGAAGGCCTCGGGTGAAGCGCCGCTCGCGACCAGCTCGTTCGCCTGTTTGTAGCGCGTCTGCGCGTCGTAGTTCGCGCTCTTCGCGGCGAGCAGCTGCGTGTTCAGCTCGGCGAGGCGCGCGTACTCGATGTCCATCCGGTCGTCGCCGACGATGCCCTTGTCCTTCTGGAAGGTCATGAGCTTGGTCTGCGCCTGCGTCACCTGGACGCGCAGGCCCTTGATCTGCTCGTCGAACCAGTCGGCGGCCTCGCGGGTCGGCTCGGTGCGCAGCTCGAGCGCCGTCTCCAGGTACGCCTTGGCGAAGGCGTTGGCGATGGTGGCGGCCTTCTTCGGGTCGGCGGACGAGTACTTGATGATGAGGATATTGCTCGCGCCGTTGTCGACCTTGAGCTTCTCCACCAGGTTGGTGGCGATCCAGTCCTCGAAGCTGCCGGCGCCGCCGGTGTCGTGCTCGAAGTCCTCGCGCATCCCCGGCTGCTGCGCGAGCTTCAGCTCGCGCACCACGCGGCCGGCGACCTTGCCGCTCGTGATCAGGTCCATCTGGGTCGCGACGTAGCCGGCGCGGCTGCGCGGCGATTCGCGGCCGACGGTGGAGGTCTGCTCGTCGCGCGCGTCGAGGAGCACGGTCGCCGTGGCGTCATAGCGCTTGGGCAGCAGGAGCGCCACGGTGATCGCGGTCACGAGGATGCCGGCGAAGACCGCCAGCGCCACCTTGCGGCGGGCCTGCGAAGCAAGCAGATATTGGTTGAAGTCCATGTCGCGGTTCCTAGAAGAGCGCTTCTCTGACGAAGATGACGTCGTCGGGCCTGACGGCGTCGCTGAGCTTGGCGTTGTACTCGCTCACCTTGCCGTCGGGACCGGCGCGGCGCAGCTTGATGCGGCGGTCGCTGCCGCGCGCGGTGATGCCGCCGCCGAGCGAGATCGCCTGCATGACGGTGAGGTTGGCCGTGAGCGGGTAGGTGCCCGAGCGCGTCACCTCGCCGTAGATGTAGAACATCGAGCGCTCGACGTTGATGGTGTCGCCCGACTTGAGCTCGAAGTCCTTGGAGACCGCGCTCACCTTCTGCGAGGCGCCCTCGCGGATCACCGTCACCTGCTCGCCACCGCCGGGGATGATGCCGCCCGCGGCGGCAATCACGTCCGGCACGGTGGGCTTCGCGTCCTCGAGCACGTAGCGCCCGGGGCGCGCGATCAGGCCGAGCACCGAGACCTGGCGGCTCTTCACCGCGGTCAGCGCGACCGTGACCTTCGGCTCCTTCAAGAACTTGCCGCGCTTGTACTCCTCGGCGATCTGCGTGCCGGCGTCTCCGGTCGTCATGCCGGCGACCTTCACCTCGCCGACCAGCGGCAGGGTGAGCGTGCCGCGCTCGGTGACGCGCGAGTCGAGCGTGAGGTCGGGCTGCTGGAACACGGTGACGTGCACCGTGTCGCCGATGCCCAGTTTTTCCGCCGCTTGTTGCGCCCCTGCCGGGAGCGCGACCGCCATCATCAGAAATGCGAAAAGCCGTCTCATCATTTACCTCGCTTTGAAGTCCCCTGCGTACTCAATGGTTGCCACCTCGCGCAGCCGCTTCACCTCGGCTGCCGCGAGCTCGAGCTTCTTGCGCCCGGCGAGGAACTGCTCGATCAGCGGCGCCGCCTGCTGCTCCGAAAGCGCCGCGTCCTCGCCGTGCAGCAACTGAATCACCGACGCGCCGCCGGGCGCGCCGAACACTGCGATCTCGCCTTCCTTCATGCGCGCGATCTGCGGCAGCTGGCTGAGCGGCAGCTGCTCCGCCGGCAGCGCGACCGTGCTCGCGCCGAAGCGCGCGCCGCGCGCCTGCAGCCAGGCGGCGACCTGCTCGAGGTCGCGCGCCGCGGAGGCTTCCGCGCGCAGCACGTCGGTGAGCTCGGGCGGCGCCGACACCGTCAGCTCGCGCAGGCGGTAGATGCGCCGCTCGGCGAACAGCGCCGGGTTCTGGTCGTAGAAGGCGTGGATCTCCTCGCGCGTCGCTTTCTGCGCCGCGGCTGCGCGGCGCTCGATCCATGCCTGGGCGAGGATCTGGCGGCGCGCGTTGTCGATCGATTCCACGATCTGCGGATCGCGCTCGAGTCCGGCGTGCAGCGCCTGCTGCACCAGCAGCTCGCGCTCGATGACCTTCTCCAGCGCCTGGCCGGCGCTCTGGCCGGCCGCGGCGCGCACCTGGCGCAGCCCGATCTCGGTGCCGTTCACCTTGGCGGCGAGCGGCGCCGCGCCGCGCTCGGCGGAGGCGCGCTCGCAGCCCGAAGGCAGCGCTGCGGCGAGACAGAGAAGGAGCATGCGCGAGCCGCTTTTCATCTAGAGATAGGCGAGCCTGCGGTGCGCGACCCAGCCCGCGAGGGCGAGTCCGGCGAGGATCATGAGCCACTTGCCGGGCTGCGGCACCGGGCGCACGGTGAAGCGCGGCTCGAGAGCCGGCGCCTCCAGCGCGGCGACGCGGATCGTCGCCTCGTTGTCGCCCTCGGCGAGGGGCAGGCCGACGATCGGGCCGCCGACGGTCAGGCGGTAGACGTCGGCGAACGAATAGGGGACGGTCTGCGCCGGGGGTTGCAGCACCGGCGCGGGCTGCGCCGCTGCGGCGCCGCAAACCGTCAGGCCGGCGAGAACCGAAGCAAGGGATCTCATCGACGAGAATGCTAGGGGGAGCGTGTTACGAGGCTGAGCCTCCCGGCTTTACCGCTGATCGTCCGGACGGACTATCAGGGAGCGCGCGCCGCGGCGGGCCGGAGCGGCGCCGCGGCCCGGCCGAGCAGCCGGGCGCGCAGCAGGCGGCTCACCGGCCGCTCAAAGTGCCGGTAGACCGCGATCGCCAGCAGGAGCGAAAGCCCGATGTAGAGCAAGGCGGCGCAAACGGAGGCGAACGAGGCCTCCGCGAACGAGATCGCGGTGCGGTCCACGACCTTGAGGACGTAGGGGTGAAATAAGTACAGCGAGTAGCTGGCGTCGCCGAGCGCGACGATGCCGAGCGGAAAGGCGATCCGGCCTTGCAGGCCGAGCATCAGGAGCACGACCACGGCCGACGGCAGGCCCCAGACGGCGAACCGGTACGCGGAGTCTTCCGCGGTCAGCGCGGCCATGCCGAGCACCACGGTGCACGCCGCAGCCAGCACCAGCAACCGGCTTGCGCCAAGAAGCGCCGCGCGCGCGCGCTGCCACGCATGGAACACCGCGATGCCGTAGCAGAACTCGAGCAGGATGGGCGAAGTGTAGAAACGGCCGATCACCGAGCCCGGCCCGACGATCTGCCCCGCCGCCGCCAGCAACACGAGCACGGCGCACACCATGATGGGCGCGAGGCGCCGGTTCAGCGCCAGGGCACAGGCGAACAGCGCATAGAAGAACATCTCGTAGTTGAGCGTCCAGCCGAGGAACAGGATCGGGTAGACGCGCCCGCCGTCCTTCGCGTACGGGATGAAGAGCAGCGAGTCGACCAGGCCGGACAGCGTGGCAGCGCTTTTCAGCAGCTGCGGGGCGAAAAACGCGAGCACGAACAGGCAAAGGGTGCCCGTCCAATAGAGCGGGACGATGCGGATCAGCCGCTTGCGCAGGAAGCCGTCGTGGTCCGCGGCGGTGACATGGCAGATGATGAAGCCGCTGATGACGAAGAAGATGTCGACGCCGAAGGCGCCGCGGGCGACGAAGTCGACGTGGTAGACGACGACGCACAGCGCGGCAAGCGCGCGCAGCGCCTGGACCGAATCCAGCATTACGCTGGCTTACGGGTTCAGGATGCGCAGCTCGAGCGACTTGCCGATCGCCTGCGTGCGGTTGACGACGTTCAGCTTGCGCAGGATCTTCTGCACGTGGTTCTTCACCGTCAGCGGGCTGATCTTGAGGATCGCGCCGATCTCGAAGTTCGACTTGCCGAGGCTGCCGCCGCCGGCCTTCTCGGCGGCGCCGCCCTCGGTGCGGGCGCGAAGCTGGGTGCGCACCCACGCGGAATGCAGCGACGGGGCGAGGAGCTGCGCGAGATACGCCTGGCGCGGGCCGATCGAGCCGGCGCGACAGGCGAACGTAAAGAGGCTGAGCGCGCGGCCGTCGGCGTCGTGCACGCCGTGCACGAGCAGCTGCGTCGCTCCCAGGCGCTCGAGCTCGCGCGTGAAGGCGCCGTTGCCCAAAGGTTGAGAAGCCGAGGCAGGATTGGCCGGGGAGCCGCAGTCCCAGATGACGGGCTGGTAGCGCCGCTCTTCCCAGGCCTTGAGCAGCGCCGGCGCGACCGCGGCGTCGCGCAGGAACATGTCGCTGAAGGTCGCCGGGTCGGGCGTGGTCATCGAGAAGCCGTCGGCGCGGAACGCGGGCGGCTTGCCATGGCAGAGCGTGCAGATCAGCAGCTCGTGGCGGATCAGGCTTTGCAGCAGCCCCTGCGTCCAGCTGAAGAAATGCGCCCGCGCATGGACGCGCAGCGAGGCATCGAGATTCAGCACGATCGACTCGATCTGCAGGAAATCCGTCGCGGAGGAGCCAGTGCCGCCCTTGGCTTCCACCGGGGCGACTGCAATATAGTCCGGTTAGTCAGGCGCTCGTTGGCGCCGGGAGGCCCTAAACGCTAGTCCGATGAGGCTAGCCGGGAGCGGCCTGCGCAACATCATGGTTGAACCGAGGTGGCCCAAACTGCCTTGGCCTTGCAAGCGAGCCCTGAAACCAGCCGCGGTCTTGGTCGTGCAGACGCGCGGCGCGCGCACCCGCGCATGCTGCGCAGCCAGCCGGCGCCGGGCGCGCTGGCGCGCGCGGCGCTCGACCCCGCGATCGCCACCGGCACGCTCGCCGCGGCGGTCGGCGCCTTCGGCGGCAGCTTCGACGGCGCCTGCCTGATCCTCGCCCTGCTCGTCTTCGCCATGACCTTTCCCGGCGGGCTGACGAGCGACAGCGGCAGCGCCGGCGAGCTCGCGCTCGATATCGTCACCGGCTGGGCGGCGGTGGTGGCGCTGCTCGCGCTGCTCGGCTGGGCGACGCGCACCATCGGCGTTTTCGACCCGCGTGTCATCCTCGCCTGGACGCTCGCCACCCCGGCGGCGCTGTTCGCCGCGCACCGCCTGCTGCCGCTCCTCCTGCCGAAGCTGCTCGCCGCCGAGGGCCTGCACAAGGTGGCGGTGATCGCCGGCGCCAACGACCTCGGCCGGCGCCTCGCGGTGCGGCTGCGCGAGAACCCCTGGCTCGGCGTGCGCGTCGCGGGCTACTTCGACGACCGCGCCGCCGATCGCATCCCGGGCATCGCCGGCGCCGAGAACCTCGGCGGCCTGTCGCGCCTCGCCGACTACGCGCGCGCCAACCGCGTCGACGTCATCTACATCGCGCTGCCCATGGCGTCGCAGCCGCGCATCCTGTCGCTGCTCGAATCGCTGCGCGACACCACGGTCTCGATCTACTTCGTGCCCGACATCTTCGTCTTCGACCTGATCCAGGCGCGCGTCGACTCGGTGGGCGACCTGCCGGTGGTCGCGGTGTGCGAGTCGCCCTTCTACGGCCTGAACGGCATCCTCAAGCGGGCGAGCGACCTCGTGTTCTCGACCATCATCCTCGCCATGATCTCGCCGCTGCTCGTCGCCGTCGCCCTGGGCGTGAAGGTGTCCTCGCCGGGGCCGATCCTCTTCAAGCAGCGCCGCTACGGCCTCGACGGCCGCAAGATCGTGGTCTACAAGTTCCGCACCATGACCGTCGCCGAGGACGGCGACCTGGTGCGCCAGGCGACGCGCAACGACAGCCGCATCACGCCCTTCGGCGCGTTCCTGCGCAAGACCTCGCTCGACGAGCTGCCGCAGTTCATCAACGTGCTGCAGGGGCGCATGAGCGTGGTCGGGCCGCGCCCGCACGCCGTCGCGCACAACGAGCTGTACCGCAAGCTGATCCGAGGCTACATGATCCGCCACAAGGTGCGCCCGGGAATCACCGGCCTGGCGCAGGTGAACGGCTGGCGCGGCGAGACCGACACGGTCGAGAAGATGAAGGGGCGCATCGAGCAGGACCTCGTCTATCTGCGCAGCTGGTCGCTGCTGCTCGACCTGCAGATCATCCTCAAGACCGTGGTGGTGGTGCTGAGGAAGCAGAATGCCTATTGACCGGCTGTGCTGCCTGGTGCTCGCCGCGGCGATCGTCGTGCGCGTGCTGCTCCTCGGCCAGCCGGTGCTGCCGGCCGCCTGGGAGCCGCGTTTCAGCCCATGGGCCCACGCCGGCCTGTCTGCGCTCGTGAGCGCGCTTTTTCTCGTCGGCACCGCCGGCCGCGTGCCGCTCCTGGTCGCCGCCGCGGTCGCCGCCTTCGGCGGCCTGGAGGAGCTGCAGCGCATGGTCGCCCCCGGCGGCCACGCCGACCTGCTGCGCTTTGTCGCCGGCGCGAGCGCCGCGCTCGGCGTCGCGGCACTGATCAGCTGGAAGATGCGAAAGGATGAGCTATGTGCGGAATCGTCGGAGCGGTAGCCACGCGTAACGTGGTCCCGATCCTGATCGAGGGACTGCAGCGGCTGGAGTACCGCGGCTACGACTCGGCCGGGGTGGCGGTGATCAACGGCACGCTGCAGCGGTTGCGCTCGTGCGGCAGGGTCGCCGAGCTGAAGAAGCTGGTCGCCGCGCAGGACCTGCACGGCACCATCGGCATCGGCCACACGCGCTGGGCGACGCACGGCGTGCCCTCGGAGAGGAACGCCCACCCGCACGTCTCGGGCGGCGTCTCGGTGGTCCACAACGGCATCATCGAGAACCACGAGGAAGTCCGTGCCCGCCTGCGCGGCCTGGGCTACGAGTTCACCTCGGATACCGACACGGAAGTCATCGCCCACCTGATTCATTCCTTCGCTTGCGAAGGAAATCTTTTTGCTTCGGTGAAAAGGGCCCTCGGCGAGCTCGTCGGCGCGTACGCGATCGCCGTGATCGCCGCCGAAGACCCCTCGCGCATGATCGTCGCGCGCATGGGCGCGCCGCTGCTGCTCGGCCTGGGCGACGGCGAGAACTTCGCCGCCTCCGACACCTCCGCGCTCCTGCAGGTCACGCGCAGGATGATCTACCTCGAGGAGGGCGACTGCGCCGAGGTGACGCGCGACACGGTGCGCATCGTCGACGCGCGCGGCCACGCGGTCGAGCGGCCGCTGCACGTCAGCACGCTCGCCGCCGACGCGATCGAGCTGGGCGCCTACCGGCATTACATGCAGAAGGAGATCCTCGAGCAGCCGGCGGCGATCGCCGCGACGCTCGAGGCGGCCCTCAACGGGCATTCGCTCACGCCGCAGCTCTTCGGCTACAGCGCCATCGAGATCTTCGAGCAGATCGACTCGGCGCTGATCCTCGCCTGCGGCACGAGCTACCACGCCGGCGTGGTCGCGCGGTACTGGCTGGAGAGCCTCGCCGGCATCCCGTGCAACGTCGAGATCGCGAGCGAATACCGCTACCGCGACACCGTCCCCAACCCGAAGACGCTGGTGATCGTCATCTCGCAGTCCGGCGAGACCGCCGACACCCTCGCCGCTCTGCATCACGCACGCCGCCTCGGCCAGCCGAACTCGCTGGCGATCTGCAACGTGCCCGAATCGGCGATCGTCAGGGCCTCGCAGCTCAAGTTCCTGACGCGCGCCGGGCCCGAGATCGGCGTCGCCTCGACCAAGGCCTTCACCTCCCAGCTCGCGACGCTGCTGCTCCTTGCAGGCACGCTCGCAAAGCTGCGGAAAAGATTGTCCCGGGAAAGAGAAGTCGAATTCCTCGAGGCATTGCGCAGATTGCCGGCGGCCCTCGCCAACGCGCTGCGCGTCGAGCCCGAGATCGCCGCCTGGGCGGCGCGCTTCGCGCAGTGCGAGCACGCGCTCTTCCTCGGCAGGGGCGTGCACTACCCCATCGCCATGGAAGGCGCTCTGAAGCTCAAGGAGATCTCGTATATCCATGCCGAGGCGTACGCCGCCGGGGAGCTGAAGCACGGCCC
>WNFL01235844.1_pt1 | contig 14082 bp, 16 predicted proteins | sample 5400361 | NCBI WGS metagenome assembly WNFL01 (sample SAMN13153351, study PRJNA577476) | soil metagenome | isolation source: 40 cm soil on Douglas fir-dominated hillslope | place: USA:California | collected 2013-09-17
TAGGATGTCCTTTGAGATATCGCCGTTGTCTGCTTGCAGTTTGGTGATGGTAAACAGGAGGAAAGCAGTGAGAACCGCGGCAAACAAACCTGCCTGCAAAAATGTGAATAAAATATCATGAAACAGCACGCGCTATTTACAAATAGCAGGATCGTCTCGGCGAGCTCGCCCCACTCGGTCTCACGTGAGGCGTCTACTCCGCTGGCCATCTCATTATAATAGTCCCAAATCGATTTTTGTGTCCCTGAGTAGGACGCTTATGGACGAACCATAATCCAGGTGTCAGTGAGACGGCATGCTCGACATAAGCGAAGTTCCACGCTCACAGAGTATGCGCCCGAGAATTGCTTTGACCTTCTCCTCCTCTACACGTAGTTACTGGACGTCAACACACTTGTTTGTAACTGTTTGAGGCTGCTCGCCGGAGTGTCTGGAGCCACGAATCGCCATAAGAGATGGTTAAGGTGAATGTGAGGCTGGGGTTCATCACTTTCGAGGCCTGTACGTGACCTGCTCTCAGACTCTAACAAATCAAATGAGAGGTTGATTACGAAGCACACGATCCACCAGATGGCAGAGCACTACTATTGTCGCCAAAGTTAGAAACGTCATTTACATGTTGGATAGATTCGCACATCAGACATCAGAGCGTAAAAACACTCGTACAGTGGCAAGACTACACTTTACATTTCGACCAAGGAGAGATCATGCTTTCGCACTGGACCCCTTGTCATGAGCGGATTGTTCGAGCTCTGCTTGCACTTCCTCTGTCGGTCGTAAATTTCCCTGATCATCCAAGCGGGCGAGTGTCTCTTCTTCGAGGGTGGTGTGCTCCTTGACACGGAGGTAAAGCATCGGTAGTGCACAGATAAGACCTGCGACCAACAATACCCACGTCGAGATGAAGATGGTCATGTACGGCGTCTTGGTTGCGTCAAGTCGCCATGCAATAGCGCCTCCTGCGGACTGGATGGATTTGTCTGGTATCGAACATCAGAAACGTTCATCGACACGCGATAGTACATACAAAGCCCTGTGAAATGAGCGAGTTTTGCAGGATCATTTGACATTGCACCCTAGTTAGGGTTGTTGGAAATATAAGATACGATGCTGGAGAGCAGTAAATTACTCACCATCATCCAGTATACCGCAGTTTGCCACATGGAATCCAACAAGCCGCAGAAAATGTACAACCAGATATGGGCAGGGTAGCTGCTGTTTTCGAGGTCAATACGAACAAAGTCTGTCGATTCTGCTTCTTCACGGTAGTATCCTCTACGAGGAGTTAGCCACCTGGTACAACGCGGATCTTCTTAGGACCCACCGTTGGTAGAAGTAAGCCCATATGTGGACAATGAACACCATAGTGAGAAGTATACCCCATCCTAAGAATGCGCGAGTGCGACGTTTGACCCTCGGAGAGTCCAAAAGTAGACCAATGACGATCGAGCCGATAATTTGCGAAATCCAGTAGACCAGGTTATTGACCGCACGTCCACGAACTAGAGGGTCGTTAAACAGTTGACTGGGTGAGCAAACGGCTGGTATAGGCATACTCGTGAACAGGGCCCCGTTATAGTCTAGTTTGCGTTATCGGAATGACACCTTAAGAAAGAGGGAATACGCATACTGTTGAATTGCCAGGTATAGAACCAGTTCTTCGACGGCCGTCAGCGATAATTGCCTCTTTTCATGCGTCATGAGAAACAAACCGATGCTAAAGCATAAGTGAGTAAAACCTAGTACCCTTTTAACACGACCGAACATACCCAAGGACATTGGGAGGCTGAAAGTTTGAATGTCCATCGACTATCAATGCCATTCATACAAGGCGCATTAGACGACTAACAGGAGTATAATCATAGGGTCACGCTTCAATGTTAGATATTGACCCAGGAACTCTGTCTTCCAAGATAGGTTGCGAGGGATGGTCACTTTTGTTCCATCTGCGCGGTAAACCTAGTTTGCACGAGAAATCATCGGGTTGTCTGCACTGAGGGGCAGGAGAAAGAATGAGAAGTGGAGGATAACCAACCATTTTGGGGTCAGCCATGAGCATCGGTAACATTGCGCCGATGAGGGTAAGGATAAGGAAAGCGATATAAGTTCCGGATCCGACACTGTTGGCCTTCGAATATATATTCTGCCCAAGAGCCACGGATGCTCCGATTACTGCTCCCAAATTGAAAACGGACCAACAAATGGATATGTAAAAGCCTTTGCTCGACTCGGTGGGATAGGCGAGGACCAAAGCACCATGTGCCGTCCATAGCAACCCCGCGCAGATACCTGGAGGGAAATAATTAGCACTTCGGTCGTGCACATCGGACAGGAAGCAGTACCAAGGATCGATGAGGCGGCAATGACAAAGCCACCTGCATCCGGGTGGATTTCCATTGCTAGATAGGATCCGATATAGAGAGAATACCCGAGCGACCCGAGCAAAAGGGTCATGCGGCTACCAAGTTTGTTGTGGATCGAACCAGCAAAGAACGCTGTGAAGGCGAAGGTTGCATACAAGGCCGAGTTTCCGTTTGCACTGGTCTACTTTACGGTAAGCAGAGACTTGGTATGGTGAAACCACTCTCGCCTGAGAATCTACTTGGCCGCCCGCACCCAGGCCTTCAAAGGCAGGGGTCACGCGACTACCATTGGAAGAAGAATTGAAACGCACCGTTTAGGGCTGCGAAGATGAGCCGCACGACAGTTAGTCTAGCCACAAGCCAGTGGTAGGTAGTGCCTCGCTCACCATTGAACAGCCCTGGACCCCTACGCAACAGTCAGAAGGGTACAAATAGCAATCGAGATATGCATACATGAATAGGATGAATCCAAGGAGGAATATTTGCGTCAAGGGGCTATGATAGACCTTCCGCCAACCTGTCATCTGCTGATAGGAAGGTCCCTTCTCCACCTCACTGTGCTTAGAGTTAACGGACGCCTTTTCGTCGGACATACTTGTCGTCGTGGGGAGCGGGTGTGAGTGAGGCAATCGCGGGGGAACAACCGTCGAGTGTTATTGCTCCACGGCTGGAACCAGATAAGGGATCCTGAGCGTTCACACCAGAGAAGCCAGAGTTGAGCGGCCGACTTTCTCTACAGTGAGTTCTTTGAAAACCGGAAGCCGCGATTGTTTGCTTCTGCTATATCGCTCTTCGGGTTCTGGTTCGTAAACGTAATCAGAACTGCTAGCGATTGAAAAGCAAGCGAGGCTGAGAAGGCGTCTCAAGCGGCGTTTGCAGTGATGAAGGTCTGTCAGTTAGCCCGTCTTCGCGAAGCGATCGCCCGTGTGCCCAGAGTTCGAAAGCTGATGATTCAGTTCGAAGGATGAAATGCTGACGGCCACAGTATTGTCAATACTGTCATTCTCCATGGGTCGGTGTGGGTCCGGGGAGGGTGGCCGAGGCCATCAAGCAGGCAGCAATGGCGATAAACTTCGAAAACCCCGAAGGACTGTGCAACACTTAGATGTTCAATCCGGAGCGGAAACCTCCAGGATTCTCTTGACCGTTTCTCTGAATTGGCACACAAACACAAACAAAGTACGTCGGTTATTTGTATCTGCTTTCGACTTTGTGGACAGACACTGTCCAGTCAACCTAGAATTTATTTTTTTGGCGCGATGAAGCACTCTTTCAGATTACACGACAGTGACCTGATCAGTATCCAGGGCTTCACCGTATACACGGAGCCAGACCACGAGGCAGGAAGGCGAAATAACCCCGTGATTTGTACCAGGTATACCCATAGGATACGCATAACACGGGGACACACCCCTCAGGAGTTCTGATGACGATATGGGTGCACGATAGATCGCGCTGCACTCGCTACCATGTGGGCTGGGTGGGCAAAATTTCCTGAAAACAAGAAGAATGGGCCCCCTTTGTCAACGCTCACTATTATTTCTTACATACGCATTAAGTATCTTCACCAGGCGCTGATACAGAGAATCCGGCGCCCATAATATCAAGGGCCAGAGTTCCCAACGGTTCGCTTCTTGTGCTGTTTGATGACAACCCTGCCCTGTACAAGGCGCAGTTAACGGAGGGACGGGAAGTGACTGTACACAGACTTACCAATAATAAGCGTGATCAATCAAAACGAATGAAAATCCATCTCCGAGCTTAGCCAATTCCTCCCTCGTTGGCCTAACACCCGAACAAAACCAAGGATAGAACACCGGCACGACGATGTATTCCCCCTCAATGGTGAAACTAATAACTTTCAGCCTTGGAAAAAGGTTCTGATTGTCCACGAAAAATGACCGCACGAATTCACCGCACGAATTGTGCGGGCCATGCCGAGGGTCTGGTCGTAAGATGTGCAGCGTGGCCAAATTCTCGTGAGGGACGACAGGTATCGTGTTCGATTCCTCGATAGTGCCGAGCCGCATCCAACTAGGATCGACAGAGAAGCAGGAGAGCAAGGGAAATTTTCGAAAGAAGTTCAGGGAAATTTCGATGTAGTAAAGGCGATGGACTCCTTGGTAGTTCGGCTCTGGAAAATCGCCTGGAACAAGCTGGAGGAATTCCAGTTTCCTTCCGTGCTCGAGGAAGAATGAGTCGAGTGCTTCTAGCCAAACAGCTGATTCCACGCTGATCTCAAGCCATACGAGGGATGGTAAATCCCACTGAGCAACGGGATAGGTGGTAATCCATGACGCAAAGGAGAGCGAACGGAGTCTTGGGAGTGACAGAATGACTTGTTCATTAGCATAGCCCCACATCCTTCGCAATCGGAGATGCTCGAGCATCGAAAAAAAAGAGCACGAATCTCGGAAAACGCTCAATCGGACCGTTTCTCCGAGATCTGCCCATGCGCACATTCGTAAATGGTCTGGAAGAGTCTGAAGTGTGTCCTCAGGTGTGTCGGGCCAGCCATATATACTCTTTGGCCGCCCGAAAATGCAGAAAGACTCTAGGTTTGGACAAAGGAGGATGACACCTCGCAGACCACCGTGATAAGTGGAATTCAGGTCCGATGTGTAAGGCGACAGCGCTGCAACGGTGATCTTCCTCGTCCAAGTACCCGCTGGCGTGCCATTCGGCCGGCGCTTGGTTGAGAGGGAGTACTGGAGTACCGACAGACGAGACGCTCGAACGTCTTTGATGACAACGTGTCGATAGAGCAATGCCTCGGCCACAGTACTGAGTGCTCGGCAGACTCTAAGCGGTGACGCACCGAGATATTAGTCTTGGGTGAATATTATACAACCATTTGACATGCCTGCAAATAGCCAACAAATCTCTCAAGGACCCGAACTCGCTAGGGAAGAGACGGCCGGGCTGGAAGAGGGTTATGGGATTGATCTGGGGAGATAGCTCCGCATTCTCTGGTCCCGATAGTGCGATTACGGATATGATATTCTCCCAAATCTCCACGGGAAGTTGAGCGAGATAGTCCATCTATACGAGAAACAAGTCGGTATTGCTATGAACCGCGAATGCAGAGCCTCAAGGCTCGCGAAGTGTTCCTCCAAGTGGTCTGTACCTCGCGTTATTTGGTTGAAGGCCTTCGGTGTCGACGTCGTTGGGATCAACGGGCGAGGCAAAGCAAGGCAAAGCAGGGCCAACTTGTTTCCTTCGTCGATACTCCGGTCTGCAAGAATTGTCTTTTATTCCATATTTCGTATTCGGCGTCCAGCATTGTACTTCCTCGCCATGGCAATATTCGAATCCTCGTCCACTTCCTTGGCATACCGGCAGACAGTAGCCAGTTTGATATCAGCCCTTCGTCGAGTAAGACCCCGGGTACCTTTCAACAAGCTCCCTGCTCATCGTATCCCTACTCTGTGGACTCTTTACCGTGGAATTTTGAGGAGTGCCCCGTCTGAACCTGTGCGTTCGAGGTCCTGGATGGAAGTGATGTCTCTAAACGATGAGTAGATTCTTTGGCGAGTACGAGTACTTTTCCGACGTAGGCAACATGTCCAAAGCCCCAGAAAATGTAGAGAACATTTAACGATGTTTTACAAGGTAATGAGGCATTCTTATCACCTCTATGACAACTGAAATCTGATCACCACCTAGTGGCATCAATACTTTCTCGCAGCCAGAGCTGGAGATCACTACAAGCGTAGAATTCTTGAGCGTTGGTCAAAAATATTACAATTCAAAAGAGAAAAGGAGGACTGGGAACGTGTCTATAAGAGTGAAATGGTTAACCCGGAGATTTCCTTGTAAATCGGAAGTGCTGACCATCAGCTTCAGGTATGGATAGACAAAATGCGCAATCGCCCCATTATGACTGGTGGATATATGCGACCTAGCTGGTTCAACAAACCTCTTCCGCGGCTGAGCCCTCAACCCATACATATCACTATGATGATTGCGTCCCGTCGGAAGGCAAGAGCGTCGAGGATAGTGCGTTTCGAGCAATACGACGAATGGAAGGAGGATATGAAGCACGAAGCAAGATTCGAACGACTTTTGCAGGAAGAGCTACCCCCGGAACAAGCCCAACAGTTCCAAATGATCTTTCAGGACCGTGAATGGGGTATGTCGATTTTCTTGTGGCTACCCTTTACGGCACTCTGATCGAACGTTACACAGTTACGAACATCGATAGGTTCTTACACACCCTACAACATTCATTTGAACTTGACGAGGCGCGTGCTCGTTCAATTTTCTCACCCGAGATGATTGATATGGTCAAGCAAGCACGACGGCGTAAAATCGAGAACAAGACCCGGGAGCGGCAAAGAGAAAGGCGAGGCGAGATACTATCGAAAACTGTGAAGAAAATGCGAAAGCAGCCACCCCCTCACCTCGCGGTTAAGATGTCCACAGAACAACTCCGAGATGACGCAGTCATGCGAGAAGTCAGTCAGGGAGGGTATTCTGGTCGGATCAAGGCCCGTCTTTTGGGTAAAGACTGGGACGAAGCAGCCGAGGAGGGCGGATGGACTTCGAAGCAGGATAAACTGATAGACGATATTCGAGCAGAGAACGAACGAAGACGGGAAGCTTCACCAATTTAAACTATTTTCCCGCTCTCATGCAAATCATAGCACACCAAGAAAAGCTCCGAGGTACATTAAAAATCTTGTATTTACGCAACTGTTACAATAAAGAGAACAAAGGACGGTCTGACATGCGAGAGGATTAGATAGAGACATGAGCGAAGACAGATGCGAGAGATGCGCGAGACAAACGAAAGACATACGTTCAACCATTGTGAGAGTATGTAACAAGTACCAAGTGCTCGGTGAAAACCAGTTCAAGAGGGACTGCGATGAACCCGCTCCATAGAGCAGGAAAGGAGAGTGGAGGTTTCCGGAATATGTGTCCATGTCGTTAGCGTGCGCCTGCACGTTGTTGCTTCAGTTGCGCCTCTAACTTAGAGCGCTGTTTTCGTACGTCTTCGTCTCGGAATTTAACATTGAATGTGTGGCCTAGTAGTCCATCTGGATCTGGAGGTAGCGCAGCTACGGGGGGTTTCTGCAGTAGGTCAAGTACGTTGGGTACTTCTGGGGGGGGCATATTCATCAATGGACGCCTTAAGAGAGTAAGGAGAGCTAGAGCGATGCGGAAGAGATAGATAGGGCCTGGGGAAACGTAAGTTCACAATTTATGGGTTTCAACAGATAACTTGCCATCATATAGCAAAACATCCCATAGGCGATAAACGTGATCAGGTGGAACGATGCCAGCAAACATGCACGAGAACCTAATTGAACGTGAGAACCGCAATGTGCTCTGGGGATGGAGAACGTACCAAGGACCACAAATATCGATTGGTCGGATGCCATAATCTTCAAACAGCCGTTGGGCGAGCTCAGGGTCGGCCGCTTGGACAAGCAATTTAAATAGATTAGAGTCAACCTCAATCTGTCCATGAGAATTAATCTGATAGTAGCCTCTCAGATGCGAATCCATGATGGCTACAAACATCCAAAAGGCATCTTCGTCCGGAGCCTGGAGGAGAAGATGGCCAGCAATGAGTGTCAGGCCCGTCCGATAGCGAATATCGGGGACCATAGCAGTGTAGGCGAGAATAAGCGACGCCAGTGGCCCCTTCGGATCCCGAAGGTGCTGCACGTCGCCGAAGCACCTCTCGACATCTCTCTCAACGAGCGGAATGAAGTGGCTAGGTGCCTTTCTCACAAGTTGTGTGAATAGCCCCTCCATCCGCCTCGCCTTGGCGTCCGTGATAGCCCCCCAAGCTTTGCCGCGAACGCTACTCGGCACACCGTCGAGGATCAGCTTCCTGACTTTCTTGTTCTTTCTGGCTTGCGAGTTGGAAGAGGTAGATATCAGGCTCATCCACTTCTGCTCTCGGATACGGTGCGCCTCCACTGCCGCAGCGGATTGGTGAATCGGGGTTCGGGACGAACCGGCATAGAAATCAACAGACGAGTTGAAGCCAGCAGAGTACCTACTACCGGCACTGGGTGACAAGATGGGACTGTCGGATGCTTCCCCATCCCGTGTTGAGGAGTCGGCAGATATGACAGAAACCACCCCATCCTCGCTCTCTCGCACACCAGGAGCTTTGATCACAGGTTTGATCAACTCAAATTCCATGTCCTGAAACTGCACACGGGCCTCGTCATTGTCTTGATGGGTGCTGCCAGGTCTGCTAAGCGAATGTTCATAACCTCGTCCCCCACCTTGGCGAGTTCTGAGGCCAGATTTGGACAACTTTGAACGAAGGGAAATGTTGCGCACAATCGGAGAGGAGGAAGCTGACCCATTGGACAACAGAGGGACGCTCAACTCGCCCCTTATCTCTCGATCCGAGTCTACCTCAGTTGAGACTACAGTTGGTGGTGGCGGCACTCGTAAGCTCGAAGGAGACCGCCTGAGCACGCGCGGGGGCGAGTCTCGTCGTGAAGGCTCAGGGGCGGGTTCATGGTAATAGGTCCCACCATCATTACGGGTAACACGAGACGAGGAGTCAGGCTGTAAACCAACTTTGAGCATCGCGTTGGAAGCGATCTGGCGGAGGCCGCGAGAGATGCCGGGATGCTTGATTGAGCCAGCGCCAGGAGATGGAGGGGCCATGGGCGACAAGGGACTGGGAGGGATATCAAAATATGGAAGGGGCTCTGTTTCGGGGCTATAGATGGCGGGGAGAGATAGCGGCGATGGGACATGGGTCGGTCTCGGGGTGCGCCCATGAGGGGCCTGGTTCGATGGCGAGCCAGAACGAGGCGATGAGGTACCATTGACGTTTGGAGAGGTTCGACCACGTTTTTGGGGCCGCAAGGAAGCTCGTAGTGATGCAATCCCATCACCAGGGTTGCTGCCTTCTTCGAGACTGTAAATATTTCAGTTACCGCACAAGGCATATCGAATAGGAAACTGACCTTGTCGCCATTGGGATGGCTACTTCTGTTCCAGCGAATCCAGAGAAACTCCTCGATCGAGGTCTGGGAGTTCCAACCTTGGGGAAGAAGTTGGCTCTGGGAATCGGAGCCACTTTCTTTGGACTCTCAGGCATTATTACCCCATCGCTAGTATTTGATCTTGCGATTTGTCCATTTTTTGGCCCCGGGTCCCTCGCTGCCTTTGAGTTCTCCGATTGGCCGTCGAGTGAGAAGGTAATGGGTACGGGATTAAATGAAGTACTGAGATCGACCGGCGTCTGTCCATATACGGTGGTAGCCTTAACATGGGCCTTGGTCGCAGCAAGGGCTAACATCCCGAGAAGCGACATAGAATAACCTGGAGTCTTGACAGGGGTCGTGGACTGGAGCACATCCTTGTTCGAGGACATAGCCTCGTAGATCGCTTGCGACCGCGAGGAGACCTGACCCGTTGAAGGGTCGATAGACCTTGGTGCATGCGGATGCGGCATGAACAGAGATGGTGCCCGGGGCATCCCGAGCGCAGTCGCACTGTTGCTGTTTTGAACCCGTGGGCGGGCCTGAGGCCCTTGGCTTGGTGGTGGAACAGGCGGAAAAGAGAGGCCCTTGCTACTGCCTGACGGAACGCCAGAGTGAGGAGACTCCGTGGGTGAACCACTAATTACAGGCTCGATGTTGTGCGAAGGGAGGCTGCTGGATATTGAACTCTCGACACCGTTGCTCTCGAGAGTTTGTCGCATAACGGAAGCAACACCAAATGCTGAGGGTCCTGTAGCAGGCGATGCACCGCCCACCATGTTGTAATTATTCCGGAACTCTGAGATCGTCGGGCTGTTGCCTTTGCGAATGTTCAAAGGCTTTGTTTTTTCTGGCATCAAAGAGGTAGGTTGAGAAGGACCATCTCTTACTAAGTCTTCCTCTGGGGTTGGAGACCGCGCTGACGTGACGCTGTCCGTCTCCAGAGAAGGTCTACGGTACTCGAGGTTGGGAATAGGGGGAACCTCGTGTTGAGCGTTTGCATTTGAAGTGGTCCGACTCCGCCCTGACAACTTCGAGTTGACCGAGGTGTGCGAGTTTCGGTAATAGTCACCATAGATGTCTTCTCCGTCCCACTCTCCGGCCTCAGAGACACCCATAGATCGCATGGAGGCCCTGGCAGCTGTAGCAGAGCGTTTCCCCCCCTCGGTATTACTGCTGGAGACCTTTGAGCCGCGTACGCCAAATGGAACGGTGTTTGGAGGCGGGGGAAAATGATGGTCAGCGATGCTCTCGCCGCTCTCGCCGCTTTCGCTCCAGCGATCCCCACTTTCCATCCCTTGAAGCAACGAAAGCCCAATACCCATCCGTCCATCTGAGAAAGTTGATGCGCGATCGGCAACAAACACTGAACTCTGACCAGCGTATGCTGGTATCTCTTCCCTCTCCTCTTCACCATCGTATTGCGCTACCGAACCCCTGGCGTATAGTGACCTCGTTCCATTGGAGCTGCCGGTCAATTGCCCAGTCTGAGAACCGCCCTCTGCGTATACCGGAGAGGCCATGATATCGGCGGGTGGTGAGTGTGGCCCTGCTGCTGAAACGTAGATCGTGGAAAGAACGGGTCTGCGGAAATTGGGAAAGTCCTTGGTAGGCACCGCCGTGCGCTGATCGTTCCTTTCAGTGTCCGATTGCACTCGAATTTCCAGGACCTGCCCCTCCTCTGTGCCACTGTCAGAACCCAGATCTTCTGTAATTGAAACGGTTGGTATAGGAGAAGACGGCATTGGTGACGATTCTGGCGTTTGTGCAGCTGGAGTGGATGGAAGTGGATTACCATATGTGACGGATGGATTTCTTGACAAATAGTCTGATCCTGATGTACGTGACGATACATCGCTGTCTGGTGTGGTGACAATTAATGGAGGGGAACTGAATGTTGGTACTCGTGATGATGGCGGGGTGGGGGAACTGGAGGTGGTGACAGAGGTAGGACGTTTGGTGAATACCGGCTTCTTGAGCTTGCCATGCACCCGAACGTCTGAGCCATAGAAACGGCCAACAACACCTTCGCACGAGCCCTGTACAAGGTGATCAATTTCGAGTTGATCAAGACAAATAAATTTGGTGCCTCCTCGGCGGAGACTGAAACAGCATCGAATTGATGCACGTTTTAGATTTTTTAGTGTCGCCTGCAGGGCTGCATGCACGGTGGGGCCAGTCAAGGAACCCAATCTGCAGGAAGGGTTTCAATGCAAAACGACGCAGAAGGTCCTCTAGACTGTCAGCAAGAGGGAAGAATTCCCAGCGGTCGGGTGATGGCGGACGCTAGGTGAAAATGCGGAAACAAACCCACCAAGTACAAATCCTCGGAGACGGAAATCTGCATGAGAACTATGATTTCATCGTTCTGGGCGTATTTCAGCAACTTGTTACGCTGTAGAATTGCGAAATGCCTACCTCGAGGAACATAAGGTCCTCACTATCCTGGGCGATGTGGTCTCGGAGCGCGGTACATTTGCCAATGCCACCTTTTGAAGCGAATCGGGTCCACCTGGCGAGTTCGAGTGCATCCATGGAGATTGTAATGAGCGTGGCGGGGTTTGGGCTAGCTGGGGCAAGAGACGAGACACGGGGCGGCGAACAGGCGGTAGCAGGTCGTGCTCTAATGCTTCCCGATGCTAAGGTAGCCGTTCTTCAGAGCGAGACTCGGGTCGGGGCTCGACTGCAACAGCAGTCTGGAATTATGACGCGGCGGGGATTAAGGGGGGGATCAAGTTGTGTTGCGAATGTGACTGTGACTGTACTATGGGTGTGTGCAAATGGAACCGCGGATGTGTCGCCGCTGCAACGGGCATTCAAGGGGTGGTTAGATAGGATTTTATATCTAATCATTATTGCTGAACGCCATGCAAGCTCACAGCGCGCATCTCCGCACTCTTCCGGGGGTCGCAGATGAATATTGCGTCCCCCAACGTCCTCGTGGGTACCCGCGGTTCCGGGGCAGATAGTCGTGAGAAGGCCATTCTCGCCCTTCTCAAGCAAGCCCGCCCGCCCGCGAATGAAGTCGGCGGGTCAACCGCTTCCAGGTCAGGACGTCGTCGCGTACATCTCCATGAGGTCGTCAGTATACTATAGCAAGTGTCACTGGTCCAAGAGCTTCGCGTATTTATTCCAATACTCGAATTGCATTGCACATGCCAGCCGGATTGGACCGGTAACATTAAAATTGGGCGTGGACGTGTTTGAACCGTTATATGATATTAAAAAACCAGCGCACAGCGCACAATCTGAGGTAGGTGGTTTGGGGTCTCGTCACTGAAACAAGCGACGCGTGGGATGGAACCCACGGTTTTGCGCTCGGTCATTAACTTGAAGTCCAACACTTCATGCTCAATAGGTCAGCCTGAGGAAAGCCTGAGGAAAGCCTGGCCATGCAGGTCCCCAAATATTCTCCGTTGTTGTCCGGGTAAAACGCAAAGGGACGGTAGATGGCAGCCAGCGATCGTCTGAACTAGTAAAATATAAGGCACTTCATCTCAATCAAGTGTAGGTGTAGGGTCAACCACCGGTCAGTGGCAGTGGCAGAGTGGCAGAGTTTGGTTTCATGTTTGGTCGATCTAGTGATCTTGAATCTTGACAGGCGAATAAATAGTAACCAGTAACTGTGAACCGTGGTTCTAGTGCACTTCACGTCTTGGTGCTCCACTCGTCGCTCAATTCAATACTCACCATCCACAACTCATTCCGGTGCCCGGTGCGTGCGTTCCCGTGTACTGTGTGCCGAGTGTGTCAAGGCACAAGGCGCGCTCTCCGGGAAGCACGGCCAGCAGTCAGCGGACAGCGAAGCGAACCAGCCCGGGCTTCCCAGATGTACAATTCTTTGCCTCTAGAGATCTGGCGCTAATCTTCCCCGTAGCCGTAGCCGCAGTCGTGAGGCCATGCGTCCAAGCTCAACCCCTCCGGACAACAGGCGACGACGACGACGACGATCACGATCTATTCAACTTGGACAGTCCCCATCTCCAGGACCAACTTGGCTCTCTCTCTCTGGTCTCCAAACGCTTCTCGCTTCTCAACGAGTATGTCCATGTCACCTCCGACAACTTTCTAGATTCAATGATCTGGCACTCCCTTTGGTGGACTGAAGGCCTGGTCCTCTGTTTTTATTCCCCCCCCCCTTCTGTTGCCCACCTCCTATCCGAATGTGTCAACCTCCGTCTTTTACGCCTTAAAACATTACACTTATCTTGTGGGATTACATATGCCAGATGCACACCGAATCGACATCATCGCTCCCGTCTAACGGGGCCTTCACGCCAGCTTTCCTGCCTTGAAAGCCGTTTGCTTGGTGGCTTGTGATCGCAACAGTACAGTGAGCTGGAGTCTAGTCCACTTGGGTTATTCATCCAAGTTTACGCGAAGCGAGCACCACACTCCAGATTGAGAACGGCAGAGGGTTTGCTATTGTGGCATTTCCCTTCCCGCCCATCGACTGCTGTACTTCATGATCCGCGTCCGAAAAATGCCACTCCCCAACGATACAGTCCAGCAAAACGAAGTTCACACACGTCTAGAACGTCATCTCCCTTTCTCTTAGGCGTAATGTCTGCCACCATCCCATCGAAGTGAGAGGACCATTGCACCCACGCAGAGCAGATGTTGTCCCAGATCCTCGCTGCTTCGACCGATCCGCGATTGAAAGTAGAATGCGGGGTTTCTGCTTGCCCGCTGGGATACCATATTTTCACTCTAGATCGATTCGACTATAGTACAATTAAAGCCATGCGTGTATT
>WNFL01115211.1_pt1 | contig 14081 bp, 23 predicted proteins | sample 5400361 | NCBI WGS metagenome assembly WNFL01 (sample SAMN13153351, study PRJNA577476) | soil metagenome | isolation source: 40 cm soil on Douglas fir-dominated hillslope | place: USA:California | collected 2013-09-17
TTGAACTCCTCGTTGTACCTTTTTGCGATCCTTTTTTCCTTCACGGTTTCTCTCTCTTTACTTTGAGTTTCCGTGTCCGCAAGATCAGGGGAAGTTCAAGCTCCTATAGCAGCACCCATGCCCATGAGTTGGAGATGCCGGCCTTTAAGGGTTCGAGGGGGTTGCGTCTCCGCTGGGATGCTTCGAGAATCAGTGGTTTCTGTCATACCGCTACTACCTCAATTCACCGCCATTGGGCTGTCGGTTGTTTCCAAGGCAGTTGTCCTACCACATTTTTTGTTGTTGCTATACTTAGCGCTTAGCGCGCCAAGAGATCTTTTCGTGCTCGCCAGAGTAAATAGTAACTCAGGAAAGGCCGGGCGTTTTTAGCCAATGAATATCGACTTCATTCAATGTGACTGTGTGATCTTCCATGAGGCGCTCTTCAGTTTTGTCCATGTTACTTTGTTCCTTGAGTATCGCTCTCCTCGGTTGCTCAAGAGCGGGGCTCTAACCTTTCGTGGTGCGCCTAACCCGCAAGAATCACACGTTCGGACAAGCGACGAGTTCATTGCAGGCTTGCAGTGATAGAGGAGCGCGAGCTCGGTGGAGGCTGGCACAGAACAAACCTGTCTAATAGCCCGCCAATTAAAGTTATGCATGGGCCAGGGTCCGGTGGCCCGGATCACAAGGCGAAGCCGTCCGGCCCCCGGCAAGGAGCGGAGCCCGTGTTCGATCGCGTTCTCTACTAACGGCTGGAAGGAGAAAGGGGGCACCAGAACCTTCAACAAACCTGGACCGATCGTCTGCTCTACTTCCAATCGACCACCAAATCGAAGCGATTCGATGTCTAAATAAGCATCGAGGACGGCCAGCTCTTCCTCCAGGGGTACGAGTGTTCGTTCCGGTTGGCAGAAACTGGCCTGCAGAAATTGACGCAACCTTCCTGTCGCCCGGGGCACTTCTCGCGGTGCGACTTTCGCCAGAGCCGCTAGCGCATTCAGAGCATTGAACAAAAAGTGTGGATTCATGCGCATTTGCAGAGCGCGGATGTCAGCAGAAACGACTGCTCGGGTTTGCTCGTCACGGTCGCGTACCCGCGCGACGATAGCCAGAATCAAGGCGGTGCCTAACCCTTGCAGCAGAGGGGCTCGGCCGATCTCCTCAATCGTGGGCCGTGCCGCAGGCGAATGATCAGCGAAAACGAAGAGGAGACCATTCCGCAGCGAGGATACCCCAAAAGTCAGACAGAATCCGATTAACGGGTGTTGTGCTAGTTTGGGGTGCCAACGGTATAGCAACCCTCCCGCTAAACCGCCGCATAACATAGCGGGCGCGATCGAGTCTAACGGCAGCCCGTGATACTCGACGGCTAACCAAGCGACAAAGACGGCGACCGCCAGCCCCACCCAAGGACCGGCCACTAGACGCATCCATAGTGAGCTTCGTAGATTTCCTGATGGCTTGCTTTTCTCGTCAGCTCGACGCGCAGTGGATGCAACGGCTGTTGAGTACCTTGTCGCCCGGCTTCGTGCACGAGTGCGAAAGTGACATCCAGAAAAACGGCCGGAGCCGCCTCATTCAGCAGGGCCCCAGTAAACTCGATACTGCACTCGTTCTTGGTTTTGACAATTTCAATATGCTCGGAGAAGCAGAGAGCCGTCGAGCGGGCCAGATGTGGTAAGGCATCCCCGAACGTTCGGGCATGTCGGGCCGCGATGTTGGCGAGGTGACAAGGAGGATTTAGAGTGGCCAGTCTCAGGCCGAATGCAGGGTCCTCGCTGACCTTTTCCAACGTGTGGCATAGCCTGAAAAATTGGTCGGGCGAAATCATACCATCGCCGGAGCTGCAGAGTGTAGGCGGAAGGCTGCTTTTGCGAAGAAGGAACGCAGGATTGATGCTCGCCGCTTTCAGCTTGGCTAGAAAAGTCTCGGGGAGTCTGAACTTGTTCATTGGTTCTTTGCCGCGTGTAGTTGGGCCGTATGTTAAATAAGTTCCTATCCAATGTCTTGGCGGAACCTGCTCTCTCTTACTTTTAGGTGATTTTTGCGGAGGCTCGAGATTGCCCCGATTGCCTTAAACGCTCAGAACTAGCTAGGTGTTAGACGGTTCGAGGTGACGGTTGAGACAGCGATTCCGCCAATTGGGGCTGACAATCGTGCACAATGGAATCGCACTAAGCAGAACGATTTCTTTTGGATTGCGCGAAGATCTGAAAATTGCGCCGACTGCCGGGCACGCGCAACCACTCGTTGTCCTGCCTCAAGGGCGACTCGGTAAGCGCGGCCCAGGCTGCACGAACTTCCTTTAATAAAGCAACCATTAGACATAACAATAGCGGACTCGGTTAATTGAAGATGACGCTTCGCGCCTCCTCGCTTTTATTGACTCTTGGCCTATTTCTCCGAACCAGTAACTAGCAGGACACGACAAATCCGCATGCAGCGGGCGGAAACAATACATCAGGGTAGAAGCTTTTCGGCTTGAACCCAGATGCGGCGGACGAAGTCCCCCCAGACAGGCGGCGCGCAAAGGCCGCGCTTTGTCCTGCCCAAAGTTGCATCCGGTGAATATCCTTCGTGTCAAGTCCGGTCTGGCGCATGGCCGCAGTTAAATCGAGCTGGACCGGATAGGGAGCAGGTCTCGGTGCATCTGGCGAATTGGCGGCCCGCACGTAGTCGGTCTCGATCGAACGGCCAAGCCGGCCGGTGAACGCGCGCGTCATGGTGGTTGCTTCCGGCTCCAAATCGGCCAGCTGCGTTCGTGCCCGCTTCCGGACAGCGGAGAAAAGCGGTGCCGATCTGGACTGCGCTCGCTCCCAAAGTCAACGCGGCGGCAATCCCTCGTCCTTCGGCAATGCCACCCGCAGCGATAATCGGAATGGAGAGTTTATCGGCCAAGCGTGGCAGCAATGCAAAAAGGCCGACACACTGGCGCTCCGCAGCGGCTTGATCGGAGCTATTCCCGTGCGAGGGAAGACAAGGGGACCTTGATGGGGCGAATCTTACAGAAATTCGCAGGGCCTACTACGGAAGCAAATCTTTTGACACGTCGAGCCAACCTTCCCTCCCGTTCCACGCCCTTAGCGCTTCCTGGTGGCTTTCTCGTGTCGGCCCGGTCGCCCCACACTTTGGGCAGACGCCCTGAAACGAAGCAGCACCCAGCTTGCGGATCTTGCCCCGTTCCTTTCGGCAGAACGGACAGAGCCGAGCGTATCGCACTCGCTGAAGTCGCCTGACTATTTTGTACGGTACGGTTTCAATCGACCTGATCCCGTCACCCTGAGCAGGCCGCTTGGCTTCCTGATCCAGAAATCTCCGAAGTTTTGCCAATGACTGAGCCTTCGGGCGGCTTTTGCCGGCGAGCCAATCCCAAATGGTCCACTGTACTACGCCAATGCGGGCAGCAATCTCGCGGGACGATTCACAGGTCAGGTCGAAGTATTCGCGGAACTCGCGTAGCGTTGTTTTCGGGTTCGGTTCACTCATTTTCAGCAATTGAGCGAAATTCGATCAGAGGCCGCTTTCCGATTCAAGTGCATCTTGCCTTCGAGCTGGCGTTATGTTCAATAGAACACATAATGCCCGAGCTCAATCCAGCCCTCTTTGAACCGCTGACGCGAATCGAAAATGCGTGTCGACGAGTGTTTGGCGTGATGCTAACCGCTTCGAGTATGCCGCCCAAAGACATCGGATTGGTCGGGCGCGAGATTCAGGAGATCGGGGAAGCTCTGGAAGCGTTCAAGGCCGCGGTTGAATCCGGAGAGGTGACTGGATTTAAGGATGACGGAATTCGGTCGCATGGCGGCTCTTGAGGTCAGAGCTGCACGATCAATCTTTCCACCAATCGGGCCGGATTTGTGTCGAATCCATTCGGCTTCCTGCCGTGCTTTCCATCGGAACTCCTTAGCTTTACGAATTTTTCTCACACCACATCACCGCTTGCCGGATGACTTCGTTTTCATCTGAGCCTGTGAAATGCCGCAGAAGTCGCTCGCCAACTTTTTCGTAAACGAACATGGCGAATGTACCGCTCTCCGCACGCCGCCAGGCGTGCAACTCGATAGAAAAATGACCTTGATCGATGCTTCGCTGAAACGACGGCGAGTTCCTCACTGCAGGAATATTATCGACGAAAGCAGAGAAACCTTTAGGTGTTGTACTCGTCATAAACAGAATGAACTTTAATAAAGCCTTAGCCCTCGTCATCTAAGATAGTTCTCCAAGGCGCACGGCTGTTTGGACGATAAGAGGGTTAACTAGATGCCAAGTAGTGACGCCCAGCACACCCCGTGGAAGGAAGTCAGCGAAGAATTGAACCGCTTGCACGGTTTGATGCCGAAGTACCAAAGCCAATTTCGATCGGCTGGGCGCGATGACATAGTGGAAGATCTCGAACGGTGCCGCTTCCTGTTGATGGATGCTGAAACGGCCGCCATTAACTTTGTTAAGAAAGGGTCGTCCTAAGGTGACCAATGCGCTGCTGCTCGGTTTCGTGCTCGGGGCGTGGAGTGCCGCTTTGCTGGCTCTTATGGTCTTGCTGGCCCGAGCAGAACGCTCGCTCGCGACCGCTCGTGGCTTGAGCGAGAAGCGCGCGAGTCTCAGCGGGAGCGCCTATGAATACCGCCGGTTGCTGGCTGCCGCTGCTGTTGGGTGCATCTCTTGGATGATTTTGGCAGCAATCAGTTACGGGTTGGCTCGTCTCTTGGGATGGAGGCTATGAAGGCGCAAGCGATCGTATTTGATGACGACTTCGGCCGCTCCCTCATCATTTATCGGACGGGCGTCTTTTGCTGGTCATACTCGATAGACGGTGTGCCGGTTGGAAAAACTTTTCTGACCAGAAAACAGGCCATCAAAGCCGCGCTCTCTAAAGGCGTGCTTCTCCCTAAACGCTCTTGAGAGAAAATGCTCGGACCTTTGATTTTTACCTCACCGTGAGCGCGCTAACTCCGTTCTGGATATACCGCTGGATGCGGTCGATCTCAGCGAGAGGGAGTCCACCTAACAGTTGATCACTCGGATTAGCGGTTCGGACCCACGCCTGGCTGAACACGTCCCAGAGCGTAACTGTGCCATCACGGTGATATGTAATTGTCCTGCTTCTGTAGTTTCTGCCGGTCTCTTGGCTTGCTGCCAGGATATTATTTTGATCAGATTTATTTGCCGTCGGCATAGTTGGCGTATGCGGGTGGAAGCCGTCCGCAGCGGAAGTTCCTGCTTCGCCGCGGGCGCGTTTTTCGCATCGTTTACCGAATCGGTCGAGTTCTGGCAAGATTTAATCAAGATTACAGCAATTATTGAACAAGCGCACAAGGACAGGATGGATTTTATCCGTAAAGGCAGCGCAGAGTTGCATGCAGCTTCAAGTCCAAAGCTGAAGCCTCAATCTCGACCGTTGAACTAAACCTCGCACCCGCTTCGGCTTTGTTCGGGGGCGGGTGCTTTTCTTTCCTAGTCTACTGCGCCCATTGCCTCACCACCTCTCCACTGACATCTCGCGGCACAAATGGAGCATCCTTGTCTCGGTAGTCGCCGACTCCTCGGCCAAAACTCTATTACGCCCGAGGCTGTCCCGCGCTAAGAATTTCGAGAGTGATTCCTTCTTTCACGGATGAAGACTTCGGATCTCAGGTGTGAAATATCGTTCGGACGACCCGCCGGAACTGCTCCGGTCCAACTCCCCGCGTAATCCCCGGCCTCCGGCGACCGCGTTCCCAGTCTTGCAAAGTTGCCTTGGCTAACCCCAGCCTTCGCGCTGCCATTGCTTGGGTAAGCGCCTTCCTCGCTCGCCACCCCCTAATGTCATCGCCCGTTATTTTGGCATTCACTCGGCCTCCGGTTTTTTACGTCTGCGCTGCTTCCATCAAGAATGCTTGCAGTTTAAGGCCGTTATCCAGGTTGATCCAATCGCTGACAATCTGACGAATCCCATTCTCGAAGCGTGATTAAGACAGTTCCGGGTATTCGTGCTAAGCCCCATTCCCAGCTATTTAATTCGGAAGTTTCTGACATTATTTCCGCTCCGGTTTCGCTAAAAACTCCTGGTTGCCAGGGCTTGCTCGGCGGTCGGGTTTTCTGTTGGAGTTTCTCGCTTAATGGTGTGCCGTCTGGTAAATCATTTTTGACGAGAAAACGAGCTGTTAAAGCCGCTCGTAAAGCAGGAAATAAGAATTTCAAAGCAACACGAACCGTCTAACAGACTGTGAAAATACAACTAATGTTAACTGCGGCAGCCGCTGTTTTGCTCGGCGGCTGCACTTCCTATACAACCCCTGGCTATACTACTCACGGTAGCCGTACATACGACGACGGATATTACAGCCAAGGGCACTATCGTGATAGCGGCGACTATGATCGCGGCGGGTACGACGGACAGCACCACCGACAAGGTGAGGCACAGAGCGACACAGTAGTCGTGCATGAACACAACACAACGGTTAGTCATGCACAGGTTAGCCACGCACAGGTTAGCCACGCGCAGGTTAGCCACGGGACCAGCGCCACGGTGAGCCACGGACACAACGGAAATAAAGCGGCTGTCAGCAGCTCGACTAAGCCCGCCAAGGTCCCTAGCGCCGGAAAACATCCTCCCGAAAAGACATCGAAATCAGAAAAGAAAACGGAAAAGAAAACGGAATAACACTTGGCTACTTAAGGGCAGCAAGGGCGGAAAAATCGGCGGACCAAAGACCTGCTGGCACGCCGACCGCCAATGAGCGAGCGAAGAAGACCGAGAAAAGAAAACAAAATGAAATTCCAATACAAGGGGAGCACGGCGGAGGCTAGTTGGCGCAGGGTTGGTAACAGAATAAAAATCTGCTTATTGCTGGTTGGTTATTTGGCGGGCACGATTTATTACGCGGTGCGCCGCATCATAAATCCGGCAGCCGACCGAAGGGATATTGAGAAGTATTTCTGAAAGAAAAAGTAACAATGTTCGTGACGGTATCATCTCCGCCTTCCGGGAAAAACGCACGCTGATCCAGATCACGGCCCAATCAGCCATGGCAGTAGCGGCTCACCTGTTCTCGATGAGGACGGCCAAGTACTCGGAATGGCAACATGGATATGAGAGGAAGGGCAGAATTTGAATTTGGCTATCTCTGCGGAAGCAGTTCGGGATGCAATCGCTAAGGCTGAGAATGTTCTTTTTACGTATCCGAGGTTTCTGTTCCTGAAAGATCTGGACGACCAATGGCACCACGTTGAGGTAAGGGGCTTGGCGGAAAAACTTCGCTGGGTGAGGGAATTTCACTGAAAGAGAAGTATACTTTTCATCCTCTATTGGTGCCGCTTCCCACGATTTCTCCTCCTCCTGATGATTTTACACGCGGTATTTCTGTCCAACTCGCACTCCGAGACAGCGACCGTGATTCCGGCCAACGAAGCGGCGGCTCACATAAACGAATGGGCAACCGTTGAAGGAGTTGTCGCGAAAGTGTTCACATCCAAAAGCGGAAACACGTTTCTGAATATCGGCGCGACTTATCCTAACCAGACTTTTACCGGCTGGATACCACCCGCTTCCCCAGTCTCGAAATCGCCGATCCTCTCTGGCATCGAAGGAAAGCATGTCAGAATCACCGGACGAATTCAAATGTATCAGGGCAAACCGGAAATTCGCATAAATGCCGCCTCACAGCTCGAGGTCGTTTCTACTCTCGTGGTCCAGCCATCGAAAATTCCCTATACCTCACTTGCGGCGCCGAAGTAGTCGCCTCTTGAAGAACGATGTAGAATCAGCGCCTCAAAGCTGATAGAAGCATGGGCCATGGCGATGAAACCCGAACGACGAAAAGCTTTCGAGGCTGCGCTCGATTCACTCAAGGAAGACGAACTAAGGGCGCTTCAGGGCCTGACTGTGGTCCGGATGGAGCACAAGGATATTGAGATGATCGCTCACGCAATGGGTGAAATTGTGAAACTTAAAATGAAGGAACGAGGGATTATCTAGCTCGCTTTCCTTTGCCGACGCAGCAGCCGCCGAATCTTCAGCCACTGAAGGGCACTAGGAACGCGCTTGCCAGCCATCCAGAGAGGTCATCAGAGCGGGCGAACATCCGGCCGTTGAGCCACTCGAGCGCATGTCGTGGATTCTGAAAGTGGCTCCTCGGTTGATGCGCTCAAATCTAATGAAACTCGCACACTGCTCGACAATATTTTTCTTAAGCGGTCGCTTCGCTTGGTATTTGTCAGGACCTTCAAAAGATGTTCGGGTAAAGGACGGAAAGTTGGTGGGTGTACACATCAACGATCAGGCAATCCTCCGGATCCCGCCAATGCCTGAAGAGTTGAAAAAAAAAGGCATTCAACTCGACACTCAATAGCCGGGAGGACGATCTCTCAGCGTAAACCTTTATGACCCTTATCCTGACTGTTGCGAATTCTCGTGGCATTTACCAGTCGTCCGATTACCAGCTGACTAGTCCGACTACGGGCGCGGTAGCCTCTGATCTCGCTGGTTCAAAGCAATTGGAGGCAAGCTTCGAAGGCTTGAATCTAATCCTTGCTTTCACCGGAGTCGCAATCGCGGGGCCTGTCCCAGCGCCGCGGCGCACGATCGACTTCCTATCTACAGTGTTAAAGACGCAGCCATTTGACTCCAACCTTCGGGCCATATGCGAAGCGCTCTCACGAAAGAGTGAAGAGTCTATGCGGCCGTACGGACGGCGCGGTCTGCTTACGCTTGTCCTTTCCGTCGGATCGGCCGGAAAGCCCAATGTTCTTCGGAGTTGGAATCTCGGTCGATTCAATGACGAGGTCGGCAATATCCAGGTTTCAATTATTGACGAAGGAGATCATCGGTACAGCATGGCTGTCTATCCAGGGAATCGCCACGAAGCGGAGGAGAACCTGAAAGCTTCAATCGTCGCCGAGCAGCCACAAAATACTGCTGCCGTTGTCTCCCGGCTTTTCCAGTACACAGTTACTTGTGCAAACTACTCGGACCGGCCGGAAGTTGAGGAACAAATTCAGAGTCTTAAGAGATTAAATACGCTGCTTCTGTGACGGCAACGAGATAAAACCGTTTGCAAAGCGATTTTTCAAGTTGAAACGGTTTCGCTTCTTGGAACGCTCGAAGCTTAGTTCACAAGACCTTGAGTTCCATCTCCAGTGGTCAGACGGGCGTGCTAAGCAGCCGGAGAAGAGTAGACGCACTGAAGAGTTGAGCCGGACTCTCCAGAGCAAGCCGAAGGATTAAAAGGCAAGAGCGCCGTGCGATCTTTCGAAAAGGCTCTTCAGCGTGATGCCGTTCGGTTATTGATCGACCTAGAGATCATAGCGCTTCTATATCAGTTGAAACTTCCTAAAATCGAATATGAGCGCGTTTGTTGGTCCGATCCGCTATCATGACCTTCAGGAAAGTCTCTTCTGCGGCCTGGCGCGACGCTTGATGCCCTGGCTAGGCCCCCCGCATGTACCGAGCGCGCTCTTCGCCTTTCTCTCGCGGGATCTTCTGAACCAGTATGCGCTTCTCGGCAATCAGTCCGCTCAGAAATCGCCGGGCGTACTGCTGGTTGATGCCGGCCAACCTCCGTGACTTCAATGTGGCTCCGACTTTTTAGCCGGAGCAGTTTCCGAAAGGGCGATACGATGTGAAGGATCTACAAATGCATCAATAGGCTCAGCACTTAATTCACTTTCCGCAGCGGATGATCGCTCCGCACTCGCTTATCGAAATTGACGTGATAACTCCCCACCGTTAAGTCTCCAATCCCGTCGAGGCTTATCGATTCCCGGACTTACCGGTGCGAGTGCGTGTTGCCTCCGACTTATTGCATCGAGTGAAGCCCAATCATGTTTCCCTCAGTATCGAAGACAAGGGCGATGAATCCGTATTGACCGATCGACGTTTTTTCTTTCTGAACGCGTCCACCGTTCTGGACAGCGCGGGACGCCTCCACCCCACAGTCGGCACAAGAAAAGTAAATGATGGTTCCTCCACTGCCGGAGTCCTTCCCGTCCATCTTGACGATTGCCCCCGAGGCTCCAGGGATGTCCATCCCCATAGGGAAGGCCCATAATTCGATGCCTGGGCTTTCAAGCCGCTCAAGTGTCACTTGGAAGGTTTTCTGATAAAAGGCTTTGGCTCGTTCTATATCTTGAACATAAAGTTCGAACCAGCCGACGGGATTGCGATTTGTATTCATATTTTGCTTTGGTTTAGGATTGGATTTGACGAGATCTATTCCGGTTGTGGATTTGGAGGAAGGGATTGTGCGGGTTCTTGATAGCACTATGGCTTCTCTCTTGATTGGTGGTTAGTGCGTTGGCGAGCCGAATTGAAAGTAAGCGAGCTGGTTCTCAAACGCCGCAGTCAAACCGGCTCGACGATCAGAAAGCGGTTCCCGTCAGGGTCGCGGAAAAACAACTGCGGCGGCACAGGATCCGCAATAGTGACCTCGACCGAGACGAGCCCCGTCCGGCACTTTCCCTTACGCGCGATCTCCGCGTCCACGTCAACGCCTCTTGCGCGGAGGGTTGCGTGGTCAGCCTCGATATCATCCGTGGTGAACGCGCAATGAGTCTCGTCGCCGCCGGCCGGCTTACCCTCGCTCGGCGGGACCAGGGCAATTGCGATCGCCGAGCCCGGCGGGGCCACTTCAATCCACCGACTACCCTCGGCGTAGGAGAAGTCGGCGCGCTTCTCAAACCCGAGCTTGTCGAGGTAAAACACGAGTGCTCGCTTTTGGTCGGCAACAGGGACGAAGACGGTCGCAACTTGGGTGATACAAATGCCGTTGGCAGTGTTAGTCATCATTCGCTCCTCTCGGATAATTGTGGGTTCCTCAAATCGCGACGCCACACTGAAAAAGCTCGGCTGAACGTCTTTGCGATCCGTTACTTCAGGTGAGTTGGGTCTATTTATATTCGTCGTGGCGGCGCCACCACGCGTAGGGTGCTGACTGGGGCCATCCGGCCGGCGAGTCCTCCCATTCCTCCTGACGGCCGAGAACGGTCCAATCGAGCAGCGTAAAGTTGCTGTCAATTGCTTCGAGAGCACGATCGGTGGTGAAGTAGGTGTGAAAGACGTTCTCGCCATCGCGAAGGAAGGCACTCAGCCCAAAGGTCTCGCCTTCGTCGGTCGTGAGGCCGAAGTCATCGTTGAAGTCATTCTCCGCAGAGGAATACCACGGGACGTTCCAACCCATGCGTCGCTTATAGGCCTCGAGATTGGCGAGCGGCGCGCGTGAGACCAGCGCCAGGGAAGTGTCGCGGGCGTGGAGATGTGCGAGGGGGCCGATGTAATCGACGACCATCGAGCAGCCGGGGCAGCCGGCGGACGGCCAGCCATCGACACTGGGCGCAAACATGAAGTGGTAGATGATGAGTTGGCGGCGACCCTCGAACAGTTCGAGGAGGCGCGTCTTGCCGTTCGGTCCCTCAAAGACGTAATCCTTTTCGATTCGGACCATTGGCAACCGGCGGCGCTCCGCGGCCAGCGCGTCATGCCCCCGTGTCGCGGCCTTCTCTTTGACAAGCAATTGATCGCGCGCTTGTTGCCACTCTGCGCGTGAGACGATCCGCGGCAGGTTAGTTAGTGTTTCGGTTTTGGTGCTCATGATGCAGAATTCGGCGTGGGTCAGTTATCCTTAAGTCGCCACTGCGTCCCTTCAATGGATCAACGAACGAGACGGGACGAAAAGGACACAGCTTTAAAACTTTTCTGAGCAAGCTTGCGGCCTTTAGTTTTCTCCACTCTTTTTGGGCTGCTTTACAGTAGTCCTGTTGGAGCCTTAGATAGTGGTCGCAAATGGCCAAGAGCTTTTTTCGGAGTTCTGGCAGGTTCTCCACCGGCTTTCGGCCTTTTTGACCCCATCGTCGCCCACATCATGCAGTAGCTGGCCAAGTGATCCACTGCGGACTGTGAAATCGGAACGTAGCGAGATTTTTTGAATTTGGCGTCACGAACGTAAATGAGCCGACGTTTGAGATCGACGTCCTCCGATTTTTCGTCTGAACGCCTCTCTGAGGCGTAAACCTATGGAATCATGACGCCCATACGGGCGTTTTTCTTCGCGGAGAGAGGATTTCCTTTGGCCGGCAATACCTCTAATGGCCGGCAAATCAATATTTTGAGCAACAAATTGAGCAACAGAAAATGTGTGAATCGTAACCTTTTGACAGAAAGAATCTGTGTACCAAGACACCTGGGGTGACTGAGCATATCAATATATCGCTTCGCAGTGCTTCGGAGGCGGCCTTTGCGGGCCGCCTTCTTTCTTTGCGACACTTAAACGTCAAAAAGGGGGGCGGCTTCTCTCAATCAACGGGACTGAAGATTCGCCGCGCGCCGTGGAACCGCAGCAGAGATTCACGTCGTTTGCGCCGAGGCGTTGGTGAGAACCTTGTTTCAAAGCGCAGTAACCCGGCTTCTCCCGTTTAAGTAACGATTGCCTTAAAGACAGGGGTTCAACTCCCCTCGCCTCCAAGTTGCTTGCTATCAGTAGCTTATGATTAGCAATGGCATAAATGGATAGCGCTTTGGATAACGCATTTGATGAAACTTAGGAAGATTTGAGGGTATTTGAAGCGGGCAAATGCCCCGTGCTTAATCACTGGGTTGTACGACGCCCGTCAAAGCGGCGGTTCGGCATAACCAACCAGGAGCCGTTGAACGCTGACTCGAAATCAGGCGACCGAGCAATCGGTCCGTGGGTTCGAATCCCACCCCTTCCGCCAGTTTAGTAAAGGATCTACGAAGTTTTGGCGGACTCTGCAATTCAGATCGAGAAACTGAATCAGCCACAGAATAGTCGCGTTAAAATTGATGCAACATGACAAACCAACCACAATCCGCCAACAGTTCTAGAACTGCGCTCAGGCGGCAAAGCGAGCGTTCGCGCCCGTAAAGACGGCCTCTTTGAGACGTGAGGTTAGAACGTGTCGGCGGTTCGATTTCACCCCTAGCCATAGTCCTTCCAACTGAACGACTTACGCCGGAACAGAAGCGAAAAAAGGCTGATTACACGGATCACATAACGGCTGTTTTCCCAATGCCACCCCTGGAACGCCGTTCAAAGTGCACCCCGCCGGGTGGGAACGACTTATTTGGATACTACGAACTTGAGCCCGATGAACCCCGAGCCGGCCCTGCGACCCCATTTGGGAACAGAAGGTTGCTGGTTCGAATCCAGTCGTCCCGAGAGCAAGTTCTAAAGCCCATCGGTGGGCAACCAAATGCATCAAAGGCCTTGAAGTCCAGAAGGAGCTCCAAGCCGTTTCGCCCAAGGGGCGCGTCGTCATAAGTACGGCGAACGACCACGACTCAGTGCAAAATGCGGCCATACAGGCTGGGCTATCGCCTATTTCGTTCAACGTTTTGATGACGAGGCCTTTCTCGCTGCCGTCAAGCCATGGCCTTGGAGAGCTGAATGTGCTGACAGCGCCTTTTTAAGTGCTTGACTCAAGCAAATTCAAATCAGTTTCCTTCCTTTAAATCTGCTTTCACCGGCAGGCTGAATTCGAAAGTGGCCCCGCGGGCTGAATTGCGCGTTGCCCGAAGTCGGCCGCCGTGGTTCTCTATGATCGAGCGCACGATGGCGAGGCCCATGCCCATTCCTTTTGATTTGGTCGTGAAAAAAGCATCAAAAAGCCGTGGCATGACTTCAGGCTCTATGCCCTTACCCGAGTCGCTAACCGCGACTTGGATGCGCCCAGCTTCGGGTTGACTTGCACGCAACACTACTTCGCGCGGGCCGTCAACACTCTCACAGACAGATTCGAACGCATTCATGAGGAGATTCATGAACACCTCAATAAGCTCAGTCCGGTTGCCAATAACAATCAGAAGCGTGGTCGGCAGATCAAGCCGCAGAGCGATGTTTTTTAACGTAGCATCTGGTCTAACGATGCGTTCGACATCACAAAGAATTTGGCGGAGATCGACGCGCGACATCTGCACACTATCTCGTTGAAAGAGTGCCCGAAGATTTCGGATCGTTTCAGCCGCCCGAGCGTTGTCCTGGATAATGTCCTCGAGGGCGGCTTTTACCTCCACCAACTCCGGCCTTTCCGCAGCAAGCAGACGGCGCGCCGCTTGCGCGTTAGACTGGACTGCTGTGAGCGGTTGGTTGAGCTCATGCGCAATTGAAGCA
>WNFL01069449.1_pt1 | contig 14080 bp, 11 predicted proteins | sample 5400361 | NCBI WGS metagenome assembly WNFL01 (sample SAMN13153351, study PRJNA577476) | soil metagenome | isolation source: 40 cm soil on Douglas fir-dominated hillslope | place: USA:California | collected 2013-09-17
CCACCTGGAGATCATGGAAATACTCCTCAATTCAGCTTCGCGGAAAAGGCTTGCTATTGGCGCTGGCGCAGCGCTCTGCCTGATCTATGTGCTGCTGGCTGGGCGGCTTTTTCTCGCATCCGCGTTTGGTGAAAAACCGGAATTAGTGAGCCTGCAGCGCGCGGCCCGTCTTGACGCCGGAAACGCAGACTACCGTAATCATCTGGGACGCTACTACGCACTGGTGGCCAGAGATCCAGGCGCAGCTATCGAACCCTACCGCGCCGCCGTGCAACTGAACCCGCACTCAGCCCGCTACTGGTTCGATCTGGCCTCCGCCTACCAAGTGCTTGGAGATATTTCGAATCAAACCTGGGCGCTGGAACACGCAATAGAGGCCGACCCGACCACGCCTGACGTCGCCTGGGAAGCCGCCAACTTCTACCTCGTGCGAGGAGACACTGAGAAGGCTCTGCGTGAATTCCACGTGGTTTTGGAGAATAGAATGAACCCTCCCTCGCCCCGCTCGCAATTCAGTTCTGCTGGCGCATCAACCCCGATGTGGACATGCTCCTACGCGACGTTGTTCCGGCCCGGTCCACGGCCTATATCGCGTTTCTCAGCCTGCTCATGACCAGGCAGGAGACGGCAGCTACGACGAAGGTTTGGGCTGCCCTGATGGCAACACCCGAATCCTTTGAGCAGCGCTTCGCCTACAACTATATTCAGTATCTGTTTGATCACAAGGACGTGGATCAAGCCCGTCTCGTATGGCAGCAAGCGGCCCCGCGCTTCGGCCTCTCCGCTTACTTGCCAACGCGAAACAATTTAATTGTCAACGGCGATTTCAATCTCGACGTTCTGAACGGCGGCTTCGACTGGCAATATCAGAGACAGCGCAGCGTCACGCTGACCCTTGATCCCAGCGATTTTCATAGTGGGCATCGTTCGCTGCTGATCACCTTCGATGGGCCGGGAGTTAGCGATGCCGGGATTCGTCAATTCATCGCGGTTCAGCCCAAGACTCTCTACGAATTTTCCTCATACTATAAGAATGCAGAACTCCTGGGTGCCGGCGGCCCTCATCTTACAATTCAGGATGCTTTCACACAGGCAGTCTTGTACGACAGCGACGAACTGAAAGAAGCGGGATTCTGGAAATCTGCTACTGGCGAATTCACCACGGGAGACGACTGTAGACTGCTCGTTCTGCACGTGCGGCGCTTGCCGGCAGGTAGTCCCATCCGTGGTAAGCTCTGGGTCGACGATTTCCGCCTCGTGGCCAAGCGGCAATAACTCCTCGAATCCAGTGCATTCAATCCTATGAGCGTGACCCGAAATCCCGAACGCCATCGCCGCGAACGCGCGGCCCACGCCGAAACAGCCCTGCTGTATGGGATTTTCGGCCTGCTCTTGTTTGGCCCTCTCGCTTTCGGCGCAGTCGAACCCTGGTCCATGTTCCTGATGGAGGCTGGCTCCGCCGCTCTGCTTCTTTTGTGGATCGGCAAGCAGGTTGTGGAAGGCGAAATGAAGATCAGGCGGAATCCCTTGTTTCTTCCAATGGGAGTATTTGGCCTGCTCATCGTTTCGCAACTCGTCTTCCGCAGGAGCGCGTACCGGCACGACACGATATCACTGGCACTCCTGTACTCTTCCTACGCCGTGCTGTGCTTTCTCGCCGGCCAAACCCTGATCCGGGACACGCAGGGTCGCACTCTCGCGCTTGTTTTTTCCCTTTACGGCGCCACGCTGGCCGGCTTTGCCTTGCTCCAGGGAATCTCGTCGAATGGAAAGCTGTACTGGATTCGCCAACCCCGCATGGGAGGCTGGATCTACGGGCCCTATGTAAACCACAACCACTACGCCGGCCTGATGGAGATGCTTGTTCCCATTCCCCTCGTGCTGGCGCTGACCCATCTGGCTTCCACCAGAGCCCGCGCTGTGGCCGCCGCCGCCGCGGCCGTAATGGTGGGCACCATCTTTCTTTCTGGATCGCGGGGCGGCATGCTCGCGATTGTCGCCGAACTTATCATTCTGTCGGTCTTGCTGGTCAAGCAAAAGCGCAGCCTGCGCACCGCCTTGGGCGTCGGCCTGTTTCTCGCAATTGTTGTTGGATTGCTCACCTGGGTCGGCGGCGCCGAACTCAGCAAGCGCCTCGCCACCGTTGGTCCTTTACACTCCGAGATCTCCAGTGACGTTCGCACCAACATCAACCGCGACGGTTTGAAAATGTTCCTGAAGAAGCCGGTTCTGGGCTGGGGTCTGGGAACATTTCCTGTCGTGTATCCGCAATTCCGCACCTTCTACACTAATTTCTTCGTCAATGAAGCTCACAACGATTATCTGCAGCTGCTGGTGGAAATGGGTCTGCTCGGATTCGGCACGATGCTCTGGTTTCTATTTACGATCTACACCCGCGCCATCAAGAAAATCGGGAACTGGACCGGGGAGATCAGTGGCGCCGTCGCACTGGCCTGCATGCTCGGCTTAAGCGGCATCCTGGTCCACAGCGCGGTCGACTTCAATCTGCAGATTCCCGCCAATGCCGCCCTGTTCTACGTGCTGTGCACCATCGCAGCCTCGAAGCCCTTCGCACAACCCGCCCGGAAACGCCGCGCGGTGCGGAGCACACCTCCCGAGCAAGTTGCGGCCTCGCCGGAAGCGCTGCATCAACCCGCCACAAATTTCTGATTACTGCTCGCGAGATTGAGTTTTCTCCGCGTCAGTCCTGTGCGCTCTTCGCGATTTGAGGCGTTGGGGTTCGACAGACCTTCGAAGCTTGAACCGCGGAGAACAGCTGCGGAGGCCGCGAGTGTGCGACGTGTTGCTTAAGGCACTGCCGGACTGACCGGATTGTCACTCCGCAGAAGCACCCACGCTGTGACCCCACCCACCACCACCAATCCCGCGCCGACGGCAACGGTGGAGTTCAGTATGCCGCCGCCGGCCGCCGGAGCGGCGCCTGCGGCGCGTTTCTTGTCTTTCTTCTTCTTCTCGCCCTGGTCGGATTGCTCGTCCCGTGTAGTCTCCTGCCCTTGGGCCAGCGTAACCGTACCGGTGTCGTCGGTTACGGTCAGGTCCCCCTTGCGGGCGGCGATGCGCACCGTTCCGTCAATGTCGGTCACGTTAAATTCAGTCCAGGCATTGGAAACCGGCGAGACGCGTACATCGCCGGCCGTGGTGGCGACGCCTTTGGAGGTGGAGACGCTCACGCCTCCATGTTCCACCTTCAACGAGGTGCCTTCAAACTGCACCAGAGAATCGCCGAGGACGGTGATACTGGAACCAGGCGCATGGATGTTGGCCGCCGAGTCAGACCGCGTTTGCACCAGGTCGCCGGCAAAAATTGCTGAGGACTTAGGAACGTGAGCGCCGTTCAACCAGGCAGCACCATCGGCGTAAAGCATGGCTGCCCCGGTATCGGCGGCAAATAGCGAAGCAGGCACGATCAGCAGTAGCACGTAACTTACCATTCCGCGGAAAGCAGACATGCCCATCCCACGCTCCGTTAATAACTAAGTTGGTGACTGTTAAGGCATCGTACCCTCCAATGTTCTTGGCAGTCAATGCTATTTGTGCTGTTGAGCGGCTGCTTCTGTGGAAAACTCTTCGGATGCAGAGAAATCTTTTTCACCACGGAGACACGGAGACACGGAGAAAATCTCTGAATTGTCCTGTTCCTTTTTTCTGGTTCCAGGTTTTTCTCCGTGTCTCGTGCCTCCGTGGTGAGCAGCTTTTTGCGAAAGCTTCGTCAGCGCCATTGATCAACCGCCTTCCACCAGATCAAGCGCAGCCACTCATCCACGAAAGTCTTCGCCCATTGGCGATGAGTCCACCATCTGACACCGAACTGCGCTTCGTCGCTAGCGGCAGCCACCGAGTACTCATGCCCGGGGATTTCACGTCGGAAAACGCTCAACGCGCGCCGGGTGTGGAAATCCGAGGTCACGATCAGCACGCTCTTGCCGCCCTCGCGTGCGATGCACTTCTCCGCGTTTTTCGACTCGTCTTTCGTCGACAGTCCGTCGATGGGACATAGCCTAATCGACGCGGCCTGCGGCAGATTCTGAATGTACTTCTGTGCCAACTCCGTCTGCGTGAATTCGTAGATTTTCGCATTCGTCGGCACATCCAACACGATCCGCCGCCCATACCCCTGCGTCAGAAGTTGCAGGGCCCGCTCCGGACGACGGTCCGTTTCCCCCGCCAGCACCAGGATCACATCGGAGGACCGCGGCGCATCCAGCACAAGAAAGCCGCCAGCCTTCGCGGCCAACACCACCGCCAGGCATCCCAGCAGCGCCCAAGCCAGCAACCACGACCGCCTCAGTTTCTTCATAGATTCCCAACTTCGGAAACAAGTCCTGATTCCTCAGGTCTTTTCACCGCGCCATCGCCGTGTCTTCCCGCAACTGCGTGCTAAAATCGAAAACGCATCCAGCACAAAGAAGAATCCACGCCCTGTCGCGAAGATGACGAATCACTCTGCCTCAAACGGTTCCCCCGATCTACTCAAGAACAAGATCCAGCAGCGTAAGGCGCGGGTCGGCATCATCGGCCTCGGCTACGTAGGACTGCCGCTGGCCCTGCTCTTCAGCGAGCAGAGATTTACCGTCACCGGCTTCGACATCGATCCGCGAAAAATCGAAACCCTTGCCCAGGGCGGATCCTACATCTATCGCATCAGCGCCGAAGAGATCCAGAAAGCCAAGGTGCAAGGCTTCTCCGCCACCTCCGACTACGCCCAGTTGGTTGAGATGGATGCCGTCATCATCTGCGTCCCCACCCCTCTCAACCAATATCACGAGCCTGATCTCAGCTTCATCACTGATACCACACACGCCATCGCGCCCCATCTCCAGGCCGGCCAGTTGGTGATTCTCGAGAGCACAACCTACCCCGGCACAACAGAAGAAGTGATGGTGCCGATTCTGGAGAAAGAAAACAAGAACGGCCTGAAGGCTGCACGCGCCAACTCCAACGCTGGGCAGGAGTTCTTTGTCGCCTTCTCGCCCGAGCGTGAAGATCCAGGCAACACCACGGTCGCACGTCGCGACATCCCCAAAGTCGTAGGCGGGCTGAACCCACAAGCCTCGGAGTTAGCCGGCGCCCTCTACGGATCTATCTTCCACCGCACCGTTCCCGTCTCCTCGCCCGCCGCGGCTGAGATGACAAAGCTGCTCGAAAATATCTACCGCTGCGTCAACATCGCGCTGGTCAACGAGCTGAAGCTGCTCTGCCTGCGCATGGGGCTCGACATCTGGGAGGTCATTGCCGCAGCCTCCACCAAACCTTTCGGCTTTCACCCTTTTTATCCCGGCCCCGGCCTCGGGGGACATTGCATTCCCATCGATCCCTTCTACCTGTCCTGGAAGGCCAAGGAATTTGACTTTCGCACCCGCTTCATCGAACTGGCGGGAGAGATCAATAACAATATGCCGTATCACGTTCTCGCCTCCATCGGTGGAGCCCTGAACCGGCACAAGAAATCGTTGAACGGGGCCCGAGTCCTGGTTCTGGGCGTGGCCTACAAGAGAGACATCGACGATCTGCGCGAGTCCCCGGCCCTCACCATCATCGAGCTCTTACAACATGAAGGCGCCCAGGTCAGCTATCACGATCCCTACTTCCCTTTCATCGGCAAGGGACGCAAATACGACCTGCAGATGAAGCGCACGGAACTGGAGCAACTGGGCCAGTACGATTGCATCGTGATCGTCACCGATCACTCCGACTACGACTATAAGAAGATTGTCGGCGAAGCTCAGCTGGTCGTCGATACTCGCAACGCGACCAAAGGTATCGACAGTCCCAAAGTTGTCCGGTGCTAAACTCCTGCGCTAATCAGAGGTGCCGACAAGGCAGTATCCGGCCACATATTTGCACGCTTCGATCTGGTTTGATTGAGATTTCGCTCACCCGTCTGCTCGGTTGGCGGTCCCCGAAGCGGCCGTTCGAACAGCTCTCCGGGACGTAAAAGACTCGTGCCGGATGTAATTTATTGCTCTTTACTTGCTCCGACCGGGCTGGCCGCCGGCAAAGCAGGCGTAAGTAATTGAAGGATCAACGGGATAAACTTTTTAGTTGACTGCGGAATGGCCTTTCTCGTGCAGCTTTCGCCCACGGGGTAGTAGACTAAAGGCTTACAGACCTCGGCACTCCAGGTTCCCACGGTGCTCGGTCTGAGAAACTTCAACCCTAAACTGGTGTTTCCAGGAATTGGCGAGTAAAACGCGGATATGAGTTCTTCTGCTTCCCAAGAGACTCTCTTCTCCCTTCTGCCGAAGACGAGAACGCCTTGGACGGAATTCGTTTTTAGCACCGGCGCGCAGGCTTTGGCGATTGCGTTTCTGGCTTGGGTGCGCCTGTTGCATCCTGCAGTGTTCTCGCCTCCCGAACACATCTACCATTCGATGGGGATTGTGACCACTCCCGTTCCGGTTAATCATCAACCACAGCCGCTGAGCCACTTGAAGCCCGTCGTGGTCGCTACCGTGGACCCGCCCACCACCGCGTTACGCCTTCCCGCGCCACAGCCGAAAGCTCCGAAAATAGAAGACGCTGCCGCTCCGACGGTGCACGTCGCACTCAGGAAGCTGGATCCGCTCCCGCTCAACTCCGCCCCCGTGATTCCCAAACAAGCGGTGAAGACCAACGTATTTTCTACCGGAAGTTCGGCCACTCCCACCACCGCGCGGGCTCCCTCTCAGGTGCAGACTGGGGGCTTCGGCGACCCGAATGGAATTCCTGCCAAAGCGGGCCAGGGTAAGCCCGTCAACATCGCAGCCCTCGGAAGCTTCGATCTGCCGTCCGGCCCAGGCTCTGGCAACGGTACCGGCGGAGCCAAAGGAGTCCCGGGCGTGGTTGTGAGTTCCGGATTTGGCAACGGCACTGCCACCCCAGACACGCGCCCTCGCGCATCCGCGACTACGGTTCAATCAAGCGGCTTCGCCAGCGCTGATGTTCCCGCTCCGCCCACCGTGCGCTCTCACACCTCAGAAACCGCGACCAAAGTGCTGCCCGCCGAAATCCTTTCCAAGCCAACTCCCGTCTATACTCAAGAGGCCCGGAGTCTGCGGATTGAAGGCGAAGTTCTCTTGGAAGTTGTTCTGGAGGCTTCCGGCAGCCTCCGCGTAGTGCGCGTCGTGCGCGGCTTGGGCCACGGCCTCGATGACAACGCGGTCAAGGCCGCCGAACAGATCCACTTTAAGCCGGCGATAAGGGATGGCCAGCCAACCGATTCCACTGTCGTCTTGCATATCATTTTTCAGTTGGCATAATTTGTCTCCAAAAGGTCGTTTATGCGTATTTCCCAGGTGAGTTCGCTTTCATTCTTGTTGTTGCTGTCATGGACTTTGCCCGCAGTGTCCCAGGATCCGACGCCTGCCGCACCACAAGCCGCGGGCAGCGATGCTACTCCGGCGGGCCAAGGCACAGGAAGTCTTTCTGCGCCCCCTCCAGCCTCGTTCAATGACGTCTTGGACCGGGTCGTTCAGAGAGAGCATCTCTTCCTGGCCCAGATGCGCCACATGCGTCCCATGGTCGAGACCTATCTTCAGGATCTCAAGAACGACAAAGACGGAAACGCTTCCCCGGTGAAGGACCAGTATTTTCTCGGCCGCCTCGATATGAGCGATGGACCCGAAGACACTTCATTCGTTGGTCAACCCGGCTTCGGTCAGCGCATGCTCAACCGTCTGACGGGCCTCTACGCCATGCGCTTCCTTCCTTTGGGCTTCGCCCAGATGGTCGTCCTCGACACCGATTTCCAGCGGAAGTACTACAAGTTCACCTTCGTGCGGCGCGAGTTTTTGGGTGAAGTACGCTGCATCGTCATCGATGTCGAACCTAAAGAAGGGTCAGGCACATCGCGCTTCATGGGCAGAATCTGGGTCGAGGATCAGGATTACAACGTCGTCCGCTTCAACGGAACTTATTCGCCCCACCCCAAGACCGCCTACTACCTGCACTTCGATAGTTGGCGCTTGAACATGCGCCCCGGCTCCTGGATGCCCGCTTACATTTACAGCGAGGAATCCGACTTCAAGTACGGCATCACCAAGAGTTTGCACTTCCGTGCGCAGACCCGTCTCTGGGGATACGACTTGAAAGCACTCAACAAGAATTCGGAGTTTACCCAGATTCTGGTGGATTCTCCCCAGGACTCATCTTCAGTTAAAGACCAGAGCGATGTGGCCGCCGACGCGACCCCCGTGGTTGCCGAGCGAATGTGGGAACGCCAAGCCGAAGACAACGCGGTCGAGCGCATGCAGAAGATCGGCCTGCTCGCCCCTCCCGGCGAAGTAGACAAGGTTCTCCAGACCGTCGTCAACAACCTGCTGGTGACCAACAACATCGACCTTCAGGGGGACATCCGCTGCCGCGTCCTGCTGACTTCTCCTCTGGAATCATTCACCATCGGCCACACCATCGTGATCAGCCGTGGCATGCTCGACGTGCTGCCCGATGAGGCCTCGCTCGCCATGGTCCTGGCCCACGAACTCAGTCACATCGTGCTGGGCCACCACTTCGATACTAAAACGGCGTTCAACGACCGCATGTTCTTCGCCGACGAAGACTCGTTCGCGCGGCTCGACTTCAAGCATCGTCCGGCCGAAGAAGATGCCGCCGACACTAAAGCTGTGGAGTTGTTGAAGAACTCTCCCTACAAAGACAAACTGGGCACTGCGGGATTGTTTCTGAAGGCCTTGCAGGAACGCGCTCCCGTTCTACCCAACTTGATTCGCCCGCATCTGGGCAACAGCCTGGCGCAAGGCAAGAGCATTCGGATGTCCGCGTTGCTGGCTTCCGCGCCGGAACTGCAGCCTCAACGCACCGATCAGATCGCCGCTCTTCCCCTCGGCGGACGCATCAAGCTTGATCCCTGGACGGACCAGGTGGAAATGGCGAAGGCAAAGCCGGTCGCGCTGATCTCAGCGAAAGAAAAAATGCCTTTCGAGATCACGCCCTTTTTCCCTTACCTCACCCGACTCTCCATTCCCCAGCGCGAGAAGGTCGCGCTGACTGCTCCCGCCCCGAAATAGAAACGGGAGCAGCAGAGTTCTTTTGCCATGGAGGGGAAAAAGGTTGGGAAGGCCACGGCTTCAGAGGCTGCGGAAAAACTCACAAATGCGTCGCCTGACGTGAATGCGTCCGGTGACGTGGAAGAGCCGCGCTTCAGCGCCGCGTAAGGCCTTCAGATAAGTGCGGGCTTCAGCCTCTGAGGTTTCGCTTTTAGTGATTCGGAACGCTGACGGGAAGGCGCTCACGCACGCCGAGCGGCGCGCAGTATAGATCTCGATTCCAATCGCGCCAGCGATTACTGACCGATGGAGCTGCCAACGTTGGAGAACACATTGTTGGCGTTCGATCCGATAAGCCGGATTGTCCCCACCACGATCACCAGAATCACAGCCAGCATCACCGCATACTCGGCGATATCCTGACCACTGTCATCGTTCCAAAGTTTTTGCAGAAAGTTTGCCACGGGCTCCGTCTCCTTAGAATTTGTCTTAACCGTAGTCCCTCTCATCCCACTAGGGAAAAAGATCACAAATCTTTGACCGGATCAATTTGTATCCCGAGGCTGGTCTTGAGAAAATCATATGCGTCGGGCCAGCGCCCGCCAATAGCCCGTATGTGCCATCCCAGTTACCTTAGTTCGAGCCTCTACGTTACTAATCAGCCAATGCTCTTCAGGGGGAGCGACTGGTTCACGGCGAACAGAGCCAGTTCCAGCCGCGTCGATACTCCCAGCTTGTCGAAAATATTGCTCAGATGGTGCTTGACCGTATCTTCGCTGATCTTGAAGTATTCCGCAATTTCCTTATTCGAGTACCCCGCCACCACTGCGGCAACAATCTCCAACTCTCGCGGGGTCAAGCCGAATTTCTTCTGCCGCGCTTCGTCGCTGGAAGACTGCACCAGCGTTCGCAGGTATTGCACCAGGTTGGAAACGCTCTCCCGTCCCACCCAGTACTCCCCTGACATCACCGTGTGGATCGCTTTAAGCAGCAACTGAGTGGCAGAATCTTTCAACACCACTCCCCGCGCGCCCAACTGCAGAGCCTCCACAATTTGGCTCTTCTCCGCCGCCGCCGTCAGCAAGATCACGCGCACAGGAGTTACATTCGCCCCCGTGCCCGTGCTCAGATCCCGCAGCGCCTCCAGGCCCGGATGTTTGGGCATCGCCAGATCCAGCAAAAGAATGTCAGGCTTCAACTGGCGCGCCAGTCTTACAGCTTCCGCGCCGTCCGAGGCCTCACCCAGAACCTTCAAATCCGGTTCCGCTTCCAGAAGCCGCCGCAGTCCATCCCGGAAAATCGGATGGTCGTCAGCGATCACGATACGAACAGGCTGTGCTTTCTTAAAGTTCATCGGAAACTTCTCCACTCTTTGGAACCTTGACTTCCAGGCGCGTCCCCACACCGGGATTCGATTCTACCGTGAGCGCGCCTGCAATTAGACGGACACGCTCCTTGATGATCATTGGCCCCTTGCCCATCTGATCAAGTTCTCCCTGCGTCAGCCGGCCGGAGAAAGGAAAACCTTTGCCATCGTCCTCCATCGTCAGGCTCCACTGGCTGTCACTCGAACTCAGCCGCACCAGGGCGTGGCGCGCTCTGCTGTGCTTGCGCACATTGACCAGCCCCTCCTGCACAATTCGCAACAGTTCCCGGCAGACTTTATCTGGCATCTCCAGTTTTCCGATGTCGGTCACGAAACGCGCGGAGATCCCCGTCTCCCGCTCAAACCGTTCCACTGCGTCAGTCACCAGGCTGAGGAATCTTCGAGCATCCACGTCGATCGACTTCATCTGCTGCATCAGTTCCCGCAGCTTCAGAACTTCTTCCCGCAGCAAGCCCTGGATCCGCCCCAGCTCGCCGCCTACCACCGCCGGTGTAGTATCCGCCTGGCGCCGCAGAACATCGACCTGCATCTCCACGGCGATCAGCGACTGCACCGCTCCATCGTGCAGTTCTCTGGCAAACCGCGCGCGCTCCGCCGCTCCTGCCCGGCGCCTTAGCCGGTGCAGCAGGTAGACGTTGTACACTGCCGGCCCCACCTGGCGAAGCAAGTCGAGCAGAAAACGCAGCTCTTCTTGCGTCTCGCCTTTCCACGACGGATCAAACACGAAGATTCGTCCCCGCCACTCGCCTCCGAACACGAAGGAAACCGCAATTAAAGACTTGAAAGCCTGCCGCTCCTTTAGTTGATCCAGCGGCTCGGTGGCGGGCGATGGCACGGGGTTGCCTTCACGGTCGAGTGCGATCACAGACCAGCGGTCTCCCTCGCTCGTTGCATAAAACACCTCTCCCGGAAAGTTTTCCAGGTAACTCTTCGCCTCTCGCGGGCCGGAATCCAGCCAGACAAAATCGGAAGCCGCGTCCTCTCCACCGCGCAACTCTCCCAGAAAAGTGCGATGGCTGTGAATCTCCTGTGACGCGATCAGCAGCCGCGCCGCCCCGTACATGCTCACGATTTCCCCGCACATCTGCTGCAGCGTTCCCGTCAGCCCCGCGTCCACTCGCACCTTGGCCAGCATGCGGGTCACTGCGGCCTTCTCCGCCCGCAAATGCTTTTGCTGCTCCGACAAGTAACCCAGCAACAATCCCATCACCAGCAGGTACACCGACAACATGAACAGCCGCTTCGGCTCGAACTCGGTCGTATTCATCTGCAGACCGGAGAAAATTTGCCAGGGTAAGCTTCCCCCACGCGCCGCCCATACATGGAACAACAAGAAGCTCTCTGCCCAAAGCAAAATCACTTCCGCCGCCGCCGTGCTCAGCGTCTCCCACAAGCCCCACCGGTAAGCCGCCGCGGTCAGCACGAAAACAAAAAACAGGATGAACGGACTTCTCGGACCGTCCCCAAACACCGAGATGAACGCTGGCCACACAATGTCGGCTGTGTGCACCAGAACGCGAAACCGGGCCGTCGACGCTTTCCGACGCCGCAGCAGCATCAGCACCAGGATGCTGTTCCCCATATAGAACCCGAGCAGCCCGTAGGCCGCCGGGGAATTGCCCAGTTCTGTGGGGTCCATGCGGATTGCGACCAGCGCGGAGACAGCCAGAAACACTCGAGCCGTGGCTAGCCACCGCTCGATCCGGCGAACTTCGCTCGGGTCGGCCGGGGCTTGCGCTCTTCCCAGGAAACGTTGCTTTAATTCCACGTGCAATTTCCAGTCACTTCCCGTTGGACAGCAGATTGGACAGGTTTAGGATTGCTTCGCATATTATTCATAAGAAAGACGGGGAGCAAGCAAAACTTTGTGGCGGCTTATCCCTGGAGGTTTGCTCCTTCTTCTGCCCTACCCTTTTGCCCTTGTTTTGAGTTACTTCCGTAACCCGGACCTTCCCAAATCCCAGTCTAGAATGATCGCGAGGATTGTTTTGTTGCGCACCTATTCGAAGCTCTGGGCCGCGGCAGTCGCCGCCTGTCTGGCGACCTTGGTTCTGGCTGCGCTTTTTCTGCCTCAGTCCTTTCGTCTTACCGCCCTCAGCGATGTGGTTCAGTGCCTCTTGCTATTTTCCGGAACAGTTGCCCTCATCCCCCACGCGGTGAACTCGCGCGGCCGCTTGCGCCTGTTCTGGACGCTGATCGCTGCCGGAATTGCCTTCTGGCTTATTTACCAGTTGTTCTGGACTTACTACGAAGTCTGGCTGCGCACCGATGTCCCCGACCTGTGCGCGGCCGACATGATTCTGTTTCTGCACATTGTGCCGCTGATGGCCGCTCTGGCGCTCCGTCCTCACGCCCCGCAGGATGAATATGCCGCGCGTCTGCGACGCCTCGATTTTGCCTTGATGATCGTTTGGTGGGCTTATCTCTACATCCTCATCGTAATCCCCTGGCAGTATGTCGTGGCCGATGTCGCAGCCTACAACGGCAACCTGAACTGGCTGTATCTCATCGAGAAAGTCGCATTTCTTGGCACCTTGTTGATGGCCTGGATGGGAAGCAAGGCCGGCTGGAAAATTTTCTATGCCAGTCTATTCGGCGCCTGCTTTACCTACGCCGCCAGTTCTCACATTGCCAATTGGGCCATCAACCGGCATGTCTACTACAGCGGAAGTCTCTACGACATTCCCCTCGCGGTTTCAATGGCCTGGATCACCGGGATCGGTTTGTGGACCCGCGAGCGCGAACCGCAAGCCAGTGCCCGCTCCACTTCCACATCGCACGGCGTATGGCTGGCCCGGTTGGGCATGATCGCGGCCTTTTCGCTGCCCTTGTTCGCCGCGTGGGCTTTACTCGACACTGCCGTTCCGTCGCGTATTCGTTCCTTTCGCCTGGTCTCAACTCTGGCCGCGTCACTGCTCATGGGCGTCATGGTTTTCATCCGTCAGCGCCTGCTCGACCGGGAACTGCTCCGCCTGTTGACCCACTCTCGCGACTCCTTCGCTAACCTGAAACGTTTACAGACACAGATCACGGAGTCGGAAAAACTAGCTTCGATCGGACAACTGGTAGCGGGCGCCGCCCACGAACTGAACAACCCCATCACCGCCATGCTGGGCTATTCCGATCTCCTGCTGACGACAACTCTCACCCCGGAACAACATGAACTGGCGGCGAGAATCGGACAACATTCCCGCCGCACCCGATCTCTGGTCGCCAGCCTGCTCAGTTTTGCCAAACAAGGCCCGGCCGCGATGGCTCCCATAGATCTCAACGCCTTGCTGCGCACTGCCGTCAAACTCTCGCAACCGCAGTGGCAAGGTCTCAAGATTGAAGTGCGCACTGAGCTTCCGCCAGAACTGCTGCTCGTTCGCGGGGATTCCAACCAGTTGCTCCAGGTCTGCGTGCAGATCATCAATGACGCTCTGCATGCGGTGCGTCCGCACAGCAGCCGCACCCTGACCATCGCCGCGGAACGCAAAGATGGCCTCGGCATCATTACTATCTCCCACGCCAGCCTCGCCCAAGGCTCGGCCGAAAGTGAATCCGGAAACTGGGCCGCCACTGAAACTGAGGAAGACCAGACGCTCTCCGGCCTCGGACTGAACGCATGTCAGGGTATCCTGCAGCAACACCATGGACAGATTTTCTGGCAGCAAGATCGAAGCACGGGAACTACCATCCGCGTCGAGAT
>WNFL01145578.1_pt1 | contig 14079 bp, 13 predicted proteins | sample 5400361 | NCBI WGS metagenome assembly WNFL01 (sample SAMN13153351, study PRJNA577476) | soil metagenome | isolation source: 40 cm soil on Douglas fir-dominated hillslope | place: USA:California | collected 2013-09-17
CCTTGCCGGAGACGTGACACGGCTACTGCCGAACGTGTTTGACCAATTCGCCCCAGGGCGCAGCGTGATCGTAACTGACGCGTATCTGGCTGTGTTTCTGCCGCCCGGGGCCCGCGCGGAACTGGTCAAGATCATGGCCGATGCCGGCCAGATCCGCGCGGTGACTTGGCTGTCGCTCGATCCGCTCGTCCCGCTGGGGCCATCGGGCCGTGACAGCGTGCAGGGCCTCGAGTTGCCTGATTCGCTGATCCGCGACTACCAGGAGCAAGGCGTCTTCGCCGTGCTCGGGGCTCGGAACTTTCATCGTGGAAGGCAGGATGGGCGACTGCTGGCACGCGCACACCCGTCCGGCCAGTGGGTCGAATGGCTCAACTTAGGAACTGGCTGGGTGCCATCGCGCTGAGTACAGCGATTGGGCGGAGATCGTGCGCGGGTCGAACGTGGCGAATCGGTCCCGCTCATCGCCTACCGGCCACGATAAGCCGCGCCCGAGCGCCCCGTGCGGGAGTGCCGCCGAACTGTTGCGGTTTGGCCTACGGTCTGAGTATGCCTGCCAGGAAGCTGCCCACGCCCCAGGACGCGGCCACTGCCCGGCGGATCCTGCTCGACGGGCTGGCCCGCGACGCTGACATCTTCGTGCTCGTGAACGAGATCGCGCCCCTGCATCCCCCCAACAACACCTTCCCGGGCGAGGTCTTCCTCCGCGTGGCCGCCGACGCGCTGGAGTGGTGCGGGGCCAGCCGGGAACAGCCGCTGGCGCTGGAGGGGATCCGGGAGCAGTTCTTGCCCGAATGCACATTCCGCGGACGGCAGAACCACAAGCTCCAGTTCGCCGTCCTGGCCGCCGCCGCGCTGCGCGGCGGAGCCGAGCCCGATCTCCTGGACGAGGTTGCCTGGTGGCAAACCGACGACTTCTGGCGATATGCCCTGTTCGCAGCGGTGGCCTACATCCGTGCTGCCGCCAACGGGGCCGGTGCACCCGTGCGCCAGGCATGCCAGCAGCTGGCCCAGCACCCGGGCTACCCAGCGCCATAACTACCATTTTCGGCGCGCCATTGACAGGCAGCCTAGGGTCCGCGGTCACCCGCCGGGAGCCGCCACCGTCCGCGACCTGCCCGATTCGTCCCGGCCCGCCGGCGGTGAACGGTCCCGCACTGGGTGAATGAGCCCGGAACTGACCACGCGAGACGGTGCGGGTCCTGGGGCGCTGGCTGGCGGCCGGTGAGCGCCGAGGCGATCTCCCGGGCGCTCAACCTGGCCCCGATCACAGCTGACCACTGCGGGCAGCCTTCGAGCACATGCATGGATCTGATTATCAGATAGCATGGGAGCATGCGAACGATGACCGCTACTGAGGCCTCGCGAAACTTCTCTGACTTGCTCGACGCGATCGAGCGGGGTGAGACCGTCACGATCACCCGGGGCCACCATGCGGTGGCCGAGATCATGCCTGCCCGGCGCCGCACCGGGGCCGACCTGCGGACCGCCCTGGAGCAGATCCCCCCGCCTGATGACCGGTTCGCGGCGGACATCGCGGCCGCGCTCTCGCTGATCTCCAATGAGGGGGAAGACCCGTGGGCCGGCGCCTGATCCTGGACACGAATGTCCTGATCGCCTATGAGCGTGGGACGATTGACCGGGCTGCGCTGGACGCGGACGAGCTGGCTGTCGCCACCGTGTCTGTCGCCGAGTACCGGGTCGGCATCGAGCTCGCTGATACTCCTGCCCGGGCCGCCGATCGCGCCAGAGCCCTGGTCGCGATCACCTCCGCTGTCGAGGTGCTCGACTACACCGAGACCACGGCAGCCTGCCACGCGAAGCTGATCGCGCATGCCCGCCGGGCCGGGATGCCCCGCGGCGCGCACGACCTGATCATCGCCGCCCACGCGGTCCAGACCGAACGCACCGTCCTGACCTTCGACGCCAAGGCACGCTCCGCCGATCTTCCTGGAGTCAGCACCAGCGAGCCGTGACATCCGCGCCGCCAGACTGCCATGCAAGCACCCGGCCGCCAAGCGATCTGGTGCCCCGCAGTGTCAGATCATCCCTCAGGGTGCCGTTGGCTCACGCGAGCGCGTCGCGGTGGCGAAACAGCAGGGCGCCGAGAATCAGTGCGCTTGCGGCCCAGGCGGCGAGTACGGCCAGGCCGATCCATGGTTTCAGCGGTAGGTGCGTGAGGTCGGTGGTGGCCTGGATGTTGAGTCCGGCGTCCATGGGCGACCACTGGTGCAGGCGCCGCTGCCATGCAGGGCTGTTCACGACTATCGCGATCAGTGGAAAGGCGAACAGCAGCGTGAACACTGCGGTGAGCGCGGCGGCGCTGTCGCGTATCACCGTCGCGATGCCCGCGCTCAGAAGCGCGATGAGACCGAAGTAGATGACGGTGCCGGCGCTGGCGCGCAGGCTGGCCGGGTCGGTGAGGTGTATTAGCCGGTATCCGCCGGATTCGGTGTAGCCGCGCGCGCTGAAGATCTGGGCGGCGATGGCGAGTGAGCTGGCGACCGCGGCGGCGCCGGCGGCCATCGCGGCCGCCACGGCCACGGCGGCCTTTGCCCCGAGCACCCGATAGCGGCGGGGGGTGGCGGCGAGGGTCACCCGGATCAGGCCGGTGGCGTATTCGCCGGTGACTGCGAGGACGGCGAGTGCCGCGGCGGTGACCTGGCCCGCCCTGGTGCCGTAGAGGGCGAGGCTGGTGGTGTCGGCGGCGCACGGCACGCCCGGTCTGCATACCGGTAGGTGTACGCCGGCGGCGACCGCGGCTGCGATGGTGGTGGTGGCCAGCACCGTGCCCAGCAGCAGCCAGCCGGTGCTGGGCACGGTGCGTAGCTTGGTCCACTCGGCGTGCAGGGCCCGCATCACGCGTCCTTCCGTTCGATGCGCCAGATCGCCAGGGCCAGGGCGAGCGCGGCGTAGGCGCAGGCGACGCCGAGGCCGAGCCACGGAGACAGGGCGGACCACGGTTCGGCGAGGAGGTCGGTCGGTGGCTTGGCGCGTAAGACGGCGAGCCCGCCGGTCGGGGTGAGCGCAATTAGCCAGTGGGCGGCGGTCAGAGACAGCGGCGAGGCGATGAACACCGGCAGGATGAACAGGGCGATGACGATGCTGATCGCGGCGGCGCTGTGGCGCACCAGGGCGGCGATCGCCAGGCTGAGCACGCCGAGCGCGCCGATCAGCAGGGCGCCGCCGATCACCGCGCGGAGCACTCCCGGCTGTGCGAGTGAGGTGTAGGCGTAGGCCGGGGGCCGGTAGCCGCGGGCCTCGGACAGCGGGCGGGTGGCCAGGTAGATGGCCAGCGCGGCGACGAGGCCGGTGGCGAATGATGCGGCGCCGATGACGGCGGCCTTGGCGGCCAGTACCCGCCGGCGTCGGGGGCTGGCCCCGAATGTGGCCTGGATCAGTGGGCGCTTGTATTCGGAGGTCATGAACAGCACGGCCACCGGGATGAGCGCGAGGACGCCGAAGAACAGGCCGAACAGGCTGTTCTGGACGGTGTCGTCGGGTTGTTCGTCGGAGCCGATGGTGCCGGAGCCGGTGATGGTGAACACCCCGGCGGTCTCGGTCGACGCACCTGTGCCCTCGGTGTTGTTGACCTTGACCCAGATGTCGTGCCCGATCGTCTCGCCGACCCAGGTGCCACCGCTGGACCCGGTGACCTGGACGTGATCGAAAGTGGCGTGGCTGACGGTGCCGATCAAGTCGGCCGAGGTCTCGCTGAGCGTCTTCTTGATCTTCGTCTTGGGTGGTGAGGCGACGTACAGGCCCACCTGTACGGTGGCAGCGGGTGCGACCAGCCGTACGGTGCCGACGGTGTGCCAGGTGGTGCCGTCGTCCGAGCGGCTGGCGGTGATCTGGCTGCCGGTGCGGGTCAGCCGCAGCCACACGGGGGTGGTGGCAGGTCCGGCGGCGATGTCGGTGTCGAAGTTGGCCCCGAGGCGCAGGCCGTGTCCGGGGGTGACCGTCAGTGCGGCGTAGGAGGATCCGGGGGTAGTGCTGGTCTTGACCATGATGCCGGCGGCGGCCCACGGGCTGCTGGGATCCTGGCTGGTAATCCGGGCGACGATGCTGCCGTCGCCGTCAAGCGGTTGGTGGACGTAGCGGAAGTAGTCCTGCACGACCAGGCCCCGCGGCCCGACCAGCTGGTTAGGGTCGTTGGCTTGCGTGCTGTTGCCGTTGGCGGCCAGCAGCGCGAACAGCGTCGACGACAAGACGGCGGCGAGCAGGGCCAGGGTCCACCGGCGTACCGTCCACAGTTTGGTCCACTCGGCGTGCAGCAGCCGCAGCGTCTGGCGGGCGGGGTTCATGACTCCTCCGTCGGGGTCGGTGCGGCGAACTCGGTGACCTCGCGGGTCAGTTCCATGTACGCCTCCTCCAGCGAGGCGCGGTGGCGGCGCAGCTCGGAGTAGCGAACCCCGGCGCCGGTGACGGTGACGACCTGCGCCTCGGTGGTGGCCACGGTGGCGCCGGCGCCGGTCAGCACGGTCATCGCCTCGGTGGTCATGGCGGTGCGTACGTCCATCCGGTCGCCGGACGCGCGGGCCAGTAGCTCGGCTGTGCTGGTGTCGGCGATCAGCCGCCCGCGCCCGACGATCAGCAGGTGATCGGCGGTGTCTTGCAGTTCGGTCATCAGGTGGCTGGACACCAGCACCGCCCGGCCTTGGGCGGCCAGGTCGCGCAGCAGTCCGCGGATCCACACGATGCCCTCCGGGTCGAGGCCGTTGACCGGCTCGTCGAGCATCAGGATCGGCGGATCGCCCAGCAGGGCCGCGGCGATGCCGAGGCGTTGGCGCATGCCCAGGGAGAAGCCGCCGACCCGGCGGCGGGCCACCCGCTCCAACCCCACCTGGGCCAGCACCGCGTCGACCCGGCCGCTGGCGATGCCGTTGCTGTGGGCGAGCCACCGCAGGTGGTTGCGGGCGGTGCGCCCCGGGTGCACCGCACCAGCGTCGAGCAGCGTGCCGATGGTGGTCAGCGGCTCGGCCAGGTCCCGATACCGGCGGCCCGCCACGGTCGCGGTGCCGGCCTGCGGGAAGTCCAGTCCCATCGTCAGCCGCATGGTCGTGGACTTGCCGGCGCCGTTGGGCCCGATGAACCCGGTCACCTCACCCGGACGCACCGTGAAGCTCAGATCGTCGACGGCCACGACACGGCCGAACCGTTTCGTTAGGCCCTGGACTTCTATCGTCGATTGCATGACCCGAGGTTATGGACCCGACCAGGGCGGGCGTTTCCCGCTGCGGCGGGGACCTGGCCTCCCGCCGGCGAGGGGCACCCACCGCGGGCCTCCCTCGCCAGAGGGAGCGGCAACGCCCGGCCAGGGTGACGCCGCCGGCGTCCGAGACCAGCCACAATATAGGCGTGACGAACCGGGTGCGGCAGGCCGCCGAGGCGGTCCGCTGGCGGCATGCCGCCGCCGGTGCGCTGGCCGTCGCCGCGGTCGGCGAGGTCGCCGCCCGGCCGCCGGACGTCATGCACAATCCGTCGTTGGCGCTGATCCTCGCGCTGCTCGGCACGCTCCCACTGGCCGCCGCCCCGGCCCACCCGCGCGCCGCCGCGGCCGCCCTGATCACCGGTGTGCTGCTAGCCGTCGTCGAGCCGGGCCGACCCACTATCGCCGCGGCCGCCGCCGCCGTGGTGGCGATCTATGTGGCCGCCCGCCTCGGCCCGCCCAGACATGCGGTCCTGATCGCACTGCCACTGCTCGCTGCCACCGCCCTGCCGGTGGGCGAGCAGCCACGAGTGTGGGCGGCGGCGATCTTCGCGCTGGCCGCGGCCGGCCGCACACGCCGATGCGTCGGTGAAGGCGCTGCAGGCGACGCTGACCGGGCACCAGGCCCACAGCGAACGCACCCGCATCGCCCGCGAACTGCACGACGTCGTCGCCCACCACATCTCGCTGATCGCCCTACAAAGCCAGGCCGTCGCGCTCACCTCGCCCGACCTCAGCCCGCACGCCACGAAACTGCTCGCCGACATCGAAGACGCCGCCCGCACGGCGCTGGCCGAGATGCGCCGCATGGTCGGCGTGCTACGCGCCGACTCCAGCCCGGAGGCCGCCGACCGGGCGCCCCAGCCCGGGCTGCGCCAGCTCGTCGCGCTGGTCGAACAAGCCCGCGCCGCCCAGCAGGCCAGCGTCCGGCTCGTCGTCCACGGACCGATCCGTGACCTGGACCCCGGTATTGAGCTGACCGCCTACCGCATCGTCCAAGAGGCGCTCACCAACACCCGACGGCACGCCCCGGCCGCCGCGGTCGACGTCGAACTCGACTACGCCCCAACCCACCTACGAATCCGGATCCGCGACAACGGCCCCGGCCCGAGCCCTGGTCCCGGCGGGGGACACGGCCTGACCGGCATGCGAGAACGCGCCAACATGCTCGGCGGCCACACCCATACCGGGCCCACCACCACCGGCGGCCACCTTGTCGAAGCGCACCTACCACTGCCCGCGCCGCCATCATGACCACCTCGCCCATCCGCATCGCCGTCGCTGACGACCAGGAACTGGTCCGCGCGGCACTATGCACGCTGCTTGCCACCCAGGACGACTTCACCATCGTCGGCACCGCCGCCGACGGTGCCGCCGCCGTGGCGCTGTGCCGCCAGGAGCACCCCGACGTCGTCCTCATGGACGTGCACATGCCGATCCTCGATGGCATCCATGCGACCCGGCTCATCGCCGCCGAAAGCGCGTCACGGATCATCATCCTCACCACATTCGACCTCGACGAGCACGTCTACGACGCCCTCGACGCCGGCGCCAGCGGCTTCCTCCTCAAAGACACACCCGCCGCCCGGCTCTTCGACGCGGTCCGCATCGTCGCCAACGGACAGGCGATGCTCGCCCCGGCCATCACCAGCCGACTGATCGGCGAGTTCGCCCGGCTACGCTCCCGACCGCTCGCCGCCATCGCGAACAAGCTCACCGCACGCGAGACCGACGTGCTGCGACTGGTCGCCGAGGGCCTGTCCAACCAGGAAATCGCCACCCGGCTCGTCATCGGTGAACAGACCGTCAAAACACACGTCAGCAACATCCTGACCAAACTCGACCTGCGCGACCGCACCCAGGCAGTCGTGATCGCTTACGAGACCCGCCTCGTCGTGCCTCACACGCCACCTTGACAACCACTGACAACCACCTCGACCGCCGGGAACCCGAACACTGTCAGCCGTGACCCATGCGCGCGGAGCACCGATCGACGGAGCATCGGCGGCAAACCCGGCGGTCTGACGCCACCCGCCGCGCTCCAGGACGAGCCGGTCCGCCGGTCGTTTGGCCAACTCGCTGCTGGCCAACCTCGGGCGGCGGGCCTACGCCGACCCTGCGAGTGCTGTCTCGGGTGCAGATCCGCCGCGTCATGGCGACGGGCGTGCGGTCATCGGCCGACCTTCTCGTCCCGGCGCTCATGCAATCGCAGTGCGCTGGAATCGGCGCCATAGAGGGATGATCTGCGCGCCGTCACAGGCACGGCTATCGCTCCTGCCAGCCGCGCCGATTCAGCGCTCGGCAGCCGAATCACTATCAGTGCCTACCGACAAGTAGTCACCCTCGGTGATAGCCATAGTGCCTACCCGTGGCCGCCGATGAACAGGATCCTGTGATGGCCGCACCGTGACTGGATCCCTGCCGCCAGTGCCGTGAACTCACAGGCGCACGATTCGCGGGCGTGCGCGCCTTCGTTCAAGCCGGTTCGGGGCATGCTTGGCCAGGCACAACAGCCGCGGCTGACCTCGGCTTTGGGCCCGCTGCAGCTGGTAGTTGAGACCATCAATTGAGACCACGGGAGCATGAGGCACCCGACTGCCGGACGCCAGGACCGGTGTTCTCGCAGGTCAAAGCGGTGGAGGTGGGATTTGAACCCACGGACGGGTTGCCCCCTCACACGCTTTCGAGGACTGCGCATGGGCGTCCACCATCGGCCGCCAGCGTCCCTGACCGGCGCGGACAGCCGGTCGGCGGTCCCCCGTGAACGGCTCCGGACGTGGGTGAATGAGACCAAAACTGAGACCAGAACCGGACGTGGGGCATCCAGCGCCGAGCTCCGGCTGAGAGCTGGCGCCGGCCTTCCGCTTTAGCGGCACCGATGTCAGTCTCGGCGCGGTCGTGGCGATCGCCTCCGGCGACCGTCGCCGCCAGGCGCCGGCCGGTTAGGCCAGGCCGGTGGCGCAGGCCGAGCACGATGCGGCAGCTCACACTCAGTGACCAAACACGCGGTCTGATGTCGCAGGAGCCTACGCAAGTAAGGCTCGATCTGCGCGCCGAGAGGGCGAGTGTCTTCAGGATGTCAGCCTGTGCCGAATGGATATTCTGCGCCCGGTCGTGGTCTCGGCCGCATCGCGAGCCGAGGCTGATCTCACGCTGTCTCAGCTTGAACCCGCCATGTGCTCTTGAGCCCGGTCACGGCGTGGGTGCGGCTGAGGATGAGAAGCTGGGCCGCGGGCCCTGGATGCAGTTGACTGACAGCACGCCCCGAAATGGTCCGCCACAAGGTCGCTCAGCGATACCGGTCGAGATGATGACCACGTGGTTGAAGGTGGCCTCCATTACCACCCGGCCCGCTGCCTGCCAGGCCAGCCACTGGGCGCTCTTGCTCGTCGCGGATTGCCGCCATGGCTCATTCGGCCACCGCGCGGAACTCAGCCACGGCAGCGGCGAGCGCGTCGACAATCTCGACGGCAATGGGCCGGCATTCGTTGTCATAGGAGCTGGTCGACGGTGATCGGCAGGGAGCGGATGCGCCGGCCGGTGGCGTGGAAGACTGCGTTGGCGATGGCAGCGGCTATGCCGACCAGGCCAATCTCGCCGACCCCTTTGACCCCGATCGGATTGAACCGGTCGGGTTCGCCGACAAAGAGCACTTCCAGCTCGGGGACGTCAGCGTTGACCGGCACGAGGTAGTCGCCGAGGTTGGCATTGGCGATGCGGCCGGTCGGGTCAGTGACGGTTTCCTCGAGCAGCGCCATCCCGATGCCGCCGACCGTACCGCCGATGATCTGGCTGTTGGCGGTCTTTTCGTTAAGAATGCGCCCGCCGTCGATCGCCGACACCATCCGCGCAACCCGCACCAGGCCCAGATCGGCGTCGACGCGGACCTCGACAAACCTGGCGGCGAAGGCGCCGGCCGGTGCCATGCCGACGTCCTCAGGCTTGGGCGGGGCACTGTCTCCGTCGGCGGTCAGCTCGTCCAAGCCGTGGCGGGCCAGGATCTCCGAGTAGGCCTCGCCGCGAGCCGGTTCGTTGATGCGATGAATATGGCCGTCGGCGACCGTCACGTCGTCGAGGCGGCATCCGCGCAGGGACGAGACGGGATCGTCGGCCGTGTCGAGGAATGCCTGGATGACTCCCCGGCAGGCCGCCTGGATGGCGCTGCCTAGGGCCGCGGTCAGGCCCGAGCCGCCAGCCATGGGTGACATCGGCAGGTCGGTGTCGCCGAGGCGGAACTCAACCTGATCGAGCCGTAGGCCCAGCAGTTCGGCGGACAACTGGGTCATCACTGTGTAGGTGCCGGTCCCGATGTCGGTCGCGGCGCTGCGCACGAACGCCGTGCCGTCCCGCCTGACCGACGCTCTGGCCTGGCAGGGCGGCTGGAACCAGAAGAAGCTAACCCCGGCCATGCCGTAACCGACCAGCCAGTTCCCGTCGCGCATCGCGCCCGGCCGAGGGTTGCGGGCCGACCAGCCGAACCGTTCGGCGCCCTGCTCGAAGCAGGCGCGAAGCGCTTTGCTCGACCACGGCAGGCCGAGCTGCTGCTGGTCTTCGGCATAGTTGCGCAGCCGCAGCTCAAGCGGGTCCACGCCGACGGCATAGGCGAGCTCGTCCAAGGCGGATTCCAGCGCGAAGTTGCCCTGCGCTTCGCCCGGCGCCCGCATCGACGTGGGTGGCGGGATGTTCAGCCGCGCCTGCAGGTCCCGGGTGTCCACATTGGGGCAGGCATACGCAGTGGCCGAGTCTGCCGCGACTGGCTCGTAGTTGTCGTCTTCAACCGCGATCGAGCTCTTGGCTTCGTGTTCGAGCGCCGTCAGCTGCCCGCTGCGGTCCGCGCCGAGCCTGATGTGCTGGACGGTCCTGGTCCGGTGCCCGATACCGGTGAACATCTCCGGGCGGGTCAGTACCAGCTTCACCGGCCGCCCGGTCGTCCGCGCCGCCAGGACCGTCAAGACAACGTGCGGCCACACCCGCAGTCCGGCACCGAACCCGCCTCCGACGAACGGCGCGAGCACCCGGACCCTGCTCTCGGGGACCCCGAAGGTCGCCGCGAGCGTCGCCCGAACGGAATAGGGCCACTGGGTCGAGTCGTGGACCGTGAGCGAGTCACCGTCCCAGGACGCGACCGTAGCGAACAGCCCCATTGGATTGTTGGTCTCGTCCGGCGTGGTGTAAGTGGCGTCGACGGTGGCAGCGGCGGACGCCAGCCCGGCCGCCACGTCGCCACGATGCGCATCCATCCCCCACGGATTGGTCAGCAGTTCCGCCCGCGGGTCGTTGAGGTCCAGCAGCGGTTCAGCTGACTCGTAGTCGACCTCGATGAGGCGAGCCGCGGCATTCGCCTGCTGGGCCGTCTCGGCCACCACGACGCCGACGTACTGGCCGTAGTGCACGATCCGGTCATCCTGCAGCGGCGGTGGCGGCTGCCGCCAGTACGGGGTATCGGGGCCGCGCCCGAGCTGCGGGGCGTTGCGATGGGTAATAACGGCCAGTACGCCCGGCGCGGCCTCAGCGGCGGTGGCCTCGATCCCGCGGATCCGGCCGGCCGCCACCGTGGCGCGCACTAGCACGGCGTGCGCCATATGGGGATAGCCGAAGTCGCTGGAGTACGGCGCGGAGCCGGTCACCTTTAGCGGGCCGTCGACCCGGTCAACGCCTGGCCCGATCAGCCGGGCAGCCTCGATCGTCATGGCGTCGCCCCTGTCACGGTTTGCAGGGCCCGCACCAGCGTCCGTTTTGCCAGTTCGACTTTGAACGCGGTGCCGGACACGGTGAACGGGTCACGCACCGCGGCCTCGGCGGCGGCGCGGAAGGTCTCGTCGCTGGCCGGTGCGTTTCGCAGCACGCGCTCGGCGTCCCAGGCGCGCCACGGGACTGTGCCGACACCGCCAAGGCCGATCCGCGCGTCACGGATCACCTTGTCCTCGAGCACCACGGCCACCCCTGCTGAGGTGAGCGCGAACTCATACGAGGTACGGTCGCGAACCTTAAGGTACGCCGACCGTGCGCCCTCCGGCAGCAACGGAATCTCGATCTCGGTGATCAGCTCGCCGTGTACCAGGACGTTTTCGACGTCGGGAGTATCACCTGGCTCGAGATAAAACTCGGTAAGCGGCACACTGCGCGCCCCGCCGGGACCCAGGATGTGCACGATCGCATCCAGTGCCACCAGCGACACGGCCAGGTCGGAGGCGTTTAGCGCGATGCAGTTCTCGGACGCGCCCAGGATCGCGTGCATCCGGGCAGGCCCCGTCACCGCGGCGCAGCCGGTGCCCGGTCGCCGCTTGTTACAGGCGTCGACAGCCGGGTCGCGGAAGTACCGGCAGCGGGTCCGCTGCAACAGGTTCCCGCCGATCGTGGCCATGTTGCGCAGCTGCACCGAAGCGCTACGCAGCAGCGCGTCGCGGACAAACGGCACGCGCCCGGACACGGTGGGGTCGGCGGCGAGTTCCTCCATCGTGGTGGTGGCACCGACCCGGATCGCTGCGGCATCAGCGATAATCCACTGCAACGGAAGCCGGGTGATGTCGACTAGCCGCCCTGGCGAGAGGATGCCGTCCTTGAGCATCAAGTCCACTTGGGTGGTGCCGCCGGCGAGATAGTCCGCATCCGGGTCGCCCGCGACCGTCGCTACCGCCAGCGCTGGATCGGTGGCGCGGATGTACTCGAACGGGCGCATGGCTATGCACCTCCTCGCCCGGCGACCTCGCGGATCGCGCCGACGATGTTGGAGTAGGCGCCGCAGCGGCAGATGTTGCCGCTCATGAACTCGCGGATGTCCTCGTCGCTGCCCGCGCGCCCCTCGCCCAGCAACCCAACCGCCGACATGATCTGCCCGGGCGTGCAGTAGCCGCACTGGAACGCGTCGTGGCGGATGAAGGCCTCCTGCACCGGGTGGCGAGCTCCATTGCTCGCGAGGCCCTCTATTGTCAGCACCTCGCGGCCATCGCACTGCGCCGCCAGGGTCAGGCAGGACAGCACACGCCTGCCGTCGACCAGGACGGTACAGGCGCCGCATGCGCCCTGGTCGCAGCCCTTCTTCGTACCGGTCAGCCCAAGCCGGTCACGCAGCGCGTCCAGCAACGTGACCCGCGCGTCGGCCTGTAGTAGCTCGGACCTGCCATTGACCCGCATGGTCACGGCGACTTCCGGGATTATGCCTTGACGATCGTGATTCCTCACGACAACGGCTCCCTCCCATTGAGTCGACGGCCTGCGGCCCTGCGAAACCGTCGCGGTTCCCAGATCTAAGCCGTCTGTCCCGCACCCTGTTTGTCTGCCGAGGGCACGACCAACGGTCCAGCACCGTCAGGTGCTCGACGCCACGGGAGATCAAGGGGGACGGATACCCGTCATGAATGCGCGCAAAACATGCCGCATACCGGGCAAATGTCGCGCGAGCTGGGCGGCTGCGTGCGCGGTCAGCTTCCGATGGGCCGGGCCGCCGCCGCTCCTTCGAGCACGGTCTCGGCGACCAGGTTGTATGCCAGGGCCCATGCCAGGCGGGTCTGGTCGTCGAAGCTGGCGCCGAGAACCGCGGCTAGGGCGTCGAGGAGCGCAGCACCGACGGTGCGGTAGTCGGCGGCGCGCACCCCGTAGCTGGCGTGCCGGGCGCCGAGGGCGCGGGTGTGGGCGAGGAGGTCGTCGAGGCAGGGTATGGCCCGCACGATCTCGGCGAGCTTGGCGGCGAACCTAGCCTCCTGCTCGGCCAGGTCGGTGGCGAATAGGGGGCGAAGGGCCGGGTCCCGCGCGAATAGTTCCTGGTAGAACCGGGTCGCCATGGCCGGCTGGCTTGATGCCAGGGCGATGCTAGAGGAGCGAGATGCCGGTGAGCGTGGCCAGCCGGTCCATCAGCTGGTCCTGGAAGGCCGGGTCGCGGGCTTCTTGTGCGGGCGTCTGCCGCTGCCGGTGATACCAGTAACCGCCGCTCACGGCGGCGGCTGCGTCGTTGCTGACGGCCAGCCACGTCTGGGTGAGGTAGCCCATCTCCAGGTCGTCGGCTGCTCCGGCGCCGCCCATCTTGGTCGGGACCCACCCTGGATCGACGGCGTTGCTGAGGACATCTGGCCAGCCGCGCGCAAGGGTCAGCGCGAGCGCGGTTACGTGGAGCTTGGTCTCGGAGTACGCCTTGGCGGCGCTCCAGGGCCGCTCTGTCCAGTCGATATCCCGGAGGGACCCGGTGCCGCCTTGATGCATCCCGCTGCTGAGGTAGATGAGCCGATCTGGTCGGTCGATCAGCGCGGTGAGCATGTAGGGGGCGAGGGTGTTCACGGCGAGGGTCGTCGCGTGGCCCTCTGCAGTTGTGCCGCGGGAACGCTCGAGGTAGATCCCCGCGTTGTGGATGACCGCGTCCATGCGGCCGATGTCATTGACCTGCTCGGCGAGCAGCCGGGTCTCGGCCGCGCTGGCGAGGTCGCCGATGACGACTCCCGCGGCGCGCGGGGCAAGGCCGGCGACCGCCGCCGCCCGCGCTCGGCTGCGGGCGTGCAGGACGACCTGATGGCCCTCATCAATGAGGACACGGGCGGCAGCGCGGCCGAGCCCGTCGGTGGAGCCGGTGATCAGGACGCGAGACACGAAATGATGATCCTTCCGTCGCCGGGTCCGTTGGGGCCGCCGCCTTCTGCCTGATCCGACCGCCACGAGGGACCGGCCCGTGTAGGCAGGGCCACCTTGGAGCGATCGGCGGCGCCGGGCAGCGATGTTGAGGGCGGGCTAGTCACAGCCGGTACCGGCACGCTGAGGTTGGCTGACAGCGCCCTGACAAGTACAGCACCAGCCGCTCGCGCCAACACGCCGGGACACCTGCCAGCAAGTCCACCTCGGCCCGCGCGCCTATTGAGCTGAATTGGCGCGGTGATTCCAGGTCGTGG
>WNFL01354025.1_pt4 | contig 14079 bp, 15 predicted proteins | sample 5400361 | NCBI WGS metagenome assembly WNFL01 (sample SAMN13153351, study PRJNA577476) | soil metagenome | isolation source: 40 cm soil on Douglas fir-dominated hillslope | place: USA:California | collected 2013-09-17
GAACAGCGCGACGACGTAGGAAAGCGCGACGATCGACAAGAGGCGCCGGTTGCCGTTCAAATAGCGGAAGCCCTCCTGGATGTCGCTCCAGATGCCCTGCTTCTTGTCCGGCGTCTCCCAGGGCGGCAGCTCCATCAGGACGAGCGTGAAGATGAGGCCGAGAAAGCTCACCGCGTTGATGAAAAAGCAGCCGGAGATTCCGGCGAGCGCGATGAGCACGCCGCCCGCGGAAGGGCCGATGATCTTCGACAGGTTGAAGATCGACGACTGGAGCGCGATGGCGTTCATCAGCTCCTCGCGCGGCACCAGGCTGTTGACGAGCGACTGGCGCGCCAGCTGGTTCAGCGTGTTGACCGCGCCCAAAAAAAACGCCAGCACGGCGATGTGCCAGAAGACGACGAGCTGAAAGTAGACGATGAACCAGTAAATGAACGCCTGGATCATGCCGAGGGTCTGGGTGATCATGAGGAGCCGCCGCCGGTCGAAGCGGGCCGCGATGGCGCCGCCCAGCGCACCGAAGAGCAGCCGCGGCACGGTGTCGAAGAAGCCGACGACGCCCAAAAGAAAGGGCGAGCGCGTGAGCTGCCACACGAGCCAGCTCTGCGCGATGTTCTGCATGAAGTCGCCCGCGCTCGACAGGAACGCGCCCAGGAGCAGGAGGCGAAAATTGCGATGGCGGAGAGAGCGAAGGGTGCCGAACTTCCAGAAGCGGCGCGGCAGGTCTGCGTCTAGGCCGGACATTGCGAAAGTGTAGCGGGAAAGATGCTCGCATTGCAACGGAAATATCCGATCGCGGCCATGCCGCCCCTTGACCGCGGCCGCGGTTCGCCGTTAAATCGGGCGGGGAATAGGTGGAAAAGGAGAAAATTTCTATGATCGGATGGCGAGCGAAGATCGGACACGTCGCGCCGTCGCGCGGCGACACTTTCGTCTACGAGTTTTATCGGATCCTTCAGAACGCGGGCGACGGCTTCCTGCTGCTGAACACGACCGGGACGATCCGCAGGCTGGTCGACGAGCATCTGGCGCGGCAGCTCGAGAGGCTGGAGGAGGCGACGGTCGACCTGGCGGAGAACGGCGCGGAGTTCATCATTCTCGGCGGCTCGCCGATCTTCACCCGCCTCGGCCACGGCAGCGACCGCGAGGTCGCGGCCAAGCTCGAGGCCAAAGTCGGGACGCTGGTGGCGGCGGGGATGACCTGCGAGGTCGAGGCGCTGAAGCGCATGAAGATAAAAAAGGTCGCCGTCGCCACGCCCTATCCGGACCAGCTCACCGAGCGCGTGGCGGCGTTCTTGACCGCTTCCGGCTTCGAGGTGCTAAGGGCCGAGGGGTTGAACGTCGAGCGCAACGCCGATCTCGGCGACCTGCCCGAGCACGCGGCCTATAAAATCGCCAAAAAAATCCATCGCGCCGCTCCCGCCGCCGACGGCATCTTTCTCCCCTGCAACCGCTGGCCGACGGCGGGCGTGATCTCGCTCCTGGAGCGGGAGACCGGCGTGCCGGCGCTCAGCAGCAGCCTGTGCAATATCTGGTACGCGCTCCACCGGCTCGGCGTCAGGGAAAAAATCACGGGGTACGGCAGGCTGCTCGAAACGCTGGCGTAGGATCAGGCGAAGCGGATCTTTCCGAACTCGGTGATCTTGAATTTTTCCGCCGCGCCGCCGGGGAGAATCGTGAACTGGTGCAGCGTGAACTCCTGCTCGTAATCGCCGCGCGCGATCAGGCCGTCTACCGGGACCACCACCTCGTAGCCGAACGGGCGCGCCGCCGCCGTCGCGGTGTAGAGCACCGCCTGGTTGCTCGAGGCGCCGCAGACGATCACGGTCTCGATCCCCCGCGCCTGCAGCAGGGGCTGGAGCTCGCCGCTGTAGAATTTATCGAAGGCGGGCGGGAACAGGCCCGGCTCGTCCTCTTTTTGCTCGAACGCGAGCGGCATCCGCTCCTCGGGCGTGCCCCGGTAGCGNCCCGCCGCGCGCGCGCGCGCCGGAGAAATTGCGCCACCGGCTCGACGAGCTCGTGGCAGCGCTCCGCCGGATTCTCGCAGCGGGCGTTCAAGTCCAGAACCAGCAGCGCGGTCGTTTTCGGATCGACGGTGATCTCTTTCGGCACGGGTCTGTTGGGCATGGCGTTTTTCCCTTTCAGGCGGCTTATAGACGCTTCACATCATGAAAGCAAGATAAGATTCGGCGAGTTTTCTTCTTCGGCCGATCCGTGTAAAACTAGCCCCAGATGACGCGCTTTTCCAATTACCGCTTGAACAAGGGGATCAGCCGGGTCGCCATGCGCGCCATGAACCTCGCGGCCGGGCGGGCGGCGGACGTCGAGGTCGATCTGAGCCGCGAGCGGATCAAAAAGATCCTGCTGGTGCGCGGCAACTTCCGCATGGGCGATTCGGTCCTGGCGTCGCCCGCGATCCTCCTGTTCCGCAAGAATTTTCCCGACGCGACGATCGACTTCGTCGGCTCGTCGATGTCGCGCGCGCTGTTCCAAAATCTGCCGCTCGACCGCCACTACGAGATCACGCGCCGCTTTCCGGACGCCATGTGGGCCTATTTCGGCCTGATCCGGAAGATCCGCGCCGCCGGCTACGATCTCGCCGTCGACGTGAGCTGCTCGCAGTCGGCGATGGGCGCGTTCGTCGTCGGCTTCTCCGGGGCCCGGCTGCGTGCCGGGCTCCGCGGCAAGCGCGACCGCTGGTTCAATCTCCGGCTCCCCAAGCCGCCCGACCGGAACAAATATCAAACCCTGCCGGCCTTCGTCGCGTCGCTGGGCCTCCAGTCCGAAGAGACGTTTCCCGCGCTGGTCCTGTCCGCCGCGGAAAAGGCCGAAGGAAAAAGCCGCGTCGAGGCGGCGGCTGGGCCGGGCGGCGGCCCGCGCGATCCCATCGTCGGCATCTTCACCGGCGGCAGAGTCAGCCGGCGGAAGCGCTGGCCGGCGGAAAAATTCCTCGAGCTGGCGGCGGCGCTCAAGCGGCCCGGCGTCCGGGTCGCGCTTTTTGTCGGCCCGGAGGAGAAAGAGCTGATCGGTTTTTTCCAAAGCCGCCTCGGCAAGGAAATTCCGGTGCTCTACGAGCCCGCGGTCCGGGGCTTCGCCGCCATGGTCGCGCGCTGCGACCTCTTCGTCACCTGCGACAGCGGGCCGATGCACCTCGCCTGCGCGCTCAGGGCGCGCACGGTGGCGATTTTCCAAAAGGCGGACCAGCGCCACTGGGGCCCGCCCCCGGCGCTCGCCCGGATCGTCTTCCGGGACGGCGGCGCCGCGGTCGCCGAGGTGGCCGGCGCCTGCCTGGAAGAGCTGTCGATTTCCGCTGCCGGCCGGCCCGCCGCGTCCCCGCCCGCTTGACGCCCCCCGTCGATTTGTCTATTTTCTTCTAGGGTCGAAGCGGCCCTTTTTATTTGGCCCCTTGGAGGTTTTTTTCATGAAGACGGAACAATGGCGGCGGCAGCTGGGCGATCTGGTGCGGGACCTCTTCCTCTCGCCCGAAATGACGCAGTTCTATTCGGTGAAGATGACGCCGGAGCGGGCGCGGATCTACCTCTCGCAGCTCGGCATCTACGTGCGCCAGCGGCGCAACTATTGGCCGCAGGTCGCCGCCAACTGCCCGGAGTTCGACGTGAAGTCGAAGATCCTCGCGCACGAGTACGAGGAGCTGGTGGAGGACGAGCATTCCGCCAAGGGACACGTCGACCTGGTCGTGCGCCAGGCGCAGGAGGTCGGCATGAGCGAGCAGCAGCTCTACGGCGCCGAGCCTCTGCCGACGACCAAGGCCGCCATTTACGGCTGGTGGTGGCTCGCGCGCCATCGCCCGTGGCAGGAGGCGATCGCGGCCTCGACGATCGCCGAGTGGACCAATGACGACCGCCTGCTGGGCGACATCGGCGGCGGCAACTGCACGCGCCTGGCCAAGATCTGGTCTCGGGACATGGGCTTCCGCCCCGAGCAGATGCCGAACTTCACCGCGCACAGCATCGCCGACGTGAAGCACTCCGACATGTTCCTCCCCGTCCTGGAAAAGCACGTCGCGCCGGGAGCCGAGCAGGACGTGCTCGCGACGGCCAAAGAGTCCATGGACATCCATCGCGCCTACTTCGGCGGCATGGCGATGGCGATGAACCAGTTATCCTAAGGAGAAAGAATGCTCAAAAAAATATTGCCCGCGGTTTTTGTCCTCGCCCTCTCGCTCTCCGCCGTCCATGCGCAGGAAAAGAAAGGGCCCGCCTACGCGACCTTGAAGACCAGCATGGGCGACATCGTCGTGCGCCTGTTCGACGACAAGGCGCCGAAGACCGTCGCCAACTTCGTCGGCCTGGCGACGGGAACGAAAGAATGGACCGATCCGAAAACCGGCCAGAAGGTGAAGCGGCCGCTCTATAACGGCACGATTTTTCACCGGGTGATTCCCGGCTTCATGATCCAGGGCGGCGACCCGCTGGGCAACGGCACCGGCGACCCCGGCTACCGCTTCGAGGACGAGTTCCATCCCGAATTGCGCCATTCCAAGGCCGGCATCCTCTCCATGGCGAACGCCGGTCCGAACACCAACGGCAGCCAGTTCTTCATCACGGTGGTTCCGGCGCCGCCGCTCGATGACAAGCACTCGGTATTCGGCGAAGTGGTGAAGGGCCAGGAAGTCGTCGAGGCGATCATCAAAGTACCGCGCGATCCGCGAAGCAACAAGCCCAATAAAGACGTGGTAATCAAGGAAGTCGTCATCTCTCAGGGCGGCAACTGACGCGTTTCTCCCTCACCGGCGCGCGCTTGCCGCCCGGTTTCCCGGGCGTTATGCTGGTGCATGTCCCGAGGCTGTTTCTCTTTTCCCCGGCGGCGCTTTTCTCCCGGTGGTCTTGCCCATGCCGGATAGGCTTTTCATCGCCGATAATCTGCGGGAGATCGGCCGGCTGCTGCAAGTCAAAGGCGAAAATCCCTTCAAGGGGCGGGCCTACGAGCGGGCCGCGCGCGCGCTCGAACAGCTCGACAAGGATCTCGGCGAATTGGTCGAAAAGCGCCGCCTGACCGAGATTCCGGGCGTCGGCGCGGCGCTGGCCGGCGTGATCGATGAAATTTTCCGCACCGGCCAAAGCGCCATGCTGCTGGAGCTGAGGGCGGCGCTGCCTCCCGGCGTCGCCGAGCTCGATCGCGTCCCCGGCCTCAGCCTCAAAAAGATCGCCGCGCTCCACGCCGCCCTCGGCGTCGCGAGCGTCGCCGACCTCAAGGCGGCGGCGGAAAAAGGGCGGATTCGGACCGTCAAGGGCTTCGGCGCGAAGGCCGAGGCGAAGATTCTCGCCGCGATCGAAAAGCTGGAACAAAGCGAGCCCCGAGCGCTGCTCGATCAGGCCACGGTCGAGGCCGAGCGGCTGCTGCGCCACGTGCGCTCGAGCTCCGAAACCGCCGCGGCCGACGTCGCCGGCGCGCTCCGGCGCCGGAAAGAATCGGTCGGCCAAATCGAGATCGTCGCCGCCGGCGCGCGCGCGGAGTCGATCGTCGATCATTTTCTCCGCTATCCCGCGCTGATCGATTCTTCCGAGCGGACCGAGGACGGCTGCCGCGCGCGCCTCGTCCGGGGCCTGCCGGTCGCGCTCCATGTCGCGCCGGAGGCCGATTACCCCGCGGCGCTCCATTATTTCACCGGGTCGAAAAAGCATTACGCCAGGCTCGCAGCGCTGGCGCGGAAAAAAGGCGTCGCTCTCGGCCCGAGCGAGTGGCGCGCCGGCGGAAAGAAAATCCGCCCGAAGGATGAAAAAGAAATTTACCGGCGCCTCGGCATGCAGTCCATCGCGCCGGAGCTGCGCGAAGACGAGGGGGAGATCGAGGCGGCGCTCGCCGGAGATCTCCCCGAGCTGGTCGTGCAGGGCGACATCCGCGGGCTCACCCACTGCCATACGGTCTATTCCGACGGCAAGAACACGGTCGAGGAGATGGCGCTGGCGGCGGACGCGCTCGGCATGAAATATTTAACGATCACCGACCATTCGCCGAGCGCCTTTTACGCGGGCGGCGTCGAGCCCGAGCGGCTGAAAAAACAGTGGGAGGAGATCGACCGGGCGCAGGAGAAGGTGAAGGTGCGGCTCTTGAAAGGCACCGAGTCCGACATCCTCCCCGACGGCTCGCTCGACTATCCCGACGAAATCCTCGCGCGGTTCGACATCGTCATCGCCAGCATCCACCAGCGCAACAAGATGGACGCCGACCAGATGACGCGCCGCCTGGTCAGCGCGATGAAGTCGCCGCGGTTCAAGATCTGGGGCCACCCGCTGGGGCGGCTCATCCATTCGCGGCCGCCGCTCGAATGCCATATGGAAGAGGTGCTCGACGCCGTCGCCGCCGCCGGCGCCGCGATCGAGGTGAACGGCGACCCGCGCCGGCTCGACCTCGAGCCGCGCTGGATTCGCGCCGCGCGCGGGCGCGGCATCAAGTTCATCGTTTCCACCGACGCCCACTCGACCGCCGCCCTCGGCCACCTCCGCTACGGCGTCGACATGGCGCGGCGCGGCTGGCTCGAGCGCGGCGAAGTCCTGAACACGCTGGATACCAAAGACTTCTTGAAGGCGGTCCATCCATGAACCGGGTGTTTCTGCTCTCGCCGGCGAGCTGCAGCGGCGTCCGGGCGCGCTGGGTGCTCAAGAAAAACGCGCGCTCGGAGATGGCCCAGCGCCTCCGCCGGACCGAGGGCGCGCCGCTGGGCGAAGTCTTCACGTTCCTGAGCGCGCTCTATTTCCGCGGCAAGCTCGCCTATGCGCGCGCCTTCGCCCGCCCGCCGATAAATGGACAGGGCGTGCTCGTCATCACGCCGACCCGGGGCCTCCTGCCGTACGACGCGGCGGTCCGCCTCTCGACGCTGCGCGGCTTCGCGCGCGTGCCGATCCATAAAAACCACCGGCTCTACCGCCGCTCGCTCGACCGCGCCGCGCGCGCGCTCGCCGCCGAGATCGGCGCCGATTGCGAGGTGGTGCTGCTCGGCAGCATCGCGAGCCGGAAATACCTCGACATATTAACGCGGGTTCTCGGCGACCGGTTGCGCGTGCCGGCGGAGTTCGTCGGCATGGGCGACATGAGCCGGGGCGCGCTGATGCTCCGCTCGGTCCGGGAGCGGCGCGAGCTGGAGTATATCCGGCCGGACCCCGCCCTGTTTTCCCGGCCGATCCGGCGGGTCGCGCGCGGCCGCCCGGCGAAAAAGAGCGCCCGCGCTGTTGACCCGCCCGCGGCGGCGGGCTAGAGCGAATGTAGAGCCCGGATCGATATTAAAATCAGGAGGCGCGTCATGGAAAAACGGGTCAGAGTCGATTGCCGGAAGTTTCCCAGCGAGCAGGGCTGCACGATCGCCATCTCCGGCACGGTGGACGAGGTCGCGGAGCTCGGCTGGCTCCACGCCAAGCTGCACCACGCGCACAAGGACGAAGAGGAAAAAGGCATCAAAGACTGGATTCGCGGCAACGCCGAGCCGGCGAGCGACTAAAGCCTTCCCCTCCCGGCCGCATGCATCGGGCGGCGCGCGCCGGTACGGCCGCTCCGTAGGAAAATCCTCCCGGCAACGCCGCTTGCCTTCAGTTCCGACGCGGCACTTTAACTTCAAATCGCGGCGCGGCGCGCGCAAAAATCGGCGCCGCCGCCAAATGCTGACAAATATTGTCCACGCGGCCCGGCGCTTTTTGCCCGATACGACTCGATTTGTCCAAACTGCGCAAAGCTGCGCTTCCGCCCTCTTGGCATGGATTCTGCTGAGCCCATGATGTCGCACCGGAGGGGACATCATGAAGCAGAGAGCATGCGCCGCGGCGGTCGCGCTGGCGCTCGTCGGGCTTTTTTCGTGGCGGGCGGCCGCGAATAATCCCGTTTTGTTCGGCGATCCGTTCGCGGGCCTTAGCGCCGAGCGCGCCGGCCTGTTTCTCGACGGCAAGGACGAGTTCGAGCAGGTCGAGACCGCGGCCCAGGGGCTCGGCCCGGTGTTCAACGGCAGCTCGTGCGCCGGCTGTCACTCCAATCCGGCGGCCGGCGGCGACAGCGACACTCTCGAAACCCGCTTCGGGACCACGACCGACAATCACTTCGATCCGCTGGCCCAGTTCGGCGGCTCGCTCATCCAGTCCGAGGGTATCGGCGCGTTCGGCTCGTGCAACTTCGCCGGCGAGACCGTGCCGGCCCAGGCGACGATCGTGGCAAAGCGGAAAACCACGCCGCTGTTCGGCCTGGGGCTGGTCGACAGCGTGCCGGACAAAGTGTTTTTATTGCTCGCGCAGCTGGAAAAAAACGTTTCGCCCGCCACCGCGGGGCGGCCCAACATCGTCGCCGATCTCGCGACCGGCCGCCAGGCGGTGGGAAAATTCGGCTGGAAAGCGCAAAACCCCAACCTGAAGCAATTTTCCGGCGACGCCTATTTGAACGAGATGGGCGTCACCAGCCCGATGTTTCCCGCGGAAAACTGCCCCAACGGCGACTGCGCGCCGGTGACATCCTGTTATCCGAACACCGGGCTCGACGACGACGGCGCGGGCGTGGACGCCTTCGCCGACTTCATGACGCTGCTCGCCGCGCCGCCGCGCGGGCCGATCACGCCCGACGCCGCCTTCGGCGAGAGAATCTTTCTCAAGCTCGGCTGCGGATCGTGCCATCTGCCGGTCCTGACGACGGGGCCGAGCCCGGTGAAGGCGCTCAACAGAGTCAGTTTTTTCCCCTACTCCGATTTCCTGCTGCACGACATGGGAAGTCTCGGCGACGGCATCGAGCAGGGCAGAGCCAAAGGCCGCGAGATGCGCACCGCGCCGCTCTGGGGGCTCCGCGTGAGGACGAGCTATCTGCACGACGGCTCCCAGCTCTCGCTGGCGGGCGCGATCCTGGCGCACGACGGGCAGGGCAGATACGCCAGGAACCGCTTCAACGCGCTGAGCGCGAGAGAGGCCGACAAGCTGATGGCGTTTTTGAACTCGCTGTAAACGACAACGGCGAAATCCTGGCGGGTTCATAAGTAGGGGCGACCGGCCGGTCGCCCCTACAGAGGAATTTTCTGACGATAAGCGGCGGAAAAATTCTTTCGCCGCGCTATTCTCTGTTCAAATAAACCGCCTCGGCGGCCCCGGCGCCCGAAGCGCGGGCCTTGAAGCCTTCGCCGGCGAGGCACTGCTCCAGCGCGGCGAGAAACAAGAGCACGTTGTTCGCCGTGCTGCCCGAGCCCATCAGGCCGACGCGCCAGATGCGGCCTTTGAGCACGCCCAAACCGCCGCCGATCTCGATGTCGAACTCGTCGAGCAGGCGGCGGCGCACCTTCACGTCGTCGACGCCGCCGGGGATGCCGACCGTGTTGAGCGTCCACAGCCGCTCGCCGGGCGCGACGTGCATCCGGAGCCCCATCGCCTCGACGCCCGCGACCAGCGCGCGGTGGTTCAGCTCGTGGCGGCGGCGGCGCGCCTCCAACCCTTCCTCGGCGACGACGCGGAGCGCCTCGCGGAGCGCGTAGTTCATCGTGATCGGCGCGGTGTGATGATAGGTCCGCTCGCCGCCCCAATAGTTCGCCACCAGGCCGACGTCGAGATACCAGCTCGCCGGCTTGGCCTTGCGCGCTTTGATCTTGTTCACCGCCCGCTCGCTGAACGTCACCGGCGACAGCCCCGGCGGGCAGGAGAGGGCCTTCTGCGTGCCGGAGTAGCAGCCGTCGATGCCGTTCTTATCCACGGCGACCGCGTGCGCGCCGAGGCTCGTGACGGCATCCACCAGCAAAAGCCCGTCGCGCTCGTCGGCGATTCGCCGGAGCTCCTCCAGCGGCTGCAAGACGCCGGTCGAAGTCTCCGCCTGCACGGCGAAGATCGCGCGCGCCTTGGAGGATTGCCACGCCGCGCGTACTTTGTCGGCGTCGATCGTGCGGCCCCATTCGGCCTCGACGCGGATCGGCTTCGCCCCGATGCGTCCCGCCATGTCGAACATCCGCTCGCCGAAATAGCCGTTGATGCAGACGACGATCTCCTCGCCCGGCTCCAACAGACTCGCGACCGTGGCCTCCATGCCGGCGCTGCCGGTGCCGGAGACGGGAAAGGTCAGGCGGTTTTCCGTCTCGAAGACATAGCGCAGCATCGTCTGGATATCGTCCATGACGCGGAGAAACAGCGGATCGAGATGGCCCACGACCGGGGCGCACATCGCGCGCGTCACGCGGTCGTCGACCGGGCTCGGCCCGGGGCCGAGCAGAACCCGCCGCGGCGGATTGAATTCGGGAAGGGAGGGTCGGTCGTCGGTTGCCATGGGAGAAGTCTCCTTTATTTGAAGAAGGATAACATCGGGGAGGGGGAAGGACAATCTTCTCACCGACGGCTATCATCCTATCGGAAAGAGTCGAAGCGCAGGAAAAAACTACAGCGTCCAGTCCTCTTTGTCCCCCGTCTCCGCCTGCCTCTCCGCCTGCCTGACGATGCGGCGGTGCTCGCCTCCTTGCGCACCGGCTCGGCGCACTCGGGGCATCGCTTCAGATTTTTGTCGGGCAGGATAAGAATCAAAGGTATGGCCAGGACGAAGAGGGTGGTGCCGAAGAGCCACCAGAAAAACGAGTTTCTGCCGCGCCGGACCGCGATCGCGGCGGTGACGGCGCCGAGGCCCAGCGCGACGAGCACCACCGGCAGGAAGTGCGCCGCGATAAAGGTCACGACGGTTTCGAGCAAAGGGATCATCGAAGAAGTCGCCACGCCCTAAAATACGGCGATGCGGCGCCATCGTCAAGCAAAGTCGCCGATCTTTCCATTCTTGCGGCGCCGAAACCCCGGTGATATTACCTATGTCGGACCTCGCCATGAACCTCTTCGCGACCCGGCGGCGGAAAAAGTGGCTGATCATCGGCGCCTCGGCGCTCGCGCTGTTTCTCGCCTTCCTCGCGGTCCTGCCGGAGGTCGTCCGGCGCGTGGCGATCAAGCAGATCGGCGCCGCCACCAACCGCGGCGTCGCGATCGAAGACATCGACATCAACCTCTTCACCCGGCGGATCGCGATCAAGAACTTCCGCCTGGCCGATCGGGCGGGGGCCGAGCCGCTGGTCGGGTTCAAGGATCTGACGCTCGCCTTCTACTATCTGCCGCTGTTTACCAAGCACCTGAGGTTCTCCGACATCGCGCTTTCCGCGCCGTCGATCGGCCTCAAGCGCACCGGCGCCTCCGAGTTCAACTTCTCCGACCTGCTGGCGCCGGAAACAAAGCCGCCGGAGAAGAAAGAGAAGGGCGGCGTCGACTTCACCGTCGAGCATTTCAGGCTTTCCGACGGCGCCGTGGTCCTGGAAGACGGCGTGGTGAAGCCGGCGAGCTCCTGGAAGGCGGAGGGGCTCAACTTCGACGCCGCCGACGTCTCGACGCGGACCGCCGGCCCCGCGGGGCGCGCGACGCTCAAGCTGACGCTCGCCGGAACGCCGATCTCGCTCAACGCGTCGGAGCTCCGCCTGACGCCGCAAAACGGCCGCGCCGCGCTGTCCTTCGAGGGGTTCGATCTCGCGCTGCTGCTGCCCTACGTGCCCGCCGACGCGCCCGCCACGCTGACGAGCGGGCGGCTCGGCGCGGCGCTGACGCTCACCTACGGCGGCGCCGCCGGGGCCCAGCTCGACGGCGAGGTCCGGCTGGAGAAGATCGCCGTCTTGCAGCACGGCCAGACCGAGCCCTTTCTCGCCGCGCCGGAGCTCAAGGTCGAGCTCAAGAACATCCGCATGAACAACGGCGTGTTCGACGTCGCGGCGATCGAGGTCGCGGGCGACCCCACGCTCACCGACACGAATCTCAAGCCGGCGGCGGCGTTCGATCTGAAGCAATTGAAGGTCCTGGTGGAAAAGCTGACCTGGCCCGAGAGCGCGCCGGCGCGCGTGCAAATCTCGGCCCAGCTGCCCAAAGGCGGCGCGCTCGTCGTCGACGGCACCGTCGGACAGAAGCCGGTCAAGGCCGATCTGCGCGTGCGGCTCAAGGACGCGGACCTCGCGGCCTACCAGCGCTATCTCCCGGTCGCCGCGCCGGTCGCCGGCAAGGCCGACGCGGACATCGCCGTCGTCGCTTCGACCGAGGGCGGCCTCAAGGCGACGGCGAGCGGCAAGGCGGCGGTGATCCGGCTGGCGCTCGGCCCGCGCGGCGCGCCGCTCGTCACCGTCGAGCAGGCGAGCGCGGCCGGGCTCGACATTCGCTGGCCGGGGCAGATCAAAGTCGGCCGGGTCGAGGTCAGGAAGCCCTGGGCCCTGGTCGAGCGCGACAAGGACGGCGCGCTGCCGCTCCGCGCGGCGTTCGCGCCGCCCGCGGGCGACGCCAAAAAGCCGGCCGCGCCCAAGGCGACGCCGGTCTCGACGGCGGCCGCGCCGCCGCCAAGCAAGGCGCCCGCCCGGCCGCCGGCCGAAAAAGGTCCGGCGATCGAGATCGCCGAGATCGTCGTCGCCGACGGCTTCGCGCGCTTCATCGACCGCACCGGCGAGCCGCCTTATACCGAAGAGCTGTCGCGCCTGGCGATCAATATCAAAGGCCTCAGCAACGCGCCGGGGAAAAAGGGCAAGCTCACCCTGCAGAGCGTGATCGGCGCGACCGGGGCGCTCGAGCTGAAAGGCGACATCGCGCCGCTCGGCGAGACGCTGTTTCTCGACCTCGACGGCGAGCTCAGGGACTTCGCGATCCCGCGCGTCAACCCCTACACCGACCGGCTCCTGTCCTGGATCGCGCGCGACGGGCGGCTCGGCACTAAAGTTCACTTCAAGCTCGACGGCGACAAGCTCGACGCCACGAGCGAGATCGTCGTCGGCCGCCTCGACCTCGTCCAGGCCGCGGCCGACGACAAGGTGAAGGACAAGATCGGGCTCCCGCTGGGGCTGATCGTCGCGCTGATGAAAGACGCGCGCGGCGAGATCCGCGTCAACGTGCCGATCGCCGGGAGCCTCAGCGCGCCCCAGTTCAGTCTCAGCGAGGCGATCTGGACGGCGGTCCGCAATGTGCTGGTCAACGTCCTCGCGGCGCCCTTCCGCCTGATCGGCCGGATGTTCACTTCGGACGACAAGATCACCGGCTTCGCGGTCGACCCGATCAAGTTCGAGCCCGGGAGCGCCGCGGTGGGCCCGGCGGCCGACGAGCAGCTCAAGGGCGTGGGGGAATTTCTCCGCAACTCGCCGTACGTGCGGCTGTCCCTCGCGCCGGTCGCGAGCGAGGCGGACATCCTGGCGCTCAAGACCCAGGAGGTCGCCGCGCGCCTCCAGCGCATCCAGCGCGAGGAGCGCTACGCCAATCTGCCGCAGGCGGCGCAGGCGGTGTTCATCAAACGATTTCCCGGCCGCAAAGTCCCCGAGAACGGGGTGGACGGCATCGTGGCCGCGTTCCGCGACGTCGAGCCGCGGCCCGACGGGCCGGCGCGCGCGCTCGCCGACCGGCGCGTCGAGGCGGTGCGCGAGCGCCTGGGCTCGTCCGGCGCCGAGGCGAAGCGCCTGGAGCGGGCGGAGAAGAGCGCGCCCGACGACGCCAAGGGCGAGGGCCGGGTCGAGTTCTCGATTCTACCGTGAGTCACGCCGCGCTCATCATCGCCGGCGCCGGGATTCTCGCCAGCGGCGCGGCGGCGTTCTATCTAAAAAGCCGCGCGCCGCGGCACTACTGGCTGTTGGGGCTCGCCGGGCTGTTTCCCGCCTGGCTGTGGGCTTTTCTCACTCTCATCGAGCCGGCGACCCGGAGCGCGGTGGAGGTTCCGCTGCCGCCGCGCGCGCTTTTTTCCTCCTCGGCGGGACTCCTCGGCGTCATCGCGACCGACTACCTCTTGCGCACGCTCGCCAAATCGGGCCGGGTGCTCAAGCCTTTCACCTGCTGGATGATGGGATGGATCGCGCTTGTCCCCGCGTGGCTCATCGCCGCGACGGGACTTTAACGGGGAGGCATTTCTTTCCTTCAATGTCCAGAAAAGTGCAATCCACGTACAATTAGCCGGCATTTTTCAGTGCCGGGCACGCCTCAAACCTTAGAATTAGACTCTTTCTATTGCGGGGCGGCGGTCGCTAACAAGAGATACGCCGAATTCTGTCTGGAGATGCACAAGATGGGAATGATCCGGAGCGAAGAAGCCAAAGGCCCGCCTGCCGGAGCCACGAAATAAATCCTTCCGGAGCGAAGT
>WNFL01142359.1_pt1 | contig 14077 bp, 14 predicted proteins | sample 5400361 | NCBI WGS metagenome assembly WNFL01 (sample SAMN13153351, study PRJNA577476) | soil metagenome | isolation source: 40 cm soil on Douglas fir-dominated hillslope | place: USA:California | collected 2013-09-17
GCGCAAAGGCTACGTCGTGCATGGCATCAAGCGTCGCACCTCGCTTTTCAATACCGACCGGATCGATCACCTTTACCAGGATCCGCACATCTCCAACCGCAATTTCATTCTCCACTATGGAGACATGACGGATTCGAGCAGCCTGGTGCATGTGATCCAGAAGACGCAACCGGACGAAATCTACAATCTCGCCGCGCAAAGCCATGTTGCGGTGTCATTCGAGGAGCCCGAGTACACGGCGAACTCCGATGCGCTCGGCACATTGCGGATTCTGGAAGCCATCCGCATCCTGGGCCTGAGCAAGAAGACGCGGTTCTACCAGGCTTCGACTTCGGAGCTTTACGGCAAGGTCCAGGAAATTCCGCAAAAGGAAACGACGCCTTTCTATCCGCGATCGCCCTATGGCGTGGCGAAGATGTATGCCTACTGGATCACCGTGAATTACCGGGAGTCTTACGGCATGTTCGCTTGCAACGGCATACTCTTCAATCATGAGTCGCCGGTTCGCGGCGAGACTTTCGTCACGCGCAAAATCACGCGGGCACTGGCGCGCATCAAGCTCGGGCTGCAGGATTGCCTGTATCTCGGCAACATGGATTCAATGCGCGACTGGGGACATGCCCGCGACTACGTGGAAGCAATGTGGCTGATGCTGCAGCAGGAGCAACCCGAGGACTTCGTAATCGCAACCGGGGAACAGCATAGCGTGCGCGAATTCGTCAATGTCGCCGCACGCAAACTCGACCTTAAGATCAAATGGTCGGGCAAAGGCGTGGATGAAAAGGCGGTGAACGAAAGCGGCAAGACGATAGTCGCGGTCGATCCGCGTTACTTCCGCCCCGCGGAGGTGGAAACCTTGCTTGGCGATCCGTCCAAGGCCAAAGCCAAGCTGGGCTGGTCCGCCAAAGTGAGCTTCGAGAAACTGGTCGAGGAAATGGTCACCTCGGACCTGAAATCCGCGGAGCGCGACGAGCTGGTCAAGCGTCACGGACACCGGCCGTACGACTATCACGAGTAAGGCGGTAATGGGCGATTAGGTGATTGGGTGATTGGGTGGTGATTAAGTGAATTGGCGGCGTCGGTGACGCGGGCGTATGGTGAGGCCACACTACAACTTGCAGGCGTGGAAATCGGCGATGGTCTTGGTTAAGGATGTCTATACCCTGACTCGCGAGTTTCCGAAAGAAGAGATCTACGGACTCATGAGCCAGATGCGCAGGGCTGCCGTTTCCATACCCAGCAATCTGGCAGAAGGTGCGGCGAGGAATGGATCGAAGGAGTTCGTACAGTTTCTGGGTGTCGCCAAGGGGTCGCTGAGTGAGCTTGAAACTCAATTACTCATTTCGGCAGAGCTTGGCTACCTCCCGCGAGAACATGAGATATTCGAGAAAGTGGAAGAAGTCTCCCGATTGTTGGCCGGATTGCAAAAAAGCGTTCGGGCTGACGACTAATGTTGCTGACATACACAATCACTGAATCACCAATACCTAAATCGCCCAATCGCCCAATCACCCAATCGCCCAATCACCCAATCACTGAATCGCCCAATCGCTGAATCATCCAACTGCCGAATCGCCCAATCGTCCAATCACAGCACGACGCCGTTCCCATTGACCCTGCCCTGGTTTCACGTACATCAGATTGTTGGTAAATTTCTGATGACCGGAGGGCGAAATGAGCAAGAAAGAGTTGGTGGGAAATCGGCGGTACGCGGCTGATCGAGCGCGTAAAAGCTGGCGAAGAAGTCGTAATCGCGAAGGCTGGCAAGCCGGTCGCCCGGCTGGTGGCGGTAGACCCGGCGGGTACTGTGCGCAAACCCGGCTCGCTCAAAGGGCGGATACGTATCGGCCCGGACTTTAACGCACCGCTGCCAGAGAAAGTAATAGCGCTCTTTTCAGGTCGCGAAGCGAGCCGATGAGGCTGCTCGCGGACACCCACCTGCTGCTCTGGTGGTTGGCCGGCGGTGTCGGGCTTACGAAGAGCGCGCGGGCATTTTTGGCTGACACGTCGAATCAAGTCTATTTCAGCGCGGCAAGCATCTGGGAAGTTTCCATCAAGGCGGCTCTCGGAAAGATCGAGGCCGACCCTAGCGAAATGCTCGATATCGGGCCGGCATGCGTCGGCAGTTATGCGACTGCCGGATCATCATCGAGATCCGTTTGATCGAATGCTGGTTGCGCAGAGTATGGTTGAGTCTCTCGTTCTGCTGACTGACGATCGCATGCTGTCGCAGTACGGGGCTACCGTCATCGTGACGAGTTGAATCGTGCGGGACGTGCCGCCTGTATGTCAGAAGTCATCGATAATGGATAAGGAACATTTCGATCAATTGGTCAAGGCGGTGTGCCAGATGAATCGGCACGTGGCGGGCAAGGTCGCGCCTGGGGCGAAGACGACCGAAAGATCGTTGCGTCGGACCCAAAGTCGGCGATCGAAGCGCTGAATGCCTGAGCCCCTGCGAATGAAAATCCGAAGGTTTGCCGGGTAGGCTGGTGAAGAGATGATTGCCTCTTTCCGTTCATCATTTACAGTTCGCTGTTCACCGGTGCGTCGATAGATGAAACTCGACGCGCGAATCTATGTCGCCGGCCATCGTGGCCTGGTGGGCTCTGCGATCGTGCGCCGCCTGCAATCGGCCGGTTACATCAATATTATTACCCGTACCCATGCAGAGCTGGATCTCACGCAACAGCCGGCGGTCCAGGCGTTCCTCACTTCCGAGCGGCCCGAATATGTATTCCTGGCCGCGGCCAAGGTAGGCGGAATTCTGGCGAACGATACCTATCCTGCTGAATTCATCGAACAGAATCTGGCTATTCAGAACAGCGTCATCCATGAATCATGGCGAGCCGGCGTCAAGCGGCTCCTGTTTCTGGGATCGTCCTGCATCTACCCGCGCGATTGTCCGCAGCCGATCAAGGAAGAATATCTCCTGACTGGTCCGCTCGAATCGACCAATCGGGCCTATGCCATCGCGAAGATCGCCGGCATAGAAATGTGCTGGTCCTACAACCGGCAATACGGCACGCGTTTCCTCGCGGCAATGCCGACGAATCTCTACGGTCCCGGCGACAACTACGACCTGCAGAACTCCCATGTGCTGCCGGCGCTGATCCGCAAGATGCACGAGGCAAAGGAGCGCGGCATTCCCGAGGTGGTGGTGTGGGGGACCGGCAAACCGAAGCGGGAATTCCTCTACAGCGAGGACATGGCCGATGCCTGCCTGTTCCTGATGAGCCGGTCAGAGGAAGATTTTTCATCGCTCATTACCCATCACTCATCGCCGCCCCTTATCAACATCGGATGCGGCGCGGACCTGACCATCAGGGAATTGGCCGAGCTCGTGGCAAAAGCGGTCGGATTCACTGGCGCGTTAAAGTTTGATACCTCCAAACCCGACGGCACGCCCCGAAAACTTCTCGATGTCGGACGACTGTTTTCCCTGGGTTGGCGTCCGACGGTCCAGCTTGATGCCGGCATAAGAGCTGCCTACCTCGATTTCCTGCAACGCCAGCCCGTAACGGCCTAGAAGCCGATTCTCCGCTTGATTTTGTTGGGTTTTGCCGGTCTAATGCGCGAACTGTTCAATCATTGAACACCAATCGATGCTGACCGACGAATACCGATACCGAATTCTCAAGCTTCTCGAAAGCAACCCGGGTGCATCCCAGCGCGATATTGCGCGCGAGCTCGGAGTCAGTCTCGGCCGCGTCAATTTTTGTCTCCAGGCGCTGGTGGAAAAAGGCCTCATCAAGGCAAACAACTTCAGGAACAGCACGACCAAGCAGACTTACCTTTATCTCCTCACGCCGAAGGGCATACAGGAGAAAGCCAAAGTCACCGTCCGTTTCCTCAAAATAAAGCTGGACGAATATGAAAGCCTGAAGCGTGAAGTGGCGCAGCTTCAGCGCGAGGCGGGTAAATTGGATTTACCGAGATCAGGTGAGAAAAGATAAGTAGCGATAGCAGAAGTATCGGGACCCGGGAAAAAACCAGATGAAAATTCTTGTAACAGGCGCTTGCGGATACAAGGGAACAGTCCTTGTCCCGAAGCTTTTGTCGGCCGGACACGAAGTCGTGGCGATCGACACGATGTGGTTCGGAAACTACCTCAAGCCCCACGCAAAGCTGACCGTCGGAAAGGTCGACGTAAGGGACGTCGAACAGATAAATCTTGACGGAATCGACGCCATCGTTCACCTCTCCTCAATCGCCAATGATCCGTGTGGAGATCTCGATCCAAAGCTAACCTGGGAAGTGAGCGCGTTGGCGACAATGCAACTGGCTGACAAGGCGGTCCGACATGGAGTTGGCCATTTTATTTTCGCATCTTCCGGCAGTGTCTACGGAGTCAAGGAAGAAGCGCAGGTGACCGAAGATCTGGAGCTCAAGCCGATCTCCGAGTACAACAAGACAAAGATGGTTTCAGAGCGCGTCCTGCTCAGCTACAAAGACGAGATGGTCGTGCAGGTCATCCGTCCTGCCACGGTGTGCGGATATTCCCCGCGCATGCGCCTGGACGTCTCGGTGAATATGCTTACCATGCAAGCCCTCACCAAGGGCCGAATTACCGTGTTCGGTGGCGCGCAAACGCGCCCCAACATCCACATAGACGATATCACCGATATTTATCTATACATGCTGGACCATCCGGAATGCCAGGGCGTATTCAATGCCGGCTTCGAGAATATTTCGATCCTGGATATTGCCCGTCGCGTGACAGATCACGTGCCGGCTGAAGTGGTGATTACGGAATCCAATGATCCCCGATCCTATCGTGTGAACTCCGACAAGTTGCTCGCTACCGGGTATCGACCCAAAAAGACGGTGGAGAACGCCATCCAGGACATCATCGAAAAATTCCGCTCCGGTGAACTCAAGGACGAAGAGCGGTACTACAACCTGAAATGGATGCAGCGCGAGGTTTTGAAGTGAGCGCGATGATTACTGATCCATCCGCCTTTGCAGGGGACTATGCCCGCCGACTGGCTTCGGTGCTGGGCGATCAGGACTGGACAAATGTCGGCCGTCTCGCAGAGGAATTGCGCGCCTGCCGGGATAGCGGACGGCACGTGTTCATATGCGGCAACGGCGGGAGCGCCGGCAACGCCATCCATATGGCCAACGACTTTCTCTACGGAATCTCCAAGGAGTTGGGCAAGGGCTTGCGGGTCACCGCCCTCCCCGCAAATTCATCGGTCATCACATGTCTTGCCAATGACATTGGTTACGACTCAATTTTTTCTGCGCAGCTCGCGGTGCTAGCGAACAAGGAAGATGTCCTTATTGCCCTGTCTGGCAGCGGGAATTCGCCCAACATCCTCAAGGCACTGGACCAGGCGAAATCCATGGGTGTCCGGTCTTACGCGATATTGGGATATTCAGGAGGAAAGGCGAAGACGACGGCCGATGTGTCGATCCACTTCGCGGCGGACGACATGCAGCTTTCCGAAGACCTGCAGCTGGTTGTAGGCCATATGATCATGCAATGGCTTTACCAGAATAGAAATAATCGGAACTAAGCCTTGGCATCGACAGAGACCTTTATAGTCGTCGGCAGCAATTCTTTTTCCGGTGCGAGCTTTGTTGATCATCTATTGGAAAATGGAGCGAGGGTTTTCGGCGTAAGCAGATCGCCAGAGCCGCATCAGGCATTTCTTCCCTATCGATGGAAACCAGATACAGGTAGTTTCCAGTTCCGCCAGTTCGATCTCAACCGTGATCTCGAAGACATCATGGGGCTTATTCGAGCCGAAAAACCGGACTACGTGGTCAATTTTGCGGCCCAGAGCATGGTCGCGGAGAGTTGGAAGAACCCCGACCATTGGTTTATGACGAATGTCGTCTCCACTGTGCGATTTCACGATCGTCTGCGCCAGTGCACATTCCTGAAGAAATATGTCCATGTCACGACGCCGGAAGTGTATGGAAGCACGGGTGGTTTCATCAAAGAGGACGCGCCATTCAATCCGAGCACTCCGTACGCGGTGTCGCGCGCTGCTTCGGACATGAGCCTTCGGACTTTTTATCAGGCTTACAATTTTCCAGTCGTGTTCACCCGGGCGGCGAACGTTTACGGACCCGGACAGCAGCTCTATCGAATCATTCCCCGGACCATCCTTTTCATTCGCCTCGGCCGCAAACTGCAGCTGCATGGCGGAGGGCTATCCCAGAGATCGTTTATTCACATCCGCGACGTGTCGGACGCAACATTGAAGGTGACGAGGAATGGCAAGCCGGGAGATACCTACCATATTTCCACTTCCCGGGTAGTTACCGTTCGTGCCCTGGTTGAGATGATTTGTGCGCGCTTGGGAAGCAACTTCGAAGATTGCGTAGAGGTGGTCGGTGAACGGCTGGGGAAAGATGCCGCTTACCAGCTCGATAGTACGAAACTGCGCGAGGAAACCGGTTGGGTCGACCGAGTCTCTCTCGAAGAAGGAATAGAGGAGACGATTAATTGGGTCGACAAATATTTTGACGATCTGCGCGAACACGAGCTCAACTATGTTCACAAACCTTAAACAGACTGGATCATGGGAAGAGAAATAGACCTGTTGACGAACTATCCGAAGACCCGACGGAATGTCGAGGAGCGGGGGACGGAAAAAACGGACGAGGATCGCCGCATAGCACGTCAGTTCGGCAAGGATTTCTTCGACGGCGATCGTCGACATGGATACGGCGGATTCAACTATTTCCCGAGATTCTGGCAGCCCACGGTTCCAACCTTTAAGGCGCATTTCGGCTTGTCAAAGGACAGCTCCTTACTTGATGTTGGGTGCGCAAAGGGGTTCATGCTTCACGATTTTTCCGAGCTTATTCCGGGAATCACCGTGAAAGGTGTGGACATCTCGGACTACGCCATTGCCAATGCGGTCGACGACATGCGCCCCCACGTCCGCGTAGCCGACGCGACGCATCTGCCGTTTGCCGACAAATCATTTGACGTCACCATTTCGATCAATACGGTTCACAACCTTGAACGCGAAGAATGCGGAAAGGCGCTGAGTGAGATCGAGCGGGTAAGCCGTCGTGGCGCATTCATTACGGTGGATGCTTATCGAACCGACGAAGAACACTCGCGCATGATGGCGTGGAACCTCACAGCCAAGACCATCATGCATGTCGACGAATGGATAGCCTTCTTCAGGGAAGTGGGCTACACCGGCGACTATTACTGGTTCATACCGTGACAGGAGGCCGCTCGAAGGAAGTTCTCTATCAGATGAAGCGAATACGCTTGGTCGAGGAAACGATCGCGCAGCGATATGGCGAAGGAAAGATGCGCTGCCCTACGCACCTTTCCATTGGCCAGGAAGCGGTAGCTGCAGCGGTAGGGCTTGCGTTGCGCAAAGATGATGTTGCGGTAAGCGGGCATCGCGCGCACGCACATTACCTGGGCAAGGGAGGCAATCTGAAAGCAATGATTGCCGAGATATATGGAAAGGTCACAGGCTGCGCGCGCGGAAAAGGCGGTTCGATGCACCTGATTGACGAGTCGGTCGGTTTCAAGGGAAGTACGGCTATCGTAGGCGGAACCGTCCCGGTAGGAGTCGGCTTGGCCTACGCCATCAAAGTGCGCCATGCGGATCAGGTCAGCTGCATTTTTCTGGGTGATGCTGTCGTGGAGGCGGGGGGATTTTTCGAGTCGGCGAATTTCGCGGCACTGAAGCAACTGCCCGTCTTGTTCATATGCGAGAACAATCTCTATTCGGTTTATTCGCCGTTGAGCGTGCGCCAGCCAGCCGGCCGCAAGATTCATGAAATGGTGGCTGGTCTGGGGATAGAAGTGTTGCACGGCGATGGGAACGACGCCCAGTTTGTACTCGACACGGCGAGCCAGGCCGTTTCGGGAATTCGGGCGGGGAGAGGACCGGTTTTCATTGAGTTCTCGACATATCGATGGCGCGAACACTGCGGCCCTTTCTACGACAACAATATCGGCTACCGCTCGGAACAGGAATTCGAGGAGTGGAAGCAGAAGGAGCCGATAGCTCGACTGGAGCGCGAGTTGGTTCGGAAGGGCGTCGTCACCTCGTCGGAGTTGGAAGACATGAACCGCGCGATAAGACTTGAAACCGAAGAGGCCTTCGAATTTGCGGAGTCTTCTCCCTTCCCGGACCCGGAAGAGGCCTTCACCGGCCTTTATGCCCATTCGATCGGGCAAGATGCCGGCCGGTACAAGGGTTGACGCCATGGCGTTGAAAACCTTCTCCAAAGGCATCAATGAAGCGCTCACGATCGCGTTGGAAAAAGATCCGACCGTAATTTGCTATGGCCTCGGGGTACCGGATCCCAAGGGGGTGTTCGGGACTACGCTCGGATTGCAGGAGAAATTTGGAAGCGACCGTGTTTTCGATATGCCGACGTCCGAGAATGCGATGACCGGCATCGCGATCGGCGCAGCCATCAACGGGCTGCGGCCAGTGCTGACGCATCAGCGCTTGGATTTTGCACTGCTTTCCATGGATCAACTCGTGAACAATGCCGCCAAATGGCATTACATGTTTGGTTCGCAACGAGCGGTTCCCATTACCATCAGGATGATTCTCGGTCGAGGGTGGGGACAGGGGCCGACGCACTCGCAGAATCTGCAGTCCTGGTTTGCGCATATCCCTGGCCTGAAGGTGGTAATGCCGGCAAGTCCGGCGGACGCCAAAGGCTTGTTGCTTTCATCGATATTCGATGACGATCCAGTGATTTTTCTCGAGCACAGATGGCTGCACGAAATGAGTGCCGAAGTACCGGACGGGGATGTGCGCACACCGATCGGGAAGGCGGCCGTGTTGAAGGAAGGAACCGATATAACAATCGTGGCGATGTCCTACATGACGGTCGAGGCCCGGCATGCGGTGGAGCATCTGGAAAAGGGCGGCATTTCGGTCGAGTTGATCGATCTGCGCACCATCAGCCCGATCGACTGGCCAACGATTGCGGAATCGATTCGAAAAACGGGACGGTTGCTCGTCCTGGATACTTCCAATTCGTTTTGCTCCGTCGCTGGCGAAGTCATAGCGCGCGCGGCGGAAGAACTATTCGGTGATCTTAAATGTCCGCCGAGACGAATTTGTCTTCCCGACTTCCCCACCCCCACCAGCAGTGCACTTACCGAACGGTTTTATCGGCGCGCAGAAGATGTGGTGCGCATAGCGGGAGAAATGACGGGGCGGGAGGTGTCGGTTGCAAACCTGGTGGCCGAGCGGACCGCGCCCCATGATGTTCCGGGAACCTGGTTCAAAGGGCCGTTCTAGGAGGAAATTTCTTGATGATTCCCAAGTCGGCACGCAAGCATCAATATCGCGGTAATGGTCAGCCCGCAGCGGATCTGGCCGGATTTGATCATGCGCGTGCAATCGGAAATTGGCAGCCATACCGGCCGGGTAACTTCTCCACCGCCAGATTGCGGACCGCCCACCTTTCTGAGCTTGCCTGCGGTAAAGATGTAGGTTGGATTCAAAACGGTATCCATGCCCGGCATGTAGTGAACCAGGGGCTCAACGTCGCTGCAGGAATACCCCGTTTCTTCGAGGCATTCACGTGTCGCGGCTGCGCCGAGCGATTCGCCGGCCTCCGCGCGTCCGCCTGGTATTTCGAGGGAGGGACCGCCGGTAAGCAATCTGTTTTGCCGAACAAGCAATACTTTTCCATTTCGCATTGCGATCAGGCCGACCCTGGTGCCGTGATCGTCGACGAAAAATACCTTCTTCAAGGCACCGATGCGGGCATCGATCCTCAGGATGGACTGGTAGCGGTTCCGGTATTCGAGCTGCTGTTTCAGTATTCGGGGCTTGGACATATTGGCACGCGATCGGCCGGTAAATTTATTTTCAATCCGGGCGGCCGCGAATCTCGCAATCCAGCTTCGACCTCGGCGCCGAACACCCGGTACCGCGAAACTCCCGGAAAGTCGAGTCTAAATTGATCCCCAGAAACGTAATGATAGCCTCTGTATCGAGCGATATCGGGGCTTTTCTTGCCAGGCGTTTCGTGGCGAACAAAGACAATGTTTGCGGCACGTACCGGGATTATGCCCATGTCCCCGAAGACCTGCGGAGTGCCGGCATAAGGCTCTTCAAGTGCGATGTCGATTCAGCCCCCGATGTGAAAACGCTGAAGGACGAGTTGCGGAATCAGGGATTCAGATGGGATCTCCTCATCAGCGCGGTTGGAGTCCTGTCGCCGATAGGGCGTTTCGTCGATCTTGATTTTACGAAATGGGAGAAATCGGTCACTACGAATTCGATTTCCCAACTGCGCCTGCTGCATGGACTGTATGAACTGCGCACGACGGGACGCATGGCGAATGTGGTTTTCTTTGCGGGCGGCGGCACGAACGGACCTTTCGACAATTTCTCCGCCTACTGCATAGGCAAAATTGCCCTGATAAAAATGTGCGAGTTGCTCGATAGCGAGTGCCCGGATCTGCACGTATCAATTCTCGGCACGGGTTGGGTGCGGACCAAAATCCACGCACAGACGCTGGCTGCAGGCGAGAACAGCGGCGAAAATTTCGAGCGGACCCGGAAGTTTCTGGATTCGGATTACCCGGGAACCAGTCTTTCGGATATCGCGGAATGCATAGAGTGGTGCGTTGCTTCGCCAAAATCAGCGACCAGTGGGCGCAATTTTTCAGTCGTGCACGATAAATGGAGAGAGGGACGCGAATTGCTCACTGCACTGGAGTCAAGCCGGGACAAATTCAAATTACGCCGCTCCGGAAACGACTGACAAGTATCCTCAAACATGAAGCTATCCGACTACGTCATCGATCATCTTCTTCGCTCCGGTTCCTCGCACGTTTTTGGCATGTCGGGCGGTGCGGCGGTTCACCTGTTTGATTCGGCGAGCAAGAAAGACGGCATGGGAATCACATTCGTCGCTCACGAGCAAAGCGCGGCGATGGCGGCCGATGGCTATTCCCGGTTGTCTGGAAATCTGGGCACGTCGATAGTTACCAGTGGTCCCGGTGCGACAAACCTGCTGACGGGCGTCTGCTGCTCGTTCTATGACTCGGTCCCGACATTGGTGCTGACCGGCCAGGTCGCAACGCATCGCCTGAAGGGCGATCGGAAAGTGCGCCAGGTCGGTTTTCAGGAAACCGATGTGCTTTCCATTTATGGGAGCGTGACGAAGTTCGCGGCCCAGATTCTTGACCCGCTGCGCATTGGCGCCGTTCTGGAAGAGGCCTATCACGTCGCGCGCAGCGACAGGCCAGGCCCCGTGTTAATCGACATACCGGATGATCTGCAACGCGCCGACATTGACCCGGGAAGGCTGGCCTCATTCCACCCAAGTCCCGTACCGCCGCCTGGTGGTCTCGCGAATGACGTTCGGGCGATCTTGAATCTGGTTGCAAAGGCGCAGAGACCGGCAGTGATCATTGGAGGCGGCTTCAGTACGCCCCGACACGCGGCGGACCTTCGCGATTTTCTTGAAGGCCTCCATATTCCCGTTCTCCAGACCTGGGCGGGCACCGATCTCGTGCCGTTTGGATGGAACGGGCGTGTTGGACCTTTTGGCGTCTATGGGCCCCGACTGGGTAACGTAGTCGTGCAAAAATCGGATCTGCTTTTGTGTCTCGGAACCCGGCTGTCACAGAATCTAACAGGCGGTCTGCTCAACACGTTTGCGAAAGGCGCATCGATAGTAATGGTGGACGTCGACCAGGCCGAGATGGATAAATTTGATGGTCGCGGGATCGAGGTCGCGTTAAGAGTGCATGCCCGCATGGGAGATTTCCTGGAGGCCGCGATGGACTGTTTGAAAGACTACAGGCCCCCGGAGATCCGTGATTGGCAGCAATCCATCGAATCCTGGAAGGCCAGCCTGCCAGCGGACATTCCTGCACGACCTGGGGACGCAGCCAATTACATCGACGCCATACATTTTGTCCAGGAGATCTCTGATCATTTTTCCGCCGATGAGGCGATTTTTGTCGATACCGGCGGGAATCTGACGTGGACATGCAATCACCTGAAAGTGAAAAAGGGGCAAAGGGTCCTGTCTGCATGGAACTTTACCCCCATGGGATATGCACTGCCGGCGGCCATCGGCGGGGCCTCGGTCGATTCGACCCGACCCATCAGTTGCATCATCGGAGAGGGGGGCCTGGTTCTCTGCCTTGGTGAGCTGGCGACGGTATTGCGCTACAACCTGCCGATAAAAATATTCTTGTTCAATAACCACTGTCATGGCATCCAGAAGCAGACTTTGGAAACCTGGCTTGGAGCCAACTATGTCGGAGTCGATCCCGCCTCCGGGCTCGGATTTCCCGATTTCGAAAAAGTGGCCGCGGCGATGGGATTTCCCGTCGTGACCATCCGGCATACCTCGGAAGTCAGGGACAGGTTGCGGGAAGTTTTCAATATTCGCGGCCCGGTATTCTGCAACGTCGAAATCAATCCCGAGCAAAAACTCTTTCCGGTCCTGAAGTACGGACATTCGCTCGAGGATCAGATGCCCCTGATCGAACGCGACAGGCTTCAGCAACTCCTTTCCATGTAGTGATCCGCAAAAGACAGATCTTCCCCATGCTCCTAGACAATTTGCCCGGATTGTTCGCACATCTAAGTTCTCATTGGCAAGAACATGCGCGATCCTCGGAATTCTACCGATTCCACGAGAGCGTCATGAAGCACGCGGTCGAGGAGTCAAAATCGACATTCGAGAAAGAACAGGGAGTGCTGTTCGGTGAAATGGGAAGAATCGTGCTGCCCTACCAGAAGATGGGGGCAATCGATTCCCTGGATCTGTTCGGGCTCGATGAGCTTATCGTTTTTGCCTTTTACCACCGTACCCGCGGCAAATACCGCAGAGCAGCGGACATAGGGGCAAACCTAGGTTTGCACTCCATCATGATGGCGAAATGCGGGATCGCGGTGGATGCCTTCGAACCGGACCCGACACATTTCAAACTTCTGCAACGAAATCTGTCCCTGAACGGCATCGGCAGCTGCGTGCCACACGAAGAGGCTGTATCGGATCACGTTGGACAGATGGAGTTTGTGAGGGTGTTGGGAAATACCACGGGCAGCCATTTGGCCGGAGCCAAGAAAAATCCGTACGGAGATCTCGAGCGCTTTGAGGTAAAGGTGGCGGACGTCAGGGACATCGCGGGCCAGGCGGATTTTCTCAAGGTGGATGCCGAGGGGCACGAGGACGTGATCCTGGTCGCGATACCTGAAGAGCGATGGCAACATCTCGATGCGATTGTCGAAGTCGGCAGCGACAATAACGCTAAAGCGCTTTTTTCACACTTTCAAGGCATCGGCGTAAACGTATTTGCCCAGAAGTCGGGATGGCAACGCGTGTCATCCCTCGAACAGATGCCGAGCAGCTACAAAGAGGGCGGCGCGTTCATAAGCGCCAAGGCACGGATGCCATGGTGATAGACAATATGTGGAGGCTGACCAGTTGAAAGCTGCAGTGTTGGTCTCGCTGGGGCAGCCCCTGGAAATCATGCCTGACGTCGAAGTGCCCGAACCAGGGCGCGGGCAGGTGCTCGTTCGGGTTGCATACAGCGGCGTTTGTCATAGCCAACTGATGGAAGCAAAGGGTGCGCGTGGAGCGGATCCCTATATTCCCCATCTCCTCGGTCACGAAGGCTCGGGCCGGATAGAAAAAATCGGCGCCGGAGTTACCAAGGTTCGTGTCGGCGACCTCGTTGTTCTTGGTTGGATAAAAGGTTCCGGGCTGGACGGAAACGGTACGCAGTATCTTCGCGGCGACACCGTGATCAACGAACTGAAGCCTGTTCCGGATACGACCATTGCGATTTTCGGATTGGGGGGCATAGGCCTGAGCGCCATGATGGCTACCTTGCTCTATAGATTTACCAAGGTCATCGCTGTCGATATCAACGAAGACAAGCTGGCAATCGCGAAGGAATTCGGTGCAACGCACACCATAAACGCCAATGCGACGGATCCTGTTTCGGCGATTCGCGGGATGACCGGCGGAGAGGGCGTTGACTACAGCGTCGAAGCATCCGGATCGCCGGTCGTCATTGAGGCCGCGTTCAATTCGGTCAGGCGACGCGGGGGGCTTTGTGTGTTTGCGTCCCATCCACCAACGG
>WNFL01368241.1_pt1 | contig 14076 bp, 17 predicted proteins | sample 5400361 | NCBI WGS metagenome assembly WNFL01 (sample SAMN13153351, study PRJNA577476) | soil metagenome | isolation source: 40 cm soil on Douglas fir-dominated hillslope | place: USA:California | collected 2013-09-17
TTTGACGGGCAGGCCTGGCTAAGCCACACAGTGAGGTCTGCATATATTTTAAAAACATGTGGCGTTTGTGTACATTATTTCGATTATTGCTGCCGAGAACACCTCCTGAAGAGGAAATAGAAGGTCATTTGCTACGGAGAGTGTGGACGGATTACAGGATGGTGACAGGACCTTGATTTTTTGATCGATCCGAACGCCGAGATGAGCGGCCGAGGCCAAGACATTCTCTGGTCCGGCTCGCCTGCAAAAATAAAAACTAGATTTAGAACGCGTTGCCAGAGCGAATGACAGTCATTGTTGTAATGTAGTTGTTTATGCCAAGAGCCGCCAACTGTTGGACCACCGCACATGAACGTTTCGTGCTTTGAGCGGCCGGGAATGAGGAGTAACATAGCTTCGTTGATTCTGACGGCATATCCATAGGAATATGTACCGCGTGAGCACCAGTTTAGGATGACCTCAACGCATCTCCAGCGTTAGACGACTTACTCCGCCTCGGCAATTCAGAGGATTATTTTACTCCACCCCGAACTGACTTTGCGGGTATGAGTACGACCGAATGAGTTTCTGCCCGAGGGGCTTCGTGATTCTGGGTTCAGCGGTATATAAGTTGGTCTGGTCAAACATGGAGGAACTCATCACTCAGCTCAAAGACTACAAAGTACAAACATGAAGCTCCTCTCTACTATCACTGCGATGTGCCTCAGCATCGCTTTCGCCACTGCCGCTGAAGTCGGGGCACCAATCCAAGCTCGTCAAGGCTGTTCGATCACTATGTTTACGGGTCGTGATTTCACTGGCGCTTCAAGTACATTCAGTGGTGACCAATGTGTGAGTACATACCACCTATCTACTGCCTCTAGTACTGACCTCAATGGTTTGGTTCCAATATAGTCAGCCGTGTTCGAGCCGTTCGTCTCTAACCTCCTCTCCGCGAGAGCCTCACCTGGCTGCGTCTGCTTCCTCTTCACTGGCAACCCGTGCAACAACTGCGCCGCATGCGTCGATGACGACGGCTTCCGCAATATGGCTGCGGTACGTTATACCAGATGGTACCTAGAGTCCTCTGGGCATCCCACGTCGTCCTACTGAATTCTAAACATCTCACCAACGCCTTTCATTTGCCAGGTACCTGCTGTTCATTCATTCCGATGCGAGGTCGCCGATGCTGCAGGCTGCTCCAATGCGAACTGCACCTTCAAGAAGTAAGCGAGCATACGAGGGTCTGGAAAAGTCATCCGCAACGTCGAGGCCATAGGTGGACAAGTTTCTTAGCTTGCTCGAATTACGTACTGGTGTACTGCCAAATAGTTGATTTATTCCGAAAGACGACGTTTGGAATGAGTGGCAGCCGTTAATTGCGAGTGTCTTTGATCAAGGGTTGCGCAAATTTGTGAGGTTCTTCCCTCTCCTTGATCTGTTTCACAAAAGAAATTCTGTGAATGGCGCAGAACCATTTAATCCACGCTTTTCATGCTGAATAGGTTGCTCCTTGGCCTTTGCAAGCGAAATTTTTGGCTGATGGAGCCAAGAACTTTGCACAATAGGGCAAAATCTGGTTGATGGGGATATTTTGGACTCATTCGCGTTTCGAGACGCTCATCTGTAGACAACCTAAGTGCATGGTAGGAGAAACTACCGATGAATCAGGCTAGGTTGGCCCGTTACGACTACGCTAGACGAAAGCCCCGCCACCCAGTACCTAAATGATGGACCCGCCTTCACCACCGTCGGTGCTGACGGCTATGCCAATGCCGCACTACCTGTGACAAGAAGTGACCGACAAGAACGGCGGTTGTGGATATGCGAAACCTAAGCCTTCTAATGTGCATCCGTGAACAAATACATTGCGAAAGTAGAATCGCGCGGGTCCGGGTGCCTCGATGTTATGGCGGGCACCAAAGCCCCCAACCGCAACGGATGCGAATAGTAACCTCAAAGGCGGAGAAGCACAGAATAGACTCTCCTGGCCGTTCCTATCGGCCATGAAAAGACTCCTCGCTCCCATGAGACGAACCATGGCGGCAAAACGGAACAGGTCGTCACAGTAAATTTCTGATGCACTATCCACTATGGTCCCTGAACAGGTGTTAGCAACCACAGAGGAAGGGGAGAAACGGATTAGCAGATGGGTCGGTGCCCTGAACATGCACAATTCCCTGGAGGGCTAATTATTTGACGCAACTCGCGGTAAACTGGGATGGAGGTGAGCCTGATAGCAGCCTATGGCCACACGGATTGAGGCATAGTCCATTCGGGAGTCCATCGATTGAGGAGCAGAACGGAAGGTGAAGTGATAGCTGAAACCCAATTAGCGGTAGATGTGATAGTGTGCACGGCACCCGAACCAACCGAACATTTTCAGCAAGGGCTGACCACGAAAGCTTGGAAGAACGGATTTGTTGAGTTCTTGAAGCGTGCCGAGTGTATATTATACCCAGCGGAAAGGTCCCTTGCGAGCCTGTGTGGTCGAGTGTGTTTTTGCAAGCATGGCTGGAAGGTCTGCGGGAAGGAGCTGTATGAGGCCCATTCGTAACTCAATCGTAAATAAGGAGCGTCGCAGAGGAAGAGAATATACGACTCGGCACTTTAACTCCGAGGGTTCCAGTCGTACTCCCCTCGCTAGCTGGGTTGGGAGATGCGAGGCGACCGTCGAGAAGGCGCGTTCGCAATTTTATGCAAGGGGGTTTGCCGGCCTCTGCTACCTGTGTAGCTATACAGCGGAGAGAGGTGGTCGGTATTCCGGCGTCCCATGAAACAGGAGACAGGTGTCACCGGCTACCAGGAGGCATTCCCGCCGGTATTCCACAGGTTCACGAATATGGTAGCAAAGGAGCAGGCCCGCCCTGGTGTATCAAGGCTCAGGCCTGGGGCTAATGTTGCAATGGGTACACGTGCTCCGAAGAACGAATCCAAAGACACCGAGGGAACCCTCCTCACGAGTTTGGGATTGGTTAAGTTGTATCCCGTGAACGTGGTCAATGTCATGGCTACCTGTTTGGGATTGCGTACACTTACCGGTTGCCTTGCAGTTCATTTTACTCCTACATTTTACTCCTAGAATATTTTATGCCTAGGATAATTCTTGTACACATGAATAATCGATCAATTCAAATGCCACCTCAGGAGGCGGTGACGCACGACCTCCAATTGGGCCAACAGCCTGTAAAGTAGGGCTCATATCGTCCCATACAGCACTGATATCACCTTACGTTGGCGGGAAACTCCCATTCGTTCCCCTCGAGCGTGGTCGTTGAGCCCGAATGGTCGGGGATGTGGGCAGCTAGGCAGTCCCTAGTCGACTGCCTCAGGGGTGCGCAAGAGTCACGCGACTGGATGACTCTTACCCCACAACAGGGGAAGCTCGCTAAGCCACACCCTATTGGTTGGTGGGAAGCGAGGACTCACTCAATCGAACGGGAAATGATATCTATCTGCAAAACTTCCTTCTCAATGTCCCTTGGATGGCCAACGCCCACCACTGACTCCTTTTTCAGAGTCGAGGAGTACAATCCCAAGATGTGTTAATCAGCCACATTCACGATAGGGAGACACTCAATTGGACCTAGGAGTATCAGGAACCGGTATAGGGGGAGTTGCCGCTGCTACCCCTAATATTTTCGGCATATAAGCCACCCGCAAACAGAGACCGCCCCCCCCACTTGTCTGGTCACTAACTGCACCTCTTGGTTATTACATCGTCCACCATGCCCCTTCAATCCCTCGCCGAAGCACTCTCCTCTCTTGCCGACGCTTCAGCCACCCAGCCTCGCAGCAGGCTTCAATCGCCCTTCTCGCCTCTCGTCGGCTGGCTCGCAACGCTGTGGGCATCCGACCGTAAAGCAGCGAAGCGGGGCCACTGCCTCATCCCCGAACCAGTTCTCTTCACGTCTCCCGCCAGTCTTCACGAACCGTCCAATACGCTCCCTTCGGTCCAGTCCACCGACATTACCGGCATAGCCGTGCACGACGACGGCGACTACGACGACAACGCGTCGGATATGCTTATCCCTCTCAGCCAGAGCCACAAAGATGGGCCCACCGAGGAGGAGGTCGACTACGTGGTCAACACTCTGCTCGAGTATCTGGAGGAATCCAAGGTCGCCTCTGCAGAGTCAGGGTGCGAGGACTATGAGTACTATGCCCCAGAGTATACCGGACGTAGGCTCCGCCATGGCCTTTGGTACCTTCCATTCCTTCAGTCGTCGCTTTCGTTTGATGCTCACCTTCGCCCTCAGGTCTCCAGGGTCGTCCATGTACGTCTTGTACGGCAGTGAGGACGGAGACGGCCGTAGTGAAGCCGAGACGCTGGAAATGGACGAGGCGTATGACCGGGCCTCCCTCGAGTTGGCACGCACTGAGTGCTACGTTCCCGAGTTGGTGAGTGTCTCATTATTTCGTGTCACGATTGCCGCTGATTACACACTCTGTAGCGCAATGGCGACGATGGGTACCCCTATCAACTCGAGTCTGGTGAAGGAGAGGATAGTGAATAACGAATGAATCATTTCTCCTTTTAAGACGCGCTTGTACCGCATTCATTCCTAGTCTCGTCTGTCGCGTTAGTTTCCCTGAGCATTGTTGTAGGGTCGAATCGTCGCGGAATTTCGAGTCGTTCGAATTGTACGTTTCTCGTAGGATACAGAATCTATGTATGAGCCACGTCGATAGGTATTGAATATTACTATGAAACTATATATATCGCTGGTTTCGTGAATGCAGACCTGGCCCGCTACATTTATTGACGTTTCCTCGCGGCATCCTCAATTCGATGGACCAATGGCTTTGTTGATTTTGCGTTTAGCAACACCACTTGCTTGTGAAAGAGCGTCCTCTGGTCGGAGCAGTAGCTGTGGTTAAGGGCAAACGTGCCCTGAACCTGCCATACACGCCCCTTGGCGCCGTTGGCAAACGCAAAAACAGGTACTCAGGTCGATGACGATATGCAGTGACTGTGCGAAAGTGTTCGGGTGTCGACTATCTTTTTCGGCTCTATTAGGTTAGGTGGATAATAGGATAGCCTACTGGAGTTCAAGGTCCGTAGAGGTTTTTCTCACTTTTACCTAATTCGGACGCACGCAATATCACTTTACTTTGCAACTATTTGGATTCGACACAAATACACCGGATCATGACGTAGCGGACTAAATGGCAATTGCAGCAGAGAATTTTGGAAAGCAAGGACTGGCGATCGACCGACCGACCTGATGTCTAACCCTGAAACTTTTAGGATCAACCTCGACTGAAGAAATTGTATCTGGTTCATCATAAAAGCCAAGACCCGTCGTAGAAACGGATATGTGTTCATCAGCCACCGTCGCAAGGTTGATCACGTAGAGGGCCCCGTCGCGCCGTGAACTCGAGTAGCTAGTTCGTCGAGACTCCAATCTCTTGGGACTTGATGTGGGCCGATACTGCTTGAGCAAGCGCGATAGCGTCACAAAAACCGAAATTCATACATAATTTTACAATTCGATATTAGTCCAGTTCGATTCGAACGCGGATAACACAGGCCATTCAAACGAATTCGCACCTTGGACTGAAAGTTTGGGCCGGATCCCCAGCCAACAGAACATGACCCTGTCCCAGGGGCTTGTACATCGCCTCCACGAGCGCATTGCAAATTCAGTACCCGTTCCCATTGAGTACAGCGGCTATCTTCACGGTAGTGCTGTCCTTTATGAAACTAATCTACGACTCCACATATACAGGAGTCGTTACACACTAAGGCAGGGGGCTTCTGGGTTTCCACGAGATCGCAACTCGCCAAAAGGATATTCTGCTTTCCTAGGAACCAAAGAGCGCGGACATGAGGTAAGAGGAGAGGGTCAGAGAGAATGTACTGTCATCCTGATATGATAGGCTAGCTTATCCTTTGACCATGACCAACATACGATAAGAGCCTGGGTAGTATTCTCCATGTTGGCTGTGAGTTACGGCCTTGATCGCCTTCTTATCATCCTCACCCTCGTTTGGTGTGGAAACATCTTGCCTCGTTCGGCCTCCTTACGTCATGCGTACTTTTATTCTTTGACACCTTTGGCGCCTATGACCAGTTCCTAGGAATGACAATCACTACGTTTACTCCCGTCCTGTGCGGTGAATTGACTCTATTCAGATGTCAGCGCGATCGACGTGCAGACCGTAACGAAGGATGTCAAGATGAAGTTAGATCTACCCACGAAAGTAAATCGTCGCTGGTGACAGCAGGATAATGACCTCCTGATTTACCAGAAGCCCTTATTCGTGGAAAGCAGTGTAAATATTCGTTACCCTTGCTATCATTCTCCCACCAAGGCGCTTGCTCTTCGTAATCCAGCTAACACCTATCAACCTTTGGTCTATATCTTGAGCGACTGATAGGCTCAGATCAAAGAAAAGATCGAAGCGTCGCTAGACACTTAGTCCAATTCTTATATAAATTACGGACATACGGCAATATGCAATATAGGGAATTCAAATTCTGACAGATGCAGAGTTGTACGGCGTATCTCCCGGTCTCCCGGGTCTTGAGGACATAAAGCTTCTTTTTGGTTCTGTCATCTGGAGCTGAGTTCAGGGCTCGACTGTGCGCTCCCTTGGATTCTGTCAGAGCCTCGTTACTTCTACAAGTAACTCATGGGTGTAAAACGGAGAGGGGTCTTCATTACCCGGAGAGATGGACAATTTGCAGCCAAGCATCGGACATCCTTTGTAATATTCCATTGGAATCTCTCATAATATATAGGATAGACGATGTGTATGTCATGACCCCCAACAGCATGTCCATCGACATGCTGCAGAGCCTGATCGATGCATGGTTGTAGCAGCAAGCGCCGCGGCATACCGCTTACTAATTTTGGTGAAGTGGACACCAATCCCAGAGCGAGTGCCATTAATATCTCGGGTTTCAGGTATGGTGGAAAGTGCTCCGCAACTTTCGCTATTAAACAGAACGAGAATATCACGCGCGCAGTGGAGTGGGAAAGAATGGTGTTTTAACATTCACATATGTGTTGGTACTACTCGCTAATATAATCAATGAATCAGTCCTCTTCGGACTGATATGATCCATATGTCACCCAAACAATCACCATCTTGCTCTCTACTTATGTTCGCCGGAATCGGTCAGCGTGCTCGTATGTAGTATACCACAGCCACCGTTACTAAATTTCACCTCCAATAGCCTATTTCAGCCCATCTGTACCCGAGGATCTTCCAAAATTATGGAGTAAGGCAGTCGCATTGTGAATTCTGACAAGTCGTTGATTTCATACCAGCCCTCGGAGGAGGCAGACTCTTGAAGGACCTCAGAAAGAGTGAATGCTGTGATTGGTTCTTCTGCTCAGGTCTGAACGATGCAATGCTCTCGCAGTACGTACGTGCATTAGCTCTCGGCCCGTGGCTATAGGTGCGAGTATGATTACCCATAGACTATTACTACGCCCTATTGTGGTACTCGAGCACATAGTTCTCATCTTGCTGAAAGTGACACCAATGCAGGTTTTCAACACCACATGGGTCAAGGATTGTATCCGTGCTGGATATCGCATACCTACTAGTCCATATATTCTGAGTGGTACAGTGTATCTTTGGGAATGGTTGATGAAACTAAAATCTGCAGATGCGCTGCCAATTGAGAACGAAACTATCGACGTTGTTCCTTATCAAATCTCCCCATTGCGCCCTTACGTGCCTTCACCCAGTGTCAATTCATTCAGCCCCTCTGGTCGTTCTCAATTGCCGACTCCTGACTTGATTCTCGTTGCAAACTCTTCTCCGTTGAAAGAAACAGATCGCTACGCGCATGTCGAGATTGAAGAAACGCCTTCAAGCCACTCAAGCATTTCAGAGAAACAAGTTGAGCAAGCCATTCTCTGCGACTATGAGGGCACTCCCTTGGCGAATTGCCTTGATTCTTCTGGAGAGACCCTCGTCGAAAACAATAATTTACCCGCAACACAAGAAGAACCACGGTAAGTAAAATCCCTAATAGTTGAGCGATTGGCTTCCGAGTTTCCCCTTACGATGCTTAGGTTTGCCGAACGCATGGGCCAAACTCCAGACGGCCTTTCCATATTCTTCGCAGATACTATCTTAAAAGAAATCCCGGCTCCTTTACACGTGTCCTTATTTGCTCCGGGGTGCTACTATTTAGGCCATAGTTTGAGGGCAGAACCCCGCAATCGTGCTGTTGGAAAAAAATAACGAGCCTGTAGATTCAAGACGTGCATCGAGCCATTCACCTGTAGCTTTCTTGTCCCGTAACCTGCCACTATCTTAATTTATACTGGCTTTGCGACTTCGTCCCGCATCCAAGTGGTTGTCAAAGCACGCAAAGGTTGCCTTTCCCAATTCCCACCGGCTTGCCATCCCGCCGGAAATGGTCAGAATGCCAGGGGATCAACCCGCTCCCAGCTTTCCTACTGTACCGGAACTAGTCAGAATACTTGAAGATGCGCGAGGTCCTTGTCCAGCAGCCCAGGTACGTCACATTTCTGCTCCACTTGGGTTGTTGCTGCGAGTAAACTGACCATTTGCTCACCAAACGGGTTTTTTGTATCCCTCCAGAGAAGAGAGGCCATCGAATACGTTTTTCGATTAGCGAAATCACCAGATCGGCGCCATAAAGCCCTCGCGGCAAAGAACCTCCCAACCTATTATGAGCGTGTACCGGACCGTCGAGAGGAACTTCATGAAGCTATTTATGATTTGTGCGAAGATGCTGAACCAGAGGTACGTGTTGTCACGTTGAAAACACCTGGCTTTCGGAGTCGGAACGCAGATCTTGAGAGATATTTTGCCGTCCTTCACATGATACCCGATTCGATTTAATATATCTCTAGATTCGAATTGCCGGGTACGAGGCCGTCCTTGAGCTTTCCCAAATCTCTCAAATGAGTCGGCGACGAAATGCGGATGTTCTCGTTCAATTACTCCAAAGTAGTGCGTCTACCATATGATACTATTTGCATGAGCTTATTCTTTGTAGCTGATCCACAAGAAATCATAGTCATTCGCCAATGTCTATCCGACCACATTCGACTTGCACCAGTGACTAGCTTTCAAGTTATGATCGAGCATTGCCTCACCGCCCCTGATGGCTCAGGAGGTGAAGGTCACGGCGAGCTTATGGGCTTCGTATTGCACTTTCTCGCCGGGGGAGGGTACGACGAGAATTGGGCGACCCCAACACGCGGCCGTCCTGCGTCGACCGCATGGTGTGCGCGAGATTCAGAAGGTGGAAAGGGCGCTGTGCTTGAGGTGGTATGGGACGTCAAGAATGAGATGGCGGAGGAGACACTTCGCGACGGCATGATCCGGGTTGGTGTCCCTTCCTTTCCAATTCCACCTGAAAACTAATCTAGAGAGCAGGCTATGAAATACGCGACAGAGGGTGAAAACGAGATAATCGTCAAGGACATCCTACTCGCCCTCCCTTCGATGTCGGAACCCTTCTCGACACACGCAGAAGCCCTTCTAGTCAGTACGACGCATCGGGCAATGGTTACTGCACAGGAGGAATTGAAGCAGTCACTGACGTCGATTTTGGCAACACGCCGTGTGCTGGATCTTTGCATCCCTCTCATTGGCCCGTGCACAAGCCTCCCACCCGGAAAGCATCGATCTAAGGCACGGAATCTCAATATTCTAGCTCCCCCCAGAACCAATCCTGCGCCTTTCCTTAGACAACTTAACATGTGGCTCATGCCCGTCCCGATCTGGACCAAACTCACAGAGGACGCCCGGCATAATGTGATGGAATACATCGCGGAAGCTCTAACTGCTTGTCGGATGGTCTTAGACGCACAGGGTGCAGCAGTCCCCGAAGTGGTACGAGAGGAAGTCATCGCCACTCGAAACAAGGCGACAGATATGTGTGGTTGTTGGTTCGAGGTATGTTCTGATGCGGAAGCCATGTTAATCTTTACTAACGCTGTATCAGGGCTGGATCCAATCCACGTTAATTAATCGCCGTCCTGAGATATGCCTAGCCGTAGCCACAGCTCTCTCCGCTATGCGTCAAGTAAGGCATCCCCGTATGCTTCTCGGAATATTTTCTTACATTATCCTCAGCGGGCTGCAAGCAGTGCGTGGAAGCCTCCGCCTGAACTATACGCTACCCTCCAGCGTGTTGCGACGCACGCTGCCGCGAACCTCAAAGGGGTCAACGCCGAACAGTTTTATCATCTCCATTACGAGGTTTTTGTTGAGGGTTTCTAAACCGAAGAAGCCGTACTCACCCATTGACCTAGGCTCTCGTAGAACTTGGATCCGCACCAACTGCACCAGCCAAAGTCACAGATTTGTTTTCTGGTTTTCAACCTCCGGATCGTGTCTCCCTTCCCGTTGTACCCTTGCCCATTTTGCCACCACCAGTTCCTCCCAAGTCCCCAAAACGCACTACCACGGACGTACCCCCACCAGTTCCGCCAAAAAAACCTCTCGCCACTCGAAAGCGTACCGCTGACGAATCACTTCATGAAGATTTGGCCATCGTGAACCCAGTTGTCCCGCCTGTGGTACCCATCAAAACGGCTACCCACGACCATCCGTTAAATCAATCTCAGTCTCCATCACTACCTCTTTTCGATTCGCATCTTGTTTCGCTGCCCCCCGCAGAACATGCGCATGATATCGACCACGATCGACCCAAGAAGAGGGCCAAACGGGACAGCAAGACGAAACCCCACCCGATGATCGAGGAACTACTGAAAGAGAACCCCTTGTTCACGCGTCTCAGCCCCTTTACTGTGGTTACGCCCTTTGTACCACCAACACCAGGTTCAAGGCAGCCAGACAAGCGGAGTGTTACCAGGACGTTCATTTCCCGATCCCAACAAACCCCAACTCCACCCACGGAAGCGGAGACAATCACTCATACAACGAATGCCGAGACGATGTCCTCACTCAACATCGCAATCCCCACGCCAACACTGTTGACACCGAGCCTAATGCCTTTAGTTACTTCTCCTCTGCTCATTCCTACTCCATTAGAGCACAGCCCAGAAGGACAGTTGGTTCGCCTTTCGGGACTCAATCGTCCTGGTTCCATCCCTTCCATCCCTTCTCTCGCATCCCCGGCGGACAGCAAAGTGAACAGGATATCGGATGAAATTCAATCCGTGACATCTCCAGCTTCCATGCATAACTCCCAACCCACTAGTCCCGTGTTGGCGACTGAAGCCGGCTTCGTTATCAAAGGAGCGGCCACGAAACTCAAGTCTACTGAGTTACGAATCAAGGGCATATCTTCCGCTAGCAATGGGACCTCCGCTCCTCAGTCGGCGACTACTGCGTCGATACTTAAGCGGCCAGACTCTCTTACTCGGCAGAAGACCGTTTCCTTTGCTCTTGCCCCACCCCTTCCACGCACATCTTCACTCGGCACTCACGTCAGCAATTTGAATCTCAATTCACCCACTGAGTCACCTCTTCCTACCCCAACACCTGAGTCTCCGGTGCCATCCAGCGCTGGTCCCATTCGAAGGAGGAATGCTACGAGAGGCAATGGGCGTCGACGCGAGCAAACCTCGACTATGAGTGGCGCCGCACATAGTCGCACTAGATCGTTGTTGGAACGGCTGGAGGGCGAGAACGAAGGAGTTTCCTTGCTGCAGAGAACCGATGGTACCGCTGGGCGCCGAAAGAGGGGTGGAGGGCGATCCGGACCGTGACCCATCGATGAACCGCAACACTCTATGCCGCTATTCACGATTTTATGCTTTTACGACGACCCTCATTAATCCCCACTCTGGCTGGGAGGAAAGAAAAAAACACGATGACCCACGCTTCTTGATTCGCCACCTAGTGGACCGTTCTTGACCGTTCTTGGCTATACTATTCGGCTCCTTCGTTGATGTTGAGTATGGTCGCATCAATCTATGTCTTCGAAGTGGTTGAGAAGGGGGTATTGGATTACGAAAAGGGAGGAAGGAAATGAACCCGCTGTACCAACTTCCCACCCACCGAATTCTCTATGCATAAGAGAGAGATACGCAAATAACTGCTGGTTTATGGGTGGAGCATTTCCGTCTCCGTATTTTGCTGAAGGAGTGGGTCAGAAGCACTGCTGTAAGGTCCTCTGAGCAGGAGGTCAAACTGGCGTGATCGACAATCGACAATCAATCAACAAGAGGTGTACACCAAACCAAGAGGAGACCTTGAGGCGAGTCATTTGCAAGAAGTGGTCATCCATCCATGTGGAAGGGAAATACGGATTTAAAAAAAGGCGCATTGAGCAGTTGGTCAGGACTGAAGAAATGCAAACTAGTCATAACCATGTCACCACATGTCGCATGTCGCCAAAGAAGATCTAGGATCCAATAAAATAAAATAAACAAAACAAAGATGGCATTGACAAAGCCCAGGGCCAAGTACCATCACTTCTGTTCATACGTTGAGACTGATCCCTACATACAGGAAAAGACTCATCATATATCGGGCAGCCCTGGTGCCTAACAAGGTAAGATACACCCATTTTTCGTGAATGGTGGTGTATATGATGAAGGGAAAAAAGAAAAAAGGGAAAAGGGAAAAGGGAAAAAAGAACAAATATACTAGTGATTGAGTTTACTACTTGAAAATATAAACCAATGCGGAGGGAAGAGAGGAACCGGTTTACATTAAAACAAATTTTTTGTTTCTGACAGAGGCAAGTCACCGCGTCGCATCGCATCGCATACCACAAAACCAAAGAATGGGAAAGAATGGGGAAAAGGAAAAAGAAAACTTGAGAGAACAGGTGAGAGGGATTGATTCGGAAATTTGACTTGAAGGACACAGAACTACGAGCAGAAAAACTGCGATGCTGCGAAGGGGATTTGTGGTGGGTATTGTACATGACTACTTGGTATATGTGCTTGAAAATCCAGACTATGATACACAAAACGAGATGACGTCCTTCTTGGGAAACCGAAAACCGAAAACCAAGCAGTTGAAGTTGAAGTTTGAAAGAGAGAGAGAAGTCGTCATGTGGGGGGGGAGAGATTTCATTGATACTGGAAGGAATATCTGTTCAGATAAAAGGAGTCGTTCACTGAAGGCACGCTGTAAAGTTGTTCATCAGCCCCTGGGACCGACTGGTTTGATGGATCTGCCATTCGTGGATACGCTCCTGGGAGATGCTGATACGTCGAAGGTGTTGGAGGAGGGGGTGCACCCTGGATATAGGATGCGACTGGATTGGAGTGGCCAGACGACTGCTGAGCGAAAGCGGATAGAGGTGGTTGTTGGGGTGGAGGTAAATTCGCAGCCATTGCCCATGATACCGGCGCGTCCTGGTTCATCTGGCGCATCGGGATCGATTGTACCTGAGATGATTGTGGAAGGCCATTGTAAGACGAGTACGGTATCGTCTGGATCGCTTCGTATTGTTGAACGCCATTGATTGGGACGTCCGACATATAGCCGAAGCTCGCCATCTGTGGAGGTGGTGGAGGGTACTGCATGGCCACACCCGCCGGCGGGTGCCAAATCCGTGGCTGTGGTCGAACGGGGTGAGGATGTCGGATGATTGGAGGGGCTGTAGGTGGAGGGTCAAACTGAGCAACGTCGTTGGTCTCGTGAACCTGGGTTGGAGGTGGATGGGTGCCAAACGACTGGATCGAGGGTGTCGGTACCAGCTTGGTTGTGCTGGGCCCAGATGCCTGCGCTTGTTCAGGTGCAGGTGGAGCGTCCGTAGTCGTGCTCTGAAGAGCGGTGACACCACTATTGGGGAATCGCGCGTTCGTCGCTGAAGAGGGGGTGACAACTGGAGTACTCGAAAGTGGGGTGTGGGGCGGTGGACAAGGTTGAATTGGTACCGCAGGCTGTAGTCGAGGGGGTTCCTTCCTCCTATGGGGCGTCATACGATCCGGACTCACGGCTGTAGGGGAAGCCGAGGTTGACATCTCGAGCTTCAGCGGCGCCTTGGTCTTATGAGTCCGACGTGTGAACTTGAACTTCTTTGCTCTTTCGCCGGTACCTGGCCGACTGCTACCACTCGGGTTCGAGTCAACCTCTGTCGAGGACTCTGCCGTGGGCACGAGATGCGGTGCGGTCTGGGCAAGCGCGCGCATCGGGCCGTCCAGTTTACAGAAGTAAAACTTGCCGTCT
>WNFL01287252.1_pt1 | contig 14074 bp, 19 predicted proteins | sample 5400361 | NCBI WGS metagenome assembly WNFL01 (sample SAMN13153351, study PRJNA577476) | soil metagenome | isolation source: 40 cm soil on Douglas fir-dominated hillslope | place: USA:California | collected 2013-09-17
TGTGAGCAGCTGGTGTTATTATACCTTGATATAGGGAGATTGGGACAGTCAGGATTGCTTGAACGTCTTGCGGGTAAGCCGAGAACATGATTGAAATGAGCGGCGCTCCCAGTACAAGGCCTAAAGGATGTCAGATGTTATGGCAAGTTTTCAAGCGTCTCAAGTAAAGCTACCTTTGGCCGCCCCGCAAAAGCAAATAGCAGCAGTCTCCTTCCTATCAAAACGGACATCTCCCAGCCATAGTCTGAACCGAGTGAGTCCCTTGGGAAGTTCTCTGGCTTCATCTATTCCACGATCGAGGGCCAGCCACGGGAGACGAGCAATGGAGGCACAAACGAGGGACATAAACCCGTAGAGAACGACGTTGATAAATGCAATGAAGATTACGGACTCGTGAGTTACCTTCTCAAAAACACCGGTGGCGAATTGATTGCAGAAGGTGGACCAGACGAGGAGCAGCATGAGGACTTGGCCTGGGACGAGATGAAACTGTAAGACTTCCAAATGGAGAGCAACAGCCATTACAAACCCACCTATTATGTTGAAACGGAGCTTTGTGCTAATGAATTTGGACTGTTCAGGCCAAATGATTTGGACGAGCTGTCCCAAGATCTGTGTCTTGGTGAGCATAGAATCCAACCTCTGAATTAACTTACTAGAGGTGCTATTAAGCTAATAGATAGTTGCTTGGCCATGTGCACGTAGATGTTGACGATTCCGGTACCTCCTGAAGCCTCTGGTCTCATCAATCCGTATCGCTCAAGCGGAGATATATACATCGAAAGGAGGAGGGGGGTTATAAAAGTGCCTGCGAGCTACTGTCAGATGGGGTATGTTCACCAAAACGCCAAACTCACCGAGAACATTACCCACAACCACCTCCGCAGTTGCGGCTTCAACATCCCCACCGGCGTTTCGTGTCATAGCTACATTACTCGCAATAGTGGTGGGTAGTACACCCATGGTCACCAGCCCCGCGAGCACGCCGACATCGATCTTACCCTCGCCTCCTGTAATGACGGCTTTGACTATCCCAAACACGAGCGCGGAGAACGCGAGGAAGGAAATAGCTTGTGTTACGACGTGTAGTTTGAAATTGAGCGCTTGGTTGATGAGTGCGCGAGTGGAGAGCGTCATTCCGGTAATGAAAAAGATGAGGCCTGGTAAAAGGGAACAGTTATATCACTATCACAACTCTGATCGATGAGTCAATGCTTCCCACCTACTCCGACCCACTTGACGGTTATTTCTGCTCGGATCGCTCCGCCATTCTTTCCAACGCTCGGGAAAGCCCATGCGAGCAGGATAAATAGTGCAAGCCCAAGGATAAGCCACTGCGCAAGTACATAACCCAATATCTCTTTCCAAGGTTGCTTCTCAGGCGGTGGCTTCATTACGAGTAACGAGGCACTGTCCAGATCGCGCAAGATGGCGCCAGATCACTTGATTGGACTTTAGTCTCGGAGTGTCATATTGGTGGTTACTCATTGGTTATGGAGAGAAAGCGAGCGAGGGAGTGGATCAGACAATTCAAATTCGGCTCAATACAAACCATCAACTCAAAGCCGAGCAGCCGAGCCGAGACGATGACTTCCGTGTTCCGTGTCCCACCCTTGTTCCGTTCAAAGATTCTTTTCCGATATACTAAACCGTTTGAAGGTGTACCTATGACATATGGAATCATTCGTCAACCAAGTCTTCTTGGACGCTGAAATCAAAGTAAAGGCGTACCCGAGGAATGCAAGATCCTTTGTTCCTGACGTGTCTGCACCAACGGGATGCTCTGGGACGTTTTCGAGGTCCTCCGTTGGGAAATAAGATGTATCTGTGATGGAACGGAGGTGAGGAACGAAGGGGGCATCGATCTCTCTGATCGCGTCCCAGTCCACTCCATAGAAGAATGGATGAGATCTGATCTTGTCGACACCATAGCGTGTATCCTGAGGAGCGATGAGCCTGGAGGGAGATGGAATAGAATTAATCCGGAGGCCCCTGTTTCAATGTGATGTAATCAGAAGATTTCTTCCAGTCGATGATCTTCTTGTACGTCTCGTGGGTGTTCTCCGAGCAGAACGGTGGATAGCCCACGAGACATTCGAACATGATCGCACCGAGTGACCACCAGTCGCACTCGTTCGAGTAGCCCTGCATCAAAAAGATTTCAGGGGCAATGTAGTCGGGTGTTCCAACGGTAGAATAGGCCTAGAACGTGCCAAATCATCACTCAAACGACTTGTTCAAGTACAGGGATCATTGTAGAAACGCACCAGCTTCCGGCGATTTGCTTTCCAAGTGGCAACGGTTTCCTTACTTGTCATCGTCAAGTGAATCGAATTCACCATGACGCTGTTTCGGGCGTGTCCTTGAGGGCTTGTTGGAGAGGTGACACCGTTGGCCGAGTCAAGCAACTTCGTGTAGTAGGCGGAATCGTGTTGTTTATGGAAACCAGTTGAAAGACCAAAGTCGGACAGTTTGATGTGGCCGTCTTTGTCAATGAGAATGTTATCTGGTTTGATATCCCTGTGTACACCATCAGACACTACGCAGGGTCCTCAAGTCCCATGTGGCGTACCGATGAATAAAGCCAAGCTTGTGTACTGCTTCGATGGCAAGCACGCACTCGGCCATGTAAAAGCGTGTGACATCCTCTGAGAAAGTATCGTACTTGATGAGCATGGTCATCAGGTCACCGCCAGGTAGGAACTCCATGATAAGGTATAGGTAGGCAGAATCCTGGAACGAATAGTAAAGTTGCACAACCCATGGCGAGTTTGACTCCGCCAGTACATCACGCTCAGCGCGTACGTGTGCAAGCTGCGGTCATGGTCAGACACAGGTCTTATGAGAGTAGCTCAAAGGACTAACTTGGTCACGCTTCAACATCTCGCTCTTCATCAATGTTTTCATCGCATAGATTTTACCAGTGTCGACCTTTTGCACAAGCCGCACCTTACCAGCGCCACACCATCAGTGCAACGCCCGAGCACAAATTAAAGCTCGTTGCGCACCTCACCAAAGGCACCTTTGCCAATGACCTTAACCGTCCTGAAGTCTTCCAAACCCATACGGGTCCTCCTCAAGCGCAAAAAGGCAGACTCTTTCTTGCCGAGCTGGGCGAGCATGCGTTCCTTTCGCTCTTGGGACATGGTAACGTCTTGGTTGAGCTTGCGTTCCAATTCAACGCGCCTGAAGTGAACGCCAATAAGCACATTATTCAATATCTGCGAGCACCACGCACGTACCGAACATTTCGCTCGACGGCTGTCTCGACGGCGACCTTGTAATAGTGTTCCAGCTTGAGCTGGGCGGCCTTTGCCTTTGGGACGGCCTCTGCGGAGAATCCAGCGGTTGATCTATTGAAGTAGACATAGTCCGATCCCTTGTCTGGTTGCGAGTCCGATTGCGGGGGAGATTGTTGGCCTGTTGCCTGCGTGTTCTGGCTATGTTTCCGCGGTCGAACCGCATTCATCGTGCTCATGTCGTCGTATCTTCTCGTTAAAATCCGCGGCAACAACCGATATTGGGGACTAGCTGCTGTGATAGAGTCCAAGTTCGAACTCAAATGTCGTTGCGCCCTGTGGCCTCGGTTCAAACAGACTGCAAAGTAATAGCAGTTATCCCAATGGATAGTTTGAACTCCTCGCTACTCGTTTTCAGTGTCATCCCCTTCCTCATCAAAGCCAACCGGATTCCCTAGCCGTCGCAAGAAAGACAGCCATACCCACTGGCTCCCCTGCATCGTGATATCATACCACCAATTCACTGCGATACATTTCCCAAATTTGTCCCCCTCTTGCTGGACATAGTGCCACCATCCAGCCGGCAAGTAAAGCATCTCGCCTTCCCCAACAGTAATTTGTAGAGGGCGGGCAGGAGGGAGAGGCAATGTTGGGTCCTTGACTGATGACCACCGTACGGGTGGATGGTCAGGGCTCGGTTGCAATGAAAATGTAGCACCATCAATCCTCGTCCACCGCGCATGAGGATAACTCCGCTCTGTCACTGTAGTCATATTACGGGTACCTCAGAAGTAAAACACCGCACCTTCAAGACACCACCCTTCCGTTGGTGGGAATAAGGTGAATTTCTTTGTGCCACGGACGACGGTATATAAATTTTCGTAAGGATCTGGAGGAAATAAGACGATCAATACACTCCATATTGAAGTGGCCTATTTATTCAAATCGTACCGCTATGCGTGCTCGTGACACTACGATTGTTGCCGATCCAAATATTCACCGCATCTGGGTTTCTCCCTGTCGATCGGGATGTCAAAACCACCGTTATTGCAGAAAGTCCCGAGCCGCTCACCCAGAGCTTCGCTGGCCCAAGGGATATCTCGCTCAATGTCTTCGAGCAGGGACTCAAATTCGCTGTCCTCGGATTGAGAATTGATGAGGTTTCCATTTTGAGATTGGAGATAAGTGACCTCCTGGCCACCCAGGACTGTGCCACCCAGGACTGTGCCTACCAGAGATCCTCATTTAGATACCACACACACAAAACCGGAGATTTTACCAGCCTGGTGTCAGACGTTCGAGCAACTCCCGCATGGTCATTACTTCATTATGCGGTTCAGCGAAGTACGTGGTGCCGTCTTTCACTTCGACGAGAGAATCGGCTCGTCTTGCATGTCAATATTAGATCCAGTGAATTTCGGAGACCATAAATAAAGGTACTGACCCATCTGGGGTAGTCGCAACCGTGATACTTCCCACTTTCTGCGCAAGGTAGTCGTCCGTCCATAAACACATTCGTCCTAGCGGCATACCTGCGTGGACGTCTTTCAGTACAAATCGTGTGCTGCGGTGAGGTGTGCATAGCGACCTTTGAATAGCACAGGTCGAGATATACTGACTATTCGCATGAACTCGAGTGCTGAGGGAGGGCAATCAAGTGTTTCGAAATGGGTGCCGTTCAGATCTGCATGCAGCTCTCGTTCAGTACAAAGATCTAGCCACTTTCTGCAGGTCTACGAACCTTGGTACTCCTTCAATAACCGCTCTTTTAGTCTGCCCATGCCTCTAACCGCTGGAACTGGTCCAAGTTTCGATACACCGTGTCTTCGACCGACCCACGATGGCCTCCAAGGCTCATGTGCCCAACTCACAACGGAAGTACGATCTAGAAGTAGATGGAATAACAATCACTGCCCACACTCCCCCGAAGAGATTGGGTGCAGATGCAAGAGACGTTGCGAATTGGACCAAGAACGGCGGAAAGTCTAAGGACGATGCGTTCGTGATTGAAGACGACGAGGAGGTTCAGGAGATCTATGAGACGTCCTCTGGCTGGCTCTCCAGGCCGGGAACGAGTTGGCAGACAGCGACGAATCCTGATATGACGGTAAGTACAACACTGGCCTTTCTACCAATGGGTATCTCAAGTGCCACTTTAGAATCTAACTCTCGGTCCTGCGACATTCCAAACCACGAATTCGAATCCTCAAGTTTCGGGCAACCATAGACCAGGCCCTTCAACACTCGCTGGTACACACAATACCAGTACCAAATATGTACCACGCATCTCTTCTGGAAGCGGAAGGGCTTTTTCTTCGTCTTTGCGCGGCCAAACAAGCGCAGCACCGAATGGGTCCTTTCTCGCGGACTCACCCAGCCTTCCCCGCAAGAGGAAAAATACAGAACCACCAAACTTGAGCGCCACCGTTAGTAAGAAACAGAGGGTCGATCTTATCGATGTCAATCAGTTGGATGGTCTTAAGGGGTTGAGTCTTCAGAGACTCACCACGCCCCACAGTGTCTCGAATGGCAATATGATCTATCAGAGTAACGTGCACTTGGAGCATCCTCCGAAAGTGGGTCGCAGCTCGAGTGGCACGGACCTGGCACGCCCCCTGGCTCGGGCGGCTCCAGCTCGGGCTGCCCCGACTCCTTCCTCAAGTATATCCTCCAAGCAACAAATTCCGTCGGCTTCCGTTGCGTTAGCTCCGCAAACCCCGCAAGCCCCAATGCCAGATGTTCATCGACCAAATCAGTCGCCGACCCGTGGTAGTTCCCATACCGTACCTCAGCCTAGCCATAGGATAACAGGCGGCAATAGCTTGACTTTTCCAATCATGCCAGAAGCACCGAGAAGTACTCCTCGCAGTCAAGGCCGACCATCTTTGTCCGATCTGCAAAGCAATACCCCTCAACCTCCAAAGACAACACCAAAAACCATTCCTAAAACTGGAAATCCACCTAACAGCATCATAGATCTTTGTTCGTCCGAGGACGAAGGTACCATGGACAGCGATCTGAGCGACGGAGCTCGATATAGTCAAACAGAGGCTCAAGGCCTTGAAAATGTCGGACTCCGTACTGAGGGAGAGAGCGATAGTGATCACTGGAGCATTTGTCTTTCGGACAACGATCGGGACGAGTCAGCTCAAACGCTGGATTTGGTCAGTAAAGTGCAACAAACCTGCATACAGAAAAGGTGGATACCACCAGTAAGTAGTCTCGCCATGACCCTTCATGAATTTCCCATCAATATTGTTTATCTAGACCTCCACCGAGCATCATCGTCTTCGTAAACCATTTGGATTCGCCCCGGCAGTACGTCTATTTTCTCAACGGAACAATCACGCCTCTTTGATGCGTATCTATTGTGGGAACAGTGCCAATTTCTCCACAAGCAAACTTCATTCTTTCACACAACCTTGGACTTGCGAACGACTTTAGCGACTGGCCGAATCAGGACTCCACGTCAGAAGGAGAGATCCTTGGGTACATTCCTGAGCCCACTAAGGTCCGACATGATTCATAAATGTGCAGAGCTCACGATGGGAAGTGGGTGGCATTACCTCTTTGGGTAAACATTCCTTAACTCTGACTCTCTATAGTGGGGATCAACTATGTGACGCAAAGCGAACACCGGGTCCTTATGGCTACAGTTCCGGGCCGACAAGGCATGTACGACAGAATCGTCCCCTTAGACCCCCTGACCTTTGCCTAAGCGAGCCCCGCTCTCAATGTATACGACACAATCGCGGGGCTCAGTGAGTAGACATGCTATCAGTGTAGATCGAGTCTGAATTTGTTCGTGCTATAGCTGTCCCAGTTGAACCCGACCAGGGGTTCGTGCATCCAATGCACGAAATTGGGGTGGATCCAGCCAAGTATATATCTACCGCTTTCTCCGATGGATGGACTAATAATCGCATGTAGTCCGTTGCGTATTCTTACAACAGAATATGCCGATTGGGCTGAGATGGACCCGAACCAGGCTGACCAGAAATGTGTTCGAATATGGGACTGGTTAGAAGAAGAAGATTCCGATGTTGGCAAGTTTACAGAGGCTGACTCTTGGGGTGCGTTGAGCACCACGCAGGTTTCATGCATCTCACTAGTACCTTCAGAGTATGACGGACGTCCCATGGGTATTGCTTTCAACTCCAATCGAAGTACATGGCGACAGGAGGAGGATGAATTATCAATGTGCGCAATAGGTTGTGGATCAGGGTGAGTAATTCCAGAGAGACGACTTTTACTCTGGGTTGTTAATTTCATGTAGCCAGCTGATGATTCACTACTCGCGGAAGCACCGCGATCGAGTTGTTGTTGTTGACCCAGCGTATAAGCAGCATGTCTCATCGCTTGTCTGGGGAAACGGGCCTACTAGCAACACCCTCTTTGCTGGCACCATGGAGGACCAGGACTCTGGTTCTAGTGGTCACATCGCTGTGGTGTCATTACGGACCGACCTTGTCACGGTTATGGACAAGACCCAGAACATCGGGGAGGTAGATGCTCTCGGAATATCTCCGCAAGGTACGTCATAGATGGTGTGTCATTTTAACTCCGTATTGATCAATCATCTTCAGGTGACCGCCTCGCGGCATGCATTCGGGGACAAGGTTTACCGTCCCTCGACATTTACGCTCTAGACCACAGCGGAATCCAAAAATCATCCAAAGTTTCTACTCGTTCAACCCGTCACCCTTCTTTTGACAGCTCGGTATCATCTTCGTCCTCCAGTGCCCAGGCACGGATATCCCTCGAAGCATTTGATACGCAACAAGCGGAAGTATCGTTTTGTAAATGGTCCCCGTGTGGCACGTACATCGCCGTTGGGCGGAACGACGACCGCGTCGATTTGTTTGACTCGAGGTTCATTAAATATGGACCGGTATCACGGATGGTCCATGGAGAGCCTATTAAGAGGACCCCCTGGAAGGCTCTGTGGGGTATTACAGGGCTTGAGTGGGTGGAAGGTGCCGGACACGGCCAACAAGCCCTTGTGAGCGGTGGAACAGATGGTAAGTACTACGGCTGCCAGAAAACACGTCTGATTTTGAGGCCGCAGGTTGTGTACGATTATGGGATATACGTCATGCTGATCCTGTTTGCGATATCCTTGCCGAAATGGAGGCAGACGTCGGGAGTTTCTCAGTGGGTAATATCGGCAAACGAGAAGCCCCGTTGGTCGTGTGAGTGACCTAATATCGTTGACTGAAGTGATTCAGCGTATTGATTGATTGATCGTGTAGTGCCGACTCAGAAGGAAAGGTGGTAGTGCTCTCGGACATTGGCGCAGCGAAGAAGGCTGGGTACGCTGACTGGTAGTGGCACTGGTCGACATCCCTTTGGCCAAGGTTAAATGTGCTATATTGTATGTTACCACCCAAGACCGTTTCACAGCTTGCAGGCTATGCTCGCATAATTTACTACGTCAAATTATTCCTGATTACCCTCTGCAAGATGCTATATAGGTTGATAGGAGACACAAGCGAAGCGAGAGTTTATCGAGGCCTTGGTTTCACCGATTGAATCCGGCAGGGCGGAACCGACCGGATTGTTTTGCCCCAGGAGCAGCTGCAGGACCTAGGAATGTGCAGGAAGGCAGTGTAGGATCAGGTCGCGCACTTACCTCTCGGGAGTGACTGCGTCCTCCCCATCGAAGCACCACCCAACCCTCCAATTCCCGTAGAAAGCGCGCTCCTTATCCCAGAACGTCCAAAGGCTAGCCCAGAGCTACCAACGCCGAGCGATTGAGTCCTCGCGTATTGCTGTTGCTGCTGTCCTGCATACCCAGTCGCGGATTGACGCTTTCCTCCCAACATGTTCTCCACTTCGTTTGCACTATCCGACTCTGTATCTTCCTGGTGGGCGGCATGGTTCCTGGGGTAGTTTCCATTCGCACCTTGAGGTTGGAAGCGGACCGGTTTGGAGGGCCGATGCGCCGCGGATTGCCAGTTCGTCGCTGATGTTGGGGGTGCTGCAAAGCCTGTACCTACCGTGCGAAGCGGAGTACGCTGGACCTGTTACAATGCGTCAGTGATGGTGGGCCTGAAGGGAGACGAAGGACTTGCGCGATTGGCTTCCATGCCCTCAACCACTTGACCCATGCTCACTCCAAGTCCAGCAAGCCCAGCAGGTATAGAATGACGAGTCTTGGAAGCGGACGCATCATCCATTAAGCCCGTAATTGGATTACCTTCCACAGCGTTCGAGCCAAGGGCACCTGGCGTTAGGAGAGCTTTACGCTTGATCCTCTCGTACTGGTTCTAGGACGAGATGAGCAAAAGAAGGGTAAAGAGGAGCCTTCGGACTTTAAGCTTGGTATACTCTTTGTCCTTATCACGTAGCTGGTCTTGCATATCCTTGCCCTTTCTTTTCTCGAGTTCAAGGTCGCGCTCCAAGCCTGCGCACTGAATAAATATACAGGGAAAACGTGTTCGACGAACCTGCGACTTTGCTTTGCAGAAGACCGAGCTCGCTGTTGGCTATGGTATGCTTATTATCGTGCATATAGTATACGTTAGAAGAGATATACCTTCACGAACGACGTTCTCGACGTGCTTTTGCAGTTGGGCCGCACGATCGTTGACGCTTTTGAGGACAGCTTGCTGAAATGCTCTGTACGCAGTGTATGTGAGTTGATATAGACAGGGATTGGGCGGGTTCGTACAGCTCCTGGTGACTTTGGTACTGCCAGAAAGCCATCGCCCTGCTGAGCGTCAGGGACAGGGAAAACGCAGTAAGGTTCATCTGACCTCCCACAGATCTCGAGGATGGTAGCAGGCGAAAGGCCGCTCAGAACGGACTGCCAGAAGTCTTGAGTCGTCATGGTGGCCGCTTGGGCACCCATACCGTCTTATAGTCGTTTGAGGGTTGAAGAGAACAGATCTAACAATTATTTAGGAGTTTGGTTATAGGGAATTTTGAGCCTCAATACGCACGACGACGTCGTCCGGTTCAGTAAGGGACGCTTCGCAAGCGGGACAGACTTGCGCGGCAGTAAATAGCTCATTTGCGCAATTTACTGTTCATATAACGCGTCAGAAACGCGACGACGCCTCCCAAAAGCGCGTACCGCAGAAGCAATGAGAGCAAGTGGTGACCACTGCCGTGTCGAGCAGGATGCTCCTACAAGTGAGTCTGTTGCATTTCAGGTTATCCATACTCGATTCGAGAGAAAGGGGAGGAACGAGTGGAGGAGGAGAGTCCAAAATTCTGGAAACAAAGAAGTCCTCAGCCTTGCATTTCCCGACGTCGACAGTACGAGGTTCCAATGGCTCACCACCACAAAGCTCCTCGCCAGAACCGTCCACGACAATGTTAGAGGCATCCTTGACTCCTAAATTACCACAACTGGGCTGATACACTTTGGATTCTTTTTCTTGCCCCCCCGTAGTTCAGCAGCACCATGACCCAATTCCTCACAATATTGTCGTTCGAAAGCGGCTGTTTGACCTAGCAGAGGAAGACGTGTGTTTTTCTCCTCCCTCGCAACTCGAATTTTGTCTCTCGGCTCACGCTCTCACCAATTTCACGCCGCAGAATGCAGACATACAGGCCATAATGAGCCGCAAGGTGAACTACATCACAGACCACGTTGAGAAGGACTATGATGCTATTGTAGAGGGATTCCGAATAGGGTGAGTCTTGTTACCCCGGTTCCATCCGCGCTTTTCCACTATGTATTCAAGAACGTGACTTTTTTACTGGTCATGAGCCTACGGCGCTCGTATTCTGTCGCTCTTGAGACAGAGGTTTCTGCCTCTCAAGAGTTGGCGTAGTCACAGGCAGGCTCAGTAAGGTGCTGCACGTCGGAGGGGTCTCTTCAACGTATTCAACGTAGAGTAGTTCCTTTCTATCTGTGTTATAATCCTTGCATTCTTCAGCGCATCCTCTTTGGTCGAGCCTGACGCGAACTGGGGGGCACGAATGTCCGAACCAGTTATCCCCCATGGCCTATTCCCTCATGGAGACTCCCAATGGCTCTTTGCGTGTCTCCTCTGGCGTCTATCGCAATTCTCCCGATGGTTGGGCTGATAGGATTTCGCAGAGTTACCCAGCAGCCTTTCAAAATCCCGTACTGGGCAACCCTCCTCGCTCTCGTAAAACCACCTCTCTCTCTCGATAACCCCGATGCACCCATCAACTGGCCTCACAAGCTACTCGACGACTTTTGCAAACAATTCCAAGGCTTTGTCGACAAGCTTCAGTGGCGCGAAATGAGGCTATGCGTACGGTTTCTTGTTTCTCAGAGTAGTGATGCGGGACTTACGAAAGTTGATAGGTCCAATTCTTCGCTCAACTGACAACAATTGGTATCATCACGCCTGAATCTATGTTTGCTCTATTACGATCGTTTATTTCTGTCTTGGACGAACCCGGTGTCGCGTGTGAACGCGCTTCATTGGCCGCCGTATGCGTTGGCGAGGGACTTTTGCGCGTCAGTAACCGACCCCCGGGTTACATTTGTGCACCTCCACTGACTCGGCTCCAGTCGGGTTCTGTTCTTCAAGGACAGTCGGCGAATGGGCTACCTTTGCAGAATCAGTGGCGGCCATGAAAGGCTTGGTGCACCCTCTCGTCCGACTCCATGACCTCGACGAGGGCCCCGGCTGTTTTGAGGTGAAGCATTATCGATGAAATGCAAAGCCCATCTGCTGATTGGCTGTTTGCAGCTTCTCGAGTCTCTAGTTACCGCGCTCAGGACACTGGAAGGAGCAAGCTTCCCGGTCGTTGACATCATACCGCAGCCACACCTATCTTTCCCTAAGCTAGAAAATCTGACGCCTACCTATGAATTGCCTGTCGTTCTCGTTCCACCGGCGGTCATCGAACTCAAGGACGACTCTGACATGAGATCGGCGCCAAAGCCGCGAGAACTGCCAACCGTCTATCTTCGGGTGTTCGAAACTGAGGTGTGCTCTAGACTTGTCTGTCTCCTCCCTCGATACTCACTCTTACCGCAGCCCACCATCGACTCTGCCACTCCCGAAGGGTTCCTCCTGCGATCTACATGGTCTGACATCATTGACATCTATGAGATTAACCGCAAAGAGGCCGCCAGAGTCCTGCTGGACAGTGCGCGGTGGTTCAAGCCTGGCACTTTCCGTCCGAAGCCAGGGACTGTGCCACCGCCGCAGCCAGATGATCCACCTCCAACGGGGTACCAGCTCGAGCTATCCGTTATGGAGGTACGTGGTCCCACTCAAATCCTTCTTTATTTCTTTATTTCTTTATTTATTCGATATTTCGATTCGCAGACTATCATTACCAACATGCTCGTCCTCCCGACCTCGCAACATAAGCAGATCTACTATTGCACGCTTGTGACTGAAATCTGCAAGCTATCAGCGGCCACGTGTGGGCCGGCGGTGGGGAAATCGATCCGCAAGCTCTACGGCCTGCTCAACGATGGGCTTGACGTGGAAGTAGCACGAAGGTTCTCCGAGTGGTTCTCGATCCACATGAGCAACTTTGCATACCAGTGGGTGTGGAAAGAATGGTACGCAAGTGGATGGTCACGATTTCCTGCTTTTTTTCGATGGGCGACTCACGATCGGACTTGTGTGCCGTGCCGCAGGGCCCCGGACCTGGAGCTCGACCCGTACCACCCGAGACGGACGTTCATGCGAAGGGCGCTCGATTTGGAGGTCCGATTGGGGTACTATGACCGGATCCTCAAGACGCTGCCCGAGGGGATGCAAGCCCCCGAGGCGCTTGTGATGCCGGCCGAAGCACCTGGGTACGAGTTTGAATACGAGTCAGAGAGTACGTTAAGGTCGATGTTGACTGCGCGTTTTTGAGGAGTCTAAAGGAAAATTTTGTTTGTGACAGGTAACCCGTACGCGCACCTCGCGGCGCAATTGCAGGAGCGGCTGGCGAACCGGGAACTGTACAAGACGCTGCATGTAGTGGCGTTTGTGGAGGAGATGCGGGGGAAGCTGGTGCGGGAGAGCACGTCGGAATCGCGGGCACTGAGCACAACGCGGTCGATCACGGTGCAGTGCCTTCTCGTGCTCGGGGCACGGTCGTTTTCACACTTTCTCAACGTGGTGGAACGGTACCTGCCAGTGCTGCACGCGGTATCGGGGACGCCCGACGCGAAATTTGAAATCCTGGGGATCGTAAGCGGGTTCTGGCGGCGGAATGGACAATTTATCGGGATCATATTCGACAAGCTCATGCAGTACCAGATCGTGGACCCTGCTGACGTGGTCTCGTGGGCGTTTGAGGGGAACGGACTGGGGCCGCCTCCGAGTGAGGGGCTGAGCACGTTTCAGTGGGAGGTGATGAAGAGCGCGGTTGACAAGGCGAATGGGCGGGTGTATAAGGCGCAAGCGCGGGTGGTACAGCAGACCAAGGCGGATGACGATGCGCGGGCTGCTAAACATGCTGCGGATGCGGAAGCATCTGCTACGAATGGTGACGGGATGGAGGTGGATGTAGCCAATATCAATGGTGCGTGTGTGCGTGTGTGCGTGTGCGTGGTGTAGTTTGACTGATTTTTATTTTTACTTTTATTTTTATTATTCTTTTGTTCGACGTTGGTCGCAACGACTTGCAGAGCCAGAAGAGGAGAGTGCGGAACTACAAAAGGCAAAGAGGGCGCATGGGATGCTAGTCGGTGACCAAAAAGCGGTACTAGCGCGTGTGATGGAGGGGTTTGCGACTGTGCTAGGAGGTACGGATGAGTTTGTGAGCTCGGAGGGGTGGAAGAACCGGGGCTCGTGGGGGAAACGTGAATGGGAGATTTGGGAGACGTGGGGATGGTATCGACATTTCTGTCGTGAGGTGAGTTTGCGTTTGCGTTTGCGTTTGCGTTTGAGGCCGGG
>WNFL01338030.1_pt1 | contig 14073 bp, 10 predicted proteins | sample 5400361 | NCBI WGS metagenome assembly WNFL01 (sample SAMN13153351, study PRJNA577476) | soil metagenome | isolation source: 40 cm soil on Douglas fir-dominated hillslope | place: USA:California | collected 2013-09-17
TCTACGCGTTGATTCGCGCGCAGAATGCCGGTTGCGCGTTCATGCCGGGGAGCTGACTCCATGGCCTCCACCGAACCCGGCCTGCGCCGAGTCATCGGCGTGCGCGGGCTCGCCGCCGCCATCTTCAATATCACAATCGGCGCGGCGATCTTCGTGCTCCCCGCGCACATGGCGGCCGGCCTCGGTGCCGCAGCTCCCCTCGCCTACGTCGTGTGCGCCGTGGCGACGGCGCTCGTCGCCCTCTGTATCGCAGAAGCCGGCAGCCGAGTCCCACAGAGTGGCGGCCCATACGCGTACGTCGGGACCGCGCTCGGCCCCTACGCGGGGTTCTTGTGCGGCGTCCTGCTCTGGCTCGGCATCACACTCGCGATGGGCGCCGTCGCCACCGTGTTCGCCGACGCAGCCCTGGGGCTGGTGCCGGGCCTCGGCGGCGCGCTGCCGCGCGCCGTGCTCCTCATCGCGGCCTACGGCGGCCTGGCTGTCGTCAATATCCGCGGAGCCGCGCTCGGATCGCAGGTGAGCGGCGTCGCGACGGTCGCGAAAATCGTCCCGCTCATCGCGTTCGTGGTGCTGGGCCTGTCGCACGTCCGGGCCGAGAATCTCGCGCTGGGCTCGTTGCCCTCGCTCTCGCGCCTGGGAGAATCGGGGCTGCTCCTGATGTTTGCGTTCTTCGGGATGGAATCGGCGCTGCAGGTGAGCGGCGAAGTGCGCGATGGAGCGCGTGCCGTGCCGCGGGCGATCGCCCTCGCCGTGACGGGTGTGGGGGTGCTGTACATCGCCGTCCAGCTCGTCGCCCAGGGCATCCTCGGCAGCGCCCTCGCCGCCCCCGAGACGGCCAAGGCCCCGCTCGCCGCGGCGGCCGTGCAGTTCGCCGGACAGACTGGCGCCACGCTCATCCTCGTCGCGATGATCGTCTCGACCTTCGGCTTCATGACGGCGACGATGCTCGCCACGCCGCGGACGCTCTTCGCCTTCGCGGTGGATGGCTACCTCCCCCGGCCGCTCGCGAGAGTGCACCCGGCACATCACACCCCGCACGTCGCGATCGCGGTCCAGGGCGTGATCGTGTGCGCCATCGCCATCACCGGCACCTACGTCAAACTCGCGATCATGGCGGACGTGGCGATCCTGCTGGTGTACCTGGCGTGCTGCCTCGGCGTGTGGCGGCTGCGGCGGCTCGATGCGGGCGCGGCGGCCAAGCCGTTCGTCATGCCGGCCGGGCGCGTGTTACCCTGGGTCGCGGCGGGATTGATCGTGGCATTGTTGGCGCGGGCGGCGATTCAGGCCTGGATGCTTACGGGAGGAGTGATAGCGGCGGCGACGGTTGCATTCGTCATTAACGGCGTAAGAAAAAGGCGTCGAACGGAATCGTAAGAGAAAGACGTCGAACAACGACGTAATGAAAGGCGTCGAGCAAAAGCGTGACCGCGTCAGCGGTCGGGAGGGGGATGGGCGTAGAGGCGATTGAGCATCTTGAGAACCAGGACTGTGCGGCTTTGGAGCAAGCGGACGTGCTGTCGATCCGCTTCGGTTGCGGGGGTTACCAGACGCAGTTGTGCGAGGACCTCCTGTGCGGAGCCTCGAGCATGCAGGAGGAATCTGCGAAAGTCAGGCACTGTCCCTCGGCTGCAGGCTTCGGCGATGTTCGAAACGATCGAATGGGAAGCCCTAACTAGTTGATCGCCCCGCGAGAACCCAGCCGGTCCGCGAAGAGTCTTCGCCAAATCCGCGCACCCCCTCGCGACTTCTTCGGCCACAGCTGCAACGCGGAGTCTCCTCGGGTCCGCATATAAAACCATAGCCCACAATGAGTCACAGAGCACGGCCGCCATCATCATTCCGGTGCGGGAGGTAACGAAATCACGCCTTTGTTCGACGTCTCTGTTCGACGCCGTTTTTCTACGCCTTACAACCTTCCGGCCCGGCCTCCTATCCAAGTCTCTAACCAATCCCGGAGTCTCTATGCGGTTCGCCGTTCTTCTCCTGGCAGGCATCCTGGCAGCTCCTGTGCTCTCGGCCCAACGCGTCGTCCCCTCAGGCGGGCAATGGCTGATCGAAGCGGGTGAGCGCTCAGGGATTATCCGGCTCACCATCCGGTACGGCGAGCGCCGGTCCTGGGACAGCTGGAACAGCCAGGATGACGTGCCCGTGAGCCAGCTGGTGGGCCTTACCGCAGCGGACATGCGCGGATCAGGAGTCACGGTGCATTTCAAGATCGTGCGGTCCGCCGGCACCCTCGACTGCGAGGGCTGGTTCGACAGCGGCAAGGGATCGGGCCACTTCACCTATCAGGCGAATTCCGAGTTCGTCGCCGAGCTGGCCAAACGCGGCATCACCGGACCTCCCCCGACGGCGTGGGAGCAGTTCCAGATGACGATGGCGGACGTGGGACTGGAGCTCGTGGACGAGCTGGCGCGGCAGAAGTACGAACGCCCAACCGCCGCTGAGCTCGCGCGGATGGCGATGCACGGCGTGGATCTGGAGTACGTCCGGGACATCGGAGCGCGCGGCTACCATCTCGGCGACCCGAAGAGCCTGGTCCGCATGCGGGATCACGGCGTGGACCGGGACTTCATCGCGTCACTGGACAGCGCGGGCTACAGAAACCTCGGTGCCGAGGACCTCGTGCGCGTTCGGGATCACGGCGTGGACCCCGAGTTCATCGCGTCAATGGACGGGGCGGGCTACAAAAACCTCGGCATCGAGGCACTCGTGCGACTGCGGGATCACGGTGTGGATGGAGACTACATCGCGGACATGAAGGAGATGGGCTACGCGCCCGCGAACTCCGAGGAGCTGATCGAGTCGCGCGACCACGGCGTCGATCCGTCCTACATCGGGTCGCTCAAGCAGGCAGGGTACGAGAATCTCTCCCTGCAGGAGCTACGCCGGGCCCGCGACCACGGCGTGACCAGGGGGTTCATCGAGCGGGTGAAGGCGCGCGGGTACGGGAAGCCGACGCTCGACGAGGTGATCCGGCTGCGCGACCGGGGGTTAGACTAACGGCGTCGAGTAAAGGCGTCTAGCAAAGACGTCGAGACTTTCCGTAGGTTACACCCGTGCGATATGTCTGGTTGTGTCTCACGGGATTGACGGTCGCTACTCCGCCTGTCGTGGCTCAACTCTCCGCCCGCGCGGATGTGTCCACCGGTGGGCGCTACGTGTGGCACGGCATCTCCCGAGCCGCAGGGCTCGTCGCGCAGCCCTCGGTGGCCGTTGGCTTCCGCGTCCACAGCCTCTCGCTGGAGAGCGGCGCCGTCCTCCACTACGAACTCGACCACGTCTCGACAGGAGAGCTGTCCGAGACAGGCGCCGGTGGTCGGCACCTCGGCGAGGAAGATGTGTGGGGCCGGGCCTCGCTCATGGTCGGGCCCACACGCCTGGACGCCGGCGTCGTGCGGTACGTCTTCCGCGGCGACTCAGGCACCGGCGGTCTGGGCCCCGCACGCAGCACGACGGAAGTGTACGCTGCGTACTCCGTCACGAGCAGCTACATCAATCCATCACTGGAAGCCTGGTGGGACGTGGAGCGCGTGCGCGGAGTCTTTCTCCGCGCGGCGTTCGATCTCCCTGTCCTCGGTTGGCCCTTTCCACCGTACGCCTTCGCCTTCGTCCAGGGAGACCTTGGACTGAACGTTGGACAGGGACCCAACGCTGCTCGACCTGGAGAGCTCGCGAACTTCGCCGACCGGGGCATTACACATGTCGGCCTCGGCATGGGGGCGGAAATGCGAGCGCGGCGGCTCTCGGGCATCGGCCTGGCGACGCTCGCCGTCGGGGTCCGGTCGCAGCTCAATCTCGATGATGCCACGCGGTTCAACGGCACGGGGCGGAATCGAGACTTCAGTATATGGCTGTGGACGGGCATCACGGTGGTCGTCGGTGGCGACGCGCGGGAACGGCGGTGAGCCTGCGCCGCGCAGTTCTCCTTCCGGCCGCCGCTGTGTTGTTGGTGACCTGTGGTCCCACCCGTCTGCGCGTCCCTGGGGCGCTGAGCCCCACACCGACACCTGGACCGGAGCCCCCGCTGCGGGCCGGGTTAGCCCGCGTGGACATCACGCCGCCGCCGGGCGTAGGGCTGGCGGGGAACGGCCCCGAAGGCGCCGAGGCACGAGGCTATCGCCTGCGCCTCTACGCGCGGGTGCTCGTGCTGGCGGACAATGGCGGCAACCGCCTGGCCGTCGTCGTCGCCGACCTTCCCCTCAGCTCGGCCCTGTTGCACCGCCGAGTCGCGGAGCTGACGCGCCGCACAGACGGGATCGGCGTGGACCGGCTGGTGATCGCGGCGACGCACACGCATGCCGGCCCCGGGCATTTCTATGAAGCGGCGGCGTACAACGACCAAGGAAGCTCAGTCGTGGGGTTCGATCCCGTGATGGTCGATTCACTCACGTCACGGATTGCGCGAGCAATTCACGCCGCGGTGGCCGACCTGCGTCCGGCGCGTGTCGCGTGGGGAAGTCGCGCCGTTTGGGGTGAGACGCGAATCCGCAGCCTTCCGGCGATGCTCCGGAACATTCCCCTGCCCAGGGCGCCGGCTGATGCGCCCGCCGGTCTGCCGCCGGAGTACGCTCTCGTGGATCCGGAGCTCGCCATGCTGCGGGTCGATCAGCGGGATCCCGCGAGCGGCGCTTACCGCCCCGCCGGTGCCTTCAGCATTTTCGCGATGCACGGCACCGGCAACGCTCCATCGAATGACTTGCTCGACGCCGACATTCATGGCCTCGTCGAGCGGCGGTTGGAACGCCACATCGACCGAGACTTGAATCGGCTGCGGGACAGCGGTTTCGTGCCCCGCGCCGTGTACTTGTTTGCGAATGGGGCCGAAGGCGATGTGTCGCCGGCGTGGCCGCCGCAGAGCCGCTGCGACGTCCCCACACTCGCCACGTTGCCTGCGCTCGACGGCCCCTTCACGCCCACGCTGTGGCAATGGCGCCTTCCTACCGCCACGCACCTCGCTGCGTGCCAGCATGCGGCGCGGGACGCGGTCACCATCATCGGCAGGCATGTGGGTGACAGCGCGGTGGCGTTGTTCGATGCGCTCGGCGCCGCCCTGGCCGACCGGCTGGAGATGGGGCGGGCCTTCGCCACGTTGTCGCTCCGCGACAGCGCTCGCGCGCTCGGCATTTGCGCCGAGCCCGCCATCGGCATGAGCACGCTGGCCGGCGCGGACGACGCCCACACCCGGGTGCAGGGGTGGAAACTGTTCGGCGTGTTCGACATCGGCATCGAGCAGGGTTCGCCCAATCCCGATGTGCCGGGGTGCCAGGCCCACAAACGCAGGCTCCTGGACGGATGGTTCGGCGACTTACCCAACCGGTTGTCCGTGAGCGGCACGCTGCCGTCGTACGCGCAAGTCACCGTGCTGCGGTTGGGGAATCACCTCATCGGCGCGGTACCGGCGGAGGTGACGACGATGGCGGGAAGGCGGATGCGCGCGCAGATGTTGGCGAGCGCCCGCGAGGCAGGGTTGCCGGTCAATGCGGCGCTCATCCTTGGCCACGCTGACGGTTACATGGAATACGTCGCCACGGCCGAGGAATACTCCGCTCAGTACTATGAAGGCGCGTCGACGCTCTACGGTCCGGGTGAGGCGGCGATGTTCGGGCGCGCGCTGGCCCGACTCACGGCGACGGTATCGGCCGGAGACAGTCTGCCGCCTGCGGCAGCGCCACCGCTCGATCTCGTCGTCGGTCATAAGCGGCGCGTCGTCCCACGCAAGTCGACCGCCCAAGTGCCGGCGCCGCACATCGAGCGGGTCTGGTGCTCGGGAGATACGCTCTATGCATGGCTGCAGATCGGGGGGGCTGGGGAGTGGCCTGTGGCCAGCGGTGACGTCGCCACCCGGCCGCGCGTCGAGGTCGTCGTCGACGACGCGACCCACGCGGTCGTGGGTTGGGACGACGATCCGGCGCTTGAGCTGCGGTTGCGGTCGCGACGGAGCGGACTGGCGTGGTGGGAGCTGCGATGGTCGGGGGTGAGCGACCGGACCTATCGCGTCCGCATTCCCGGGGTGGGGGAAAGTGATCCGGTGAAGTGTGCAACGCGATAGTTCTACGTCTTCCGTCCCTGATCCAGCACGTCGCGCACCTTTGCCGCGAGGGTCTCGCCCGAGAACGGCTTGTTGATGAACGCCGTATTCGGCGCGAGCACGCCGCGATGCACAATCGCATCCTCCGTGTAGCCGGACATGAATAAGACCTTGAGGTCGCCACGCCGTGAGAGCAACTCGCCGGCCAGCGTGGGGCCGCTGGCCCCGGGCAACACCACGTCGGCGAGCAGCAGGTGGATGGGACCGACGTGCTCCCGCGTGATCGCAAGCGCCGCATCCGCGCTCCCCGCCTCGAGCACCGTGTAGCCATGCCTCTCGAGTAAGCGCCGGGTGAGCGCGCGCAAAGGCGCCTCGTCTTCCACCAGCAGGATCGTCTCCGAACCCGGCGTCCGCGGGAGGGGGGCGCGCTCCGGGAATTGATCGACGGGCGCATCAACTCGCGGCAAGTACACCTTGAACGTGGTCCCCGCGCCCCGCTCTCTGTAACACCACACGTAGCCGCCGCTCTGCTTCACAATCCCATACACCGTCGCCAGGCCCAGACCGGTGCCCTTGCCTGCTTCTTTGGTCGTGAAAAACGGCTCGAACACGTGTGACATCGTCTCGGCCGACATCCCGGTTCCCGTATCGCTGACCGCGAGCATCACGTAGCGGCCTGGTTGCACCGGCACGTGCTCGCGCACGTACGCATCGTCGAGCTCGGCGTTGCGTGTCTCGATGGTGAGCGGTCCACCGTCGGGCATCGCGTCGCGCGCATTCACCGCCAGATTGACGATCACCTGTTCCAGCTGGCCCGCGTCCGCCCGCACGGCTCCCAGCTCGGACCCGAGTCTCGTCAGCACCTCGATGTCCTCCCCTAAGAGCCGCCGCAGCATCTTGTCCATGTCGGCAACCAGCTCGTTGAGGTCGAGCACGCGCATTTCCAGCACCTGCTTGCGGCTGAACGCCAGGAGCTGGCGCGTGAGCGCGCCGGCGCGATTGGCCGCGCTGCGGATTTCCTCGAGGTCCGGTCGCAGCGGAGACAGCGTCGGCAGGCCATCGAGCAGCAGGTCCGCGTAGCCCAAAATCGCCGTCAGCAGGTTGTTGAAATCATGCGCCACGCCGCCCGCCAGGCGCCCCACCGCTTCCATCTTCTGCACCTGGAGGAACTGCCGCTCGAGTACGCGGCGCTCCGTGACGTCCCGAGCGTTGATGACGACGCCCTTCACCAGGGGATCGTCCAGGAGATAGCGGCCGATGGCCTCGAGGTGGCGGAACGTCCCGTCTTTATGGCGCAGGCGCAGCTCGAGGAGCCGGCCGCCCTGACCCGTCGCTACGCCCTCGCTGAAAACACGCAGCGTCTCATCGACATCGTCGGGGTGCACCAGCGCGAAGATCGACAGCCCCACGAGATCTTCGGGAGCGTAGCCGAGCAGTGGCAACACCGAGGGGCTCGCATAGCGAAGCGCCCCCTCGGGATCGAGCACCGCGATGATGTCCATGGCCTGCTCGATCAACGATCGGAAGTACTCCTCGCGCTCGTCCAGCTGCTGCTTCATCCGCTTGCGGTCGAGCGCGGCGCGGACCGCCGGCCCCAGGCGGGCGAGACGGTCTTTCAGGATGTAGTCCGTCGCTCCCGCCTTCATGTACTCGACGGCGCTTTCCTCATCGAGCGAGCCGGTGAGCAGAATGAACGGCGCCGCCAGCGCCATCTGCCGCGCGAGTGCCAGCGCGGCAGCGCCGTTGAATTGCGGGAGATTGTGGTCGGCAATGATGAGATCGGGACGGAACTCGCGCAGCGCGCGCTCGAACTCCGGTTGCGTCGTGACCCGTCGCGCCGTGAACTCGAGGCCCGACTTGCGCAGCTCGACCTTCACCAGCTCAGCATCGGCCCACACGTCCTCCAGCAGGAGGATGCGCACGGTCACGTCCAATTCCTGTCTCCGGTCGAGCCTCTCGGCCTCAGCCTAGCGGCTGGGGCCGGAGGGCGAAGTCGGGAAAGGACCGGAGATTGGGGAGGAGGACTACCTAGGAATCGGGATGGACGAGCCCCACCTGGATGGCGTAGCGCACCAACCCCGCCACGCCATGGATGCCGAGGCGCTCCATCAGCTCGGTGCGGTGCGTCTCGACGGTCTTCAGCGCCACCTGGAGGCGGCTGGCGATCTCCTTGTTGGAATGCCCCTCGGCGACGAGCTGCAGCACCTCGCGCTGGCGCGGCGTGAGTACTTCGAATGGTCCGTCGGGAGCTGCGCGGGCGCCCTGCGCATACGCCGCGACCACACGCGTCGTGAGCGACGGGCTGAGCCAGGTATCGCCCCGCGCCACCGTGTTCAACGCCAGCTCGAGCTCGCTTCGATCGGAATTCTTGAGCAGATAGCCTGCCGCGCCGTTCACCAGCGCGCGCCGCACCGATTCGTCGTCGCCGTGCATGGAGACGATGATGACGCGCGTCCCGGGATGCTCCTGTGCGACCCGCGCAGCCACCTCGAGCCCGTTCATTCCCGGCATGGAGATGTCGAGGAGCGCGATGTCCGGCTTGCGCTCACGAATGAGCCGCAGCGCTTCGCGGCCGTCGCCCGTTTCCGCCACCACCGTGACGCCAGGCAGCTCCGAGAGCAGCGCGAGCATGCCCGCGCGGACCAGTGCGTGATCATCCGCGACCAGCAATCGCAGCGCGCTCATGCGGCGGCCGTCAGCGGCAGGCGCGCGCGAACGCTCGTTCCCCGTCCTGCTGCCGAGTCGATCTCGAGGTCGCCGCCGGCGAGCGCGACGCGCTCCTGCATGCTCAGCAGGCCCTGGCTCCCGCCGTACGCGGCGCGACGACGTGCGGCGGTGACATCGAAGCCGCGGCCATCGTCGCGCACTATGAGTTGCAGTGTCCCGTTGGCCGCGCTGAGCTCGACATCGACGACGTGTGCCTGCGCGTGGCGGATGACGTTCGTGAGTGCCTCCTGCGCGACACGGAAGCAGGTCGTCTCCACCGCCGCCGGTGGCCGCTGCGCGAGCGGAGCGAGGGCGAGGCGGCTTACGAGCCCCGCGCGCGTGGCCTCCCGCTCCACGTACCAGCGCAGCGACGCCTCGAGCCCGAGCTCGTCGAGCAGCGGCGGGCGCAGGTCCTGCGCGAGCTCGCGCATCCGCGCGATCGCGCCGTCAACCAGCGCGATGCTCTCGGCGTCGTCCCGTCCGGTGCGCTGGAGGTTGAGCCGCAGCGCGGTGAGCACCTGCCCGAAGTCATCGTGCAGCTCGCGCGCGACCGCGCGGCGCTCCGCTTCCTGCGCCTCGATCAGTCGGCGCGAGAGCGCCTCGAGCTGCTGCGTGCGCCGGGCGAGCTCCTCCTCGGCGTGCTTTCGCTCGGTGATGTCGGCATTCGTGCCATGCACACGGAGCGGCCGGCCTGACTCGTCGCGGACCACCGTCGCACGGCCGAAGACCCAGTGCACGCTACCGTCGGGCCAGACGATCCGGTACTCGATGTCTCCTGACCCCGTGCCGGCGAGTAGTTGGCCGCGGCGATCCACCACCCACGCCCGATCGTCGGGATGCACGACGTCGGCGTAGTCCTCGAGCCGAGCACCTTTGCCGTCGTCGTCGCCGAAGAAGAGACGCCGGTTCGCTTCGGAATTGAAAATCTGGCCGGTGACGAGGTCTTGTTCCCAGCTTCCGGTCTGTCCCAGCGTCTCCGCCTCGATCAGCACGCGTTCGGTCTTGCGTAGCGCTTCCTCCGCACGCACCCGCTCGGTCACGTCGTCGTTGACCACAACGGCGCCGGTGATATTGCCGGCGCCATCCCGCATGGGTGCCGCGGAATTCTGGATTGTCCGCCGCTGGCCGTCGAACGTGTTGATGTCGATCAGCTCATCGCGGCTGATTTCCCCCGCCGCGATCGCGCGCCGCGACGCCCATTCCTCGGGGCCGATCGCCTTCCCCGAGCCGTGCCAAAAGCCCTCACTCTTGGCATACCGTTCCTGTCCCGGCACGATCAGGCCGCCCCAAATCCGGTTGGAGGCCGGGTTGTGCAGTACCACGTCGCCCGCGCGATCCACGACCGCCACCCCAACGGGGAGGGTGTCGAGCACCTGTCGCAGCTGCGACTCGGCTTCCTTGAGCTTGCTGATGTCGATCATCGCGCCGACCGCGCGCCGAGCCCGGCCCTCGGCATCGCGCTCGATGACGCAGCGCGACGCCACCCAGGCCCACGAGCCGTCTTTGCGGCGGAAGCGGTACTCGTTGGACCATCCCGGGGCGTCGCCTCGGGTTGCGTCCGCAGCGGTCTGCTCGACGCGCGCGAGGTCGTCCGGATGGACCCGCTCGCGCCACCACCCGAGGTGGCTCGCGACTTCGTCGCGCGCGTACCCGAAGATCGACTCCAGGTTTTCATCCCAGCTCAGCGCGTCGTTGTCGAGATCCCGCTCCCAGATGGCTTCGAACGCGACACCGGCCAGCCGGTCTCGGGCTTGGCTCAGATCGGTGGAAGATCCGAAGGAAGGTTTCATCACTGACATATTGGCGTCCGGAAACGTAACGGTCTACAAGACGAAACACATCCCGGTCTACCAAAAGGCGTCGAGCAAAGGCGGTCGAAGTTGCTCGCGCCTTTTCTCGACGTCTTTGCTCGGCGGTGTTTAGTAGTTAGTGGCCAGGGCCGGAATCGAACCGGCGACACGCGGATTTTCAGTCCGCTGCTCTACCAACTGAGCTACCTGGCCCAAAATGGGAGAGGGAAGATAGAAAGTAGACGCCGAGACGCCAAGTAGACGCAGAGACGCAGCAGACGCAGCAGTGGGATCTAGGAGCGAGTACCTAGGAGACGCGACGACCGCCCGGGCGCGGGACCTGGCAAACACTCAAATCGTACGGCCCCCCGGTGAACGATTAGGGGGGCCGCACGGGACCGACGTCAGCTCAGCCGCGGCACTCGATCTCCATCCGCTTCACGTCAACTGTGCCCGGCGGGAACGTGGATGTGGCGGTGACCCTTAACCAGAAGTTGTCGAGAGACCCCTCCCGAATCAGGCGAAGACGGAGGTCGGCCTCCTCGCTTTCTGTGAACGGCTCCACTGTGATCGTAGTCTCGTCCTTTTCATTGAGAGGCACCGAGTACCGCGCCCCGGTTAGCTGCCCAACGCCCTCGATGCCCTCTCCATTGAGATGAATCGTGACGTCGGCGGACGTTTCGCCGATCTCCCCGGTGACGAGGAAGTGGAGGTAGCCGTCGAGGATGTCCACGACCTCCTCCGGCGGGCACGGGTTGTCCTGGAAGGTACCTGCGACTGAGACTTTCTCGTTTGCGATGGTTGTGGCGAACGACGGCGGAGGAATCAAAGGAGTCTGGGACGTGGGCGCCGAGGGGGGCGTTTCACACGCCGCCAGCCAAGCAACAGCGAAAGGCAAGAGCGCGAGGGGTTTCATGATCTCGTCTCCAACATGGGTCGGACGACTGAAGAGTGGACCGTGACGGCTTACTGATCCTCCTTGGCGGATAGGTCTCATTTGACCCAGTGCAAGGCACATGCCGCGGGCCTTCGTGTCGCCAGGCCCGCCCCGTTGCGAGGGACCAGGATAGGCCGTCTATTCAACCTTCGTCACCCCTCAAGACGAACGCCTTCCTCGGAGACCCTGCATGCGATCCGCTCTCTACACCGCCATCAGCGCGGGCCTGCTGCTTGCCGCTTGCCGCGAGGCCCCGATCACGACCCTCGGTACCCCCAGCTTCAGCGCGCTCGGCGCGGGCTCGGTCTCGGTGGTCAACGTCAGCCGCGACACCACGGCCCAAAACGAGACTCCGCTGGCGGTCAATCCGACCAACCCGAGCAACATGATCACCGGCAACAACGACTGGAACTACAACGACGGCTGCGGCGTCAACGCCACCTTTGACGGCGGCAAGACCTGGACGCCGACGCTGCCGAGCGGCTTCATCCCCGGCATCACCGCGTTCACGAATGACCCTGGCGTCCCGGGGACCGGCACGTACGATTTTGGCGGCGATCCGGCGGTGGCGTTCAGCCCGGACGGCAGCACCGCCTACTTCACCTGCTTCGGCTACGTGGGAAAGAACGTCGCGCTCTGGCTCAGCCGCTCGAGCGACGCCGGTCGCACCTGGACCGCCGGCGGGCCCAATCATCCGCTCACCCTCGTCAGCGCATTCCAGGGCGAAGGCAAGGCGCGTGGCTCGAACGGGCAATTCCCCGATCACGAAGCCATCACGGTCGCGAATGACGGAACGATCTACGTGCCCTGGGCGCACTTCACGGGATTCAGCGCGCACTCGCCGATCTTCATTGGGGTGTCGCACGATGGCGGCAACAGCTTCGATCTTCCGGTGAAAGTCTCCAGCGGCTCGGTCCGCAATGACCAGGACGCGCGCGTCGTTGTCGATCCGGCGACCGGCTACGCCTACCTCACGTTCGATAACTCGGTCCAGGGCGGCAAAGGCACGGCGATGTTCGTGAGCGTGTCCAAGGACCACGGCACGACGTGGAGCAATTCGTTCAAGTTCGCCACATTCCAGAACCCGGTGTGCCTGTATCCGCCGTACTGCTTCAACATCTCCGGCGGGCAGTTTCGCGCTCCAGGGTCGTACCCCGCGCCGGCATTCGACCCGACGACCGGCCGCCTCTACGTCGCCTACACCGACATCGTGAATGGCGAGGCCCAGGTCCTTATGACGTACGCGAACGTCAGCGACATCACGAAGTGGAGCGCGCCCGTGATCGTCGCACCCGCATCAGGTGATCGGATCAATGTCGAGCTGAGCGTTGAGCCGTCGAGCGGCCGGCTGGATCTGATGACCAACGATCGCAGCTACACGGGCAACACCCTGTTCGATGTCTCCTACATCACGAGCGCGGACGGCGGCAGCACGTGGTCCACCACGCGCGTCACGAAGACGAGCTGGGATCCCTCGGCCTACGGCGTCCCCTGCTCCGGGTGCACAAACGGTGTCCGCCCGTTCATCGGCGACTACGACGGCATCATCTCGCTCCCGACGAGCGCGGCGATGACGTGGACGGGGCCGGGCAAGACGTTCGGGACCTACCCGACGAATCTCGAGGTCTACTTCGCTAGCGTGACGCCGTAGTCATGCGCTCTCGCCGCGATTTCCTCGCCAACCTCGCCCAAGCGGGCGTCGCGCTCTCGGCGCTCCGGCTCCCGCAGCATCCGCCCGTCTTGGCGTCGCTTTTCCCGAGGCCCGAACCACCAGCCCCCAGCCCCCAAGACTGGCGCATGCTCGGCCCGTTCCGCGGCGGCCGCTGCGACGCGGTGTGCGGCGTGCCCGGCCGGCCCGACGAGTTCTACTTCGGCCACGTGAACGGCGGCGTCTGGAAAACCAAAGACGCCGGCAGAACCTGGCTCCCCATCTTCGATGACCAGCCCGTCGCCTCGATCGGCGCCCTGACAATCGCACCATCGGCGCCCGACGTGATCTACGTCGGCTCGGGCGAATCCACCCTGCGCGACTCCGTGGGCTTCGGCAACGGCGTCTACAAGTCCACCGACTCAGGGAGCACCTGGACCCACCTCGGCCTGGCCGACACGCAGCACATCGGCAAGATCGCCGTCGATCCGAAGAATCCCGATGTGGTGTTCGTAGCGGCGATCGGTCACCTCTACGCCGCAAACCCGGAACGCGGCGTGTTCCGCTCGAAGGACGGCGGCCGCACCTGGCAGAAAGTGCTTTACAAAGACGAAAACGTCGGTGCGGTGGAGGTCGTCATCGATCCCACCGATTCGCGCGTCGTGTACGCGGGGCTGTGGAATACGCGCCGCCCCCCGTGGTTCACCTATGCGCCCACCAATGGCCCGGGGGGCGGGATCTACAAATCGACGGACGGCGGATCGACGTGGAACCAACTGACAGCCGGACTACCTCCCGCGGGAATCGGACGGACCGGCATCGCGGTCGCGCCGTCGAATCCTCGGCGCGTGTACGCCGTGGTGGACTGCCTCGTGCCTGATGCGAGTGCGCCGCCCTCGGCGCCGCAGGCGCCGGACCGCCCCGCGCCGCCGCCTTCGGGACAAGGCGGGGTCTTCCGCTC
>WNFL01056795.1_pt3 | contig 14072 bp, 13 predicted proteins | sample 5400361 | NCBI WGS metagenome assembly WNFL01 (sample SAMN13153351, study PRJNA577476) | soil metagenome | isolation source: 40 cm soil on Douglas fir-dominated hillslope | place: USA:California | collected 2013-09-17
CGGGCTCGTAACCCAGCCGGCCGACAAGCCGGCCAAGCGCGCCCCTATAAGCCGGATCGTTTTCGACGATGAGGATTTTCTTAGCCATGCCGTTTTAACCTGAGCAAGGACGCTGCCAATCTTCGCGGGAATCAAAAAGCGTAGGCCAAACGCCGTGTTAGCGATGGCGCACCGGTGGGCTCCTGAAGAAAAGCGCCAAAACGTCCTACTCGACCGACAAATTTGTGACGGCCGGCCGGGTCGCCGGCGCGGCGGGCCACACAAAATGTTTAGACGAATCGGGCGGCTTAAAAGCTGACATGAACGCATAATATTTTCTCTTTGTCAGACAACTATATTGACAAATGACTTAATCAGCGATTATGTTGTCGCAGGCATTTTTATTTACTTTGCGGATGTGCGCTTCAATGAGTGGTCCATCATGTCCGACTTCGATCCAACAAAGCCCCAAACTTTTTTAGGAATTAAACAGGGAGCCGGCGACAACCTGCGCCAGACGCAAAAGATGGAGGCGCTGGGGACCCTCGTCGGCGGAATCGCCCACGATTTCAATAATATCCTCGCGATCCTCGAAGGAAATCTGAACATTCTCCAGGAGGAAGACGCCGACGCCGCGACGCGCGCCGAATCCCTGGAGCTGGCGCAGAAGGCTCTGCACCGCGCCACCGGAGTGGTTCGGCAGCTGCTTACCTTCGCGCGCAAAACAGAGGTGAACGTCGAAACCCTCGATCTCGACCAGGTCATCCAGGAGATGCTCGAGATGATCGCGGAGGCTTTCCCCAAGACGCTGGAGATTTCATTCAGCTCCGACCGGATCGAGCATCTGATTTTAGGCGATCACAACCAGCTGGACCAGGCGCTCCTCAATCTGTTCATCAACGCGCGCGACGCCATGCCGGCAGGCGGCAGCCTGACTGTCGATCTGCGGGCGGCGGCGGCGGATTTCCACAAGCCGTTTCCCGAAACCGGCGATCCGGAATACGTTTGCCTTACCATCAAGGACACGGGGACCGGCATGGACGAGGAGACGCGCGGCCGGATGTTCGAACCCTACTACACCACCAAAAACCGCCAGGCGTCGAGCGGGCTCGGACTCGCGATGGTCTACGGCATCGTAAAACTCCACAAAGGGTTTATCGAGGTCGACAGCGCGCCGGGCAAGGGCACGACGTTCCGCCTCTATTTTCCCAAACAACGGCAGGAAACGCGGCCCGCATCGGCCTCCAAGTCTCCCGAAGAGGTCGCCACCCTCTCCGGCAGCGAATCGGTGCTTTTCGCCGAGGACGAAGGCTTGCTCTTGCGGGTGATCCGCCGCGCCCTGGAGAAGCGGGGCTATCACGTCCTGGAGGCGCGCGACGGCCTGCAGGCGATCGAGACCTACCGGGAGCACCGGGACGAAATCGCGATCGTGGTGCTGGACATGGGACTGCCCAAGCTCGACGGCTGGGAGGTCTTCCACAGGCTCAAGGAAATCAATCCCCAGCTGAAGGCGATCGCGATGAGCGGTTACGTCGCGCCCGATCTGAAAGACAAGATGCTGCAAGAGGGCATGAAAGACGTGATATCCAAGCCGTTTCCGGCGGTCGAGATGCTGAGAGCGATCCGGAGCGTGATCGATCGCCCGATCGTCTGAAGGTTCCCCGGCCCCGCCCCTCCCGTTTACGCCATTCAAACGACCGCGCCGCCGCCGTGATTGACGCCTGCGCCTGCGATTGGTATGGGCATGGAGCATGCTCATCGACGCGCACGCGCATCTCGATAAATACGGCACCGCCCTGCCGGCGGCGCTGGAAGAAATCGACCGCCGGCGAATATTCACCTGGGCCGTTTCGATGGATTTACCGTCGTACCGGGAGAGTCTCGCTATCGGCGCGCGCTCGGATCGGGTCCTGCCGACCTTCGGCGTCCATCCGCGACGGGCGCCGGAGTATGCGGGACGCCTGAAAGAGCTCGGCCCGTGGATCGAGCGGAGTCCCGCCATCGGGGAGATCGGCCTCGATTTTCACTGGGTCCGGGACCCCTCCGAATACCCGGCGCAGAAAAGGGTCTTCGAGTACTTTCTGGCGGCCGCCCGGGAGCAGAACAAGCTCGTCAACCTCCACACCAAGGGCGCGGAAAAAGAGATTCTCTTATCGCTGGAGCGCTACGACGTCCGGCGCGCGATCGTCCACTGGTATTCCGGCCCGCTCGATATTCTCCGGGCGCTGGTGGAGTACGGCGCCTATTTCACCTTTGGGGTGGATCTCGCCTCTTCCGCGGAGATCCGGCGCATCCTCCGCCTCGTGCCGCCGGAGCGGACGCTCACCGAAACCGACAATCCCGGCGGTCTCCAGTGGCTGAGCGGAACGATCGGCATGCCCGCGGCGTTGTTACAAGTCGTCGAGGCGGTCGCGGCGGTCCGGGAAACCTCGCCGGAGGGGGTTTCTGAAAGCGTGGAGAAGAATTTCCGCCGTCTCATCGCGGACGATCCGTGGCTCGTCGGCGCGTGTGATCGCGCCCGGCCTTGAGCGCCCGTCGAGCGCCTACCGCGCCGGGATATCGCCGGGGCCGAGCCGCATAGCCTCCTGGTAGTGGGCGGTCGCCTCGTCGCCTTTCCCCAGCCCGGCCAGCAGCGCGCCCAGATTGTGGTGCACCTCGGCGAAGGCCGGATCGAGCGCGAGCGCCCGGTTGTATTGGCGGATCGCTTCGGCGGTATCGCCGCGCATCTCGGCGACCATGCCGAGGTTAAAATGGGCCTCGGCGAAAGCGGGGTTCGACTCGACCGCCCGCTGGAACTCGCGGACCGCCGCGTCCAATTCCCCTTTTTGCGCCAGCGCCACGCCCAGGTTGGAGCGCAAGCGAGAAAAGTCGGGGCTGATCTCGAGCGCGCGGCGGAACGCGGCGATCGACGCGTCCATCTCGCCGCGCTGGAACAGCACGCGGCCCAGATTGTCGTAGGCATTGACGTAGCGGGGATTGATTTCCGTGGCCCGACGGTAATGCTCGATCGCTTCGTCGAGCGCGCCGCGCCGGCCCAGAACCCCCGCGAGATTATTGTGCCCCAGGCTCGAGTTCGGCTCGACGTCGAGCACGCGCCGCCAGAGCCGCTCGGAGTCGCGCCAGAAGCCTATCTGCCTCCAGGTCAAGGCGCAGCAGCCCAAAATCACGACGGCCGCGGCCCCGGCGAGAATGAATCTTTTGTTCGGCTTCCGCGCCCAGGCGCGGCGGCCGTAAAGCGCGCCGCCGCCCGCGAGCGCGGCCCAGGCAAGACAGGAGAGATAGCTGTAGCGGTCCGCCACCAGCTGCGGACCGCTCTGCGCCGCGCCGAGAACCGGCGCCAGAAAAAAAACGTAGCAGGCCCAGCTCGCCAGACCGGCGGGCCAGCGCCGCCGCGCGAGATACAGGCCGGCGGTGAGCGCCAGGACTGCGGCGCCGGAGAGCACGAACTTCCAATCCCAAGGATCGAAGCGGATCGGCAATTCGTAGAGCGGCGCCAGGCGCGCGGGCAGAACCGTCTTCCAGAGATAAAAGATCAGCCCGTAGGCGGCCTGGGCCGCGCGGAACCCGACGCCGTAGAAGTTCACGGTCTTGAGCGCCGCCGCCCAGCGCTGCGCCCACAGCGCCACGGCGGCGCTGGCGAGCGCGAGCGCGAAGAAAGGAATTTTCTCCATCCATACTTTCCGCGTCCCGGCCCCGGACCACCCGTTCGCTCCTCCCAGCCGCTTCAGCGGATAAACATCCAGCACCAACAGCACGAGCGGCAGCGTCATCCCGGCCGCCTTGGAGAGGAGCGACAGGCCATACACCGCCAGCGCCGCGGTCATCCAGCGGAGATAATCCCTTTTTTCTCCCGTGACCGCTCTGAGATAGCTAAGAACCGTCAAAAGAATAAAAAAACCGGAGAGCACGTCCCGGCGCTCGGTCACCCAGGCGACCGACTCCACTCGGAGCGGATGAACGGCGAACAACAGGGCCGCAAAGCCGGCGGCGAGCCTCACGCCGGCCTCGTCTCCAGCGGCGAACGGCCTCAACAGACGGGCCGCGACGAAGTAAAACAGCCCGGCGTTGGCGGCCTGCAGCAGCAGATTGGTCAGGTGATAGCCGGCCGGGTTCATTCCCCAGAGGAGGTAGTCGAGCCCCAGCGTCATCCAGCTGAGCGGCTGGTAGTGGCCGATATAAAACGTGGTGAACATCCAGCGAAGCTGGGTCCAGCCGAGACCGCGGTAGTCGGGATTGTCGAGGAAGTTCCGATCATCGTCCCAATTGACGAAGCCGTTCCGGAGCGAGGGCAAAAACACGAGGATGGTGATCGCGGCGACGGCGAGCGGAAAGATCCAGCGGGCCGCCTGCGGCATCGCCGCGGCATCCGTCCGGGCGCGCGCCGATTTTCCGTCGGCCTTTCTGCTCTTCTGTTGCGCCTTCATGTCGATCTGTCCGCCGGCCCGGGGGAGATCTTCGCTTTGCGCCTTTTCGCCACGGTCTTCTCTGCTGGCCGCCGTTGCCGGTCTCAAGCGGGGCGAGCGAATTTACCGCCTGAGCCTCTTTTCCAATTCCGCCGGCGTCACGCGATATTTGAAGGCCTTGCGGCCGTCGATGAAAAGGACGGGAACCTCGCTGCCGTACAGCTCGGCGAGCCCGGGCGCGGAATCGACGTCGACCTCTTCGAGTTGGAGCGGGACTTTTTCGGCCGCCGCGCGGACGGCGGCCTTCATCTCGTCGCACAGGGGGCAATCCCTGCGCGTGTAGAGCCGGAGCACGGCGGTCACTTCTGCTCGATCGCCGCCCACGGCGCGCCGGTGGACGGAATGCCGATCAGCCCCTTGGGGATGGCCAGGGCGCCGAAGAAAAACTCCGACAGCGTGCTGAGCGGAGCGGGAGCGATGCTCGGGTCGCCGACCGGCCCTTTGACGTGGAAGCTCGCGACCAGGAACGAGTTCTTGATCGCCGCCAGGCCGGTCCCGAGGATCGGGACGTAGTTCCACGCCCGGTCGAGCCCGGGAAACGGGCGCACCGCGACCATGAAATCGATCTCGCCCCGGGGGCCGTCCATCTCCCCCGCGCCGGTGATCCGGAGGTCGTCGCTGTCGACGAAAAGGTTCTGCGTCGAGTAAATCCCGTGGTTGACCTTGAAATCGGCCGAGAGGCTGCGGAAATGGATGCCTTCCCGGTTGAGGTCGGGGAGCCGAAAAGTAAACCAGCGGGAGAGGTCGAGAAAATTGAGAACCCGGACCAGCAGCTGGAAACGCCGCGCGACGCCGTCTTCGATGCGCACCCCGAACGAGCCGTTCAGGTTGCGCTTTTTCTCGGCGGCTGTCCTGCCGCTGAAGTCGAGCTTCCCCGCGAGGTCGACTTTGCCGCTGACTTCGGTGGTTCCGATATCGAACCAGCCGAGGAGCTCTTCGACCGGCACTCCCTTGATATTGGGCTCGACGGTGAAGCCGGGCGTCTCCGAGCGGTCGTTGAACTCACCGGCGCCCTGGATCGTGCCGCCCCGGGAGCGGGCAAAGAAGTTCTCCAGGCGCCAGATCCGCTTTTCCAGGGCGAGATCGGTTTTCATCGCGGTCAACGAGAGCCTGTCGTACTTGGCCTTGTCGAGCATGAGCTTGCCGCGCACCTGGAGCCGCTCGTACCATTCTTCGTCCGGCACGACGTGGTGCGGCAGGATATAGGCGACGTCCATCTCGGGAGAGCTCAGGCTGAAAACAAAAACCGGTTTTTCGCCGCCGCTCCAGCGGCCGTCGAGCGAGAAGGCGTAACCGCCGGCCTCGGCCTTGACGCCTTCCAGATCGATCGTATTCCCGTTCAGCCGGACCTTCCCGGCCACCTTGCGGAACGGCTCGCGGAAGTGCTTGAACGGGATTTGGGCCCCGACCAGCTCCAGCGCGCCGCTGAGCTTTCGGCTCCCGGCCGCCGCGAGGGAGCCTTGATAGTTGAGCGAGCCGCGCACGATGCCGGGGCTCTGCGAGGCGTCGATCGGGAGCAGCAGACCCAGCACGTCGCTCGCCTTGACGCCCGACGATTCGACCGTCAAGTCGAAAGTCCCCTCGCCGCCGGCGAAGTCTTTGAGCCCGGCCCGCAGCTGGACCGGCGCGCCGCCGAACAATGCCGCGGCCCGCTCGGCGCGAATCTCGGTCGGCGACACCAGCAGGTCTCCCCTGAGCTCGGATAAGGCGATGTCCCCCGCCCTGAGCCGCGCTCCCTCGAGCGCGACGACGCCCTCGAACCGCGGCGGGGCGGCGGAGTCCGCGCGCATCCTGAGATCGACCCTGGCCCGGCCGCCGATATCCTGAACGGCCTCCATTATTTTGCCCGCGTCCGGCGGCATGACGCCGTCCGACAGCTGGCGCAGCTCGGCCAGCTGGGCGTCCGCCCGGATATGCAGGTCGAGCGGCCCGCCGGAAAGCGGCCGGCGCTCGGTACCGCTGATTTCGACCACGCGCGTTTGGCCGATCGTCCCGCTCACATTTTTGTACTGGAGAACGCCGTGCTGCAGGACGACCTGTCCGCCGAAGCCGCCGAACGGCAGAGGATGCTCCGAGCCGAAGACTCCCCCGAGCCCCCGCGCCTCGACGGTGAGCGAGAGCCGCTCCTCCTGGCCGGGCTCCCACAGGCGCCGGAGCTCCGAAAGCCTACCTGAAATCCCCGCCCGGGAAAATTTGACTTCGCCGCGGTCGAGGCCGGCGGCGACCGCTCTCAGGCGCGGCGCCTGGACGAATTCGGCCGGCAGATAACCGCGAAGCGCCGCCACCGGCAGGAAAGGCGTAGTGAAGCGCAAATCGACGAGCGGGTCCGAGCTCTCCCAGGAGCCGAGCGAGCCCTCGGCGTCGAATGCAAGCCCGGCCGATTTGAGGCTCAGGCGCTGGAAGCGGATCTCCTGCGGCTTCCATTCCAGATCGAAATCGACCTGGCCGTCTCCCGGCGCCACGGGCGCCGAAAGTTCAGGCCCGTCCGCCGCCAGGCCGGTAAATCCCGCCTGGCCCGACAAATGAGCGCCCCGGGCGAGACTTCCCAGCCAACGCACGCGATAGGCCAGGCTGCCGCGGGGAGCGCCGCCCACCAGCGGCCGGCCGTAGTAGTCCCACACGAGCGCCGCGGGCACGGACCCGCTTTTGAGATCGGCGTCCCACCAGATCTTTCTCGAGTCCAGGAGCGCTCCCGGCGTCTCTTCGGGAAGCAAAGCCCGCCCGTTGATCGCCAGGTCCGCTTGCCGCCCGCCGCGGTGCACGACGGTCCTCACGGTGAAATCGAACCCGGCCTCGGATGGCCCGCCGTCCGGATTCTTCGAGCGCCCGGCCAGGCCGGCCAGGCCGCGGCGCGGCACGCGATGGAGCGCGAGACCGATACCCGCAAAGCGGGTCTCGACCTCTTTGCCGCCGGCGCGATCGGTGAAAAGAACGTCACCCTGGTCGATCCTGATCTCGCGCAGGTCGAGAGACAAATCGGCTTTCTTTCGTTGTTCGAGGGCGAGCCTGAGGACGAGGTCGAGCCAGGGCATTTTGCCCTGCTCGTTGCGGATGATGTGGAGCTTGGGGCCGTCGAGGCTGATCCCGTAAAAGACCAGCTGGCGCCGCAGCAAAGGCAGCAGGGCCACGCGGATGAGTATTCTGGGCGCGGTTACGACGGGCCGGCCGTGATTCGGCTCGCGCAGGACAAAATCGCGAAACGACACTCCCAGCACCCTGCCCATCTCCACCCGGGCCTCGCCCACCTCGACCTTGAGTCCGGTCCGACTTTCGAACTCGCTCGTGAGAAAGCGGCGGAACTCGCCGACTTCGATCAAATGGTGGAAGGCAAAGAAGGCTACGGCGAAAAAAAGCAGCAAGCCGCCGACGAAAAAACCGGCTATAGCAATGATTTTTTTCATCGGCGCCGAAAGTCATGCTAAAGCAAGTTCCCCTCAGGCGCAAGCCGCGCGCCGGCCGCGGTCCGCGGCGTCTCAAGCTGTTGACTTCTCAAGGATCGGAGTTACACTTTGCCCTGTATTTGCGGAGAGACGTCGACGTGAATCACAGCAAACTCATCACCCTCGCCCTCGCGGTCTTATTCGGCCTCGGCATATCGGCCCCGGCTACCGCGTCGCGCGGCGATTGGAAGGCGCAAAACCTTCGCGGCATAAGGGCCGGCCGCTGGTCGCCGCCCGTACGGAACCCGGGGAGCAGAACATTCACCCGGCCGGAGATCGTCTTCGAAGAGAACGACAAGGCGCCGGCGGCGGAAAAACCGGCTCCGGCCCACCGCGGCGCCGGCCCGGCGACCTTCGCTCTCGGCACGTTCCGGTTCTCCGGGCCGGGGCTCCCTCTCGATAATTTTCCTCCAGCGGTTCCAGCCGTTCTTCGACTCTGAGCAAAGCCCGCCGGCGGACCTCCTCTCGGTCGAGAGGCCGGTCCATAGCCTATGGGATGGAAGCAAGCAGTTGTGGCAGGGCAGGCGCTCGGTCAAGCCGCCGGGCGCCTTGGGCGAAGGAGACAGCGGGCGATGCGGTTTTTAATTACCGGCGGAGCGGGTTTTTTGGGCTCCCATCTGACCGATGCGCTGCTCGCGCGGGGCGACGAAGTCGCCGTTTTGGACGTGGCCTCCGACTTGAAAGTGCGCCACCAGCTGGAAAACGCGCGCTTCAGCTATACGCGCGGCTCCATTCTCGACCGGAAGGCGGTCGAAAGGCTCGTCTCCTGGTCGGACGCGGTCTATCACATGGCTGCGATAGTAGGCGTGGACCACTACGTCGGCGATCCCTACAAGGTCCTCGACGTCAACATCAACGGGACCCAAAACGTTCTGGCGGCGGCCTTCAAGGAAAAGAAAAAAGTCGTCTTCAGCTCCACTTCGGAAGTGTACGGCAAGAGTCCGGCGGTGCCGTTCGCCGAGGACGGCGACCGGGTGCTGGGCTCGACGAAAATAGACCGCTGGTGCTACTCGACGTCCAAGGCGGTGGGGGAGCACTTCTGCTTCGCCTACGAGAAGCGCGGGCTGCCGGTGGTGGCGCTCCGCTATTTCAACGTCTACGGCCCGCGCCTCGACCGGCCCGACGCGGGCAGAGTGATGGCGATCTTCTTCGGCCAGCTCATGCGCGGTGCGCCGCTCACCGTGATCGGAGACGGCCGGCAAACCCGCTGCTTCACCTACGTCGACGACGCCATCCGGGCCACCGTCGCCGCGGGGCTCAAGGGAGAGGCCGTGGGGCACGTTATCAATATCGGCTCGGAGGAGGAAGCGAGCATCAACGAGCTGGCGGAGAAAATGATCCGGCTGTCGTCCCTTCCTGCGCCGGTCGTTTTCGTGCCCGAGGCGGAAGTCTACGGCAAAGGCTACGAGGACATCCGGCGGCGGGTGCCGGACGTTCAGAAGATGCGCGAAATCCTGGGCGTGACCGCCCGCGTCGGGCTCGAAGAAGGGCTCCAACGCACCCTCGAATGGTTCGCCGCCGAAGGGATCAAGGCCGAATGGCTCGCCGCTCCGCCCGGCGCGAATGAAAACGGCGGCGGAGGCCCCGGGCTGTAACCACGCTCGGGGCATAAACTGCCTTGACAGCCTCCGGTTAACTTGTTAGAAAAAACAACCTATATCGCAACGATCGCAACCATCCTAACTGGGCGCGAGGACCGCGGGCGGGGGAGCTATGCTGGAGAGAGAAGAGGAACTGCTAAACAGCCGGGAAGTCGCGGTTATTTTGGACTTGAGCCCCGACACGGTCAACGAGTTCGCGCGCAAAAACATCCTGCCCGGCTTCAAGAAGGGCAAGCAGTGGCGCTTCAAGAAAAAAGACGTGTCCACCTTCAACAAGAAGCAGACCGGCGGAATCCGCTTTGCCTGATCCCCGCACCCGAGCATCATTTGAGGTCGCCCTATGCGCGAGGTAGAAGCCCACGAAAGCAAACTGTACTCGGACCTGGCGCCGCTCTACGATAAAACCTTCGGCAAGATCTTTTTCTCCCGCTTGCGCAGCGTCATCGAGACGCTGGACATCCCGCGCGGCGCCCGGGTCCTCGAAGTCGGCGCCGGCACCGGCATCTCGTTTCCGGCTTATCCGCGCCACTGCGAAGTGACCGGCATCGATCTGGCCCCCGACATGCTGGCGCGCGCCCAGGAGAAAATCCTGGAAAACGACTGGACCCATATCAAGGTCAAGGAGATGAACGCCCTCGACTTGAAATTTCCCGACGACAGCTTCGATTACGTGATGGCCTTTCACGTCGTGACCGTGGTCCCGGACCCGATCCGCATGATCCAGGAGGCCAAACGGGTATGCAAGCCCGGGGGAAAAATCGTCATCGTCAACCACTTCACCAGCACCTCTCCGTTTCTCGGCTTCCTCACCGAAGCCCTCGATCCGGTCACCCGACGGCTCGGCTGGAGCACCAAACTCTGGCTCAAGCCGTTTATCGAGGAAACAAACCTGAAGATCGACGAGATCTACAAGCTCTCCAAGCTCTCCCTCCACACCGTCCTGGTCGGCACGAACGAAAAGAACGGCCACCGCCCGCACTAGATAGAAGAGTTTCGCGTTTCAAGTTTCGGGTTTCGAGTTAAAAGCAAAGAAGAGCGCGGCGAGATGTGTTCGTTAGGCTTTAACGAACTCTGTTCTTAAGCCTGCCCAAAAACGTCCCGGATGCGAGGCGCGCCAAGATTCGCGAGCGCAGGCGTACTTTTTTCAGTACGTCGAGCGAGGCGGTGCTCGCGCAACGACGTAGACGGGCCTTTTTCATTCGGCGTCAAGCGTTTTTGAGGACAATCGCCTCGAGGACGTTGGCGACATCCTCGCACCGGTCGATGGCATTCTCCAGCGTGTCGTAGATCCCGTTCCATTTGATGACGTCGAGCGGATTGGGGTCGCCTTCGAACAGCTTGGCGACGGCGGTGCGGCCGACGAAGTCGCCCTCGTTCTCCATCCGGTTGATCTCGATGCAGTGCTTCATGATGGAGTCCCCGTCCTTCAGATTGCGCAGCTTGGAGACGGCCTGCTCGACTTCTCTCGACGCCTTGACCAGGATGCCGGCCAGGAGGCGGGCCTCGTCGGTGGTCTTGCCGATTTTGAACAGGTAGAGGCGCTCGGCGCAGGCCTCGATGTAATCGAGCACGTCGTCGAGCGAAGTAATCAGGTCGTGGATGTCCTCGCGATCCAGCGGCGTGACGAAGGTCCGGTTGAGCATTTCGATCGTTTCGTGCGTGATGACGTCCCCTTCGTGCTCGGTGTCTTTGATCTCCTTGGCCCGGACCGCCACTTCGCGAAAGTCCTTGATCAGCCCCTCCAGCCCGACCGCGCCTTCGACCACTTTTTTCGCGCTGGCCTCGAAAAAATCATAAAACCGTTCGTCGTTCGGCAAAAACCGCATGCCCACACTCCTCTTGTGTTCGATTTTCCCGCGCGTCGCCGCGGGAGCCGGTCCGGTGAAATAACGGCGCGCGGAACGCGCCGGCGGCCCCGAAAGCCTTGAGACTTACCCGCGCCCGGGCGAGGGCTTCAATGAGGCAATTCCTTGCCGTCTTCCTTTTTCGCGGCCGAATCTTTGGAACCGTCCGTCTCTTCTCCGCCGAGACCCTTCTTGAAATCGCGGATCGCTTTGCCGAGCCCGCTGCCGATCTGGGGCAGCTTGCTCGGTCCGAAGAGCACGAGCGCGATCACCAAAATGATCAAAAGCTCCTGGACGCCGAGTCCGAACATAAAGCCTCCTTGAAGAACCGTCGCCTCCGGCGACAGATACCGCATCTCGGCGGCCGAATACAAGCCGCCGGGCGGTCCTTCGACGGGTGCGATTTTCGGCCTCACCATAACAGATTTCCATGCCGCCCGTAAGGACCGCCGCCGCGGAAGATTACATTTGCAAATCCCCAGGGCAACGGCTAAGAAGGAGGATCAAGGCGGTTGTGAAAGGAATGCGGCGTGGCTTCTTTGAATCACGAGACCGTGCGCGAAATGATCCGTACCGGAACGCCCGACCGCGTTCTGCGTCTGATCGGTAAAAGCCATCCCTCCGACGTAGCGCCGCTGTTCAAGGACCTGGAGCCGAACGAGGCGCGCCTGCTGTTCGACGTTCTTTTTTCCACCCGCAAGGCCGCCAAGACCCTCAAGGAGCTGCCGCCCGACCTGCTCTCGGACATCCTCGCGCTGATCGAGGACGAAAAGCTGGCACGCGTGATCGCGCGCGCCGACCCCGACGACGCCGTCTCTTTCATCGCCGCCCTGCCGGAGGAGAGAAAAGAAAAGATCCTCGCCCTCATGGACCCGGAGCAGAGAGCCGGGTTCAATAAAATGATCAGCTATCCCGAAGGCACGGTCGGCAGGATCATGACCACCGACCTGCTCTCGCTCTCCCCCGGGCTCACGGCCCAGGGGGCGATCGACAAGATCCGCGAGCGCGGCGAGCTGGAGACTTTCTTTTACCTCTACGTCGTGGACGAAGCCGACAAGTTGATCGGCGTCGTCCCGATTCGCAATCTCGTCGTCGCGCCGCCGGACCGGCCGCTCCGCGACATGATGATCACCGACCCGATCCGCGCCGAAGTCACGATGGACCAGGAAGAAGCGGCGCGGCTCGTCTCGAAATACGACCTGCTCGCGCTGCCGATCGTGGACAGCGACGGCCGCCTGGCGGGGCTCATCACGGTGGACGACGTCATCGACGTCATCGCCGACGAGACCACCGAAGACATGTATAAGATGGCCGGCGTGGGCATCCGCGAGCGGGCGTTCAGCCCGCTCGGGGAGTCCGCCATGCGCCGGGTCCCCTGGCTCGGCTTCAACATGGTGTGGGCCTTCGCCGCCGCCTCCGTGATCAGCGCGTTCGAGACGACGATCGGCAAGGTCCCGTCGCTCGCGATCTTCATGCCGATCATCGCCGGACAGGCCGGCAACGCGGGCATTCAGACGGCGACCGTGGTGGTCCGCTCGATGGCGCTCGGCGAGATCGAGGCGGGCAATCTCTCCCAGCTCCTGAAAAAAGAATGGAGCCTGGGGCTGATCAAAGGAACGATCTTCGGCACGGTCCTGGGGATCGTCGCCTGGCTGTGGAAGGGTAACGCCGCCTTGGGGCTGGTGGCCGGTCTCGCGATGTTCCTGAACATGCTCGTGGCCGCGACCGGCGGCGTGCTCGTGCCGACGGCGCTCCGGAGGCTGGGCCTCGACCCGGCGACGGTCGCCGGCGTGTTCGACACGATGCTCACCGATTTCATGGGGTTCTTGATTTTCCTCGGCCTCGCCACTCTCCTGATCCATTTTCTCACCTGACGGCGCGCAGCGGATTTTTCCAGCGAAGCGTTCCCAGAGAAAACGATCCCTGCTATTCTGACGGCAGCCGGGAACCCTCATGCCGCCTTCCGCCTTGGATCATGCGACCGTTCGGGATTTGATTCGCGCCGCCAGGCCGGAGCGCGTCGTCAGGCTTATCGGCAAGAGCCATCCCGCCGACCTCGCCCCGCTCTTCAAGGATCTCGCGCCGGACCACGTCCGGTTCCTCTTCGATCTCCTCCTGTCGATCCGCCGCGGGCCGACAAGACCCTGAAAGAGCTGCCGCCGGACCTGCTGCCGGACATCCTCGCCGTCGTCGAGGACGAAAAGATCGCGCGGATGATCTCCCGCGCCGTTCCGGACGACGCGGTCACCTTCATCGACGCCCTGCCGGAGGAGCGAAGAGATAAAATTCTCGAGCTGCTCGAGCCCGCCGCGCGCGAAAAACTCCGCCGGCTGATCAGCTATCCCGAAGGATCGGCCGGCAGGATCATGTCGACGGACTACCTCGCGCTGCCGCCGCGGATGACGAGCCAGCAGGCGATCGACACCATCCGCGAGCGCGGCGAGCTGGAAACTTTTTTCTACCTTTACGTCGTGGACGAGTCCGGCAGGCTCGCCGGCGTCGTCCCGCTCCGCAATCTGGTGATCGCGCCGCCCGGCCGCACCCTGGCCGACATGATGATTCCGAATCCGGTTCGCGCCGCGGCGGACATGGGCCAGGAGGAGGCGGCGCGGCTCGTCTCCCGATACGAGCTTCTGGCGCTCCCCATCGTCGATGCCGACGGGCGCCTGCTCGGCATCATCACCACCGACGACGTGATCGACATCATCGACAAGGCCGGCACCGAGGACATGTACAAGATGGCCG
>WNFL01056906.1_pt1 | contig 14071 bp, 10 predicted proteins | sample 5400361 | NCBI WGS metagenome assembly WNFL01 (sample SAMN13153351, study PRJNA577476) | soil metagenome | isolation source: 40 cm soil on Douglas fir-dominated hillslope | place: USA:California | collected 2013-09-17
TCGTGGACCCACTGCGAGAGCATCGACACTTCGACTGGCTTGGTGATATAGCCCACACAGCCAGCCGCCATTGCCCGATTCCTGAATTGCTTATCGACCTGGGCCGTGAGCGCGACGATAGGGATGTTGCGGCCTGTGATGGCCCGGACCCGCGCTGCGATAACCTCACCGCTTAAGTCCGGCAAATTGATGTCGGTCAGGACGATATCGGGCATTTTGCGCTGCAACATGGTCAGCCCTTCAAGACCAGTGGGCGCAGTCAGGACCTCAAAGTCCAGGTGAAGCACTCGCGTTACTAACGTGCGAGAGTCGGGATCGTCTTCAATGTAAAGTACGCACGGTTTTTTTGTTAACACGCATGAGTCCTCAATGTATTGATTTGAATGATTAATCTTAATTGCGCACAACTATTGTAAACGAAATTGCGCCTATCCGGGGTCACTACTTCTAACGTTTGTCTGCCGAAACAACCACTTACCCTAATTCCACGCTGTCAAACGCTATTTCAGAACAAATCTTTCGTCTGCGGCAACCCATTGAAGCCGATCCCGATGTTGATAAAACCATTCACGCACTTGGTGCTTATTCATCAGTCTGCGCCAGCCACCGCCAATATCAGGAGGAAGCGGAAGCACATTTCTTAATACCATTGCAGGCAGTGCTACACAAATACCTGTCATCGCACCTGGACGTTTAGGATCATGCTCTGGCATATTTTCAAGGATCGATTCAACCAAATCAAGCCGACCATAAGATAATAGACCAGCTTCAAGAATCGCACGTGTCAATTTATCAGGCTCAGAATCACTGGGCAACGCTGAAAGTAGTCGGTTTAGATGAGCCTGCAAATCTAAAGCCGCTGCTTTTACATCGGGATGGTCAGGTTTACGACCAAAACTTGTGCAGCGGAGAATTGTTTGACGAACACGACTTAATTTGGCAACTTCAGATGGTAATGTCGTTTCGGTACTTGTATGTTGATCGCGCTTCGACACTCGATTGGTTGAATGCTTTCGTCGCTTCATGATATCCAGCATACGGGGCATCAGGCGCGTGTAGAGCATATACAACGGTCCAATTGGCGCGTAATCCCATGCGCCGATATAGCGTGTGACTGTGCCGCCAAAGTCGCGCTTGAACTGGAACACGCCCCACATCGGATCGTCCTCGCGGAACTCGTTGGGCGCACCCCACATATCATACACCGCGTAGCCCTGTGCTTTGGCCCAACGCATTGCTTCCCATTGCAACAGGTCAGTCGGCATCAGCTTTCGCAATTCGTTGTCAGACGTAGATGCGCCGTAAAAGTACCAGCATTTCCGCCCAAAGTGGAACAAAATCACATGCGCGACTGCTACACCGTTTACTTCTGCGATCAATGGATGGGCCAATCCAGCCTTCATCATATTGCCCCACTCGTCGGCGTAATACTCATAGGGACGCGTGATGAAACCGTCGCGCTGCCCCGTTTCAACATAGAGTTTGTACAGCAGTGGCAGATCGTCTAATGTGCCACTCCGCACTGTGACGCCGTGATTCGGACCATAGCGAACCTTACGGCGCTTGCCCTGACCCATTGCGGCCAACATTTCATCCTCGGTGCGAGAAAGGTCAACCGTGATCGTGTTGCGAAATTGCACCTGGCTATCGGAGCAGCGCCAGCCGCGCCGCTTGAGGATCGCGATTACGTTCTGTCCGCCGGTCCGTTCGCTGGCATCTGGCTCACCGGTAACGCCCGTGCCCGCCACCACATCGGGATCGATCTTGATCCAGATAGCTCGATTGCGCTGCGCGAGTTTTTCTAACTTTTCCAGCATTTGATCCAGCAGCAAGGGATCGTTGTAATCAAGCATCGGCCCTTTGGGAACGTACATCACCGCCAGCGGCCCGATCCGCCGGGTGAGTATCAACGCTCCGCCAACGACGCTATTACGCTGGTCGCGCAGAATGATCTTCTCAGGAATCCAGCCAGTGCTGTGGCGCTTGAACTCGCCCCACTCTTCGGTTTGCAGGATATGCGCATACGGCAGTGAGCGGATCGTGTCGTTCCACGGCTGCGGGAATTGGAGAATGGTCATCGAGCGAGTTGCATCCTGAACTAAAGGCGTTGTGCAAAGTTTACCCCATTGCTGTTAGAGAATCCTAACGAAGCGGCGTCTGGCACACCTTACGCTTTATATGAGAAGAATATTATTGGTTGGTGTAAGAGGCGGCTATGGTAGACACTATACAAAGAACCGAAGTTGAGCAGCTTGCATCGTTCGTTGTCCGGAGCGATTATGCGGACCTCTCACCGCAGGCACGGCATCATCTGAAACTGCATATTCTGGACTCCTTGGGCTGTGCAATTGGGGCACTGGATGGCGTTCCCGTTCGAGCGCTCCGTGATCAGGTGGACGAATTTGGCGGGCAGGGGCTATGTACTTTGATTGGCGGTAGGCGAACTGCACCGGATCGGGCTGCTTGCTACAACACAGCGCTGGTGCGTTATCTCGATTTCATGGATAACTTCATCGCGAAAAAGGAAACCTGCCATCCGAGCGATAACCTGGGTTCGGTACTGGCAGCGGCTGAATATGCCGATTGCAGTGGTCGTGATCTGATGACGGCGCTGGCAGTCGCTTATCAGGTCGAATGTCGTTTGCTAGAAGCAGGTCCCATTAGCGAATACGGATTTGATCACACGACACAGGGCGCGTATTCAATGGCGGCGGGCATCTCACGGGCGCTTGGCCTCGATGAATGCCAAACCGCCAACGCAGTGGCGATAACCGGGGCAAGCAGTGTTACGCTCTGGGTGACACGCATTCGCAAGATTTCGCAATGGAAAGGGTTGTTATCCTCGCATGTTGCCCTCGGCGCGACCCATGCGACGTTTTTAGCGAAGCACGGTGTTACCGGGCCGTTGGAAATCTTTGAAGCCCCCGATGGCTACATGGACTCGCTTTCGGGAAAATTCGACATCAACTGGGACAAGGAAAACCTTGAATGTGTGATCCGCACAGCTATCAAGCCCTACAATGCGGAGGTTCACAGTCAGTCGGTGATTGAAGGTGTTCTGGAGCTTCGGGAGCAGTATAACCCGAAGGCTCAGGACATCGATCACATTGAAATCACAACCTTCAAAACGTGCTATAACATCATCGGGGGTGGCGAAGGTGGCGATAAATCGGTGGCGTATACCAAAGAACAGGCTGATCATAGCTTGCCTTACGTGATTGCAGTCGCGATTCTGGATGGGCAGGTTCTTCCAGCGCAATATGTACCAGAGCGCATCAACCGCCCTGATGTGCAAACCCTGATGAAAAAAGTATCGGTACGCCCGAATCGTGGCTACACGCGGCGCTACCCGGATGAGGTGCCTTGCAAAATTACGGTCCATCTGAAAAACGGTCAGGAGCTAATCCGTGAAAAAAGCGATTTCAACGGCTTTTTCACACGACCAATGACCTGGGAACAGGTTGTCAGTAAATTTGAATTTCTCAGCAGCCCTTACGCCAACAAGGATCTCCAGCAGCAGATTATCCAGACCGTCGATTCTCTTGAAAACGTATCCGTTCGTGACCTGACGCGGTTGTTAGCGAACGTTCGTCCAATGTGAACTGGCGATTTGTGCTTGCCGACTACGGCTAGAAACCGCACGAATGCGCTATAATTTTCTCCATTCCTCAAAAGTGGAGAATGAATGGCAAAAACCTCGTTCCAACATGTGATTATGGCCCTGCACCATTTTTGGGAGGAGCAGGGTTGTTTGCTATGGCAGCCTTACAACATTCAGGTGGGCGCGGGGACGAACAACCCCGCTACGCTGCTGCGTGTACTTGGCCCGGAACCGTGGCGCGTCGCATATGTTGAGCCGAGTGTCCGGCCCGACGATGGGCGCTATGGCGAAAACCCCAACCGGATGCAGCTTTTCTACCAGTATCAGGTCATTCTCAAGCCCGATCCCGGCAATCCGCAGGAACTGTACCTGCAAAGCCTCGAAGCCATCGGGATTGATCTAAGCAAGCACGATGTGCGCTTTGTCGAGGACAACTGGAAAAGTCCTGCCCTCGGCGCGTGGGGGCTGGGCTGGGAAGTGTGGCTCGACGGTCAGGAGATCACGCAGTTCACCTATTTCCAGCAGGCAGGCGGCCTCAAGGTCGATCCGGTCAGCGTCGAGATCACCTACGGGTTAGAGCGCATTGTGCTGGCCTTGCAGGGCAAGAACGCGGTTTGGGATATGGAATGGACCGACGATATTCTGTACAAAGATATCTTCCTGCAAAGCGAAATCGAGCACTCCAAATACTACTTTGATGTGGCGGACGTGGACGCGCTCAAGCAGGTTTACAACACCTACGAACGCGAGAGTCAGAGGGCGTTGGAAGCCGGGTTAATGATTCCCTCTTACGATTACGTGTTGAAATGCAGCCACCTGTTCAACGTGCTGGATACGCGCGGCGCAATCGGCGTCACCGAGCGGGCGGGCTACTTCCGGCGTATGGCGGCGATGACGCGCAACGTGGCGAAAGCCTACCTTGAGCAGCGGCAGCGGCTTGAGTTCCCGTTGATCGACAACGGCAAATCGTGGCCCGTTGCAAAGACCGAGCAGGTCGTCATCCAGAGCGTTAACGGCACAGCGCCCGCCGAAAAAACACAATTCCTCATGGAAATCGGCGTTGAAGAACTGCCTCCCGAAGACCTTGACAGCGCCCTGGCCCAATTGAATGAACTGGCTCCGAGGTTGTTTTCCAATCAGCGGTTGGCGGCCCAGGCAATTAAGATTGACGGCACGCCGCGCCGTTTAGTAATCAAAGCCACGATTGCTGCCCGCCAGCCCGACGAAGACCGCGTAATCAAAGGGCCACCCGCCAACAAAGCCTTTGATAGCGAGAGCAAGCCGACTGCTGTAGCCGAAGGCTTCGCCAAAAAGCAGGGCATCCCGGTGAGCGCCTTGCAGCGGACCGAGATCGATGGTGGGGAGTATGTGACCGCCAACGTGAAATCAGTCGGCAGACCAGCGATTGACGTGCTGGCTGAAGAACTGCCGAAGCTCATTGCTGACATTCGATTTGAACAGTCTATGCGCTGGAACAGCAGCGGTGTTGCCTTTTCGCGCCCGATCCGCTGGATTCTGGCGCTGCTTGACGACCAGGTGATCCCGTTCGAGTATGCAGGCGTGACCAGTGGACGCAGCACGCGCGGCAGCGTTTTGGCCCGTGCCGAGATTTATCCGCTGAAAGATGTCACAGAATATTTCGACGACCTGCACCCGCTTATTGATCTGGACCCGGCGGTAAGACGCGAGGCGATCAGCCTGAATGTACGGCGTCTGACCGAGGAAGTAGGCGGCGTTTACGTGCCGGATGATGAACTGCTCGGCGAAGTGACCAATCTGGTCGAAGCGCCCGCGCCGTTCCGGGGCAAGTTTGATCCGCGCTTTCTGGAACTGCCGCGTGACGTATTGATCACGGTCATGCGCAAAAAGCAGCGTTACTTCCCAGTGCAGGACGCCAATGGTGATCTCCTGCCGCACTTCATCGGCGTCGCCAACGGTTCGCAGGACCTCGATGAAGTGATCAAGGGCAACGAACACGTATTGACCGCGCGCTTCTCCGACGCGGACTTCTTCTTCAAGGATGATCGCCAGCACGCGCTGGCTGACCGCGTAGACCGCCTGAAGACGATGACCTTCCAGGAGAAGCTCGGCTCGATCTACGACAAGAACCAGCGGCTGATCCGCTACGTGGAGCCGCTGGGCAAGCTGCTAGGCTATGACGTTGAAGTCATGAACACCGCCAACGAAGCAGCAATCATTGCCAAAGCGGATCAGGCAACGCGGATGGTTGTCGAGATGACTTCGCTCGAAGGTGTCATGGGCCGTGAATATGCCCTGCTCGAAGGGCATCCGCGTCCCGTCGCCGATGCGATCCTTGAACACTACCGTCCGCACGACAGGATCAGTCCGGCGGGGTTACTGTTAGCCGTTGCGGATCGGCTGGATAGTCTCGTTGGATTATTCGCGGTGGGGCTTGCGCCGACAGCCTCCGCCGATCCCTTTGCGCTGCGCCGCGCCGCACTTGGGGTAGTGCAGGTGCTGCTTGACCAGAAAGTCGATCTGGATTTGCGTGAGGCGATTCGCATCGTCGCGGCAGAACAGCCCGTTCCTGTAAGTGACGAAGTACAAACCGCCGTGCTTGCCTTCATTGCCGGGCGGCTGCGCGTGTTTTTGCTTGAAGAGCGCAAGCTAGCGGCTGTCGATGTGGTGGATGCTGTACTGAACGAGCAGTCCAATAATCCGTACCGCGCTTCGATAGGGGCACAGGAGTTGGCGCAGTGGGTGGCACGGCCCGATTGGAGCAACATTCTGGATTCGTTCGCACGCTGCGTTCGCATTACGCGCGACAAGCCTGCCTACGTGTTCAATCCTGATGCGCTGACTCCCGCCGAATCGGTTGCACTGTACACGGCAGCACGCGAGGCTCACGCTAAACTCTCGCCGCGCGACAACGTGAATGCGTTTCTGAGTGCGTTCGAGCCGATGGTGCCCACGGTGACGGCATTTTTTGACCATGTGCTGGTTATGGACGAAAATCAGGCGATCCGCGAAAACCGTCTGGCGCTGCTGCAATATGTTTCATCACTGTCGAAGGGCTACGCCGATCTAAGCCGCTTGAGCGGCTTCTAGTAAAGCTTTGTTCCCCCACCCCAAACCCCTCCCCCGTAAAGAAGGAGGGGCTTCCAGATCAGATTCCCCTTCCCCTCTTTACGGTGGGAAGGGGCAGGGGATAGGGGGTTTATCTTAAGGAATACGCGCATTGAGTGAGCAGGCGACCTCGACAATTGAAATAGCCCGTGCGCTGGCAAAGGATATTGCTTCGCGGACTGCTGATGCGGATCGGCTCGGCAAGCTGCCCGATGAGGATATTCAGGCGCTCCACGAGTCAGGCTACCTCATGCTGAGTGTGCCTGTCGAGTATGGCGGGCAGGGATTGTCGCTGCGGGAGTGCGTGGCCGCTCAGCTTGAATTGGCGCGGGGCAGCGCATCGACGGCCCTGGTCGCCGCGATGCAGTTGCAGGTGTTCGGCTACGCCCGCGAGACGCGACTGTGGCCCGAACCGATTTTTGCGAAATTTTGCCGGTCAGCCGTGCAGGAAGGCTCGTTGTTCAACTTTCTGGCAAGCGAACCTGTGCTTGGCAGCCCATCACGCGGCGGACGGTATCAGACCTACGCGCAGCCAACACCGCGTGGCGATGGCTGGTCGGTCAATGGTCACAAGAATTGGGCGACAGGCGGCAAGCACCTGACCCACCTGCTGGTCAAGTTGATGATCGGCGATGAGCCGGGTGTCATGTATGTGCCCGCCACCCTGCGGGGCATCGATTGGTCTGACACCTGGACCAATGTGCTCAGTCTGCGGGCCAGCGAGAGCAACGATGTTCGTTTCAAGAAAGTTATCGTCCCATCCGAGAATTTGATCGAGCGCGGCGTGGCAAAAGAGCCGCCGAATGCCTGGTTTACGGCACTTGTCGCAGCGACTTATCTCGGCACAGGGCTGGCTGCTCGCCACCATGTTATTCGCTATGCGCTGGATCGCGTCCCAACGGCGCTCGGTAAGCCGATTGCTACGCTGCCCAAAATCCAACGGCAGATTGGCGAGATCGATTTAGCGCTTCAGGCCGCCCAACTGCTGCTCATGGATGCGGCGGGCGCATGGGTGGGCGACGGTCAGAACAGTGACCAGCAATGGGTCCGCATTGCCGCTGCGAAAACACTTGCCACGGAAACCGCCATCAAAGTGACAGCAACGGCGCTTCAGGTTGCAGGCGGTGCCGGGATAACGGGTGAACTGCCGCTCGAACGCTATTTCCGCGATGCGCAGGCCGGGACCACCCACCCGCCGTCAGGCGACACGGCTTATGAAATTATTGGACAGAGCGCTATCCTACGCGAGCAAAACAGTTGAATGTTGCGCTTCTGGTTAAACTTCGATACTTTTGTTATCTGTTGATTTATCGGCCCGGCTAGCGGAAAGGTGGCATAGTGCGAGCCGCGATTATTGAGAATTCATAAATTATCCACAAACTAGTGACAGAGAATCAATTACAATAAGGCTATCGGTGTTGGTAATTGGCCTTTAGTTCGCCGTTTGCAACCCCTCTACACCTTACACCAACAACCAGGGACTTCCTTCCCCTCATCCAGTACTGCTGGACCCTGGTAACAAAAGCGGCTAATTGTTCATTACCAACACCTAATTTAGCGACGAGGGAGTCTGGGCGAAGTCGCGGTAATCAAGTAGGGCAGCACGATGGCGAGCAATTTGAGCAACATATGGACGTTGTGGCAGCGATTTATCGAACCCGCTGCCGCGATCCAGGACCTGGAGCAGCGGCGCAAGGCACGCTTACTGTCGGCGCTGCTGCTCGTACTGACCGCGTTGGGCACATTTGATCTCGTCATCTCCGTAGCAGCCGATTATGACACGCATTCTCCCAATGTTTCACCCTATATCCTGATCGGAATTATCAATATAACCGTACTGCTCGCGCTGTATGCGTTGAGCCGCACCCGGCGTTATAAGCTGAGCGCTGGCCTGACTCTCGCCATGCTGTACATCGCAACTGTTGCGGTAGGCCTGTCAATCCCGCGCGAAGGGATAACTCAGATTCTGCCGTACCTGAGCATTAGCGTTCTGCTGTGCAGTATGCTCTTTTCCCTGCGTACCACGATCATTCTTGCCGCCGTGGGTATTCTGGGTGTCCTGGCCCTACCGCTGCTCTCGCTAGCTGCCAGCTTCCTCTCAATCCTGTATCCGGCTATCTTTGTAGCAATGATGACGGCGCTCATTGCGGTTGCGGTACGACAACGCGATCTGATCGAAATGGACCGGCGCGGCGTGCAGAAAAAGATCGAGGACGCGCTACGTGACAGCGAGAGCCGCTTGCAGTCGCTGGTGACCTCGATTAGCGATCTCGTTTTTGCCGTCGATCTGGATGGCCGTTTTCTGTTCTACCATGCCCCGGTTCCTCCGGCAGCGAATACGCCTATCGTCTCCATGAAAGAGTTTGTTGGCTACCGCGTGCGCGACATGATGCCTGCACCAGTCGCAGCGTTGTTGGAGCAGAGCATCGAGCAGGTGACCCAGACACTTACCACGCAGCCACTTGATTACAATATGGAAATTGACGACGAGGTGCGATCATTCAGCGCGCGCGTGTCGCCGATGATTAGCGCGGACTTGAAGTTGATCGGCGTCACAGTCGTTGCCCGTGATGTGACCGAGGCTGTACAGGCCCGTCAGCGGCAGCAGCGCCTCCTTGAATTCGACAATTTGACGCGGGTAATCACAACCTCGTTCTTCCAATCTAACAATTCTCAAGTTGCGATCAACGAGATGCTCAAACAGATCGGTGAATTCCTGGCAGTGACGCGGATACAAATCTTTGAGTTAACCGATAACGGTCATTTCATGGATTGCACTTACGAATGGCAGATCGACGGCGATGCGCCAACGATTCAGTTCTTGAAGCACCTGGATTTTCAAAAGAATATGCCTTCATTGCTGCCAATGCTTAATGAGGCCGGGATCATTTCGGCCAGCTACAAGAGCGAATTGCCGCAAGCGATGTATGACGTATTTAGAATGGTTGATATGCAGAGCCTTATGTGCCTGCCAATTCAGGTTGATGGCATCGTGCATGGCCTGATTGCGTTGGTGGACAGTCAAAACGTTCGCCAGTGGCTGCCCGAAGAAATCAGCATGATTCGCACCATTGCCGAGCATCTTTCGCGGGTGATGGAACGCGAACGATCACAACTGGCGCTCATTCAGGCACGCGACGCGGCGCTGCGTTCGGCACAACTCAAGAGTGAGTTTATGTCCAATATGAGTCATGAGGTCAGAACCCCGATGACCGGACTGATGGGCATGTTGGAACTACTGCTAGAAACAGAATTGAGCGGCGACCAGCGGGAGTTCGCGGATACCGCTTTTAGCAGTGCCCACAATCTGCTCGGCATCCTGGATGATATTCTCGATTTTTCCAAAATTGAAGCGGGACGTGTATTACTTGAGGCCAAGCCCATTGATCCGCGTTCAATTGCAAATGAGGTGCGAAACACGCTGTCGATGCAGGCGGCTAAGAAAAAAATTCGGTTTGAAACAGCCATCGGTCCGGAAGTGCCCGCACGGGTATTTTGTGACCCAACCCGGCTGCGGCAGATACTCATCAATCTTGCCAGCAATGCCATCAAATTTACCGCCGAAGGCAGTGTCACCATCAACATTCGAGAGGTTGGCAATGCCCCGCAACGCTCCCGGCTTCGCTTCGAGGTACAGGATACGGGCATCGGTATTGATCCGGATCAGAAGCAGCGTATTTTCGAGAGTTTTGTTCAGGCGGACGGCACGACGACCCGCAAATATGGCGGCACTGGCCTGGGCCTGGCGATCTCCAAGCAGCTTGTGCAGTTGATGGGCGGCGAGATCGACGTTACGAGTGAGTCGAGGCAGGGCAGCACCTTTGGCTTTACGCTGACTCTGCCTGTAGATGAAGGATCATCCGCTGAATCGCCATTTGCCCGGATTGCCAGCCTCCGCATCCTCGTTGTGGATGATCAGGCAGCTTCGCGGCACGTGCTGGTGCAGCAGCTTCGGCTGTGGGGCGCTCATGTAGTTGATCTGGCAGATAAGAATCAACTCTTGCCATTTCTGCTCGAAAAGGCCAGTTCGCCGGGACCAATTGATGTCGTCTTTTTAGCCAGCTCGACTCTGGCGGATCGACATCGACAGCTTATCGCCGCAATCCGTGATGCCCTGAAGGACAAGACACCTCGCCTGGTACACCTGGACAATGTTCATGGTTCAGGTGCAATGGCCGACAATGGCTTCGACGCGCATCTGCCATATCCCTTCAACCAGACCAATCTCTACGACCTGCTGTTAACTAAGGACAATTATCCATCACCCGAAGCGCAGGAGCGGCAGCCGGATTCCAAACCTGTGCGTGTGCTGGTCGCAGATGACAACGTGATCAACCAGCGGATCGTGACCAGGGCACTGCTCCTCGAAAAAATGACCGTGGACGTTGCCCGAAATGGTGAGGAAGCGCTCGATTTTTATGCCAAAAACCATTATGACCTGGTGCTGATGGATGTCCACATGCCACAATTGGACGGTCTCGAAGCGACCCGCATTATTCGATCCATGAACGGAGAGGCAGGTCAGGTGCCTGTAATTGCCCTGACAGCCAGTGTCTTGCCGGAAGAAAAAGATCGTTGTCTTGCGGCAGGAATGAGTGCGGTATTGGGCAAGCCATTTTCAATAGAGCAACTGCGAACGGAAGTCCAGAAGTGGCTGACCGATGGTGCCACCGAGCCTACTGAACGGCATACTTCATAACCATATCCCGCAAATCCTGCATACTGAACGGTTTGTATAGCAGTCCGATGACGCCCAATTCACGGGCGCGGGCTTCATCGTCGGCGTCATGCCGCGCGGTAAAGCTGATCATCGGCACATCCGCCATATGCGCAATGGTGCGCAGTTCCTGCATCAAACGGAATCCATCCATGTCGGGCAGGTTAATATCGACCAGCACCAGGCTAACGTGCTGGCTGCGTACGATCTCCAACGCGCTCGTGGCGTTCTCAGCCGCCAGCACTTCAATATGCAGCGGCTTGAGCGCGAAACTAACCAGTCGGCGGGTCACGCTCTCGTCATCGATCACGAGCACTGGCAGCGTCATGGCGAAATGACTCCTCTTCCCAAAATTTAACTAAATGCCAGGTGTTACCTCGCGGCTGACGCACATAAGACACGCCATCCATGACCCGATGCAAAATGACCAACCCCCAACCGCTTTCAGGCAAATCGAGCGGATCGGGTGCCCGCCGAAAAACATTGCGGAAGGCGTTGGGCGCACTGTCGTACACGGACAGGCATAGACCATGTTGGTAGCATTCGGCTTGTAATGTTATCTGACCAGTTGTGCCTGCATAGGCGTGCTGGATGATGTTGACGCATAATTCATGCACAGCCAGCGCCAACTGATGCTGCATCCGCCCCGAAGCAGTCCTGGCAATGGATTCTATAAATGGCGTTAGTTGCTCTAGCGCTTCCAAATCGGCAGGGATCGTCAATGTCAAATATGAAGTCATGTGTCACTCTAAGTATCTAAGTATAAAAAGCGTCTGATCATCGTGAGCGGACTGAGTGCCACGCACTCGCTCAGCGGCAGCAATGACCGCTTGCAGCGCCTCTCGCGCGTCAACTGTGCCGGGCGCGACAGATGACTTTAAGCCCTCCATTCCCCATAATCCGGCCTCAGTCTCGATTTCGCTGAAGCCATCGCTATATAGAATAAGCAGATCATTCGCACTCAATTCGGCGCACAGTGGCGTAGGCGCGGCATTCGGCAGTACGCCAAGTGGCGGCATCGTAGCCGACCACTGTTGCCAATCCTGGCCCCGTCTCAACAGGACGGGCGGATGCCCCGCGCTGGCGTGTTCAATCTTGCCGCTCAACGGGTCAATGGTAATGACTGCTGCTGTGGCAAGCAGGCCCGCGTTGGCGTAAGTCTCGTACACATCTTCGTTGACGATACGCAGCACTTCGCCGGGGTCGAGGTCCAGGCGCAGCGCCATCTTGAGCGCGGTGTGCAGCGCGGCGGCGGCTAAGGCGGCGGGTAGACCTTTGCCCGCCACGTCCAGCAAAAAGCAGCCCAGCCGCCCCGACGGTTGCATGATCCAGCCCCAGGCGTCGCCACCAACAATGTGCGCGGGTTGCCAATCTACGGCAGTTTCAAGCCTCGGCAGACTCGGCTCCTGCAATGGCTGAATAGATCGTTGGATCAAACCAGCAATTTGTAGTTCGCCCTTCACCTGGAGTTCGCGGGCATGGCTTTCGGCGAGATTTGCGGCGGCGATCTGACCCGACGCGCGTTCAGTGATGCGGGTTAAAATGCGCGCGTCTGCCGTGTCAAAGTCGGATTCTCCCTGGAATCGCCCGACGCCGATTGCGCCAACCGCCGTATTGTTGACGCGCATCGGCATAAACAGCCAGCGGCTTAGTTGACCATTCCACGAGGGTACATTGGAGATAGCAAAAGGTTCGAGCGCCAGGGGAAGTTGCACTTGAAGTTGCACTTGAAGCACACGCACCGTTACCGCATCAGAGGGAATGGTAAAGAAATCGCTAGTTGTTTTGTCCTGATGGAGGAAAAAGATTGCGCCGAGTCCACTGCCCACAGCATCCATGATCGACTCGAGCACCGGGACAATATCGCCCGTAGACTTGATGTGTTCAGGAGCCGCCCGCATAAATAGGTCAAGCTGGTCCCAGGCGTGGGCCAGCGCTTCCGTCATGTCATTGAGTTCGGTCTCAAGCTGCTGGATACGCCGGGTGAGCTTTGCGGTGTCTCCTGGAGGTTCGGTCATAAAGTCATTATCAGGTTGAGTGCATCATTTACCGATGGTGTAATTGTGAATGCACGGTCCATTGCTGTCAACTCAAAGATTGTGCGGGCTGCTTCGCCAGGATTCGCAATGATAAAATTACCCCGCCGTGAGCGGGTTGTCTTCAGCCCTTGCACCAGCGTCGCCAGTGCGACTGAATCAAGAAACGTTGTCTCGGATAAATCCAAGATAACCGACCGGATTGCCTCGTTGTTCTGCCAGCTTGCCTTGACTGTTCCGGCATTGAACGCGTCAAACCGCCCGCGTAGGGTTACAATCACAGTTGAGTTGTCATGCTGTGTAATCTGTAAGTCCATGAGTCCTCAGAATTTAGGTAGCGTTGATTTTCTACCGTTATTGTAGTAGTCCTCAATACATCTGTATATACCAATAGTGTTCAATTTCGTGAATTTTACAGGAATTTTAAGTGGAAACCGAATTACCGTCTGAATTGAGAAGCATTATTGGTGACTCCGAATGGCGCGAAACATTCGAGGGGCTGTCGGGTGTGCGCATTTTTCTGTTGCAGCGGGACGATAACCGCTATCTAAAAGTTGCCCTGCGCGGTCCAGAGCACGATCTACTTCCCGAAAAACTTAGACTGGATTGGCTGCAAGGGCAACTATCCGT
>WNFL01057017.1_pt2 | contig 14071 bp, 13 predicted proteins | sample 5400361 | NCBI WGS metagenome assembly WNFL01 (sample SAMN13153351, study PRJNA577476) | soil metagenome | isolation source: 40 cm soil on Douglas fir-dominated hillslope | place: USA:California | collected 2013-09-17
GAAGGCGCGGCCGCGGGCGGCCACGCCGAGAAGCACTTTCTCAAGGCGGCGCAAAAGCTCCGGCCAATGGCGCACGCGTACGACCGCATCGCGCGGGAGCTGTCCAGGCAGCGCCTGGCGAAAAAACGCCGGGAGCGCCTGGAGGTCCTGCTGGGGAAGAGAAAAGCCGAGATTCTCGCGGCGCTCACCGAGCTCCATCTCGGGAAAGCCTTTGTCGAGGATCTGGCCGAGCGCCTGAAGCAGGCGCACGACCGCCTGGGCAAGCTGGAAGCCGGCGTGGCGCGCGCCCGGGGCAACGAGAAGAAGCAGGCGCTCGCCGAGATCGACCGCATTCTGACCGAATCGGAGATGCCGCCGGCCGAGCTCAAGCAGAAAGTCGCCGCCATCCGGGAGGGCGAGGCCAAGGCGAACCAGGCGAAAAAGGTCCTGACCGAGTCCAATTTGAGGCTCGTCATCACGATCGCGAAAAAATACGCCAACCGCGGGCTGCCGTTCCTCGACATGGTCCAGGAAGGCAACATCGGCCTGATGCGCGCCGTGGAAAAGTTCGATTACCGCCTGGGCTACCGCTTTTCCACCTATGCCACGTGGTGGATCCGCCAGTCGATCACGCGCGACATCCACAACTCGGCGCGCACCATCCGCCTGCCCGTCCACGTGATCGAGGACCGGAACCGGCTGCTCCGCACGGTGCACTACCTGCTGCGCAAGCTCGGCCGCGAGCCGCGCCCGGAGGAGATCGCTTCCGAGATGGGCCTGGAGCTGGACGACGTGAAGCGGATGCTGGGACTCGTGGGCGAGCCGGTGTCGCTCAGCACGCCGATCGGCGACGACGGCGAAAGCCGCCTGGAAGACCTGGTCGAGGACCGCCACTCGCCCAAGCCGATGGACCAGGCGATGGACGCGCACCTGCACGCGCAGATCCGCAAGGCGCTGGCGACCCTGCCGCCGCGGCAGGAGAAGGTCATCCGCATGCGCTTCGGCGTCGGCGAGCCGCGCGATTATACCCTGGAAGAGCTGGGGGACAAGTTTTCGGTCACGCGCGAGCGCATCCGGCAGATCGAGGCCACGGCGCTGCGCCGGCTGAGGTCGCCTTTCCGGGCGCTGAAGAACTAAGCGAGTTCGCGGAAGCGGGCTTTAAGGCGTTAGCGAGAAGTCCGGGCTCTGGCCGCAGATGCCGGGGAAAACGACGCTGCAGACCCGGATGCGCGCGGTCGTTATAGGCGTCTTGGTGGTAGGACCTTTGGTCAGATTCGCCGTGCCGGTGTTGGGAACGCTGCTGACAAGGGTCTTGTAGGTATCGCCGCTATTCGCCGAAAACTCTATTTTTACGTTCCCGCCAAATCCACTCCAGTCCCAAGTTATGGTCGGCGGCGGCGCGCCCGATGTCCAGGCGCTGGCGCCGGTCGGCGACGTCACGTCAATATGAAAGCCGGCTGTCGGGAAGTCCGACGTGTTCAAAAACACTGAAATCTTGCCGTTCGGCACCGCCAGGTCGGGTTTATTGTCGGTAAGGGTATTGGTATTGAAATTCCCCACCGCCACATCGAAGTTGCCGATGCCGCCGCCGGTGGCTTTGAGGGCGGTGGCTCTCGAGAAGGTGCCGTCGCCGACGCCCGGAAAGACGGTGACCGTATGCCCGGGGAATTGCACGGTCGCGAGGTCGAGGACGCCGTCGCCGTTAAAATCCGCCGCCGCCATGGCGACGGGGATTTTGCCGATGGACACTTTTTTTGTCTTGGGAAAAGTCCCATCGTTATTGCCTAAATGAATGGTTACCAGCTTGCTCTGCTGACCCGCTACGGCCAGGTCTTCCTTCCCGTCTCTATCGAAGTCGCCGCTTAAAATGACGATCGGCTCGAGTCCTGTTGGAATAGTAAGCGCAGGAAAAGTGAGAGCGTTCTTAAAGCCTCCGGAGCCATTGCCTTTAAGAAGAGAAATGTTGTTGCCGCCGAAATTGGCCACGGCGAGATCCAGATTGGCATCGCCATCGAGGTAGTCGATGGCCATGGAAACGGGACTCGTTCCTACAGGACAGGTCAGGGCCGGGGTCACGGTATCGCAGTTTGTCGGGGTGAAGCCCCCGGCGCCATTGCCCAAAAGAATGGAAACGGTGCCAGGATTTCCGTTATTGTCTTGACGATTGATTACGGCGAGGTCGAGATGTGTGCTGCTGGTAAAAAGTCCTGTTGCCGCGAAGACCGCGCCCTTTCCTACATTGCAGTTGAGACCTGCAGTGACGCCGTTGCAGTCATGTTGGGTAAAGGTGCCGTCTCCATTGCTAAGAAAAATCGCAACACTGCCGGGGACAACGGGATCGGGAGTGGGAATGCCGAAAAAGACCACGGCCAGGTCCGGAATTGAGTCCCCGTCGAAATTTCCCGCGGTCACATAGACCGGCTGGTCGCACTGGGACAAGGCTTTGGTTGCGAGGCAGGAGGCCAGCAATATCGTCGTGGCCGGGGTGACAAAAGTGCCGTCGCCGTTTCCGAAGAGAATCGAGAGGTAAAACTCGTTGTTGGCGCCGTTTCTTATCGGGATGCCGTTGAGGACGGCAATGTCCAGGTTGGTGTCGTTGTTGAAGTCCCCGACCGCGACGGAATCCGGGTTGACGAAGTTTACAATTTTGGTGCCCACGGTAATCGAGCCTGTGGTGGAATTGACGGCCGGGTCGAATTTAATCTGGGCCAAAGCGGCGGCGGGCAAAAAGAAGGGCAGGGCGGCGATAAACAAAGAGGCTGCGAAGGCGCGCTGCGACAAAAATCTTTTCATTTCCTAACCTCAAACCGGCCGGGAGGCTGGACGAGTCCTCCCCAAGCTAAAAATTTGCCCCAGCTTATACGAGACCGCCCGTCAGTTCAATAACCCCCGCCGTTCTTCACCCTAATTGAATTTAACCCGTCGTGCGTGTATCGTGAACAACCGAGAGAATTCCATGCCCCAGACCCTATTCGAACAGATCGGCGGCGAGCCGAAATTGAGAGAGATCATCGACGCCTTCATCGACCGGGTGTTCGCGGACCGGATGATCGGCTTTTTCTTCCGCAACGCGGACAAGAACAGAATCAAAGAGATGGAGTATCAATTGACCGCCGAGTTTCTCGGCGGGCCGGTCGAATACCGCGGCCGGCCGCTCGCCGCGGCGCACGCCAAGCATCCGATCATGGGCGGGCAGTTCGCCCGGCGGCTGAAGATTTTACAGGAAACCCTGGACCGATTTCAGGTGGCCCCGGCGGTGCGCGACGCGTGGCTCGCGCACAACGAAAGCCTGAGGGCGCTCATTACCGCCAACCCCGGCTCGGACTGCGATCCCGCACAGGCGCGGAAAAAGTCCGAGGCTCACAAGGACATGTAAGGGCCGCCCCCCGGCGCGACGCGAGACTTCTCAGGTGAAGCTCAGAGAACTATACGCCGGGCCGGGTCGCGCTTTTTCGATCGAGTTCTTTCCGCCCAAGACCGACAAGGGCGACGAGACGCTGTTCAAGGAGATCGCCGCCTTGAGGCCGCTCAACCCCGCCTTTTGCTCCGTGACCTACGGCGCGGGCGGCAGCACGCGCGACAAAACCGTCGATCTGGTCGACCGCATCCATCGGGAATGCGGTCTCGAAGTGATGTGCCATCTGACCGTCGTCGGGCAGTCCAAGGACCAGGTGCGCTCGGTCCTCGCGCGCTTGAAGGCCCTGGGCGTCGAGAACGTGATCGCGCTCAGCGGCGATCCGCCGCAGGGGGTCACGGACTGGAAGCCGCACCCGGACGGCTTTCGCCACTCGATCGAGCTTGTGAAAGAAGCGGCGGCCCACGGCGGCTTCTCGATCGCCGTCGCCGGCTTCCCCGAGGTGCACCCGCGCGCCGAGAACCGGGCGTCGGACATTCGCTACCTCAAGGAGAAGGTCGACGCGGGCGCCGACGCCATCATCACGCAGCTTTTTTTCGACAACGATGTTTACTTCCGCTACGTCGAAGACTTGCGGAAGGCGGGCATCGAGGTGCCGATCGTGCCGGGCCTGCTGCCGGTGCTCTCCGCGCCGCAGATACGCCGCTTTACCGAGCTCTGCGGCGCCCGGATACCGCCGGCCTTCCAGAAGCGCCTGGCCGAGGTGGAGAACGACGACGAAGGCGCCGCCCGGCTCGGCGTCGACTACGCCACCGAGCAGTGCGCCGGGCTCCTCGCCTTCGGCGCCCCGGGAATTCATTTCTATTCGCTCAACAAATCGGGCTCCGTCAGGGCGATCTTCGCCAACCTCAACCTGGCAGGCCGGTGAAAAAGGCTATCTATTCACGGCCGGCCGCGCCGGTCCGGGTGCATCTCTCCGGGCCGATGCGATGGGCCTGAGCTCTGCGCCACAAAAAAATTACGCTTGCAGCTCCTCGTCCCTGCGCATCGGCCCTTCGAGACGCACGCCGGCCCGGGCGGCGGGTATTTTGTCCGGTTAGCTCACGCCAACCCGCGACGTCGCCTTTCTTGTTTTAGCCGCCTTACAAGGTTTACTACCGGGCGTGCGACGCGGCCTCTTCGATCAGAGCCGCAACCTCCTTCGGTCTGGAGACATAGACCGAGTGGCTGGCGCCTGAGACTTCGACCTTGTGGCTTTTGGCTCGTGCGGCATACCACCGTTCGAGGTCGGGGTTGATGGTCCTGTCTTTTGCCGCCACCAACATCCAGCTCGGTTTGCTTCTCCACGCAGCCATGGTGAGGACCGCTTTGAAGTTGGCATCGGCGATCAGCACCTGCGAACGCGCCATGAAGACGGCTTGCCCGGCGGACAGGTCGGCGGCGAAGTACTCGCGAAACTGCGCCGGGTCAAGGTAGTCGAAACCGTCTGCGGTCTTCTCGATCGCAGTAGACTTGCTGAGGTCGCTCGGAAAGCGCTTTCCGTTGTCAGCCTCGCTCTCTCCGGCATCCGGCATGTGGGCCGCCACGTACACCAAACCGGCGACAGATGGACCCGTCCCCGCTTCGGTAATGACGGCCCCCCCATAGCTGTGAGCGACAAGAATGCACGGTCCATTTTGTAGAGCGAGGACGCGCTTTACAGCGGCGACATCTGCCTGGAACGACGTCAGCGGATTTTGGACGATGCTGACGTTGTAGCCGTGTTCGACAAGAATGTCGTAAACGCCTTTCCAGCCCGAGCCATCCGCCCAGGCGCCGTGAACCAGAACGATATTCCGAACGCGAGGCTCTTGGCTCCGCGCCGAGAGCGCGCAGGTCGACAGCGACAATACGATGCAGAGGGACAGAGAGATTCCTCGTAGTACTCGCATAGCTACCTCCGACGACTCGGGATGTGTGTGGGCTGCCGATGAATGGGCTATTTTCCTGATATAACCGGTAACACCGCCAAAGCGGCCGTCAAGAGGGACATGCCGAATCCAGGGGAGTGGAAAGGTTAAAGCGGTCTAAATCTTTAGGGGACAAAAAGCGCCGGCCGCAATTGAATTCGACCTGCCGCGATAGTAAGGTAGGGAAATATTTTGCGGCCGGGCGCCGCCCAGAAAGAAGCGATGGACGAGAGCACCGAACAAACCGAAGTGCGGCGGCAAAAGCTCGAGAAGGTCAAGGAATCGGGCCACGCGGCCTATCCCAACGACTTCAAGCCCGCCCATCTGAGCGCCGATATCCTGGCCGAATACGGCGCCCTGCCGGACGACCGGCTCGCCGCCTTGCCCAAAGACTTTTCCGTCGCCGGTCGTATCATGGGGATACGCTCCTTCGGCAAGGCGTCTTTCGTTCACATCCAGGACCGCAAGGGCAGGCTCCAGCTCTACGTCCGGCGCGACCGCATCGGCGACGAAGCGTACGGGCTCTTCGAGCAGCTCGACATGGGCGACATCGTCGGCGTATCGGGCGGGCTCTTCCGCACCAAGACCAAAGAGCTGACGATCGAGGCCCAGGGCTTGAGGCTCCTCTCCAAGTGCCTGCGGCCGCTGCCGGAAAAGTGGCACGGCCTGGCGGACGTCGAGGCGCGCTACCGGCAGCGCTACGTGGACCTCATGGTGAACCGCGACGTCAAGGACCTGTTCCAGAAGCGCTCGCACATCGTCCGGCTGATCCGCAGGTTTTTCGACGAGAGGGACTTCCTCGAGGTCGAGACGCCGATGATGCAGCCGATCCCCGGCGGCGCGGCGGCGCGCCCGTTCGTCACGCACCACAACGCGCTCGACATGGAGCTTTACCTCAGGGTCGCGCCGGAGCTTTTCCTGAAGCGCCTGCTCGTCGGCGGCCTGGAGCGGGTCTACGAGCTCAACCGGAATTTTCGCAACGAAGGCGTCTCGGTGCGCCACAACCCGGAATTCACCATGCTGGAGTTTTACCAGGCCTACGCGACGTACCACGAGCTGATGCAGCTCACGGAAGATCTCTTCGCCACGATCGCCCGCGAGACCGCGGGCTCGCTCAAGATCCGCTCCGGCGAGCGCGAGATCGACCTGACCCCGCCCTGGCGCCGCCTGGCGCTCTCGGACGCGGTCGCCGAATACGGCGGCGTCGGCCGGAAGGAAGTGGACGACCTGAAGGGGCTCCGGGCGCTGGCGGAGGCGAAGGGGCTCCGCCTCGAGCCGGACCTTACCCACGGCAAGCTCCTGATCGAGATCTTCGAAAAGCTGGTCGAGCCCGAGCTCATCCAGCCGACTTTCATCATGGACTATCCGCTCGAAGTCTCGCCGCTGGCGCGGAAGAACGAAAAGAATCCCGCGCTGGTCGATCGCTTCGAGCTTTACATCGGCGGCCGCGAGCTGGCCAACGCCTTTTCCGAGCTGAACGACCCGGCCGACCAGCGCGAGCGCTTCGAGAAGCAGGCGGCGGCGAAAAAAGCCGGCGACGAGGAGGCGCACGCCCTCGACGAGGATTACGTCCGCGCGCTCGAGTACGGCATGCCGCCGGCGGCGGGCGAGGGGATCGGCATCGACCGGCTGGTGATGCTCTTTACCGATTCCGCCTCGATACGCGACGTGATTCTTTTTCCGCTGCTCCGGCCGGAGCGTTGACCCTTCGTTCCTTCGATCCGTCTAAAGACAGACAAAGTCAGGGTGATCAGTAACGTATGAAATACGAACTTTTTATCGGCCTGCGCTATCTGCGCGGGCGCCGGCGCGAGACCTTTATCTCGCTGATCACCGTCATCTCGATCCTCGGGGTGATGATCGGCGTGATGACCCTCGTCGTCGTCATGGCGGTGATGACCGGCTTCGAGGAGACGCTCCGCGACCGGCTGCTCGGGATCAACTCGCACGTTTCCGTGATGAGCGCGGGCGACGTTTTGACCGATTACGAAAAGCTCACGGACACCGTCGCGCGCGAGCCCGGAGTCGTGGCGGCCGCGCCCTCGGTCTTGGGCCAGGTGCTGCTCACCTCCGGGAGCCGCGTCTCGGGCGCGGTGGTGCGGGGCATCGATCCGGACCGCGCCAACCGGGTGCTCGACATCGAATCGTCCATCGTCGAAGGCAAGCTCGGCGACCTGAAAGCCAAGCGCACGGTCGAGGTCGAGGGGAGGAGCGTGCCGCTGCCGGGGATTATCCTGGGCGCCCGTCTGGCGGCGCAGCTCCGGGCCGCGCCCGGCGATGCGATCCAGGTGGTCTCGCCGCTCGGACAGGCCTCGGTCATGGGCATGATTCCGAAGATCCGGCGCTTCGTCGTGGTGGCGCTCTTCAAATCCGGCATGCAGGACTACGACGCGACGCTCGCCTACATGAACCTTCCCGACGCGCAGAATTTCTTCGAGCTGCCGAACGCGGTGAGCAATATCGAGGTCCGGGTCAAGAACGTCTACCAGGCCGAGGACGTGGCCAAGAGGATCCAGCAGAAGCTCGGGATGCCTTATTACGCCGAGGATTGGTCCAAGCGCTGGCCCAGCCTCTTCTCCGCGCTCCGGCTCGAGAAGACGGTCTACTTCCTGGTCCTCCTGCTGATGATCCTCGTCGGCGCCTTCAATATCGTCTCGACGCTCATCATGGTGGTCATGGAGAAGCGCCGCGACATCGCCATCCTGCAGTCGATGGGCGCCAGGCGAAAGAGCGTGCGCAATATCTTTCTCATCAAGGGCTGCGTGATCGGCGTCATGGGCACGCTCCTTGGGGTCGTGATCGGATACGGGCTCTGCCTGCTGATTCAAAGCTATCACTTCATCAAGCTCCCGGACGTCTTTCTCATGGACACGGTCCCGGTGCGCATTTATTTCAGCAACTTCGTCATCGTGGGCGCCTCGTCTTTTTTGATCTGCCTTTTGGCCAGCATCTATCCCGCGCGCCAGGCGGCGAAGCTCGAGCCGGTCGAGATCATACGCTATGAGTAAGCTCCATGAGTAACCTATTGGAGGCGCGCGGCCTCACCAAAAAGTTTGACCACGCGGGCGCGGAGATTTGCGTCCTCGACGGCCTCGACCTCGATCTGGACGCGGGGGAGCGCCTGGCGATCGTCGGCGAATCGGGCGTCGGTAAAAGCACGCTGCTGCACATCCTCGGCACGCTCGACCGGCCGACCAGCGGCCGGATTCTCTACGCCGGCAAGGAGATATCCGCGGCCGATGAGGACGCACTTTCGGAGTTTCGCAACCGCTCCATCGGCTTTGTTTTTCAGTTCCATTACCTCCTGCCGGACTTCAACGCGCTGGAAAACGTCATGCTCCCGGCCCTGATCGGGGGCTGGGAGCGGGCCAAGGCGGAGGAAGCGGCGGCGCGGCTTTTGACGAAGGTGGGTCTCAAAGACCGGATGGACCACCGGCCCGGGAAGCTCTCGGGCGGCGAACAGCAGCGGGTGGCGGTGGCGCGGTCGGTCATCCTGGAGCCGCAGCTGATTTTGGCCGACGAGCCGACCGGTGACCTGGACACCCGGACCGGCGATGAGATCCAGGATTTGCTTTTCCGCCTGAACGAAGAGGCGGGGATAGCCATCATCGTGGCCACCCACAGCCGGGCCTTTGCCGAGAAGATCGGGCGCCAGATGGAGCTCCGGGAGGGCCGCCTTTTCCCGTATAACCGGCCCCGATAATTTAGCTTTACAAAAGTCGGCGAATTTGTTAGAAAAAGGCGACCTTAGCTCAGTTCTGCCGGAAGGAGATAAAGCCGATGAATCGAACGGCTCGTTACCTGGTTTTGCCCGTCTCCGTATTGCTCGGTTTTTTTCTCTTCCAGCCGTCCAACGCCCAAGAGCAGCCCATCTTAAAAGAAGTCAAAATTCAGGGAAGCATCCGCGTCGAGGAAGAAGGCATCCGGCTCCACGTCCAGGCGCGCGCCGGCGATAAGTTCGATCCCGACGTGGTCGAGAAAGACGTCAAATCGATCTTCCGCATGGGCTTCTTCGACGACGTGCAGGCCGAGCTTTCCCCCGACGCCGTTCTGACCTACGCGATCAAGGAAAAGCCCTACGTCAAGGAAGTGAAGATCCTTGGCAATTCGCAGGTCGCCAAAGAAAAGATCGAAACCGCATTCGGCATCTCCCCGCGCACGATTCTCGACCGCGACAAGATCGGCGAGGGGCTGGAAAAGGTCAAGAAGCTCTACAGCGAGCAGGGCTACATCAACGCCAAGGTCGATTACGCGCTGTCGACGCTCGAAAACAATCAGGCGGTGGTGTCGGTGGATATCGAAGAGGGCAGCCGGCTGCTGGTGAAGAAAATCTCCTTTCAGGGCAACCGCGCCTTCGCGGAAAAAGAGCTCAAAGGGCTGATGGGGACCAAGGAGGAATCCCTCCTCTCGTTCTTCACCAAGCAGGGCGTTCTGGACCACGACGCGCTCACCAACGACGTCGCGATCCTCTCCTCCCATTATTACGACCACGGCTACATCAACCATAAAATTTCCGAGCCGGTGATTCTCCGCGGCCGGCAGGGCATCGAAATCGTCATCCGGGTCGAGGAGGGCGAGCAGTACAAGGTCGGCAAGGTGGAAATCGGCGGCGACATGGTGGAAGACCCCAAGCTTCTGCTCAAGAAGATGCAGATCACCCAGGGGCAGATCTTCCGGGGCAGCCGCTTGCGGGAGGACATCTCGAACCTCTCGGACCTGTACGCCGACAAGGGGTTCGCCTTCGCCCAGGTGGAGCCGGTCACCAAAATCGATCCCAAGGCCAAGAACGTCGACATCGCGCTGGTGATCACCAAGGGGCCGCCGGTTTATTTCAACCAGGTCCTGGTTTCGGGCAACAACAAGACGCGCGACAAGGTCGTCCGCCGCGCCATCGTGCCCGCCGAGCAGGAGCTCTATTCCTCCAACAAGGTCAAGCAGAGCCGCAACGCGCTCCAGCGGACCGGCTATTTCGAAGACGTGCAGATGAGCACGAAGAAGACCGACCAGCCGGACGCCGTCGATCTTCTGGTCGACGTGAAAGAAGGGCCGACCGGCTCCTTCAGCCTGGGCGCCGGATACAGCAGCGGCGACTCTTTTGTCTTCAACGCCGGCATCTCGGAAAAAAACCTTTTCGGCCGCGGCCAGTCGCTGAACCTCAATGCCGACCTGGGCTCCAGGCGGCAGGATTTTACCGCCAGCTTCAACGAGCCCTATTTCCTGGATACGCCGCTCGGCCTCGGCTTCGACGGCTTCAACAACCAGCGCAGCTACACCGACTTTTCCGTGCGCAAGCTCGGCTTCGACCTCAATGGAACCTATCCGATGAACCGGCTCGACCTTTCCTGGCTCGGCTTCTCCCGGAGCCGGGTGCTCGATCCCGAGCCGGGCTTCGCCTACGACCAGTCGCCCAGCTTCCTCGATTACTTGAAGGGCGGGCTGGGTTATGAGATGGTCCGCAGCAAGCTCGGGAACTTCGATACCGGCGGCCAGGTCCTCGACGGCGGTCAGGTGGTCATCAAGGGCAAGACCGTCACGGCGCACGACCCCTTCGCCGGCGAGAAGGTGCCGATCTGGACCAGCAGCCTCGGTCCCAATATGAGCTACGACAGCCGGGACCACTACTTCCACCCGACGGAAGGCACGACCTCCAATTTCGGCTTCAAGTTCGCCGGCCTCGGCGGCGACAGCCGCTACCTGAAAAGCGATTTTGCCGGAAAGTACTATTATCCTCTGGTGAAAGATCAAAACTGGGGCACCTGGACCCTGGCCCTCGGCGGAACCCTCGGCTACGGCCTCGGTTTGGGCGGCGTGGGCTCCCACGACCTGCCTCTGTTCGACCGCTATTTTGCCGGCGGCATCAACTCGGTCCGCGGTTTTACCGACCGCACCCTGGCGCCGCGCGAAGACCGGGTGACGTGCAAGAAGGTCAAAGCCGGCGGGACCGATACCCTCAACGACGGGTGCGGCGCGGGATTCAACGCGCATGCGAGCCAGGTTTTGGTCGGCGGCAGCAAGCAGGCCGTCGGCAACTTCGAGATGACCTTCCCGCTCATGGAGCAATACGGCCTTCGCGGCGTGACCTTCTTCGACATGGGCAACGCTTTCGACACGTTCCGGTTCAGCGAAATGCGCCGCTCGTTCGGTGCCGGCGGCCGCTGGCTCTCTCCTTTCGGTCCTCTGCGCGTGGAGTTCGGCTTCCCGCTGAACAAGCAGAAAAACGACGACACCTCGGTGATAGGTTTCGCGCTGGGCGGTAATTAATCAAACAGCAGTCTCAATATCATATTCTCTTCAATTCGGAGGTCCTCGTGTATAAGCTGTTAGCGGTAGTTTTTCTATTGTTCGCCGCGCCCGCCTGGGGCCAGCAGGTGAAGATCGGCCTGATCGATATCCAGAGGGCGATCAACGAATCCCAGCCGGGCAAGACGGCCAAGGAAAGGCTGCAGGCGCAGGTGAAAAAAGCCGAGGCGGACATGAACCGGGAGCGCCAGGATATCGAGAAGGGGAAAGCCGACTTCGACAAAAAAGGACCGCTGCTCAAGGAGGACGATCGCCGGAAAATGGAAGGCGAGCTGCAAAAAAGAATCGTCAACTACCAGAGGAACTCCCGGGACGTCCAGGAAGAGCTCGGGCTCCGGCAGCGCGAGGCGGAGGCGGCGATTTTGAAGGACCTGGAAGGGGTCGTCGCCGAGATCGGCAAGAACGAAAAATTCACTTTTATTTTGGAAAAGTCCCAGCTTCTGTACAGCGATCAGGCGATCGACATCACCACCAAAGTGATCGAGCTGTATAACGGCCGGTCGTCGGGAGCTGCCAAAGCCGTCAAGGGCAAGTGACCACGGTTAGAAAAACCCTCTCGGAGCTGGCCCATCTCGTTGGCGGTAAAGTAATAGGTGACGGGAACGTTGAAATATGGAAGGTGGCGTCGATTGAAGAGGCCGGTCCGGGGGACATAACCTTTCTTTCCAATCCCCGCTACAGCAGCCATCTTAAAAACTGTCAAGCGAGCGCGGTCATCATCGGCGACCGGTCTCCGGTCCGGGCGCCGGCGGAGCCGGGGCGGGGTTTTCTCCAGGTCGCCCAGCCCTATCTGGCCTTCGCAAAAATCCTTAATATCTTTACGCCCGCTCCGGCCTACGACGGCCGGGTCAGCCCGCTCGCCAGCATCGCCCCGACGGCGGCGCTCGCCGCGGGCGTGACGGTTTTTCCGTTCGTTTACATCGGCGACGGGGTCCGGGTCGGCCGCGGCGTGGTCCTGTTTCCGGGGGTCTTTCTCGGCGACGGCGCGGAAGTGGGGGCGGACTGTGTCCTGCATCCCCAGGTCACCGTGCGCGAGGGCTGCCGGATCGGCGCCCGGGTGATCCTTCACGCCGGCGTCGTCATCGGCGCGGACGGGTTCGGCTACGCGGGCGAGGGCGCCGAGCGCGTCAAAATCCCGCAGGTGGGCAGCGTGGAGGTCGCGGACGACGTGGAGATCGGCGCGAACAGCACCGTCGATCGGGCGACCCTCGGCCGCACGCTGATCGGGCGCGGCACCAAGATCGACAACCTGGTGCAGATCGGCCACAACGTGGTCGTCGGCGAGCGGACGATTATCGCGGCCCAGGTCGGCATCGCGGGCAGCACCCGCATCGGCAACGACGTGATCCTGGCGGGGCAGGCGGGCGTCGTGAATCATATCGAAATCGGCGACGGCGCCAGAATCGGCCCCCAATCGGGCATCGCCCGCTCCGTGGCCCCCAAGGCGATGCTGTCCGGGGCCCTGGAAGCGGGACCGCATCAGGAATGGATCAAGGTCATGGCGCTCGTTCCCCGGCTGCCCGAGCTGTGGAGCGCCGTCAAGGACATCCAGCGGAGGCTTTCGGCGCCCGCGCCGAAGGGGAAAAAGGGAGTCAAAGGCCATGCTCGACGTCAGAGAAATCTTTAAACGGATTCCTCACCGCTATCCCTTTCTTTTAGTCGACCGGATCATCGAGATCGAAGGGGACCAACGGATCGTCGGCATCAAAAACGTAACCGCCAACGAGGGTTTTTTTCAGGGCCATTTTCCCAACCATCCGGTGATGCCGGGCGTGCTGATCTGCGAGGCGATGGCCCAGGTCGCGGCGATTCTCGCCTATGTCTCGCGGGGCGGCGGCGACGGCCAAAATATCTTCGTTTTGACCGGCCTGGACAAGGTGAAATTCAAGCGGCCCGTCGAGCCCGGCGACCAGCTCCGGCTCGAGCTCGCGTGCCTCAAGCGGCGCGGATCTTTCTGGAAAATGAAGGGCATCGCCAAGGTCGATGGAAAAGTCGCGGCGCAGGCGGAAATCTCGGCGATGGAGGTCCCCATGGATTAAGGTCCGTGGAGACGCCGGCAGCATGACCAAGATCCATGAAACAGCCCTGGTGGACCCGCGCGCGGAGCTGGACCGCGACGTGGAGGTCGGCCCGTACAGCGTCATCGGTCCGGGGGTGCGGATCGGCAAGGGGACGCGCATCAAGTCGCACGCGGTGATCGAGGGCAACACCACGATCGGCCAAGGCAACCTGATCTTCCAGTTCGCCACGGTGGGCTCGGCGCCGCAGGACCTCAAATATCGCGGAGAAGAGAGCCGGCTCGTCATCGGGGATCACAACACCATCCGCGAATTCGTCTCGCTCAACCCCGGCACGACCGGCGGCGGGATGGTGACGCGCGTCGGCAGCCACAACCTGCTCATGATGTATTGCCACATCGCCCACGACTGCTCGCTCGGCGACCGCAACATCATCGCCAACGGCGCGACTCTCGGCGGGCACGTGGCGG